>ENA-UPTB01000116-UPTB01000116.1-human-gut-metagenome-genome-assembly--contig:-NODE-116-length-79542-cov-17.379740_pt1 | contig 79542 bp, 60 predicted proteins | sample MGYA00250046_ERZ773369 | MGnify/ENA primary metagenome ERZ773369 (study PRJEB29103, sample SAMN06111938) | human gut metagenome | biome: human gut; feature: ankylosing spondylitis patient; material... | reverse complement strand
TTTCACGTTTTACTTTTGTTCTCATACACTTTTGTTTTAGGCATCCAAAAGTGTCAAGTTTTTTTAGGGTAAGTCATACCGCTGCGATATGGCCCTTGGGCGGCATGGCCATTGCCCGTGCCGCCACCGTAGGCCCACCACTCAGCAGGGTGGATAGGCAGCCTCGGTAGATGATGCCATTCGCAGCAAGAGGAAATGGGGCAGGAGGAAGTTTTGTGGCGTGCGCGCGAAAAGAAATGGGAGGAAGCGTGGTTTTCTTCGTAATTTTATATAACTTTGCCTGCATGAAATATGTTGAGGCTATACTTCCGCTGCCGTTAGACGGCCTTTTCACTTACAGCGTGCCCGCTGCCCTGGAGTCAAGGGTAGTGCCAGGCGTACGTATACTGGTGCCGCTCGGACGGAGCAAGACCTACACAGCGGTGGCGCTCAACATCCATGACATCCAACCCGACTTTGAGGTAAAGGACATCGTCGACGTGCTCGACGACCATCCCATGCTGCTGCCCCATCAGCTCTCGCTGTGGCAGTGGATATCCTACTACTATCTGGCGCCTATCGGCGATGTATATACCGCCGCGATGCCGTCGGGGCTGAAGGCCGAGGATGGGTTCAGACCCAAGACAGAGGACTATATAGCCCTTAGCCCGCAGTTGCACGACCAGCGCGCGCTGCACGTGGCTATGGAGTCGCTCGCCCGGGCCCGCAAGCAGCAGCAGGTGTTTGCCACCTATCTGCAGATGAGCCACTGGGACATGAGGGCCGATGGCGAGAAGGTAGAGGTGCGCGAGATTACCCGTGAAGAGCTGCGCAACGAGTCCAATGCTACCGAAGCCATCATCAAGGCGCTCGTAGACCGCCACCTATTATATATATATAAGGTGGAAGTGGGCAGGCTCAACGACGGAGTGGGCGAGCCTCTGGCCCAGCCCAAGACACTGAGCCCCGCGCAAGCCCATGCCTATGACGCCGTGGTGGCGAGCATGAAGGAGCGTGAGGTGACGCTGCTCCACGGAGTGACCTCGAGCGGCAAGACCGAAGTGTACATCCATCTGATAGCCCGCGCGCTGGAAGAGAAGAAGCAGGTGCTCTATCTGGTGCCCGAGATTGCACTCACGGTGCAGATGATGGAGCGTCTGCGCCGCGTCTTCGGTTCGCGGTTGGGCATCTACCACTCCAAGTACAGCGACGCCGAGCGCGTGGAGATATGGCGCAAGCAGCTCTCCGACCATCCCTACGATGTAATCCTCGGCGCGCGCAGTGCCGTCTTCCTGCCCTTCACCCGGCTGGGCATGGTTATCATCGACGAGGAACACGAGACCAGCTTCAAGCAGCAGGACCCGTCGCCGCGATACCATGCGCGGTCGGTGGCGATTATGCTCGCCCGTGCCACCGGAGCCCGTGTGGTGCTGGGCACCGCCACGCCGTCGGCAGAGTCGTATCACAACGCGCAGAGCGGCAAGTATGGGCTGGTAACCCTCACCACCCGCTATCAGGACATCCAGCTCCCCGAGATACGGGTGGTCGATGTCAAGGACCTGCGTCGTCGCAAGATGATGAACGGTCTCTTCTCGCCCGACCTGCTGGCTGCCGTGCGCGACCAGCTCAGCCGCGGCAAGCAGGCCATACTCTTCCAGAACCGTCGCGGCTTTGCGCCGATGATAGAGTGTCACGACTGCGGATGGGTGCCGCGCTGCGAGAACTGCGACGTGTCGCTCACGCTCCACAAGGTGACCAACAGGCTCACCTGCCACTACTGCGGCTACACCTATACCGTGCCCACAGAGTGCCCCAACTGTGGTGGGCGCGACCTGAGAGGGCAAGGCTATGGCACAGAGAAGATAGAGGACGCCGTGCGCACCGAGTTTCCCGATGCCAGGGTGGCTCGCATGGACCTCGACACCACCCGCACGCGCAACGCCTATGAGCGCCTTATCGCCGACTTCTCTCAGGGCAAGACCAATGTGCTCATCGGTACGCAGATGGTGACCAAGGGACTCGACTTCGACAATGTGGGCGTGGTGGGCATACTCGATGCCGACTCGATGCTCAACTATCCCGACTTTCGCGCCTACGAACACGCCTTCATGATGATGGGCCAGGTGAGCGGAAGGGCTGGCCGCAAGGGCGAACGCGGTCTGGTGATACTCCAGACCAAAGCTCCCGAGCTGCCGGTGATACACCAGATCGTGGGGCATGACTTCAAGGGCTTCTTCGGCGACCTGATGGACGAGCGGCGACTGTTCCGCTATCCGCCGTTTGCCCGTCTGATATACGTTTACATCAAGCACAGGCAGGAGCATGTGGCAGAGAGCGCCGCCCTGCTCATGGCGGGATGGCTCAGGCAAGGCTTGGGCGAGCGAGTGCTGGGCCCCGACAAACCGTCGATAGCCCGCGTCAAGACGATGAGCATCCGCAAGATTGTGCTCAAGCTCGAGAACAGTCTCGACGGGCGTCAGGTGAGACAATACCTGCGTCAGGTGCAGCAAAAAATAATGCAGGACAAGCAATATGCTACCCTGCAGATATACTATGATGTGGACCCGCTATGACAGCAAGCCCACATCACACACAGATTATTGATATATTTACTTATAATTAAAGTCTCTCTTAGAGAGTGAGGTCTACACCGAGACCGAAGACACGGTTGGTACGTGTGAACGAGTTGGTAACGGTGGCCTGACCGACGGCCTCTTTCTTGTCGTAGTCGCTGTAGATGGTCTGGAAGTAAGCGGCATTGATCTTTACCTTCTCGCTTACCTGGACACCGACTCCGAAGCCGATAGAGTAGGAGTTGACATTGAAACTGATGTCATTCATACCCGCATCCTTGAATCCGTACTGGGTCTTCTGCGCTCCGGCGCTTACCTGCCAGCACTTGTTGATGTCGTATTCAGCACCGACGAGATACTCATTGGTGTCGCTCAACATATCCTTGGTGTACTGCTTGGTGTCGACATCGAAGTAGTGGTGCCAACCGGCCGAAATGCGGAGCGAGGGCAGCAGCGAGTACTGTGCACCTACGGTGAGCAAGCCGGGAGTGTCTTCTGCCACCTCGTTACCGTCCTTGAATTTGCTGAGCATGGGGATGCCCTCGGCGCTGAGGCTGTTGGCCGACTTGTTCTTCAGACGCATACGGGTCTTGAACTCATACTTGGCAGCAAGGTTCAGGCGTCCTGTCTTGTAGTCGATACCGATGATGGGAGCCACGCCCCATCCAGTCTGGTCGCAGTTGAGCTCGATGTCCTGGGTGGACTGGCTCAGCCCAGTAGCAAGTCTTGCGGCATCTTTCAATCCTTCTAATTGTTCTGTATTGAGAGTTGGCTCTAAGGCTCCGATGTAGCGGTTAAGCATGGTGGCCAATTCAGCGAAGTGGGCGGGAGCACTTACCATAGATGACTGGCCGTTTTCGATATGCTCGATGGAGATGTTCTTGACATAACCATAGTAGTTGGCCGAACCGTAGAGCATCTTCAGACCGCCATAGACAGAGAGGTGGTCGTTGATGCGGTAAGCGGTACCGAAGGTGAAACCATAATAATACTGGCGGCCACGCATAAATGAGTCGTAGCTATACTTGCTGCCCATGCCGTGACCTGCCATGCCGGGGATGCCCAGGTGGCCGAGTTTCTGGTAAAGCCCGTTGACTGCGGGGGCATAGGTGGTGACGCCGGCAACCACCTGCTCAAAAGAGCCGAGGCCGTAGGGGAATTCACATTTGCCACCGCCGCCGGTAAGGGCAAATCCGAACTGGAAGCTCCAGTTACCCTTGTTGTAGGCAGCTTGCAGGGTGGGGAGAACGGGCGCGTTGGCCTTGCCCTCAAACTCGTGTACGCTGCCACTCATGTTCACGTTGTTGGGGAAGAGTGGGAAGCCCGTCTTGATGGTACGGGTCTGGTGTACATTCTGCAATCCTATAGACAGGTGTATGCCCTCGCCCAGGAAGACTACACCGGCGGGGTTGCTGTAGACGCCATCGATGGCTATGGCAGCATCGCGCGCGGGATTGCGGAGGAAGTTAATGTTCTGGTTGGTGTTGGTGAGTAATCCACCGGCCTGTGCGGTGGTCGAAAAAATAACGATTGCTAACGCTGTGCAAATCAGTTTTGTCTTATTCATCTTAAAAAAACTAAAAATATTGGATGCAAAGGTATTAATATTGTTCTATATATCCACTATGTTCATCGTTATTTTATCTCTTGTTAACATTTAGAAGCCCAAAAACCGCACAAATCAGGCTTTTTGTGCGGTTTTTGGGCCTTAAATTGGACATTGTGAGCGCCCAGATTGGTCTCGAGGGCACCCGGGTTGTTCTCGGTTTCCTATTTCTTCAGTTCCGGATATTGTATACGTGTATGATAAATGGCCTTGAGGCGCTCGATGAGCACCAGTTTGGCCTGAGCGATGTCGCGGAAGGTGATGGGGCACTCCTTGAAGAAGCCGTCGGCCACCTGCTGGTCGATGAGGCGGTTGACGAGGTCGCAGATGCTGTCTTCGGTATATTCGGGCAGCGAGCGAGAAGCCGCCTCGACGGTATCGGCCATCATGAGGATGGCCTGTTCGCGGGTGAAAGGATTGGGGCCGGGATAGGCAAATTCCTGGATGTCGACATCCTCGTCGGGATGCTCATTCTTATATTTAATATAGAAGTACTTGGTGATGCCCTTGCCGTGGTGGGTGAGGATGAAGTCCTTGATGAAGGCGGGCAGATTGGCGCGCTCGGCCTCTTTGACGCCCTTGGTGACATGGCTGATGATGATGCGCGCGCTCTCGCGGCAGGAAATCTCGCTGTGAGGGTTCACGCCCGACTGGTTCTCGGTGAAGAAGACGGGGTCGTCCTTCTTTCCGATGTCATGATAGAGCGCTCCGGTACGCACAAGCAGACTCTTGGCGCCTATCTTGTTGGCTATCTCGGCTGCCAGGTTGGCCACGGTGATGGAGTGCTGGAAGGTGCCGGGAGCCACCTCGCTCAGCTCGCGCAGCAGTCCCTTGTTGGTGTCAGACAGTTCGATGAGCGTCACATCGGAGATGAATCCGAAGGTCTTCTCGATGAGATACATGAGCGGGTAGGCAAGCAGCAGGAATACGCCGTTGACGATGAAGTAGGAGTACATGCTGTGGTCGAGGTCGGTGAAGTCGCTGTCCTGCATGAGTTGCAGGGCGAAGTAGACCACGCAACTCGACAGCGTCACCAGCAGAGCGGTGCGGAACACCTGGGCACGGCGCGACAGTTCGCGCAGCGAGTAGATGGCCACCATGCCGCCCACTATCTGGACGATGATGAACTCGTACTGGTATTTTACGGCGGCGGCACAGATGATGACCATCGTGACGTGGGTGGCAAAGGCGGTGCGCGAGTCAAGGAAGACGCGCACGAAGATGGGCGCCATCACCAGCGGCAGGATGTAGACGCTGAACACGTTGTGGGTCATCATGAACGACACCAGCACGGGGAAGAGCGTCACCATCACGTAGAGCATCAGTATGTTGCGGGGCTTGGCAAAGTAGTCCTTGCGGAAGAGCGCCAGGTAGGTCGAGAAGAGCGAGATGAGGATGATCACAAACAGCAGCTGGCCCATGATGGTCGAGGTAATCTCGGTAGAGTCTGAGCTGCGTCGCTGCATCTCCCGCTCAAACGAAGAGAGCACGCGGTAGTCGTAGTCGTCGACGATCTCGCCACGGTCTATAATCTTCTGACCCGTAAGCACCATGCCGCTGGCTGGCGAGATGCCGCTGAGCAGGTCGTTGAGCTCGGCCTGGCTGCGGTCTTTGTCGTAGATGAGGTTGGGCTCGATGTACTCATTGAGGTTGAGCTTCTGCAGGGTCGACTTCTGGTCGGCAAGACGCTCATCGGCGAGCAGCTGTTCGTAGGCACTCATGGTCGAGTAGACCTGCCCCACCTCCAGAGGCACAGCCTCTTTCTCGTTGACTATGCGTATGGTCGTGGCAGAGTCTCTTGCCATGTCCTGATATTCTGCCATGCCCATGATACCTGTGGCATAGAGGCGGTGCAGGCGCTTTATGACGGCCGCCTCCAGGTCGTGGGAGATAGGGTGGCTATTGGCGGCGAGGTCCTGGCGCAAGTGCTCTAGCTGCTGCTGCTCCACCTGGGTGTCGTAGCGGTAGTAGGGCTGAAAGGACTCCATCAGCGAGTCCTGCTCCAGCTTGATGGCTTCGTCGGTCTTGTAGATGGGGAAGTCAAACTTGGCGATGAACGAGCCGTACATCCATGGCTTGCCGATATCGTATCTTATGCGCTGGCTCTCGTTGTGGGGCAGAAACCACACGATGATGGCCGTGCTGGCAATGATAAGTGTCAGACGCGTGAGCGCTCTGTTGATTCGGTTGTTGGTAAACCCTATTTTCATGTTTATTGTATCTGTAATGCTTTTATTTTGCGAAAATACGAAAAATAATGGTCAATACTCAGAAAAATACCGTAATTTTGCAAAAAAATAATAATTTCTATAATAATAATGACCGAAAGAAGAGTCAGAGTGCGCTTTGCGCCGAGTCCTACAGGACCTTTGCACATCGGTGGTGTACGTACCGCCCTTTTCAATTACCTCTTTGCCCGCCAGCATGGTGGTGATTTCGTGTTCCGTATCGAAGATACAGACTCCCATCGTTTTGTTCCAGGAGCAGAGGAATACATTATAGAGTCATTCAAGTGGCTCGGCATCAAGTTTGACGAGGGCGTCAGCTTCGGTGGCGACCATGGTCCCTACCGCCAGAGTGAGCGTCGCGACATCTACAAGAAGTATGTAGACCAGCTCTTGGCCGACGGAAAGGCTTATTATGCCTTCGACACGCCCGAGGAGCTTGACGCCAAGCGCGCCGAGATACAGAATTTCCAGTATGATGCACGCACCCGCATGCAGATGCGCAACTCGCTGTCTCTCCCCGAGGCAGAGTGGCGCCAGATGATAGCCGACGGCGAGCAGTATGTGGTGCGCTTCCTCATCACCCCCGGTATCGAGGTGCATGTCAACGACATGATACGCGGCGACGTGGTCATCAAGAGCGACATCCTCGACGACAAGGTGCTCTATAAGAGTGCTGACGAGCTGCCCACTTACCATCTTGCCAACATCGTGGACGACCATCTGATGGAGATAAGCCACGTTATCCGTGGCGAGGAGTGGTTGCCATCGGCACCGCTGCACGTGTTGCTCTACCGCGCGTTCGGTTGGGAAGACACCATGCCCCGCTTTGCCCACCTGCCATTGCTCCTCAAGCCCGAGGGCAAGGGCAAACTGTCCAAGCGCGATGGCGACCGTCTGGGTTTCCCCGTATTCCCGCTCGAATGGCATGACCCCAAGACCGGCGAAGTGTCAAGCGGATACCGCGAGAGTGGCTATTTCCCCGAGGCAGTGGTCAACTTCCTGGCGCTGCTGGGCTGGAACCCCGGCACCGAGCAGGAGCTCTTCAGCCTCGAAGAACTGGTTGAGGCCTTCGACATCAGCAAATGCTCGAAGAGTGGTGCCAAGTTCGACTACCAGAAGGGCATCTGGTTCAACCATGAGTACATTCTGCGCAAGAGCAACGAAGAGATAGCCGACCTCTTTGCACCCATCGTGGCCAACAATGGCGTGGATGAGTCGATGGAGCGCATCCGCACGGTTGTCAGCCTGATGAAAGACCGCGTCAGCTTTGTACGCGAGCTCTGGGATTTGTGCTCTTTCTTCTTCCTGCCACCCACGGAGTACGACGAGAAGACAGTGCGCAAGCGCTGGAAGGAATATTCAGCCCAGCAGATGACCGAGCTGGCCGAGGTGCTCGAGGGCATCGACGACTTCAGCATCGAGGGCCAGGAGCCTGTGGTCATGAAGTGGGTCGAGGACAAGGGCTACAAGCTGGGCGACGTCATGAACGCCTTCCGTCTGGCCCTCGTGGGCATAGGCAAGGGTCCCGGCATGTTCGACATCTCTGCCTTCCTGGGTAAGGAGGAGACTCTGCGCCGTCTGCGCCGTGCCGTCGAGATTCTGAAATAACTATATATATAATAAGGTGTCGTGCCCACGGGGGCGGCACCCTTTTTTCGTTAGATTATGTACAATGTCATTATCTACCTGATACAGGTGGGCGTAGCCATAGCCAGCCTGTTTTCAGACAAGGTGCGCAAGATGTGGCGCGGAGAGCAGGAGTCGTTCCGTATATTGCGTGAGAAGATTAACCCAGCCGACCGCTACATCTGGTTTCATGCTGCGTCGTTGGGCGAGTTTGAACAGGGCCGTCCGCTGATGGAAGAGGTGCGCCGCCAGCACCCCGAGTACAAGATACTGCTTACCTTCTTCTCGCCCTCGGGCTATGAGGTGCGCAAGGACTACAAGGGTGCCGACGTCATCTGCTATCTGCCCATCGACACCATAGGCAATGCGCGCAAGTTCCTGCGCATCGTGCGCCCCGTGATGGCATTCTTCATCAAGTACGAGTTCTGGTACAACTTCCTGCATGTGCTCAAGCACCGCGGCATACCCACTTACAGCGTGTCGAGCATCTTCCGCCCCGAGCAAATCTTCTTCAAGTGGTACGGAAGGCGCTACAGCCGTGTGCTTACCTGCTTCACCCGCTTCTTCGTGCAGAACGAGGAGTCGCAGCGCCTGCTTGCCTCTATCGGCATCACCGATGTCGACGTGGTGGGCGATACCCGCTTCGACCGCGTGCTCCAGATTAAGGAGGCAGCCCGTCGTCTGCCCATTATCGACGCCTTTGTGGGTGGCGATGCCGATGTCAAGGCGCCCGTCTTTGTGGCAGGCTCTTCCTGGCAGCCCGACGAGGAGATTTTCATTCCCTATTTCAACGAGCATAGACAGTGGAAACTCATCATCGCGCCCCACGTGATAGGCGAGGACCATCTGCGCCAGATTACCGACATGCTCCAGATGAAGACCGTGCGCTACACCCAGACCAACGAGCAGGAAGCCGCAGAGGCCGACTGTCTCATCATCGACTGTTTCGGTCTGCTGTCGAGTGCCTACCACTACGGCGACGTGGCCTATGTCGGTGGCGGCTTCGGCGTGGGCATCCACAATGTGCTCGAGGCAGCCGTGTGGGATATGCCCGTCATCTTCGGTCCCAACAACCAGCGCTTCAGTGAGGCGCAGGGCTTGAAGCGTGCCGAGGGAGGCTTTGAGATACACACCCCGGAAGACTTTGAAGAGCTGATAACCCGCTTTACCGATGACGCCGAATACCGCAAGTGCTGCGGCGATAGGGCTGGCGCATTTGTGGCCCAGATGACCGGCGCCACCACCAAGATACTCGGCAAGGTGAAGTTCTGAGCAGCGCTTTCCACCCTGCTGGTCTCGCTTTCCGCCCTGCTGGTCTCGCGGCCAGACTCTTGTGGCCCGCTACCAGACCTTCTTGGCTCAACCGTCGGGCGCTATAGGCCGACAACCATGACCATAGTAATAGAAAATCAGTATATTCCCCTGTTTCCCGTCATCGTGGAGGCAGGGGAGTTTTGTTTGGCGGCGAGCTGGGGGAGCGTGGGCATGGCTGTGGGGGCAGCGACGGCCGGGCTGTTGCTGATAATGAGGCGGCTGGCCACGTATGATGGGGCGGCTGATGACCTTGGGCGGCTCGTATCGTAAGTCACGAGCCTACGTATCGTAAGTCACGAGCTTTCGTATCATATGTTACGTGGCCTCGTGCCTTACGATACGAGCCAACCAGGATGGTCAGCAGCTTCGCAGAGTCGGTCAGCAGCTTCGCAGAGTTGGTCAGCAGCTTCGCAGAGTCGGTCAGCAGCTTCGCAGAGTTGGTCAGCAGCTTCGCAGAGTTGGTCAGCAGCTTCGCAGAGTTGGTCAGCAGAGTTGTGGAGATGGTCACGGTGGCTCGCTCGTGGGTCAGGGTGCTTGAAAAAAGGATAAAAGTGACGCGATAGGGGGATAAATTGGCAGAAAAAGTTTACCTTTGCAGTGGCCTTCGTGGCTATATATGCGAGCATACGAGGCTATAAATATAATATACGAGGCTATAAATATAACAAGGTGTAAGATGAACAACGTGACAGAATGGTTGCAGACCGTGGGAGTATGGCTTAGCCGCATCGCCTATTGCAGGGGATTTGGCATCCAGTCGCCGTCGGCTTACCGCTTTGTGCGCTATGTCATCAACGAGCATTACCCCTATTATGCCTACGCCGACCTGCAGAAGCGGGTGCCCGTGGAGAGCCGTGTGGCGCTGCGCCTGCTGCGTCTCTGTCTGCGCGTGGCCAACGAGGTCCAGCCCCGCTATATCCTCGACTTCATAGACGGCTTGAGCGCTGAGCGCCGGGAGTATTTCTCTGCCGGCGCGCGCCGTGCCTGCATCCTCCCGGTGGCTGAAGGCGACGAGGTGCCCGCTGTCATCGACGGCGAGCGCGTGGTGATACGCACCGATGTGCAGCATGTGGATGCTCTGCTCAGCCTGTTGCCGCGCATAGACAGCGCCAGCTTGGTCATGGTCGACGGCATACACCGCGACGCCCGCTCGCGCGAGACTTGGCAACGCATCGTCGGCAACAGCCATGCTGCCGTCTGTTATGATTTATACTACACCGGCATCGTGATGCTGGACCAGAGCAAGCACAAGCGTTGCTACACAATCAATTTTTAATCCAATCGTCCCTATATTTTTGCTTTTTTTTATTATTAATGATTATTTAACAGCAAAAATGGTCATAAACAGTCGTATAATTGAATATAAAGTGCTACTTTTGCATCCAATAAAATTAACGACCAAAACTAAAGACTATGTATTGGACTCTTGAATTAGCTTCAAAATTGGAAGATGCACCTTGGCCCGCAACCAAGGACGAACTTATAGACTATGCCACCCGTTCAGGTGCTCCTCTCGAGGTACTCGAGAACTTGCAGGAAATAGAGGATGAAGGTGAAGTGTATGAAAGCATTGAAGACATTTGGCCCGACTATCCCTCCAAGGAAGATTTCCTCTGGAACGATGATGAATACTAATCGCTGACGGACTGACTTTCTCAGCCGTAGGCGTAGAATATAAGCGGTATAGGAATTCCACAACAGGGTTCCTATGCCGCTTTTTTCCGTCTTTTCCCGCCAGTGGGCCAAAATAACCCTCCGAAAACTTGTTCCTTTCCTCTTTATATCGTATATTTGCACACGACAAGTTCGGAAAAATGTCAAAAATGACACAAATCGGAAGTTGTTAGTGTAATTATGAAGATAAAAAGAGACATAGTCAACAAATTCAAGGAGTGGAAAGATGCGGCAAAGCACAAGCCAATCCTATTGAAAGGCGCCCGCCAGATTGGCAAGACGTGGGCCATGGAAGAGTTTGGAAAGGAATGCTTTGACTACACGGCGAAATTTGACTTTGACCGCCAGAAGGAGTTATTGTCAGCCTTCACGGTGTCAAAGGAACCCGCCCGCATCATAAAGGAACTGTCTCTTTATAGCCCAGTTCCCCTTGTGCCGGGCAAGACGCTGCTCATATTTGATGAGATACAGGAGTGCGAGGAAGCGCTCAACTCGTTAAAGTATTTTTGTGAGGAAGCCCCCGAATGGCACATCATAGCGGCTGGCTCGCTGTTGGGTGTGGCTGTTAAGAGGCGGAGGATGACCGTACCTGTTGGTAAGGTACAGGTTATGCGCATGTATCCTATTACGTTCAAGGAGTATCTGCGGGCCAGCGACATCCAGATCTTCAATTATGTTGAGCAGATAGAGGAACCGGAGAAGCTACCGCTTATTATTCTTGACAAGTTGAAGTCGGAGTATCGCAGATATATGGTCTCTGGCGGTATGCCTGAAGCCGCTGTCAGCATGCTTGAAAACCAGGGAATGCAGGCAGTCGACGACATACTGCAAGGCATATTGGACTTGTATGAACTTGACTTCGCCAAGTATGCAGACCCTCGCGAGATACCTCGCATACATGCCCTTTGGCGCTCACTTCCGTCCCAGCTTGCCAAGGAGAACAGGAAGTTCATCTATAAGGTTGTAAAAAAGGGCGCAAGGAGCCGTGACTACGAGGATGCTTTGCTCTGGCTGGAAGATGCAGGCATGATATATCGTGTGAATGCCGTCTCGAAACCTGGAATGCCATTGAGCGCTTACGAAGAACCAGACATATTCAAGGTATATGCCAGTGACTGTGGCCTGTTGAGGCGCTTGGCCGGCCTGCCGGGAAGCATAGTCATTGACCCGACAGCCAACTACACCGAATTCAAAGGCGCCATGGCAGAGAATGCGGTGTTGCAAAGTCTGTTGCCATCCTATGGCTCTGTGCCTTACTATTGGTCTTCGGAGGGGAAGGCAGAAATAGAGTTCCTGTTGCAGCGGGAGGACGAGATAATACCTGTAGAGGTAAAGGCAGAGAACTGCGTCAGTGGCAGAAGTATCGTTGTGTACAACGAACGTTACCACCCCAAGAACCGCATACGTTTCTCTTTCCTCAACTTGCAGCGTAACAGCGGTATGCTCGCGTGCCCTTCGCCTCTGACGGAATGGGCTATGAAATGGCTGGACAAATAAATGTCCTATAGCGATGGTGTGCCGCGCTCTTTTCGGATAAGGCAAGTAGCAGACAGGCATAGACAAAACAATTATTAACCATACAACATGACAATGAAACAAAAACATCTAATTTGGGGAGCTGCGGCAGCGTTGACCTTCCTTTTCAGCGCATCGGCTCTGGCTCACCCCCGTCCCGCCAAGAAGAAAAAGGTGGTGGAGACGAAGGCCGACGTATGCCCCTTTATGGACAAATGGGTAGAAGACGAGACCAAGTTTGAGGACCGCAAGGAAAAGGCCCACGCCACGTTTGTGCCCTATGCCTCTACAGCCTCGATGCAGCAGGACGACTGCTACAAGTATCCATGGCTCACGCCCAAGCGTGCCAACTACCTGCTGCTCAACGGCAAATGGAAGTTCCGCTACACCGCCGACTGGAAGCAGGGCAAGCCCGAGAAAGACGATTTCTGGGCCGATAATGCCGATGTTTCTTCTTGGAAAGAGCTCCAGGTCCCCCTCAACTGGGAGATGGCCGGATATGATGTGCCCGTATATAATAATGTGGGCTATCCCTTCGAGAACAAGCCCCCTTTCATCACGGCGTTCAACGACAATTTCGACAAGAACCCCGTAGGTTCCTATCGCCGCAATTTCTGCCTGCCTGACGGTTGGGACCTGGACATGCGCGTCTTTCTCCACTTCGACGGAGCCTGCAGCGCTATTGTGGTGTGGGTAAACGGCAAGTATGCTGGCTATTCGCAGGGTGCCAATACCGACGCCGAATTTGATGTGACCCACCTTGTGCGCAAGGGCGACAATAACGTGTCGGTGCGCGTCTACCGCTGGTGCGACGGTTCCTACCTTGAGGGTCAGGACATGTGGCACCTCGGAGGCATCCATCGCGATGTCTATCTCGTGGCCACGCCCAAGACCTTCGTGGCCGACCATTACATCACATCGGCCCTCAAGGACGACTATGCTTCGGGTAACCTCAATGTAAACCTCACCCTCGACAACGCTGCCAAAGAGCGCTCGGAGAAGACGCTCGAAATAGAGCTCCTCGACCCCCAGGGCAAGCTGGTGGGCAAGCAGGAGACGCAGGTGGCTATGACCGCCAACGACGCGCAGAAGCACATTCGCCTCACTCTCGACAACCTCACCGGCCTGAAGGCCTGGTCGGCCGAGCAGCCCAATCTCTATACCGTCATCGTGCGCCAGAAGGTAGGTGGCAAGGAGGAGATGGTGTTCTCTACCAAATACGGTTTCAGAGATGTGGCCATCAAGGGCCACCTGGTGTATGTAAACGGCAAGCGCGTGTTCTTCAAGGGTGTCAACACACAGGATATCCACCCGCTCTATGGCCACGCCATCGATGTGGAGACCATGCTCCGCGATGTGGTGCTGATGAAGCAGGCCAATGTAAACACTGTCCGCACCAGCCACTATCCCCGTCAGGCCAAGATGTATGCCATGTTCGACTATTACGGACTCTACTGCATGAACGAGGCCGATGTGGAGTGCCACAACAACCATTCGCTCTCCAATAACTCCACCTGGCGCGACGCCTACGTAGACCGCACGGAGCGCATGGTGCTGAGAGACCGCAACCATCCCAGCGTAGTGTTCTGGTCGCTCGGCAACGAGTCGGGCGGTGGCGACAACTTCCAGGCTACCTATGACAAGGTGAAGGAACTGCTCCCCGGCCGCGACGCATGGGTGCACTATGAGGGCTATAAGAACGGCGCCAAATACTCCGACTTCGGCTCCGACATGTATCCTAAAGTCGAGGTGATGAAAACGCATATGGACGGTCTCAACAACAAGCCCTACTTCATCTGCGAGTATGCGCACGCCATGGGTCAGGCTGTGGGAAATCTGCAAGAATACTGGAATCTCATCGAGACAAGCACTGGCATTATTGGCGGCTGCATCTGGGACTGGGTGGACCAGGGCATCTACGACACGCGCCGCATACGCGAGGGTCTTCCGCTGAAGGATGCCAAGACCGGGCTCCACTATTACACATCGGGTTACGACTACACCAAGATGAACCGTGGCGACAGAGGCTTCCAGGGCGACTTCATGAGCAACGGCATCATCACCCCGGGCCGTGAGTGGACCGCCAAGCTCACCGAGGTGAAGTATGTTTATAGAGACGTCGACTTCGAGTCGTTCGCCAACCACGTGCTCACCCTGAAGAACAAGTGCGCGTTCACCGACCTGGCCGACAACTACGACCTCAGCTATGAGGTGCTCCGCAATGGCGTTTCGGTGGAGAAAAACCAGGTGGCTGTCCCATCGGTGCAGCCCGGAAACACCTGCCAAATCAACATTCCTTACACCACCGTAGTGGACGCCAAGGCCGAGTATGTCATTACCTTCAACCTCGTACTGAAGAAAGCCACCTCTTGGGGTAAGCAGGGCTACGCCATGGCCCAGCAGCAGTTTAAGCTCTCCGCCGACAACGCCGCTGGTGTATCGGTTGCCGACCCCACCTTCGTGCAGCAAAGCCACGGTCAGCTGCCCGCCATCCAGGAGAAGGGTAAGCTCAAGGTGAAGGGCAACACCGTCACCGGCAACAATTTCAGTATTGCTTTCGCAGAGGATGGAACCATCGCCCAGTGGACTTATGGCAACACACAGCTCGTGCAGCCCAACGCCGGACCTGACTTCAACGGCTTCCGCCGCATAGCCAACGATAACATCAACCTCGGCGCCCCAGGTGGCGTGGCCGAGAACGAGAACAAGGAGGAAGGTGTCCTCACTGGCAAGAAGACAATGGTGAGTGCGCCCAAGAAGCAGGGTAAGAACGTGATGGTGGAAACGGCCGTAACCAATGGTACCGACACCCACCAGATAGTTTACACCATCTATCCCAACGGAACTTTGGACATGAAGGTCATCACCAACAACTCGTCGGCAGAAACCCGACGCATCGGCATCACCATGCAGTTTGCGCCCGGCTTCGAGAACGTAGAATATTATGCCAAGGGCCCGTGGAGCAACTACATCGACCGCCAGCGCGGTTCGCTCCTCGGCCGCTACACCACCACCGTGGATGGCATGTTTGAAGAGCAGAGCGCGCCACAAACCATGGGTGACCGCCAGGGCCTGCGCCAGCTCACGCTCGACAACGACGCCACCCAGTTGCAAATCACCACTGAGGGCATGGTGGCCTTCTCGCTGTCGCATTTCGACGACGCCCAGTTCAACTACGATGTGTTCTATGGCGGAAAGCATCCCTACGATCTGGTGCGCTCCCCGCAGATTTTCGCCCACTTCGACTTCTGGCAGCGAGGCATCGGAAACCATAGTTGCGGAGGCGACTCGTGTCTGCCACAATACATGGCGCCAACGGGAACCCATGAGTTTACCTTGCGCTTCACGCCAATGGCCAAATAAAGATGGAATAACCCTATAACCGGAGGGTGGATATTACGCACGCTTGTCGTAATATCCACCCTTTTTCGTTGTCGCCCGCCATTCTTACTTATACATCCAAAACGGGCTAATGACCATTCTGGGGGGGGTATGGCATTGAAAAGCATCCCATGACCGTCGTTTATGAGCAGAAGATAACGAAAAAAGAACTATTGATGAGAAAAATGCAACTTATAAGTTGTCTGCTTCGTCCCAAATCTATATCTTTGCATCAAGGAGATACTGTAAATGAGATGCAAGATAAACTGCATGCTCAGATAGAGTAGGATAAACTCAATGTCTGTCGCAACTGTTTGCCGCAGAAGTATCTTGGAATTTTATGAAGATGATGGATGATGAATGTCTTACCTCTAACACTTGATATGATGAAAGCTATACGGACTATCTTAGTGCTGGCGCTGCTGCTCATGGTGACTACGGCGCAGGCACAGCGCGGCTCGTGGAAGGGCGAGCTCGACGTGCAGGGCATCAAGCTGCCCCTTGTGTTTCACTTCACCGACAAGGGATGCACCATGGACTCTCCGGCGCAGAACGTCAGGGGAATACCTACGCAGACTGTGGTCAAAGGCGACAGCGTGACGGTGGAAATCGCCATGATTGGCGCCCGCTTTGAGGGCGTGAACAAGGGCACGGAGATAGTAGGCACCTTCACCCAGCAGGGCATAGCCTTCCCGCTCACGCTCACGCCGGGCGAGGTCACCCTTAACCGTCCGCAGACGCCCAAGCCCCCCTTCGATTATCTCACCGAGGAGGTGTCGTTTACCAACGGCAGCTTCACCCTGCGCGGCACCCTCACCAAGCCCCGTGGCTGTAGCCGCCAGACTCCTGTGGTGCTGATGGTGAGTGGCAGCGGACAGCAGAACCGCGATGAAGAGCTATTCGGACACAAGCCCTTTGCCGTTCTTGCCGACGCCTTGGCACGCCAGGGCATCGCCTCGTTGCGCTACGACGACCGAGGATGGGGCGACGCCTCTGTGAGGTTCTATGAATTTACCACCGCCGACTTCTACGCCGACGCACTCAGCGGCCTTGCCCTCCTGCGCAAGCAGTTTGACCGCGTGGGTATGCTCGGCCACAGCGAGGGTGGCACCATAGCCCTGATGGCGGCTGCCGAGGGCAAGACAGACTTCATCGTGACGCTGGCTGCCATGGCTGTGTCGGGCAAGGAGACGATGATAGCGCAAAACCGCTCGGTACTTACCGCCGCCGGAACGACTCCCGAGATGACCGAAGCCTACTGTATGGCCATCGGATGCGCTCTGGACCAGTTGGCTCAGGGCAAGAAGACCGCTGACATCAAGCCCACGGGCGTCCCCGTGCTCTTCCGCAGCGTCTTCGACAAAGCCCTGAAGCAGGGCGATAGTCCCTATATCCGCCATCTGCTCAATGTCGATGTGAGAGGCGTGTTGGGCAAGATTGTCTGTCCCGTGCTGGCACTCAACGGAAACCGTGACACCCAGGTGGACTGTGTCGCCAATCTCGGAGCGCTGGAGAAAGGGCTCGTCAACAGTCGCCATACCCTCAAAACCTTCGACGGACTGAACCATCTCTTCCAGACTTGCCACACAGGACTGGTCGTGGAGTATCAGCAGATAGAGGAGACCATCGACCCGACGGTGATGGAAACCATAACGTCGTGGATAAAAAACCTCTAGAAAGACAATAAAAGCTACGCTTATCCGTTATGTAAGTGTGTTGAAAAGATATTTATTTACCCTTGTCATCTCTGTCGTCGGGGCGTTGGCCGCCTCTGCGCAATATGATATGTCGCTCAGCCACTACTTTGCCCAGGAGCCGGTGTTCAACCCCGCCGCCGTGGGCAAAGAGTCCAAGCTGAATGTCACAGGCAGTTACGCCCTCGACTTTGCCGGTTTCGAGCACAACCCGCGTACCATGATTGTCGCTGCCGATATGCCCCTGTTCATGCTCAAGCATTACCATGGTGTGGGCGTGCAGATGACGAGCGACAAACTGGGTCTCTTTGACCACCAGCGTTTCGCCGTGCAGTATGCACTCAAGACCAAGCTGCTGGGAGGAATGCTCGGCATCGGCGTCCAGGTGGGTATGCTGAGCGAGAAGTTCAATGGCTCGCAGACCGATACCGAGGAAGGCAACGACCCCGCTATCCCTACGACCGATGTGAGCGGCTCGGGGCTCGATGTGGGCGTCGGTCTCTACTACGTCCACGGCGACTGGTATGCCGGCGCGTCGGTAGCCCACGCCACCGCACCCCAAGTTACGCTGGGCGACAGTTACCTGCTCGACATCGACCGTACATATTATTTGACCGGTGGATACAATATTAAACTAAGAAATCCGTTTATTACAATAAAGCCCACGGTGTTGCTGCGCTCGGATGGCTCGGCGTTCAGGGCCGACATCACATCGCGCGTGGTCTATACCCACGACAAGCGCATGCTCTATGGCGGCGTGACCTACAGTCCGTCCAACTCGGTGACCGTCCTCGTCGGCGGCAGCTTCCATGGCGTCGTGCTGGGCTATAGTTACGAGCTGTATACCTCGGCCTCCATCCCAGGCAACGGCAGTCATGGTCTCTTTGTGGGATACCAGCACGATATCAACCTGACCAAGAAAGGTAGAAACCTGCATAAAAGCGTGAGAATATTATAATATAAAGATGAAGAATAAAAGCATTATAACCCTCGGCCTTGTGGCGTTCTCTGTGGCGCTGACAGGCTGTTTCGGTAGCAAGAGTGCCATCTCGGGCGGCCGCGGCGGCGAGGTGGTTGGCGTTGGTGGCCGCTCCTTTGCCGAGCCCACGCCTTACGGTATGACCAAGGTAGAGCGTGGCTCGCTGCACATGGGCCTCGACCGTCAGGACTCGCTCTGGGGTATGAAGACTCCCGTCAAGGATATCTCTGTCGACGGGTTCTGGATGGACGAAACCGAGGTTACCAACTCCAAGTACAAGCAGTTTGTGCAGTATGTCAAGGACTCTATCCTCCGTACGCGTCTTGCCGACCCCGCCTATGCCGGCGACGAGACCTACATGATTACCGAGGACAAGTATGGCGAGCCTGTCACTCCCCATATCAACTGGCGCAAGCCTCTGCCGCGCAAGCCCAATGAGGACGAGCAGCGCGCCATCGAGAGCATGTACGTCACCAACCCCGTGACCGGCGAGAAGCTGCTCGACTACCGCCAGCTCAACTATAAGTATGAGATTTACGACTATACCACTGCCGCCCTGCGCCGTAACCGCCTCATGCCCAACGAGCGCAACCTGAACACCGATGTCACCGTCAATCCCGACGAGGTGGTGATGATTTCCAAGGACACGGCGTATATCGATGACAACGGCAATATCGTGCGCGAGACCATCAACCGCCCACTCAGCGGTCCTTGGGATTTCCTCAACACCTACATCGTCAACGTCTATCCCGACACCACCGTCTGGGTCAACGACTTCCAGAACTCTGACAACGAGATGTATCTCCGCAACTACTTCAGCAATCCCGCCTACAACGATTACCCCGTCGTTGGCGTCACCTGGGAGCAGGCCAACGCCTTCTGTGCCTGGCGCACTGACTATCTGCTCAAGGGCCTGGGCGGTGAAGCCCGCTTCATCCAGCGTTACCGCCTGCCCACCGAAGCCGAGTGGGAGTATGCCGCACGCGGCAAGGCCGGCAACGAATTCCCCTGGGAGAACAAGGATGTCAAGAACGGCGATGGCTGTTTCTATGCCAACTTCAAGCCCGACCGTGGAAACTATACCAAGGATGGCAACCTCATCACCAGCCGTGTGGGTATCTATACCGCCAACAGCAATGGCCTCTACGACATGGCTGGTAATGTAGCCGAGTGGACCAGTACCATCTACACCGAAGCAGGTGTTGAGGCCATGAACGACCTTAACCCCCAGCTCGAGTACAAGGCTGCCAAGGAAGACCCTTACCGTCTTAAGAAGAAGAGTGTGCGTGGCGGTTCGTGGAAAGACCCCGAATCCTTTGTCCGTTCGGCGTGGCGTACATGGGAATATCAAAACCAGCCACGCTCCTATATCGGTTTCCGATGCGTGAGAAGCCTCGCCAACTCGACCAGCACCAAACAGAAAAAGAACAAGAAATAACACACATTCATTATGGCTGAATATAGCAAATACAATATCGTCTACCGTCTGCAGAAGTGGATGGATAGCGTTCCCGGACAGACCTTCCTCAACTATGCCTATAGCTGGGGAGCGTCTATCGTTATTTTTGGTACCCTCTGTAAGCTCACCCACCTTCCTGGAGCCAACTTCTGGCTGTTCTTGGGTATGGGTACCGAGGTGTTCGTGTTCTTCATCTCTGCTTTTGACCGTCCCTTTGACAAGACCGCCGATGGCCGCGACCTCCCCACCCATGTCGAAGACGCCGAGGAGGATGAGGATGGTGCTGAGGCGACCGACCATGTGACGATGCAGGCTCCCCAGGCCGTGATTATCGGTGGCTCGGGAGTGATTCATGCGGGTGGAGGCGTGGCTGCGGGTCAACCCGGTGGCGCTGCCTGCCAACCCGCCGCAGCTGCTGACGGTCTGCAACCCTCGGGCAGTGTACAGATAGTGGGCGGCTCGGCAGCAGGCGTAGTAGGGCAGAGCGTGGTGACACCGGTAGTCACCGGCACCGCCGAAAACGAAGAGATGGTTCAGGCCCAGAGCGACTATGTAGACGAGCTCAAGCGCCTCGTTGAGACCCTGGGCAAGGTCAACGAGCAGAGTTCCCGCCTTGCCACCGACAGCCTGGAGATGGAGAACCTCAACCGCACCCTCACAGGCATCAGCCGAGTCTATGAGATGCAGCTCAAGAGCGCCAGCCAGCAGATTAGCACCATCGACCAGATTAATGAGCAAAGCAAGAAGATGGCCCAGCAGATAGAGCAGCTCAACCAGATTTACAGCCGCATGATAGAGGCCATGACCCTAAATATGCAGACCCGCAACCCCGGTCAGTAATCTAACGATACACCACTGATGGCAATCAAGAAGAAACAGATAACCCCGCGCCAGAAGATGATCAATCTGATGTATGTCATCCTCATGGCCATGCTGGCACTCAATATCTCCACCGAGGTGCTCAACGGTTTCTCTATCGTCGAGGAGAGCATCAACCGCACCACCGCCAATTCGGCCGAGGAAAACAGTGCCCTCTATGCGCGCTTTGAACAGCAGATGAAGACCAACCCGGAGAAGGTGAGCCAGTGGTTTGCCAAAGCCATGGCGGTCAAGCAGATGAGCGACTCTCTCTATGCTTTCTCCCAGCAGCTCAAGGAGCAGATTGTGGCCGAGGCCGACGGCAAGGACGCCGACCTGGCTAACATCAAGAACAAGGACAATCTCGAGGCTGCAAGCCATGTGATGCTTGCGCCCATCACCGGTAAGGGCGGCGCCCTGTTTGCTGCCATCAACCATTACCGGGAGCGCATCCTTACGATGGTGACCGACGAGCGCCAGCGCAAGATTATCAGCAGCAACCTTACCACCCAGCTCCCCCGTGGCGCCCACGCTATGGGCAAGAACTGGCAGCAGTATATGTTTGAGAATATGCCCGTGGCGGCAGCCGTCACCATGCTCTCCAAGTTGCAGAGCGACGTGCGCTACGCCGAGGGCGAGGTGCTCCATACGCTCGTTTCCAACATCGACCTCAAGGATATCCGCGTCAACAGGCTTGAGGCTTTTGTCATCCCCGAGTCCAAGACCGTCATCAGCGGCGACGCCTTCAATGCCCGCATCGTGATGGCGGCGGTAGATACCACCATGACACCCGAGATATATGTGGGCGGCCGCCGCATTACTGGCAACAACTACCGCTTCACAGCCAGTGGCGTGGGCGAGCACTCCTTCGCCGGATACATCACCATGCGCAATGGCAACGGCGGCCTTATCCGCCGCGACTTTACGCAGAAGTACAACGTGGTGGCGCCCAGTGCCACCGTCTCTGCCGACCTCATGAACGTGCTCTATGCCGGCTATGAAAACCCCATCAGTATCAGCATCCCCGGCGTAGCCCTCAACGAGGTCCAGGCATCCATGACTGGCGGCGCCTTCCATTCCGTGGGCATGGGTCGATATATCGCCAAACCCTCAGCCGTGGGCAGCGATGTGACCATCACCGTCAGTGCGCGCAAGGGCAATGCCATCCGCCAGATGGGCAAGTTCACCTTCCACGTGCGTAAGCTCCCCGACCCGATGGCCTACCTCGTCATCGGCACCGACCGCTACAAGGGTGGCGGCCTGTCCAAGTCTGCGCTGATGGGCATCGACCGCATCCATGCCGCCATCGACGACGGACTGCTCGACATCCCCTTCCGCGTGGTAAGTTTCGAGACCGTCTTCTTCGACAATATGGGCAACGCCGTGCCAGTAGCCTCCAACGGAGCCCAGTTCTCCGAGCGTCAGCGCGAAACCTTCCGCCGCCTCTCCCGCAACCGCCGCTTTTACATCCGAGGCGTCAAGGCCGTGGGCCCCGATGGCATCACGCGCACGCTGTCTTACCCTATGGAGGTCATCGTCAAATAAGAAAACAATGCAACAATGAAGAAAATATTATTTATCCTTCTCGTCGGAATGATGGCTGTCCATGCGACCGCCCAGCCCGCCAAACGCAAAGCCGAGCAGAAGGCTGCTGCCACCACAAGCGGCGCCATCTCTACCCGAGCCCAGATTTCCTTCCCTGTGCAGACTCGCATGGCAGAAGATGTCGTGTGGCGCCGCGATATCTATCGCGAGCTCGACCTCCACGACGACGCCAACGCCAGCCTCTACTACCCTGTAGAGCCTATGGGCAACCAGGTCAACCTCTTCACCTACATCTTCAAGCTCATGATGACCGGCAACATCAAGGCCTACGAGTATCGGCTTGACGGAAACGAGGTCTTCAATGAGGCTGCCCAGGTCAAGCTCAAGGCATTCCTTGACAATTACCATATATTCTACGAGAAGACCAACCGGGGCATCTATATCGACAACAGCGATATCCCCTCGCGCGAGGTCACCGCTTACTATCTCAAGGAGTGCGTCTACTACGACCAGACCACAGCCTCCTTCCACACCCAAGTGCTGGCGCTGTGCCCCATCATGAAGCGTGAAGACGATTTCGGCGACAATGCCACGTCCTATCCCCTCTTCTGGGTCAAGTACGACGACCTGGCACCTTTCCTGGTCAAGCAGACCGTGATGACGAGCAATCTCAACAACGCCGCCGTGATGAGCATGGACGATTACTTTGCCAAAAACATGTACCGCGGCAAGATTTACAAGACCAACAATATGCTCGGCAAGACTCTGGCTCAGTACTGTCCCACCGACTCAGCCCTCTCCAAGGAGCAGAAGCGTATAGAGAAGGAGATCGTGGACTTCGAGCAGAACCTCTGGGGCGACAAGGCCCGCAAAGACTCGCTCGACAGCATCGCCAAGGCCAACAAGGATGTCAAGCCCGTCAAGAAGGGCCGCCGCGCATCGTCTTCGACTTCCGTGCGCAACAAGACCGTAAAGTCCAAGACCCGCTCCACCTCTTCGCGTTCGTCATCCTCGGCAGCGCGTGTCACCGTGCGTCGTCAGCGTCACTGATTGTAGCCAGCACTTGTTATTGGACGAAGAAGGACATTCGTCCCTCTCTGCTCCGATAATGATAGCCACGCCATCTATTTGTGCGCAATTGGAACGTGATTAAATATCATCCCGATTGCAGTCACTACGGAAACGGTATATATAATAAGTTGTAAGCCCCAGGCGCATAAAACGGCAGAACAGATGACTGCCGAAGATAGGGAAGTGATAGGTTCGCGCCGCAAGGGATATTCCTTTCGTGATGTGGCGAAACAGGGTTGTACATACAGTGCAGCGAGCGAAGCGATTACTACACGGGCAATTACCGCAATAGACTTGACTTTACGTTCTTTTCAAAGTAAAGGTTTTGTGATAGTCGTTTAAGGGGTAAAAGCTATGCTTGCACTATGAAGCACTACGTTTGAGATCACAAATTGTGATTTTGAAGATATGACAGATATAAAAGAAAAGATAGAGGACGGCGAACTGGTCACAAATTGTGACCAGATGGTTGTCGTGGATAATATAGAGTCTCTAATAAAGGTGATTAGAGGACAACAGGTTATGCTTGACAAAGATATAGCAATGCTATATGGTGTGGAGACAAGAACTTTGAACCAAGCAGTCAAACGTAATATTCAGAGGTTCCCTTCTGATTTTAGGTTTCAGTTGTCAATGGAGGAATGTTCAAAATCACAAATTGTGACTTTGAACGCTGGACGAGGACAGAATATAAAGAAATTACCTTTTGCCTTTACAGAGCAGGGCGTGGCGATGCTTAGCAGTGTTCTCCGTTCCAAAACAGCCAGTGAGGTCAATATCCAAATCATGCGGGCCTTTGTCTCCATGCGCCATTTCATGACAACCAACGCTTCTGTGTTCAGTCGCTTGGAAACGATTGAGTACCATCAATTGGAAATGCAGCAACATCAGCAAGAAGCGGACAAACGCATAGACGAGGTATTTCGCCGATTGGATGAGGGCAATGCGAAGCCGAAGCAAGGAGTGTTCTACAACGGACAGATTTATGATGCCTATACATTCGTGTCCGACTTGATTAAGAGTGCGAAGAAGCGTATAGTCCTTGTCGACAACTATGTTGACGAGACTGTACTTACATTGCTCGATAAAAGAGATGAAGGTGTATCTGCGGTCATTTATACCCAGCAGATTAGTCGTCAGTTCCAGCTTGACATAGACCGTCATAATGCTCAATATGTACCGATTGATGTTGAAGTGTTCCGTTTATCGCACGACCGCTTCCTTTGTATAGACGATGATGTATATCATATAGGAGCCTCTATCAAGGACTTGGGCAAAAAGTGGTTTGGTTTCTCTAAAATGGAGATACTTACACCAGATGAATTGGTAGAAAAAATCAATAGAGAGTAAGACTCTACTATGTGTAAAGCCAAATCTATGATATGATAGATTTGAGGATTAAAAGTTTATTGCTTGCGTGGCTGTACACTTGAGTTATCCGTAATGCAGTTTAATAAGAGATACAATAACCAATTAAATACAAACGACAATGAAAAAGAAACTATTTGCAACCCTGATGCTCTTGGCCTTTGTGGCTATAGGCAGCGCCAATGCACAGATTAAGTTCGGTGTCAAGGGCGGTATCAATATGTCCGAGTTCTCCGTCAAGGGCAATGTACTCGACAAGTCCAACAATATCGGCTTCTATCTTGGCCCCACCGCCAAGGTCTCTCTGCCCCTCACGGGCCTCGGCATCGACGTCTCAGCCCTCTACAACCAGTATTCTGCCGATGTTACCGTAGAACGTGGCAACGAGCAGATTGTCCGCGACCAGGCTACGCTCACTGTCAAGCAGATTGCCATCCCTATCAACCTGCGTTATGGAATAGGTTTGGGCAGTCTGGCCAGCATCTATGCCTTTGCAGGTCCACAGTTTGCCTTCAATATGGCCGACGACATCCAGAGTATCGACTGGAAGTGGAAGAATACGTACATGAGCTTCAACATCGGAGCCGGCGTATCGTTGATGAGCCATCTCGCGTTCAACCTCAACTACAACTTCGGTTGCGGCAAGTCGGGTGAGACCGGTGCCAGCGATGTGGTGCGCAGCGCCTTCAACGCCAAGAGCAGCGCCTGGCAGCTGGGCATGACCTATTACTTCTAAGTCCGCGCCCGCACGACAGCCCCATAACCCTCTGCTCCTGCCGAGGTTTGCCTCGGGGCGTCCGCGCCGTCGGTTACGACAAATGATATAGCCCGAAGTCCGTCATCTGCGGTCTTCGGGCTTTCTGTTTCTATTTCTGCGCGATTAGTCTATCGCCGCCGTAGCTTCTGCGAGCCATTGGCGCTCGTCGTCGGCCAGATGCGGTGCCAGCTCTTCATACACGCGGCGGTGGTAGTCGTTGAGCCATTCCACCTCATTGTCATCGAGCAGCCAGCGGTCTATCACCGTGGTGTCGATGGGGCAGAGCGTGAGCGGTTCCATACGCAGGAAATTGCCACACTCGGTACTGTCGCCACCGACGATGAGCAGCACGTTCTCGATGCGCACTCCAAAGCGGCCGGCGAGATAGACGCCCGGCTCGTCGGTGATGGTCATGCCCGCCTTGAGCGCCGTGGGCACATATTCCATACGTATCTGCTGCGGGCCTTCATGCACACAGAGATGCGCACCCACGCCGTGGCCCGTACCATGCAGGTAGTTGTAGCCGCGGCTCCACAGCACGCTGCGCGCTATGGCGTCTATCTGCGTGCCGTTGGCACCTGCCGGAAACTGAGCCATCTCCAGTCGTATGTGAGCCTTGAGTACCAGCGTGTATACCAGTCTCTGCTCCTCGCTCACGGGTCCCAGCGGTATGGTGCGGGTAATGTCGGTGGTACCGCAGTCGTATTGGGCGCCACAGTCGAGCAGCAGCAACCCCTCGGGGCGCAGTTCGACGTCGCTCTCGGCTGTCGGTTCATAGTGTACGATGGCGCCGTGATTCTCATAGGCAGCTATGGTCTCAAAGCTCTTCTCCACATACGCAGGGTCTTCGCTGCGCAGCGCCGTGAGCTTGTCGTCCACGCCCATTTCGGTCACTCCGCCCTTTGCTACTGCCGGCTTTATCCACTTGAGCAGCCTCACCATCGCCACGCCGTCGCTCACCATAGCCTGGCGGAAGCCCGCTGTCTCAGCCTCGTTCTTCATCGCCTTCATCAGCGGTATGGGCGATGGCGCATAGATTACCTGTGTGCGGTTGGGCACGTAGCGCGGCATGAGCGCAGCCGTCTCGTTGCCGTCCATCAGTATCGAGTATTCGAAATATTGTGCCAGTCCTTCACCTATCTTATTATATGGGCGCAGCTCCACGCCATTGTCGTTGAGATACTCCTTGACCTCGTCGCTCACGCGGCTGCACTCCGTAAACAGGGTGGCGCCCCTCGATGCGATGAGCAGATAGGCTATGAACACTGGGTTGCACTCTATATCGGCCCCGCGCAGATTGAGCGTCCAGGCTATGTCGTCGAGCGCCGATACCAACATGCCGTCGGCGTGTACCGCTGCCAGCCTGCGCCTTATCGCCGTCAACTTGTCAGCAGCCGTTGTCCCTGCCCATTCCATCGGGTGCTTCCTTATCGGTTTCTGTGGCAGCGCGGGTCGGTCTGTCCATATCCGGCTCATCGGGTCGAGGTTGGTGCGCAGTGTGATGCCACCCTGCTTGCGCAGCGCCATCGTCATCGCCTGCACCGTGTTGTATGTGCTTGTCGAGCCGTCTATGGCCACCGTGGCACCGCTCTTCTCAGCCAGTTCGGCGCCCAGCCACTCGGTTATCGATGGTGTTCCCTCCATACGCAGCCTCATCAGCTGGTACTCGGTGCCATCGAGCTGCTCTTCGGCTTGCAGGAAGTAGCGCGAGTCGGTCCATAGCGCGGCACTCTTCATGGTGACCACGGCGGTGCCCGCCGACCCCGTAAACCCGCTTATCCACTCGCGGCTCTTCCAGTGGTCTGCTATATATTCTCCGTTGTGCGCGTCGCTGCTCGGGATGATGAATGCGTCTATCTTTTCACGCTCCATCAGCTCGCGCAGCCGCTCCATTCTGTTTTCTATCATCTCTTTCATCTCTATTTTGCTAATTCGACATGACAAAGGTAAAAGTTTTAAGAATTAATCACAAAAGAAATTGCGATTAAATGACATTTGTCATTCTTTTTTTCGTAATTTTGCAGATGATAGCAGCTCGAGGCGACCGCTGCCCTTACTCCGATGCATCTCCAGGTTGCATTTGGGTAGCCGGGAGTGACGATTGGCTCCGTCAAGCTGCAGGATAAAAGACAGAACGAATCACTTATAATTAATATTATAGTTATGGAATTTTTAACTAATGACAAACTCGTCATCGTCGGCGCAGCCGGCATGATTGGCTCCAACATGGTGCAGACAGCACTCATGCTCAGACTTACTCCCAACATTTGTCTTTACGACGTATTCTCAGCTGAAGGCGTAGCCGAGGAAATGCGTCAGTGCGGATTTGACGATGCCAACATCGTATCTACCACTGACCCCAAGGAAGCCTTCACTGGCGCTAAGTATATCATCTCTTCAGGTGGCGCACCCCGTAAGGAGGGCATGACACGTGAAGACCTGCTCGTAGGCAACTCTAAGGCTGCCGAGGAGCTTGGCCAGAACATCAAGAAGTTCTGCCCCGACGCCAAGTTCTGCGTGGTTATCTTCAACCCCGCCGACATCACCGGCCTCGTAACTCTCGTTCACTCTGGTCTGAAGCCCAACCAGGTTGCTACACTTGCTGCCCTCGACTCTACTCGTCTCAAGGGTGCGCTGGCCAAGCACTTCGGCGTAAGCCAGGCTGTCATCGAGAACGCCTACACCTATGGTGGCCACGGCGAGAAGATGGCTGTCTTCGCTTCTCCTACCACTGTCGACGGCGTCAAGCTGCTCGACGTGATTGCTGGCAAGGCTACTGTCAACGGTAAGGGTCTTACCGCTGAGGAGTGGGCTACCATGCAGAAGGAAGTTACCCAGGGTGGTGCCAAGATTATCGAGCTCCGTCGCCGCAGCTCATTCCAGAGCCCCTCTTACCTCGCTGTCAAGATGATCGAGGCTGCTATGGGTGGCGAAGAGTTCACTTATCCCGCCGGTACTTATGCCGACACAGCCCGTTACAACCACGTGATGATGGCTATGCCTACCCGCATCACAAGCGACGGTGTCTACACCAAGCCAGTTATGGGTACAGCCGACGAGTTTGCTGCTCTCGACGCTTCTTACAACCACCTCGCCGGTATGCGCGACCAGGTGATTGCTCTCGGTGCTCTGCCTCCAGTAGAGAAGTGGTCTGAGATCAATCCCAACCTTTAATACGGTTTTATAGTTATTAATACATGGCTCCAGTCCGGGTTCGTTCCCGAGGCTGGAGCCTTTATTTTGCCCCTGCGTCCGGTCGCCACGGTGGCTGTCTGCCCGAGCCCTGGACAGAGGTTCGTCGGCATCGGCGCGAGCACTGTGGAGAGTAGGGCGACGACCTCCTGCGCCAAGGTTGCGCGCGCTGGTGGAGTGGAGTGTGTCGACAGCTGTTGTGTATCAAGTGTCTGCGGCGGTAGAGGACGCCCTTGCTGGCTCGTATCAATAGTTACGAGCCCTCGTACCTATTGATACGAAGGCTCGTTTCGTAAGTCACGAGCCCACGTGCCTATTGATACGAGCCGGTAGAGGTGGTCAGGGGCACCGCGGCAGCTATTTCGGGAGTAGCGGTAACAAGTTCCGTATTCGGGGTAGGGCACAGGACGATGATTGTGCGTACCTTTGTCGCTGTCCGACAGGTCGGTGCCAGCGTCTGGCCGATGCCTGTCCGCGCGAGAGTGGCGGGCGTGTCTCCGCTGCTGAAGGCGGTGCCGCTGGGGTGTCTTCTCTAATATTTATTAAAACCGATGAAGAAACTCCCGACAATCGTGGCATAAGTGTACGAAAGTTAGTATTTTTGTAGGTAAATAATAATATCCACTATGAATCTGATTAAGGATAAAGAATTTGGCGGCGAGCGTCCGCTGTTTGGTCTGAGCGACACGCGGCTCGAGCATATCACCATCACCGATGGCGAGTCGGGCATCAAGTTCTGTCGCAATATCGAGTGCGATGACTCCCGCTTCTATGGCAAATACCCCTGGTGGCATGTCGACGGCAGCCATATCACCAACTGCTATTTCGCGCCCGAGAGCCGCAGTGCCATCTGGTACTCCGACAACATGGTGATGGAAGACACGGTCATCGACGCGCCCAAGTTCTTCCGCGAGATGAACAACCTCACCCTGCGCAACGTCATCCTCACCGATGCCGACGAGACCTTTTGGCGCGTGCGCGGTCTGAAGCTCTACAATGTCGAGCTCCACGATGGTACCTATCCCTTCATGTTCTCCGAAGACATCTACGTCGACGGTCTGAAGAGCGACTCCAAGTATGTCTTCCAGTACTGCCACAACGTGGAGATACACCATGCCCGCATTACGACCAAGGACAGTTTCTGGGAGTGCGACAATGTGACCGTCTACGACTCCGAGCTCGACGGCGAGTATCTGGGTTGGCACAGCAGCAATGTGCGTCTGGTGCGCTGCCACATCAGTGGCGAGCAGCCCCTCTGCTACATGGACCACGTGACCCTCGAAGACTGTACCTTCGATGCCGCCTGCGACCGTGCCTTTGAAGACAGCTCCCACATCGACGCCCGCATCAGCGGCGCCATCACCGAGGTCAAGAACCCCGTGAGCGGACACATCGTCGCCGACCGCATAGACCGCATCACCTACGACGACTATGCCCGTGGCCACGACTGCCGTATAGAAACAACCAAACAATAAAGATACAATGGCAACATTTGATTTTGACCATGCCCCCGAGCGTCTCGGTACCCGCTGTGTGAAGTGGGACAGCATAGGCGAGGGCGAGCTGCCCATGTGGGTGGCCGATATGGACTTCGAGGTGGCTCCCGCCATACGCCAGGCTGTGGAGCGCCGCGCCGCCCATCCCGTCTATGGCTACACCTTCACCGACGACAGCTACTACGACGCCGTCATCAACTGGTTTGACCGCCGCCACCAGTGGCACATCGACCGTAGCTGGATACTCCACACCCCCGGTGTGGTGGCAGCCATGAGCTGTGCTATCAAGGCGCTCACCCTGCCCGGTCAGCAGGTGGTTATCCTCACCCCCGTCTACAACTGCTTCTTCTCGTCGATACGCAACTGCGGCTGCGAGGCTTCAGAGTGTGAGCTCAAGCGCGAGGGCGACAGCTATGTCATCGACTACGACGACCTGGAGCGTCGCTGTGCCGACGAGCGCGCCGCCGTGCTGCTCTTCTGCAACCCCCACAACCCCGCCGGCCGCGTGTGGCGCCGCGACGAGCTTGAGCGCGTGAGCGACATCTGTCGCCGCCATCATGTGCGCGTCATCGCCGACGAGATACACTGCGAGCTCGTGATGCCCGGCTATGAGTATACGCCCTTTGCGTCGCTCTCTGACGAGACATCGGCCATCACCGTGACCCTCAACTCGCCCTCCAAGTCGTTCAACACCGCCGGACTGATGCAGTCCAACGTCATCTGCAGCGACATAGAGATGCGCCGTCGCGTAGACCGCGTCATCAACATCTTCGAGGTGTGCGAGGTCAACCCCTTCGGTCCCGACGCGCTCGTGGCAGCCTACAACGAGAGCGAGGAGTGGCTCGACGAGCTCAACCGCTACCTCTACGACAACTACCTGGAGCTGAAGCGCTTCTTTGCCGAGTATATGCCCAAGATAGAAGTGCTCAAGCTCGAAGGCACCTACCTCGTGTGGGTAGATATCTCTGCCCTCGAGTTTACTTCAGATGAACTCGAAGCCAAACTCCGCGACGAGGGCAAGGTCTATCTCAACAGCGGCACCATGTACGGCCGTCGCGCCGGTCAGGGCTATATGCGTATCAACATTGCCTGTCCGCGCAGCCGCATGATAGACGGTCTCACGCGTATGGCCAAGGTGCTCGCGCCCTGTATGGAAGACGACAGCGACCTGGGTTGCCCCTCCTGAGCCGCGGCGCACGCCCTCTCTGGGTTGCGGCAGTCGTCATAGGCTGCCGCAACCTATACCTTATTATATATAGTACAATAAACAATCTGCAACACTATTATGAACATAAGCAAAACTGCCAAGGCGGCAGCGGCAGTGATAGCCGCCCTCATCGCCTTGCCCGCCACCGCCCAGAAGAACGTGGCTTACCAGGACAGCCATGTACGCATATCGCTCGTCACCGACGGCATGGCACGTATGGAGTACTCGCCCGACGGCCGATTTGAGGACGGACAGTCGCTCATGGCCATCAACCGCGACTACCCCGCCGTAGACTATACCACCCGCGACCGTGGCAAGACCGTCGAGATAACCACCCGCTGCATGGTCATCAAGTATACCAAGAGCCAGGGCCCGCTTGGCAATGGCAATCTGCTCATAACCTCGCCCAAACGCAAGGGAGCCAAGCCCTTTGCCTGGCGCCCCGGACAGAAAGACACCCTCAATCTCAAGGGTACCTATCGCACCCTCGACGGATATGACGGCAATATGCGCGGCGACCAGCCCATGCCCATCGAGGACGGTCTGCTCTCGCGCAGCGGATGGACCTTCATCGACGACTCGCAGAACTATCTCTTCGACCATAGCGACTGGCAGTGGGTAAGCCACCGTCGCGAAGAAGGCAAGGCCCAGGACTGGTACTTCATGGCCTATGGCCACGACTATCGCAAGGCTCTGCGCGACTTTACCGTGGTCTCGGGCAAGATGGCGCTGCCTCCGCGCTATGCCTTCGGTTACTGGTGGTCGCGCTACTGGTGCTACACCGACAACGAACTGCGCCAGCTGGTAGACTACTTTGACACCTACAGCATCCCCCTCGATGTGCTGGTGGTCGACATGGACTGGCACTACACCGAGAAAGGCAAGGGCGCATGGACAGGCTATACCTGGAACCGCCGCCTCTTCCCCGACCCCAAGGGCTTCCTGCAGTGGGCTGGCTCGAAGCAGCTCAACGTGACCATCAACCTGCATCCCGCCGACGGCATCAAACCCTACGAGGAACAATATCCCGCTATGGCGCGCTGGATGGGCATGAACCCCGACGAGAAGAAGGACATAGACTGGGCAGCGTCGGATAAACGGTTTATGGAGGGATGGTACAACACCGTGCTGCGCCCTATGGAGCGCGACGGAGTGAGCTTCTGGTGGTTGGACTGGCAGCAGGGACTCAACGACAAGGAGTTCCCACGGCTCGGCAACACCTGGTGGATAAACTATACCACCTTCACCGACATGGAGCGCCATCGCCAGGAGCGCCCGATGCTCTACCACCGCTGGGGCGGGCTGGGTAACCACCGCTACCAGATAGGCTTCTCGGGCGACGCCGTCATCAGCTGGAAATCGCTCGACTTCCAGCCCTACTTCAACGCCACCGCCTCCAACGTGCTCTATGGCTACTGGAGCCACGACATCGGCGGCCACATGAACGCCAACCGCATAGACCCCGAACTCTATATACGCTGGCTCCAGTTTGGTGCGCTGAGTCCCATCCTGCGTACCCACTCGACCAAGAGCTCCGCGCTCGACAAGGAACCGTGGGCCTTTGACCACCAGCACTTCAGCATCATCCGCAACACCATCCTCGAGCGCTACCGCATGGCTCCCTACATCTACACCATGGCACGCCGTGCCTACGACGAGGGTCTCTCGCTCTGCCGTCCGCTCTACTATGAGTGGCCCGAGAACGAGGAAGCCTACCAGGAGCGCAACAGCTATATGTTTGGCGACCAAATCCTGGTCAGCCCCATCACCCAGCCTATGGCAGACGGTGTGTCCCGCCACAAGGTGTGGCTCCCCGGCGGCAACGACTGGTACGAGGTGGCTACGGGCACGCTGCTCAAGGGCGGACAGCGCGTGGAGCGCAACTTCCACCTCGACGAGTACCCCATGTATGTCAAGGCGGGCGCCGTCATCCCCATGTATGACAAGGTGAAGAACCTGAAATCCAACGACGAGCCCATCGTGGTGACCGTCTATCCCGGCGGCAACGGCGAGTTCTCGATGTATGAGGACAACGGCAACGACAAGGCTTATGCCACCGCCTTTGCCCGCACCCGCATGACCCAGGAGGTCGAGGGCAACAAGCTCACCGTGAAGATAGGTCGTCGCGAGGGCAGCTATGAGGGCATGCCCGAGGCACGCAAGTACAGTGTGAAGATAGTGGCACGGGCTGTGCCAGAGCAGGTTGTGGTCAACGGCAAGCCCGCGGCGTTCGACTATGACGGCAACACGCTCACCGCCACCATAGCCATAGCCGACAGCGACCCCAACATCGAGAAGACAGTAGAGGTGACCTATGCCCCCGACGCCATCGATGTGGCCGACGGACTAATGGGCCAGATGCGCCGTATTGGGCAGAACAACTACAGACTGAAGCGCCAGAAGGCCGGCATCGTCTTCGGCGAGGGACTCGGCACGATGGAGTCGACCGGTCGAGCCATCAGTTACTATCCCGACAGGATGAAAGAACTCGTGGCTGCCTTCCGTGCCAACTATCAGCGGCTGCCCCAGCTGCTCGACGCCAATGGTGTGACTGAGAAACAACGTGAAATCTATCTTCGCGCCACTTATTAGGAGTGAGCGTTTGATTTATCATAATTTTCAAGGTGGAAACTACAATTTCCACCTTGTTTATTTAAGTAATAGAGGATATTTTCGTAATTTTGCACGTAGTATCTAAAGCAACAAACAATTATGGCAGAAACAAGACAAATCAAGACAGCCCTCATCTCAGTGTTCCACAAAGACGGCCTGGATGAACTGTTGAAGAAACTCAATGAAGAAGGTGTGAAATTCTTGTCGACTGGCGGCACTCAGCAGTTCATCGAATCGCTGGGTTACGAGTGTGAGAAGGTAGAGAACGTGACCTCCTATCCCTCTATCCTCGGTGGCCGTGTGAAGACCCTCCATCCCAAGGTGTTCGGAGGTATACTGGCCCGTCGCGCCAATGAGGGCGACCAGGCACAGATGAAGGAATATGACATCCCCGCCATAGACCTGGTTGTAGTAGACCTCTATCCCTTTGAGCAGACCGTGGCAAGCGGCGCATCGGATGCCGACATCATCGAGAAGATAGACATCGGCGGCATCTCGCTCATCCGTGCCGGAGCCAAGAACTTCAATGACGTGGTCATCGTGCCCAGCAAGGCCGAGTATAGCGTGCTGCTCGATATCCTCAACAAGAAGGGTGCCCAGACCGACATCGAAGACCGCAAGATGCTGGCAGCCCGCGCCTTCGGCGTAAGCAGCCACTACGACACCGCCATCCATGAGTGGTTTGTCAAGTAACAACAACGATTATTTATAGCTATAAACGATTTTTATAAATGGGATTTTTTTCATTCATTCAGGAGATTGCGATGGACCTGGGAACGGCCAACACCATCATTATCAGTGATGATAAGATTGTGGTGGACGAACCATCGGTAGTCGCTCTCAACCGCATTGACGGCAAGATGATTGCCGTGGGCCAGAAGGCCAAGATGATGTACGAGAAGACTCACGACAACATCCGTACGGTGCGCCCCCTGCGCGACGGTGTGATTGCCGACTTCTCTGCCTGTGAGCAGATGATGCGTGGTCTTATCAAGATGGTACACTCTGGCAGCCGCCTCTTCTCGCCCTCACTGCGTATGGTAATCGGTGTGCCTTCGGGCTCTACCGAGGTTGAACTCCGTGCTGTCCGCGACAGTGCCGAGCATGCCGACGGCCGCGATGTCTATCTTATCTTTGAGCCTATGGCAGCCGCCATCGGTATCGGTATCGACGTTGAGGCTCCCGAGGGCAACATGATTGTCGACATCGGCGGTGGCAGCACCGAGATTGCCGTTATCTCTCTCGGTGGCATCGTCTCCAACAACTCTATCCGCGTGGCTGGCGATGACCTTACTTCCGACATTCAGGAGTACATGAGCCGTCAACACAATGTGAAGGTGTCGGAACGTATGGCAGAGCGCATCAAGATACATGTGGGCTCGGCATTGACCGACTTGGGCGACGAGGCTCCGGAAGACTATGTGGTACATGGTCCTAACCGCATCACCGCACTGCCTATGGAGGTGCCTGTATGCTATCAGGAGATAGCCCACTGTCTCGACAAGACCGTGGCAAAGATTGAGAACGCTGTGCTCTCGGCTCTGGAGAACACTCCCCCCGAGCTCTATGCCGATATCGTGAAGAACGGTATCTATCTGAGCGGTGGCGGCGCCCTGCTGCGTGGTCTCGACCGTCGTCTTCAGGAGAAAATCAACATTCCTTTCCATATCGCCGAAGACCCGTTGCACAGTGTGGCACGCGGAGCTGGCATCGCGCTGAAGAATGTTGACAAGTTCTCGTTCCTGATGAGATAGTGCCAATGCGAAACCTGTTAGAGTTTCTCGGCAAGCATAACCATTGGTTTCTCTTCGTCCTATTCGAGATTATCGGACTGGTATGGCTTTTCCGCGGTCACACTTACCAGGGGAGCGTGTGGTTCTCCTCGGCAAATGTGGTGGCGGGAAAGCTCTATGAATGGGACTCTAAGGTGACGGCTTATTTCTCTCTGGGAGATATCAATGAGCAGCTCACTGCCCGCAACGTATACCTGGAGAGCCAGGTCAAGGTGCTCTCCGACCGGCTGGAACAGACTTCGGCCGACAGTACGCTGTTGGCTCAGGTCAAGGCTCAGTCGCTGGAGGGCTACAGACTCATTCCTGCCAAGGTAATCTCGAACACCATCTCGGAGAAAGACAATCTCATCACCATCGACAAGGGTGAGGCCGACGGGGTGAAGAAGGATATGGGCGTGGTAAGCGGCCACGGCGTGGTAGGCATCGTCTATCTCGCATCGGCCCACTACGCCGTCATCATCCCCGTGCTCAACCGCCAGTCAAACATCAGTTGTACCATCAAGGACCGCGGCTACTTCGGCTACCTCCACTGGGATGGCGGCTATACCGATATGGCGTATGTCGACGACGTGCCTCGCCACGCCCGTTTCCGTAAGGGCGACTACGTGGTAACCAGCGGTTACTCAGAGGTATTCCCTGCCGGTATCATGGTGGGGCAGGTCAAGTATGTGTTCAACTCGGCCGACGGACTTTCCTTCCGCTTGAAGGTAAAGCTCGCCACCGACTTTGGCAAGCTGCGCGACGTGTGTGTGGTCGACAACACTGAGCTCAGTGAGCGCATGCAGCTGTTCAACGCAGCCAAAGACTCCATCTTGCTCAAACAGAAAGATTAAAATGAAATACGGGATAGTCAAAGACATAATCTTATACGCGGTGATACTGCTGGTGCAGATATTGATACTTAATCATATCCATCTCTTCGGTGTCGCCACGCCCTTGCTCTATGTCTATCTTATCATGCTCCTTAAGCGTAACTGCCCCCGATGGGCACTGCTGCTCATTGCCTTTGTCATGGGCGTCATCGTAGACATATTCTCCGACACGTCGGGAATAGCCACCGTCAGCATGACGCTGATTGGTTTTGTCCGCCCCTACATCCTCATGCCGCTGTTGAGCCGTGAGGCTGAGGAGGATATGGCTCCGACGATGGAAAACCTGGGCACGGCGCGCTTCTTCTATTACACTCTGATAGTGGTGACCATCTACTGCCTCGTATTCTTTACCCTGGAGGCGTTCTGCTTCTACAACTGGCCCCAATGGCTGGCCTGCACGTTGTCGAGCACCATCCTCACCACAATGCTGATACTGGTAATCGAAAACGCAAGGAAGCTGTAAATGAAAGACTTCAACCTGGAGAACCGGCGCTTCGTCATCGGAGGCGTGGCTGTCATCATTGTCGTGGTATACATCATCCGCCTCTTCACGCTGCAGCTGATGAGCGATGACTACAAGCGCAATGCCGACAGTAACGCTTTCCTCAAGAAGATAGACTATCCCTCGCGTGGTGTCATCTACGACCGCAACGGCAACCTGCTGGTCTACAACCAGCCTGCCTATGACATCATGGTGGTGATGAACGAAGAGAAGGGTCACATCGATACCCTCGAGTTCTGCCAGGCGCTGGGTATCACCAAGGAGTTCTTCATCCGTCGTATGAACGATATCAAGGACCGCAGCAAGAACCCCGGCTATTCGCGGTTTACCCAGCAACTGTTCTTGTCGCAGCTCTCTGACCAGGAGTTCAGTATGTTCCGGGAGAAGATGTTCCGCTTCCCCGGTTTCTATGTGCAGAAGCGCAGCATCCGTCAGTACCAGTATCCCAATGCAGCCCACGTCCTGGGCGATGTGGCCGAGGTCTCTGAGGCCAATATTGAGGACGATGACTACTACCAGGCTGGCGACTACATCGGCAAGCAGGGTGTGGAGAAATCGTATGAGAAACAGCTGCGTGGCGAGAAGGGTATACAGATTCTCCTGCGCGATGCCCACGGCCGCATCCAGGGTAGCTATCAGCATGGCCAGCTCGACCGTCGGCCTGTGGCTGGTAAAGACCTTACGCTCAGTATCGATATCAAGCTCCAAGCCTTGGGCGAGCGGTTGCTCGAGGGCAAGATAGGCTCTATCGTGGCCATCGAACCTTCCACAGGCGAGGTGCTGTGCATGGTCTCTTCCCCCACTTACGACCCGCGCATCATGGTGGGTCGCCAACGTGGCAAGAATCACCTCGCGCTGGCCCGCAACCCGTGGAAACCTCTGCTCAACCGTTCTACGATGGGCCAGTATCCTCCCGGCTCTACCTTCAAGACATCCCAGGCTCTTACCTATATGTCTGAGGGTATCATCACTCCCGCCACCTCTTTCCCCTGCCATCGCGGCTTCTATTACCGAGGTCTCCACGTTGGCTGCCACTCCCATGCGTCGCCCATCGCCATGATTAATGCTATCGGTACCTCCTGCAATGCTTACTTCTGCTGGGGCCTCTACCACATGGTGGGCAACCGGCGTAAGTACGCCAACAGTGCTGCTGCCCTCGACGTGTGGCGCGATTACATGAAGAGTATGGGATTTGGTTACCGGCTCGGTATTGACTTGCCCGGCGAGAAGCGAGGGTTCATCCCCAACGGTATGTTCTATGACAAGGCTTACCATGGTGCATGGAACGGCCTTACTGTTATCAGTATTTCCATTGGGCAGGGTGAAGTCAACCTTACTCCGCTCCAAATCGCCAACCTCGGTGCCACTATCGCCAACAGAGGTTATTACTATACCCCCCACGTGGTGCGCAAGGTGGCTGGAGAGCCCCTCGACACCGCCTTCACTCGTCGCCATTACACCAAAGCAAGTCGCCGCGCTTACGAATATGTCGTTGCCGGCATGCGAGCTTCGGTCCTCCGAGGTACGAGCCGTTCGATGAACCGTGCCGACTATGAAGCCTGCGGTAAGACGGGTACTGCGCAGAACAGAGGTCATGACCACTCCGTTTTCATGGGCTTCGCGCCGATGAACGACCCGCGTATAGCCATTGCCGTGTATGTCGAGAACGGTGGATGGGGTGCCGACTATGGTGTGCCCATTGGCGACCTGATGATGGAACAATATATTAAGGGAAAACTGTCGCCTGCGTCGGAAGCCAAGGCCGCAGTATTCCAGAAGAAACGTATAGCTTATGGTTCAAGCAATAGATAACAATCAGGGCGTGTTTCGCTCTCTGGACAAGTGGACGGTGTTCATCTACGTGGCGCTGCTCGTCTTCGGATGGATAAGTGTCTGCGGAGCCAGCTATACCTATGGCTCGACCGATATATTCAGCATGGGCTCGCGCTCGGGTATGCAGATCGTGTGGATAGGTACCTCCTTAGCGTTGGGATTTGTCATCCTGATGACCGACTCGCGCATGTACGACACCTTTGCCTACGTCATCTATGGTGTGCTGCTCTTGCTGCTGTTTGTGACTATCTTCAACCCTCACGAAATCAAGGGCTCGCGCTCGTGGCTTGTCCTTGGACCGCTGCGATTGCAGCCGGCAGAGTTTGCCAAGTTCGCCACGGCGCTCGCGGTGTCCAAGCTCATGAGCAGTTATGGCTTTGACATCCACCGATGGCGCCACTTCGCGATGGCGATTGGCGTGGTGCTGCTGCCGATGCTCTTCATCGTCGGGCAGAAGGAGACTGGCTCGGCGCTGGTTTACCTCTCGTTTTTCCTGATGTTCTACCGCGAAGGCATGCAGGGCAGCATCCTCTTTTCGGGTGTGGCGATGGTCATCTATTTTGTCGTCGGCATCAAGTACGAGAACGTGATGCTCATGGACACCCCCACCTCGGTGGGCAAGTATGTCGTCCTGCTGTTGGCGCAGATTTTCACTACCGGCATGGTCGCCTCCTACTGCAAGTCGCCCAAGACCGTGCGCATCATGGCCATAGCCGTGGCTTCCACCACCCTCATAGCCACCCTCGTAGCCCGCTTCATCGTAGCCTTCGACATCGTGTGGATACAGCTTGCCACCATCGTCGCCATGGCGATTTTCCTCATCTATCAGGGGCTTTCCACCCGCATCCGCAGCTTCTTCTACATCTCGCTGTTCTGTATCGGCTCGGTGCTTTTCTTCTACTCTGCCGACTATATGCTCAACGATGTGATGAAGCCCCACCAGCGTGTGCGCATCAATGTGCTCTTGGGACTCGAGGAAGACCTCTCCGGAGCCGGTTACAATGTCCATCAGAGTGAGATAGCGATAGGTTCAGGCGGACTCAAGGGCAAAGGCTTCCTCAACGGAACCCAGACCAAGCTCAAGTACGTGCCCGAGCAAGACACCGACTTCATCTTCTGCACCGTGGGCGAGGAAGAGGGCTTTGTAGGGTCGGCAGGTGTGCTGCTGCTCTTTCTCGCGCTCATCCTGCGGCTTATCCATTTGGCCGAGCGGCAGACCTTCAAGTTTGGGCGCATCTATGGCTACTGTGTGCTGAGTGTCTTCCTCTTCCATGTGTTTATAAATGTGGGCATGGTGCTCGGCCTTACCCCCGTCATCGGCATCCCCTTGCCCTTCTTCAGTTACGGCGGTTCGTCGTTGTGGGGCTTTACCATCCTCCTGTTTATCTTCCTCCGCATCGATGCCGCCCGCAACCAGCGTGTTTAGGCTTACAAAATAAAAACCAACGGTCGCCCTCTCCGGTTACCGTTGGTTTTGTCTTATCTGTTGTCGGCTTTCTTTCCGCCGCTTTGGTCTTCCCGAGCTGGGGACTTGTGCCCCTACCAGCCGGCACTCACTCCCGTCCCCTATATATATAATAAGGTGTAGTCCCGATTGCTTATCTGCCTGACGGAATCAATCCATCCGTCTGACGGAGATACCCACGTCGCTCACACCCGGCAGGATGTCGCGCTTCATGTCGTGGCGCACGGTGATGTGCATGCTGTCGTTGGCGTTGAGCCTCAGTCTGCGCACCTCGGTGTTGTATTCAAAGCAACTTATGCCGCCCGTCTTCTGCGTGCTGTTGGTCTTCACCAGCCGGCAGTCGAGCGTATCTCTCAGCGTGGTGCCTTCGGGCAGAATGGTCTGGTCTACGATGAGCGTGATGGCGACGAATGGGAAGTCGTAGTCGGTGCGCAGCCCCAGTTCTACGAGGTAGTCGCCCGCCTGAGCCATCTTTGCCACGTCGTAGCACAGGGTGTCGTTGCGCTCCCATCCCTCCAGCGACGTGTGGCGGTAGGTGTCATACACCTTGCCGTCGCATGCCGTGAGTATCATCATCACGATGCCTGTCAGAAGCCCCAGATTTCTCATTCCTCCTTATTGTTCTTAGGCGCGTTCTGCTGTCTGTCCCTGTTGCCTTGACGACGCTGACCCTGTTGGCGGCGATTGTCCTGGCGGTTGCGCTTCTGGCCGTCGCGACCTTGCTTCTGGCCGTCGCGGTTCTGGTTCTGGCCCTCACGCCCCTTGTTGTGCTCGTCGCGGTTCTGGTTCTGGGCGTCCCCCTGTTTGGGTTCCTGACCCTGCTGTTGCTTTCCGCCCTGCTGCTGTTTCTGGTTGCCGTTGCCCTTGGGCTTGTTGCCGCCTTTGCGCTTGCGCTTGCTGCGGTCAAATCGGCTGATGTCGGCGTCTTCGAGCAGGTCGAGCGACTTCTTTTCCACCTTGGCGGTGCCGTCTTCGAGCAGACTCAGCGGCTTTTCGCCCTGCTTGTTCATCTCGATGATGGCGTGAGCCCTCTCGGCGCTGATGGTCTCCAGATTGGCTGCCAGGTTCTTGTCGGTCGAGTAGGTGATGAGCCCCGCCAGCACGTCGGTCTTGAACTGATAGTAGTCGTTGTCCTTGGTCTGCAGCACAGCGTCCTTGGCGGGCATCTTGCGGTTGGCCTCTACATAGTCGTCTATCTCGTAGTTCATGCAGCACTTGAGCTTGGCACACATACCCGCCAACTTTTGCGGGTTGAGCGAGATGCCTTGGTATCTGGCGGCGTTGGTGCTCACGCTTACGAAGTTCTTCATCCATGTGGCGCAGCAGAGCTCCCTTCCGCAGGGACCCGTTCCGCCGATGCGTCCAGCCTCCTGACGCGCACCTATCTGCTTCATCTCGATGCGCACGTGGAAGGTCTCTGCCAGCACCTTGATGAGCTGGCGGAAGTCTACGCGCTCGTCGGCGATGTAGTAGAATATGGCCTTGTTGCCGTCGCCTTGATATTCCACGTCGCCTATCTTCATCTGGAGCCCCAGGTCTTTGGCTATCTGTCGGCTCTGTATCATGGTGCCGTGCTCGCGGCTCTTTGCCTCGCGATACTTGTCCATGTCGATGGGCTTGGCTATACGGTAGATGCGGCGTATGTCGTCTGCCGACTTCAGGTTGGCCTTCTTCAGCTGCAGCTTTACCAGTCTGCCGGTGAGGGTCACCACTCCGATGTCGTGGCCGGGGTTTGCCTCTACCGCCACGGTGTCGCCCTTCTTCAGTTCCAGGTTGTTCACGTTGTGGTAGTAGCCCTTGCGGGTGTTCTTGAACTGTACTTCCACCAGGTCGGTCTCCTCGTCGTTGCCGGGGATGTCTGCCAGCCAGTCATAGGTATTGAGCTGGTTGTTCTGGCGGCCGCAGCCACAGCAGCTCAGACCTCTATCGGTGTCGCAGCAGAGTTTATATTTGTTACTCATTGTCTCGTTTTTGCTTTTTATGGGTTTATATATGGTGTCACTTACGACTTATTTCTGTTTCAACAGCATAATCATGTTGAGGGCCAGGTCAAACATCACGATTTTAGGTGTGACGTTCTGGCCTATCTCTTTCATCGATTTCTCCAGCTCTTCGGCTATCCCTATCACGTTGTGCTCGTTGACGAAGGGCGCGAAGTTGCGGGCGAACGCCTCTTCCTGCGCCGTCATATAGCAGAGGTCGGCGTTGTGGAAGTTGTACATGAAGTTCTCTCTCGTCATGCGGCTGAAGTATGCCAGCATGCGGCGCTGCTTTTCGCGTCCCAGCTGCGCCACATCCTCGCTCCAGGTCTTCAGGTCCTTGATGTTGCGCATATAGGCCAGTCGCATGAGCGTCTTGAAGAGTTCCAGCATCTCGGTGTTCTCGTTGTCGGCGTCCAGCGCCTCGAGGGCTCTGAGCCAGCTGCCACTGGCCAAGTGGGCTATGCGCTTGGCGTCGTCGGCGGCTATGCCCCTCTTCTCGGTGAGCGCCTGCTCGATGTCGTGGTCTTCGATGCGCTTCATATCTATGCGCTGCACGCGGCTGCGAATGGTCTCGAGCAGCTTGTCGGGCTCGTCGCTCACGAGCAGGAACACCGTCTGCATGGGCGGTTCCTCGAGCAGCTTGAGTATCTTGTTGGCGCAGACCACGTTCATGCGTTCGGGCAGCCAGATGATGACCACCTTGTAGCCGCCTTGGCTCGACTTGAGGCTCAGCTTGCGTATCAGCGCCTCGCTCTCTGCCTCAAATATCACCGCCTGCTGGTTGGCCACCTTGATGCGCTTCAGCCAGCGGTCCATGGTGAAGTAGGGGCTCGCCAGGAGCATGTCGCGCCATTCCCTCACAAAGTCGTCGCATACCACCTTGGTCTCGCTGGTGGCGCCGGCGGGCTTGACGATGGGGAAACTGAAGTGCAGGTCGGGGTGCTCCCACTTCTTGAGCATGGCGCTTTCGCCCAGCAGATAGGAGGCCAGCGCCAGCGCCATAGCCATCTTGCCGCAGCCGTCGGGGCCGCAGAACATGAGCGCGTGGGGCAGCCTGTGCTCCTCTGCCATCTGCATGAGACGCTCCTTGGTCTCCTTCTGTCCTATTACCTCGTCAAATGTCATATCAGTCGTCTCGTTACCTCAGCCACGCTGTCCACTGCCGACACCGTGTAGAAGTGTATATTGTTGATACCATGGGCGTAGAGCTCCTGGCACTGGTGTGTGGCCCACTCTATGCCCAGCTGCTTGGCGTCGTCGTCGGTCTTGCAGCGCTTCACTTCGGCTGCCAGCTCCTGGGGCAGGTCGCAGTGGAAGGTCTTGGGCACCACGGTGAGCTGCGAGAGCTTGGCGAGGGGCTTGATGCCGGGGATGATGGGGATGGTGATGCCCATGGCGCGCGCCTTGTCTACGTAGTCGAAGTACTTGCTGTTGTCGTAGAAGAGCTGGGTCACGGCATACTCGGCACCCATGTCCTGCTTCATCTTCAGATAGCCCATGTCCATCTCCATATTGGGTGCCTCTTCGTGCTTCTCGGGGTAGCACGCCACGCCATAGCCGAAGGGCGTGCCCGGCACCTTGATGGCGCTTCCGTCGGCAAAGTAGCCGCTGTTGAAGCGGTTTACCTGCTCTATCAGGTCGGTGGTGTGGGCGTGGCCGCCAGCCACGGGGGTAAACACGCGGTCGTCCTTGGCCTTGTCGCCACGCAGCAACAGCAGGTTTTCGATGCCCAGAAACTGGAGGTCCAGCAGCTCATACTCGATGTGCTCGATGGTGGCGCCGCTGCATATCACGTGGGGGATGACGGGGATGCCATACTTCTGCTGGATGGCGGCGGCTATCGCCACGGTACCGGGGCGGCGGCGTATGCGCATGCGCTCAAACTGGCCATTGTCCAGCTCGCGATACACATACTCGCTGTGGTGGGTGGTGATGTTGATATAGAGAGGGTCAAACTCTTTCAGCTTGTCGATAGTGGCAAAGAGCTTGCCCGTTCCCGTGCCCTTGAGTGGGGGCAGAACCTCGAACGAGAAGTTCTTTTTGTCTTTATGGATGTTGATGAGTTCTACAACTTTCATGATGATTTCTTGCAGTTAGATGGGGCGTGGTTATATATTTTGCAAAGTTAGTAAAAAAAAACAGCATACTCTTCGTTTTTAGCGGTTTTTCTCATACACTTCTTCCAATGATTTCCCCGCTCTCTGCCACTGCCGCCGCCTCTATCGCCGCTGCCGGTGGGGTAGGGCCCGCCGCCTGTGGCTCGCCCGTGGCGTCGCCGGGGGGCTCTGCTGCCGCCCTTGTCGCCGCTGGAGCCGCATTGGCTGGCTCGTATCATACGATACGTGGGCTCGTGCCTATTGTTACGTGCCCTCGTGTCATACGATACGTGCGCTCGTGTCTTCCGTTACGAGCCGGCAGCGTTGGTCTCCACGTGGCAGCACGTGGTGGCGGCGCCACTATCTGGCTCCGCTCCTTTTCTTGTGTGCCCCTGGCCTCTTCGTGAGCGACATAATTGCCTCTGCCGGGGCAAAAAGTCGGCGTTTTGTTTGGTGCTTTCTCCGACTTGGACTACCTTTGCACCATACTAATATCATCAACGACAATGAAGAAACTCGCTATTATCAGTTTGTGCATGCTCCTGGCGCTAAGCGTCAAGGCAGGCAAGGTAGATACGGTGCTGGTACACAGCACGGTGATGAACAAGGATGTCAAGACGGTGGTCATCACACCCACCGAGACCAAGAAAAACCGCGACCAGCGCTATCCGGTGCTCTATCTGCTCCACGGCGCCACGGGCAACTGCAAGTATTATCTCGAGAAGGTCAAGGCCACGCTCCCCGAGATAGCCGACGAGAAGGGTATGATATTCGTCACCCCCGACGCGCTCAACTCGTGGTATATAGACAGCCCCATCAACAAGAACCTGCAGTATGAAACCTTCACCTCCAAGGAACTGGTCGAGTATATCGACAGCCACTATCGCACCATCGCCGACCGCAAGGGCCGCGCAGTGACGGGACTGAGCATGGGTGGTCATGGCGCGCTCTATCTGGCGTTCCGCCACAAGGATGTCTATGGCGCCTGTGGCAGCATGAGTGGTGGTGTAGACTTCCGTGGCTTCCCGCAGAACTGGGAAATTAAGCGGTCGCTCGGCGAGATGGCTAACAACCGCAAGCGCTGGGATGCCCATGTGGTGGTCAATCAGATTGGCCGCATCCAGAACCATGATCTCGACATCATCATCGACTGTGGCGAGGGCGACTTCTTCCTCGAGTGCAACAAGTCGCTCCACGAGCGTCTGCTCGGCCGTGGCATCGACCACGACTTCATCCTGCGTCCTGGTGCCCACAATGCGCAGTATTGGCACAACAGTATAGACTATCAGCTCCTCTTCTTCCAGAAGTTCTTTGCGAAGAAGTAGGGCAATGAGGGGCTTTTCTGCCCATGGCAACTCCTACAGAGTTGCCGCTGCTTGTGGGCATACCACTATGGGCTTTTATCTGCTCAACCCACACGGGGCTGAAATAAACACAAAAAGCCGTGGGCACTGCTGGCGGCTTCGCCTTGGTGGGGATGTCTCCAATGCCTGTCGGAAAACAAGTTTTCCTCCTGGGCATCGGCGCCATCCCCACCGTCATGCGGTGCATGACGCCAGCAGTATCCACGGTAAAAAAAGCCGCCGTTGGCGGTAAAAAAAGTCCGGCTGGCGCCGGTACAAAAACAGCTGCTTGTGGAAGCCCCTCCCCAGCCCTCCTAAAGCCCCACCCCGGCCCTCCCTTGGGGAGGGTTGGGGTGGGGCTTTAGGAGGGTTGGGGTGGGCCTTAGGAGGGTTGGGTTGGGGTTTTCAGTTGTATCCTACTTAGGCAGATTGAATGCCACGGTCATCTCCTTGAGCTGCTCTTCGCTCATGCCATCGGGCTCGTAGCCCATGCACTTGGCATTGATGTATATCTTGGCACTCTTGGAGAGTACGTCAATCTGGTCGAAGGCATCCATGGCGTCGAGGCCCTTGGCGAAGACGCCGTGCTTCTCCCACAATACCACGTCGTAGTCTTCGAGCTCGGCGAGAGTTCCCTCTGCCAGTCCGAGGCTGCCGGGCAACTGATAAGGCACTACGCCCAAACCTAACGGACAGAAAGCCTTGGTCTCGGGAATCATGCTCCAAAGGATGTTGGTGAGCACATCCTTGCCCATAAACTTCTTGTTGTGACTCATAGCCACCAGCTCGATGGGGTGGGTGTGAACCGTGGCGGTGTAGGGTGAACCCTTCTCTATCATACGGTTGTGCACGGCCAGGTGGCTGGGCAACTCTGATGTAGGCTGGACGAGATTGTCGGCGATGATGACATAGGTCTCGCAGTCGTCGAGGATGCGGATGACGCTGCCGTTGTCCATAGGCCAGCGGGCGAGGTCGCGCATGCGCTTGCCGGTACCCTTGCAGTAGAAGTAGCAACCACGCAGATGGGGGAGCGTGATGCCTATGTGCTTGATTTCGCCGAGGGCAGGCATGTGCCTCATCTCGTCATCCACATACTTGCTGATATTGACAGTGATGTTGCCACCATTGCGCTCAGCCCATCCATTCTGCCACAAATAACCAGCCACTTCGGCTATCTGGTCAATCTCCTTCTTCAGGAGAGGGCGTCCGTCTAAAATACTTTTCATGATTCTTATGATTAATGTATAACTCTATTTTCTATCTATATTCCGGAAGTCGCTCGGCTTGAGTCCCGTCTTCCGCTTGAACTTGGAAGAGAAGTAGTCGGGCGAATCAAAATTGAGCATATAGGCTATCTCCTTGACGAAGAGGTCGGTGGTGGAGAGCAGCTCCTTGGCTCGCTGCAGCTTGAGGTCCTGCTGGTAGAGCGCGGGCGAGATGCCGGTATACTCCTTGAAGAGCTTGCGGAAGCTGGAGTAGCTCACGCCCAGCTGTTCGGCTATCTGCTGCACGGTGAGGTCGCTCTCTACCTCCTTGCGCATGATGAAACGTGCACGGTTGATCATATCGACGTGCTCACTGTTCTTGCTCAGAAGGATATTGCGCTCGAGCGAATACATCAAACCTATAAGGTGGTTGACTATACCTGCCAGCAACTGCTGCGAATAGGCTGCCTCCTGGACGGCGGCATGGTAAGCCTCGTCGTAGAGACGGGTGATGGTATCGGAGAAACCTACATGGTAAATGGGGTGTTGGGGAGTAAGGAAGCCGGCACGGACGCGGTCGTCGACATTGCGGCCGCTGAAACCAATCCAATAACAGTTCCATCCCTGTGGACCAGGATGGTAGGTGTGCCACTCATGGGGGAAAAGCAGGAAGAGGTCGCCCTCGCGCAGACGGGTCGGTCGCTGGTTGGTAGTCTCAAAGACTCCCTCGCCGCGGGTGACATAGAGCAATTGATACTCATGAAGTTCACGACCCTTGTTGACATCAAAAAAATAGCCGTCAGCATGGCCGCTGGTGGGATACTCTTCACCATTGCTTATCTCTTCATAACCCACCGTACTGATGGTGAGCCCCCAGAGCTGGTCGCGCTCGTTGGTTACCAAATACTTGCTCTTCTGCATGATGTTGATTAGATTGTTTGTACAAAGTTACTTATTTTCCACCAATCGACCTTCGTTTTTTGGCAATATTTTTATTACGGCTGCTGTTTTCATGCTCGGGGAACGCAAAAAGGGAGAGACCGCCATGGCAACATGCCGTCTGGCGGTCTCTCCCTCGATGATGATTGTCGGCGGAAGAGTGGTTTCAGAACTGCTCGAGTATCGCGATGCGCTTGCGGGTATCGGGGTGGGTGCTGAAGAGCGAGTCGAAGAAGCCCATCATGCCGCTCGTGAGAGCCTGGGGATGGATAATGAAGAGCTGGGCTACATCCTGGCGCTGCACACCCTGCAAGCCGGGGGCGCCAGATATCTTGCGCAGTGCCGAAGCCAGTGCGAGCGGATTGCCGCAGAGCTCGGCGCCACCGGCATCGGCCATATACTCGCGCTTGCGGGAGATGGCAAAGCGCGTGATGAGGGTGAAGAAGTAGGCCACGGCACAGCAGACCACGCCCACGAGCATCACAATGATGATGCTCACGCCCGAGCCTTTCTCGTCGCGGCTGCGGCTGTGAGAGCCGTAGAACATGGCGTTGAACATCATGTGCATCACTACGCTCATCACCGTCGAGACGATGCCCACGAAGACGATGCTCGTGATGAGCACACGGGTGTCGCGGTTGCGGATATGGGTGAGCTCGTGGCCCAGCACTCCCGCCAGCTCGTCGTCGTTGAGCACGCGCAGCAGTCCGGTGGTGACGGTCACGGTGTAGCTCTTCTTGTCGATGCCCGAGGCAAAGGCGTTGAGCTGAGGGTCGTTGACGATGTTGATCTGGGGCATATCCATGTTGCAGGTCATGCAGAGGTTCTCCACGATATTGTATACCCTCGGGTTCTCCCTCCGCGTGAGCGGGCGGGCTCCCGTAGCGGCACGCACCATCGAGGAGTTGGCGAAGTAGGCGATGAGGAACCACACACCCACGATGCCCACCACCCAGGGAGCGATGGCCACGAAGGAGCGGTTGACGGCGTCGTAGTCTACCTCGGCAGCCACATTGCCATAGGCGTCAGCGGGTGGCGCGCCCATCGACTGGATGATGGCGAGGAACACCCACACCGTGGCAAGGATAATCAGCGGGAAAGACAGCAGAAGCAGCACGCTGCGCAGGTTGTTGCGCCGTATCTGCGTCATCATACCAACATACTGCATAGGCTCAGAACTTGATTTCGGGGGCCTTGTCCATAGCCTCACGGTCGGTCTGGGGGATTTCAAACATCACCTCCTTGTGGAAACCGAACATCTGGGCGATGATGTTGGAAGGGAACACCTGTACGGCGTTGTTGAGCTCACGCGTAGCCGAATTGAAGAAGCGGCGGGTGGCAGCCAGCTTGTTCTCGATGTCGGCTATCTCGGTCTGGAGCTGCATGAAGTTCTGGTTGGCCTTGAGGTCGGGATAGGCCTCGAGCTGCACCTTCAGTCCGGCGAGCGCACCGGTAAGCTGGTTGTCGGCGGCTATCTTGTCGTTGATATTGGTGGCTCCCATAGCGGCTGTGCGTGCCTCGGTGACGCGCTGCAGCAGCTCTTTCTCATGGGTGGCATATCCCTTGACGGTAGCCACCAGTTGTGGGATGAGGTCATAACGCTGACGGAGCTGCACATCGATGTTGGCGAAAGCATTTTCACGATTGTTGCGCATGCGCACCAGGTTGTTGTACTGGCCTACGAGCCACAACGCGAGTAGTACGACGACTACCAAAACAATAATCCATGTCATATTCTTAATCTTTATAATTATATAGGTCAAAATTACCAAAAAAGCGACAACCGCCCAACTATTCGGGCTTAAAGAATGTAAACAGGTGCAGATTTTCATCGCCGCCACCCTCACCGCCGCCACTCGGGGCAGGGTAGAGGGCAAATTAACTGGAACTTTCCTTTGCATTGTCTTGACTTTGTAGTAACTTTGTCTACTGACAATAATTATACAAGGTATGAAGAAGACACTATTCTCTCTGTTTCTCCTGTTGTCTGTGGCTCCGATGTGGGCACAGACAGACACCCTGGTGGCCAGCGAACTGACCGACACCAAGCCGCACGACGGCAACGAGGTATGGGCGCGCGTGCCCGATGCAGTGCAAATGGCGTGGGGCTCCACCGATGTCCGCTACGCCAAGATGAACGTGCCCCGTGGGCGCATGGCAAAGACCCTGAGGCTCGACGCATGGGCTGGCGAGCGCGTCATGGCTCAGGCTGTGGTATGGACGCGCCACGACATCGTCTCGCCACGCGTAAAGGCTACAGCCCTGACCTGTGGCAGAGAGGTGATAGACGCCAAGGCCGTCAACGCCGGATTTGTGGGATATGTGATGACCGACGAGCTCAACCATAACGGCAAATCCAACTGCGGCCACCGTCCCAACAAGGCCGACTTCGACTCGTCGATGGTCGCCGACATGGTCTATGGTCCCCACATCGACCGTATTCCCCGCTGCACCACCCGCCCAGTTTGGGTCAACGTGTGGGTGCCTGCCATCACGCGCGCGGGTATATATAAAGGTAAGATAGTCCTCACCGGCGACAAGGGCGAGAAGGCCGAAGTGGCACTCGAGGTCAAGGTGGGCAGCCGCCAGCTGCCTGCGCCCAAAGACTGGGCTTTCGACCTCGACCTGTGGCAGAGCCCCTACGCCGTGGCGCGTGTCATGAACGTGAAACTGTGGAGCCGCGAGCACTTCGACGCCATGCTCCCCGTGATGAAGATGCTTGCCGACGCCGGCCAGAAGTCCATCACTGCCAGCATCATGCACCACCCCTGGAACGGACAGACCGAAGACCCCTTCTGCAGCATGATACAGCGCACGCTGACCGTCGACGGACAGTGGAAATACGACTACACCGTGTTTGACCGCTGGGTAGAGTTCATGACCCGCGAGGTGGGCATCACCGGCACCATCGACTGCTACACCATGATACCCTGGGCGCTGCAGTTCGACTACTACGACCAGGCTTCCAATACGGTGAAATTTGTCAACGCCCGTCCGCAAGACGCCGCCTACCGCGACTACTGGCTGCCCTTCCTGCGCGACTTCGCCCGACACCTGCGCCAGCGTGGCTGGTTTGAGCGTGCCGCCATCTCTATGGACGAACGCCAGCTCGAAGATATGCAGTCGGCTATCGCTGTGATACGCGAAGCCGATGCCGACTTCCACATCACCCTCGCCGGCAACTACCACAAGGAGATAGAGCACGAGCTCGCCGACCTGAGCGTTCCCTACGGTAGCCCGCTCGACCGCAGCATCATCGCCGAGCGCCGCAGCCGCGGTCAGTCTACCACCTGCTATATATGCTGTACCGAGAGCTTCCCCAACACCTTCACCTTCTCCGACCCCGCCGAGGGCGCCTTCATCCCCATCCACGCCATGGTGCAGGGATACGACGGTCTGCTGCGCTGGGCTTACAACAGCTGGACTGCCGACCCCATGCGCGACACCCGCTTCCGCTCCTGGCCCGCCGGCGACACCTATATCGTCTATCCCGGTGGCCGCAGCAGCATGAGGTTCGACCGCCTGGTCGAAGGCATACAGTGCTGCGAGAAGGTGCGTCTGCTCAGAGCAGAACTACTGGCCAAGGGCAACCGTCGCGCCCTGAAGCGCATCGACGAAGCCCTGAAGGTATTCGGCTGGGGCGGACTTGAGCACACCCAGATGCCCACCGGCGAGCGTATAAGCCGCCTGCAGCGTGTGCTCAACCAGTAGCGTCTGATCATTATTCACTAAACAAATAACACATTTATCATGAAAAAACTTTTTGTAGTATGGGTCATGCTGTTGCCTCTATGGGGGCAGCTGCATGCGCAGGAGAAAATTTTGCAAGGGAAAGGATTCTGGACACTCTTCGACAGTTTGGGAGACGGGACGCCCTGGCAGCAACAGTTTGCTGACCAAACGGGATGCATTTTCTACCCCAAACTCAACCGCAGGTACATTTCCTATGGTGGTTCAGATTCAGCTCCTGCTACCATGAACGGCACTCTGGGCAGGGCAAAGCTTTTGGTAGCACTCAAGGATAGTCTGCCCATCGACATCATTATGATTTCCAACACCAACGATATGAACTTCACAGACCCTGACACGGGTGTGGAAGGAAGTATTGACGATGAACCCTGGATGCAGGGCAGCAAGCGAACTGCAGCCAAGAGTGTGCTGGATTCGAAAGAAGCTGCCAAGGCCTATTGTGAGAAAAATCTGCGGAAAATTCTGAAGGCTACTCCGAAAGCCCAACGGGCTGCGGGCAACATGCTGGTATTCCCCTATGCCAATCCCAACAGGCATGGCAACCGTATAGAAATCATCGCGCCCTCAAAGCATGGAGGTGAAATTTGTTTTCATGTAGGTAGAAGCCCGAGGGTGAATCTTACATTGCCTGCCGGCATGAGCGTGGCACAAACCAGAGAGTGGTTAGCTTCCAAGTTCTATGGAGCAGGGTGGTCGGCCGTAGACAACGGCGACAACAGTTTCACCATCTCCTATTATTATGACAAGAACAACAAGGTCTGGGTCGACACCAAGGAGAGCGGGTTGCAAGTAGCTGTCACCGATGGGCCTCGTGTGGAAGAGTATGTGGTGTTTTATACAGGAAAGGATGCTTCGGGCTGGACAAAAAGTTGCAACTGGACGGATAAAGTAAGCCTGTGGTCGTGCTATAAAGGACTGATGGAATATCTGAAGAGCAACCTCCCCAACACGGAGATTTATTGGTTCATGCCCTCTTATTTCAATTTTGATTTCAATGCACCGGAAGTGCTGCGCGCCGACGGCTCCTTTGACGAGGAGGCATTCGAGAAAACCGAGCGCAACCGCAAGTGGATGCAGCTTTCCGCAGTGCAGCGTGCCATTGCCCAGCGTTATAACTGCCGAGTGCTGGAAGTGGGAAAATACTGTGGTATCAATTTGAAAAACGTGCGTGACTATTATCTCTCGAAAGACCCGCATCTCAAGAAAGAAGGCTATGCGCAATGGTCCAAGGCGCTCTATGAAATCTTCAAGGCCGGCAAATGGGAGTGACAAAAATGGGAGCCGAGAAGCTGTTTTTTTACCTAAATATTTGGTACATAGTGAAAAAAATAGTAATTTTGCACCGCTTTTCGGCCTAACCGCTGGTTGATGGAAGAGTTGTCATGCCATGTTGGGTTGGAACGACAAACAATATTTAATTTAAAAACAACAATGGATTTAATTAAAGTTGCTGAAGAAGCGTTTGCAACCGGCAAGAAGTTCCCTGAGTTCCGTGCAGGAGACACCGTAACTGTCGCTTACAAAATCGTCGAGGGTTCTAAGGAGCGTATCCAGCTCTATCGTGGTGTAGTAATCAAGATTTCAGGCCACGGTGACAAGAAGCGTTTCACCGTTCGCAAGATGTCTGGTACTGTAGGCGTTGAGCGTATCTTCCCCATCGAGTCACCCAACATCGATTCTATCGAGGTGAACAAGGTAGGTAAGGTTCGTCGCGCTAAGCTCTACTATCTGCGCAAGCTCACTGGTAAGGCTGCCCGCATCCGTGAAAAGAGAGTGGTTAACACCAACGCTTAATAACGGCATCCCCAAGGGTAAAACCCAAGAAATAAAGAGAGACATTCCTCATGCGGGGAGTGTCTCTCTTTTTTTTGCGCAATTTTGCGCACATGTTTTGAGCCGAATAACATTTATTAACAACGACATCCGGCGCCCTACCTATTTATATATTTACCTTTGCACCAAATTCTGAAAGTAACATGACTAATATCACCAAGACCTTATGCCTCGGAGCAGCCATGATGCTCGCTCTGTCTGCCTCTGCGCAAAACGAGAAAGTTAAAGACCTGATTTCTCCACTCTCAGACCACAGCATCCAGCTCCATGGATACTTCGACAATGACATCCACAACAGTGTTGAGCATTGGAACAAGGGCGTCGTGCCCTACGACCGCCTCATGGAGTTCTACGATAACAACGTCAACCGACCCAATTTCGCTGTTGGTGAGATGTGGGCCAAGGCTGTTCGCAGTGGAGCCATGCTTTATGCATATAACAAGGACCCCGAACTCAAGAAGATACTGGTCAACACCGTCAACAAGGTGTTCAAGTATGTGCAGAGCAACGGTGCTATAGCCTGCTCGCCCGTAGAAAAGCAGCCCGACTCCAAGGGTGGCGACCTCTGGGAGCGCAAATATATCATGCTCGGACTCTCGCAGTACTATGCACATGTGGAGAAAGACCCACGCGTGCTCAAACTGATGATTGCCGAGGCCAACAGCGTGATAGACCAGATAGGCGACGCTCCTAAGGTAGACATCAATACCCAGGGATGGAGCCGCACTGGCATCGAGAGCTACTCGGTGATGGAGCCCATGATGCGCATCTACAAGCTCACCGGCGACAAGCGCTACCTCGACTTCTGTACCTATCTCATCAAGAAGGGCGGATGCCGTGGCGCCAACATCTTCCAGGAGAGTCTCGACAACGTACGTCCTCGACTCATGGGCAATGGCTACCCCAAGGCTTATGAGATGCTCTCGGTCTATGAAGGCTTGGTAGAGTACTACCGCTGCACCGGCGAGGAGAAGTGGAAGCAGGCTACGCTCAACCTCTTTGAAAACCTGAAGAAATACGAGATTACCATTATCGGTAACGGTGGTGCCGACTATCCCTACTATCCCAAGTGGAGAGGTGAGGCATGGGACGATACTGCCCTCGAGCAGACCAACCCCAAGATAGAGCGCATGATGGAGACCTGCGCCGGAGTGACCTGGATGAAGCTCTGCAGCCAAATCCTGCGCATCACTGGCGACGCTTCTGCTGTCGACTTCATCGAGAAATATCTCTACAACGGACTCATCGGTGCCATGAAGCCCGGTGGCAACGGATTCAGCTACGTCAACCTGCTCAACGGTCAGAAGGTGACCGACAGAGGATGGGGTACTACCATCGACGGCATGGCTGTGACCTGCTGCAACCTGAGCGGACCTATGGGATTGGCATATATACCCTATGTAGCCGTGATGCAGAACGACCGCGGACCCGTCGTAAACCTCTACAACGCAGCCACAGCCACAGCCAAGACCCTCAAGGGCAACGCCGTGACATTCACCATTGACACCAAGTTCCCACTCGCTAACACTGCGACCATCACCATCGACGAGGCTCAGAAGGAGAAGTATGACTTCATGCTCCGCATCCCCGGATGGAGCACCAATACCATCGTCAAGGTCAACGGCAAAGCCATCGACAATGTAGTGGCTGGCAAGTATCTCACCTTGACACGTAAGTGGAAGAAGGGCGACAAGATAGAGTTGACCTTTGATATGCGATGCCGCCTCATCGACGCGCCCCACGGCAGCAACCCCGACGCATGGAACTACCAGGCTGTCATCTACGGCCCCATGGTGCTGGCGCGCGACGAAAATATTGACGCTGATTACAACAAACCTGTACAGGTAGTGGCAGATGCCAACGGCGAGGTGAAGATCACCCCCGTGAAGCCCACACGCGAAGGCACCCGCATGGAGTTCCTTGTGCCCACCACCGACGGCAACATCCATATGGTTGATTACTCATCGGTAGATGGTTGGAAGGACAAGAAAATCTGTACATGGTTGCCCAAGAAACAATAATCTACTAATATCAGGAATCTCACAATTGAACATGATTTAAAAGGGGGGAAGCTCGCAACGAGCCTCCCCCCTTTTTTAATGCATGTCGATTGCGTGTTTGATGTCCCTTGAGGAAAGTTATGTGAGGCATCCCTCATGTGGCAGTAACGCCGAACCGAAGGTTAGTGCCGCGGCGCAATGCGCAACGAAAGGTAATGGAGTTGCGCTTTCCCAGCCCAGGGTTGCGTTTGGCTGTAGGCGTTATACTCAATCTGTTAATATCCACCAATCCATTCCTATTCATTTTCCTGCTGCGGGTAACGCCCTCGGCTAATCGCAACTCCTACAGAGTTGCTGCTGCTTGTGGACTCTATGTCCATGTATGGTAAGTCCATTGTGGATAGTGCTCATCCCTGGGTCATGTATGGTAAGTCCATTGTGGCAGGCTCGCATCCGTGGGCCATGTATGGTAAGTCCATTGTGGTTGGCTCGCACCTGTAGGCCATGTATGGCAAGTCCATTGTGGTTGGCTCGCACTCCAGGGTCATGTATGGTAAGTCCATTGCGGATGGTGCGCCTTCGTTCATTATGTATGATCAACCCATAGTTGATGGTACGCACCCCTGGCAACTCTGTAGGAGTTGCGTTTCCCCAGCCCAGGGTTGAGGTGTGTAGCGCCTCTACCCTGGGTAGCTGCCCCCACTAATATGGCAACTCTGTAAGAGTTGCGATTAGCCGTAGGCGTTACCTGTAGCAGGAAAATGAATAGGAATGGGTAGGAGGCTATTATCAGATTGAGTATCATGCCTACGGCAAGGCGCGACACCTGCAGCGATGCCAAAGAGAGCCCATTCCCAACCTTCTTCAAGGGGAAAGTGTACCTTAATCCCCTTAATCACTGCGCGGGTGAAACCGGCCTCCTCCATGGCATTTCCCCTTGGGGAAGGTTTGGATGTGGCGTGTGGTGGTTTGGATGTGGCCTCTTTGGGGCAATGGATATAGTTAGCCCATCGTGGATGGTACGCACCCCTGGCAACTCTGTAGGAGTTGCGATTTTATAGCCCAGGGTTGAGGTGCACAGCGCCTCTACCCTGGGTACTGACATAATAAAGAGAAGCAACTCTGTAGGAGTTGCGTTTAGCCGAAGGCGTTATACTCAATCTGATAATATCGTCCTATATATTTCCGCCCATCAACCTGGTGCGGTAACGCCTGCGGCTAAACGCAACACTTACAGCGTTGCTATAATGGTCGTACTTGCACCCAGGGTAGCGGTCTTTGTCCGCAACACTGGGCTGGGGAATCGCAACACTTACAGCGTTGCTGTTGCTTGCGGAAAACTCTGTTTATCTTCACCCGTATCGATGTGGTATGGGAGAGTGGATTATGGGCCGCTTGTGCAACTCCTTCCCCTTGGGAGGGCACTGAAAAACTAAAACCCACTATCAAATTGAAAGTTGATGACGGAGAAACAGCTGTTTTACCCTTTGTTATCTGTCTATTTTAGCCTTATTTTAGGCGATTTGCAGAAAGAGAAGTTACAAATCGTAAGCATTTTCCGTTTTGGTCATAAAAAAGGGGACTTTTTCAGTGCCCTCCCAAGGGGCGGGAGCTCCTCGCAAATGCCTTAGACACAGCAAGAAAGAGCCCCCGCCCCTTGGGGAGGGTTGGGGAGGGGCTTATTCCCACAAAAAAACCGGAGAGCCGACCGTCACGGTTGGCATCCCCGGTTGAGGTTATAGATGTTGTGATTGAGAATATCAATCCTGTCGCATCGCTATTCCTTCTGTCGCAGATAGTCCTCGTATTCGGCTATCTCGCGCTCACCAATATGCGACAGACCATAGTGTTCCTCGTGCTGGGAGATGTCGAGGCCCACGCGCTCGCTCTGCGCACTCACGCGCATGGGGATGACCTTGTCGATAAGCCAGTAGCCCAGATAACTCATGGCAAACGTATAGACGATGACGATGGCTACGGCAAGCAGATGGTAAAGGAAGACCACCACGCCAGCCCACGTGCCCGAGATGAGGCCTTCCTGGATGAAGATGCCAGTGAGCACTGTGCCGAAGATACCGCCCGTGCCGTGGGTGGGGAACACGTCGAGGGCATCGTCGATGCGGCTGTGGCTGCGCCAGTAGACAGCGATATTGCATATCAGTGTGATGACAAAGGCGATAAAGATGCTCTGTCCTACGGTGACGTAGCCTGCCGACGGGGTGATGGCCACCAGACCTACCACGCAACCCACGGCGGCGCCCATGGCCGAAGGCTTGCGCCCACGCAGACAGTCAAAGAATATCCAGGTCATCATCGCTGTAGCCGAGGCTGTATTGGTATTGAGAAACGCCTTGACTGCCTGGCCGTCGGCATGCAGCGAACTGCCTGCATTGAAGCCGAACCATCCCAGCCACAGCATGGCTGCTCCCAACAGTACAAAGGGGATGTTGGCAGGCTGCGACTGGCGCGTCTGGGCAGCCCTTCTGCCCAGGAAGATGGCTCCCGCGAGGGCTGCCACTCCCGATGAGGCGTGGACCACGATACCTCCGGCAAAGTCGACGACGCCCCATTTGAGGAAGAGACCGTCGGGGTGCCACGTCATGTGGGCCAGCGGACAGTAGATGAACACCATAAACCACATCATGAAGAACAGGTAGGCCGAGAAGCGCACACGCTCGGCAAATGAACCCGTGATGAGCGATGGGGTGATGATGGCAAACTTCATCTGGAACAGCGCGTAGAGGGCGAGGGGTATTGTGGCACCGCCCAGCAGCCTTCCCGTAGGCGTGATGTAGGTGTCGGCACCCACGTGCTGGAACATCAGAAAGGTGGTGGGGTCGCCCAGCACTCCGCCGATGTCGTCGCCAAACGCCAGGCTGAAGCCGAAGACCACCCATAGCACGCTCACCAGACCCATGGCGATGAAGCTCTGCAGCATGGTAGAGATGACATTCTTGGCTCCCACCATGCCGCCGTAGAAGAACGACAGACCTGGCGTCATCATCAGCACGAAGATGGTGGCGGTGATGAGCCATGCCACATCGGCACCATTGATTTTGTTGAAGTCGCAGACGAACGAGGGTTCGGTGGCAAACAGTCCGGCGAAGGCTATGACCGTCATGCCCGCCATGAGGATAATCCATTTCTTGTGTACTTTCATTTTCTTTTCTCTTTATAGGATGATTATTTGTGTGAAGTCTGTCGGTGACGGGCTCAGCCCCGTCTTCGGGACGGCAGTGTCAATAAGCCTGGGTATGAACGTCGTGGACGGCACGGCCACTGGGGTCGTTCTTGCCGCTGAAAGTGGCATCCCAAGCCAGCGCTTCGGGGGTGGAGCAAGCCACGCTGGGCACGCTGGGCACACTCAGAGCCGCGCTGTCGCTCGGGAAATGTTCCTCGAAGATGCTGCGGTAGAAGTATTCCTCCTTGTTCTGCGGCGTATGTATAGGGAAACGCCCGTGGGCATGTGCCATCTCGTCGTCGCTCACCGCCTCGGCAGTCATCTGCTTGAGGGTGTCTATCCACGAATAGCCCACGCCGTCGCTGAACTGCTCCTTCTGCCGCCACGCCACCTCCTGGGGCAGCATGTCGGCAAAGGCCTCGCGCAGAATGTATTTCTCTATCTTGTCGCCGGGACACATCTTGGCTGCAGGGTTGAGGCGCATCGCCACATCGAGAAACTCGCGGTCGAGGAAGGGCACGCGTCCCTCCACGCCCCATGCCGCCAGACTCTTGTTGGCACGCAGACAGTCGTAGAGGTAGAGCTTGGACAGCTTGCGCACCGTCTCCTGATGGAAGGCGCGGGCAGAGGGAGCCTTGTGGAAATAGAGGTAGCCGCCGAAGATTTCGTCGGCGCCCTCGCCCGAGAGTACCATCTTGATACCCATCGACCTGATGACGCGGGCGAGCAGATACATGGGCGTCGAGGCACGCACGGTGGTGACATCGTAGGTCTCGATGAAGTAAATCACGTCGCGCAGGGCGTCAAGTCCTTCCTGTATGGTGTAGTTGACCTCATGGTGTACGGTGCCGATATGGTCGGCCATCATGCGGGCCTTGACCAGGTCGGGCGCCCCTTTGAGTCCTACGGCGAAGGAGTGCAGCCGGGGCCACCAGGCTCTCTGCCGTCCGCCGTCTTCGATGCGGCGCTCGGCATACTGTGAGGCTACGGCCGAGACGATGGAACTGTCCAGTCCGCCGCTGAGCAGCACGCCGTAGGGCACATCGCTCATGAGCTGGCGGCGCACCGCGCCCATCAGCGACTGGCGCACGGCGTCGGCGCTGGCATCGTTGTCGTTTACGTTGTCATACTGCATCCAGTCTCTACGGTAATAGCGCTTCATGCCAAGGTTACGGCTCCAGTAGTAGTGGCCTGGGAGAAAAGGCTCGTAATGGTCACATTGACCCTCGAGGGCCTTGAGCTCGCTGGCCACGTAGACACGACCCTCGCCGTCATAACCTATATAAAGAGGTATCACGCCGATAGGGTCGCGGGCGATGAGAAACTCTTCGCGCTGTTCGTCGTAGAGGGCAAAGGCGAAGATGCCCGAGAGACGCTCGAGCATGGCAACGATGTCTTTATTGCTGGGGTCGCGGCCGTCGGCAAAGAGGTCGCGGTAGAGGGGGAGGATAGACTCGCAGTCGCTACCTGTGGCGAAGGTGTAGGAGTTGGCATACTGGGCGCGTAGGTCCTGGTGGTTGTATATCTCACCATTGACGGCGAGTATCTGCTTGCGGTCGCAGCTGAACAGAGGTTGGCGACCGGATTGGGGGTCGACGATAGACAGGCGTTCATGGGCGAGGATGGCGGTGTGACCTGTATAGATACCGCTCCAGTCGGGACCACGGTGTCTTATCTTCTGACTCATACGCAGTGCTTTGTCACGGAGCTGGCCCATAGGGCCGCTAATGTTGAAAATGGCTACAATTCCACACATATTATATATATTTATAAGGTTGGCTGTCTCTGGACGATAGCCGGTGTGTCGTCGTCTGATGCTGTTACCCTGTAGTGTAGCATCCATAACGGACGAAAAGCCGGAAATAAGTAAGTTTACCCCTGCAAAAGTAATCACTTTTGTCATGATAACCGCCAGAAACAGAGCAATATGATTTAATGAAATCGCAATAATCAACAAAGTGTAAGATAGAAACTCCGCAAACCTTACACTTTCTCACATAATCACCGCGATTTGGTTACAGATTGTTACCATCGTCCCGATGGATGGGGAATGCATAAGGAGGTTTGCCCAGGTCTTCCTCTCCAGTCCTGAATACAATACAACAAGTGTGAGGATAATATTGTCCAATGTGGATGCTATGCACCCAACGGCCATGTATAGTTAGCCCATTGTGGAAGGTACGCACCCCTGGCAACTCCTACAGAGTTGCCGCTGCTTACGGCTATCCTATTGACTATCTCTTTTGTTCCGGCGTGAGCCGGGCTTTTTTTACCGCCAACGGCGGCTTTTTGCTCCTTGGTATCTTCTGACGTCATGCTGCGCATGACGGTGGTGATGACGGTGATGGCACGATGGAAAACTTGTTTTCCGGCTGCCATTGCTGTCATTGCCACCAAGGCGGAGCCGTCAGAAGACGCCAAGGTTTTTTGTATTCTCTTCATCCACGTGGGGATAGCAGATGCGCGCATGGAGATGACCTCTGCAATGCTCCTGGCCATCTCCACGGTATTTTTGATGACCTCTGTGACAAAAGTGTAAGTCTTGGCGACTTCCGCGCTTACATTTTTATGCAAAAATGGCATCTTGGCGTTGCAAATCGTAACTTTCTCATAAATAAAAGATAAAAAAACAATATTTTAGGGCATGGTTTGTGACAAACTATGTACTTTTGCAATCGTAAGATTGAGAGAAACGATGCACAACAGGATACACTTTACCAAGATGGACGGTGCCGGCAACGACTACATCTATGTCGACACCACCCGCTACCCCATTTCCGACCCGCAGACGGCGTCGGTGAAGTGGAGCAACCGCCACACAGGCATCGGGAGCGATGGTCTGGTGCTTATCGGGAAGCCCTCGATACTGAGCGGAGCCGACTTCTCGATGCGTATCTTCAATGCCGACGGCTCCGAAGCCAAGATGTGCGGCAACGCAAGCCGATGTATCGGCAAATATCTCTATGAACGACATCTTACGGATAGCAGTGAGATAAAACTTGAGACCCTCTCGGGGGTGAAAACACTCTCGCTGTCCCTCTCGCCCGACCGGCTTACGGTCACCGGCGTCACCGTCGATATGCTCCAACCCGCTTTCCACCAAGCCAGTCAGTATGACGAGCAGGTGGGTCTTGATGCCCTGCGAGAGTATGGGCATCCTTTGTTTGTGTCGATGGGCAATCCCCATTGTGTGGTCTTCGTCGACGATATCGCCGCCATCGATGTGGCGCGCGTGGGGGCTATGGGCGAGCATCTGCCAGCCTTCCCCGAGCGCTGCAATATAGAGTTTGCCCAGCTGACGGGCACCGACGAACTGCGCACCCGTGTCTGGGAGCGCGGGTCGGGCATCACCATGGCTTGCGGAACCGGAGCCTGCGCCACCGCCGTGGCTGCCGCCCACGTGGGGCTGACCTCACGCGAGAGCGATGTGGTGATGGACGGCGGCAGGCTCCACGTGAGATGGGCCGAGGACGACCACGTGATGCTCTCGGGCCCTGCCGAGTTTGTCTTCGACGGCGAGATAACCCTGTAATTCCACTTTAACAACATCAAGAAGAATATGGCTTTAGTAAACGAACACTTCCTGAAACTCTCGGACAATTACCTCTTCGCCGATGTGGCCAAGAAGGTCAACGCCTACCGCGTGTCCCATCCCAATGCCCACGTCATCAGTCTGGGAATAGGCGATGTCACCCAGCCCCTGTGTCCAGCGGTGATTGAAGCCATGCACCGTGCCGTAGACGACCTGGCTGTCAAGCAGTCGTTCCACGGTTATGGCCCCGAACATGGCTACGACTTTCTGCGCGAAGCCATCCTGAAGAACGACTTCGCCCCTCGCGGCATACACCTTGACCCCTCGGAGATTTTCATCAATGACGGCGCCAAGAGTGATACGGGTAACATCCAGGAGATAGTGCGTTGGGACAACTCGGTGGCTGTCACCGACCCCGTCTATCCTGTCTATATCGACTCCAATGCCATGATAGGCCGCGCCGGAACCTTCGCCAACGGCCGCTGGAGCAACGTGACCTATCTGCCCTGTACTGCCGAGAACGATTTCGTGCCCGCGCTGCCCGACCACCGTGTCGATATGATATACCTGTGCTATCCCAACAACCCCACGGGTACCGTACTGTCTAAGGCAGAACTGAAGAAATGGGTCAACTACGCCCTCGCCAACGACGCCATCATCTTCTACGACGCTGCCTATGAAGCCTACATCCAGGACAAGTCCATTCCCCACTCGATATACGAGATACGGGGCGCACGCAAGTGTGCCATAGAGTTCCATAGCTACTCCAAGACGGCAGGCTTTACCGGTGTACGCTGCGGATACACCGTCATCCCGCGCGACCTGAAAGCTGTGACCACCGACGGACGCCAGCAGGTGGAGCTCAACCATCTCTGGGAGCGCCGCCAGTGTACCAAGTTCAACGGCGCCAGCTACATCTCACAGCGCGCAGCCGAAGCTATCTACACCCCCGACGGCAAGGCACAGACCCGAGCCACCATCGACTACTATATGGGCAACGCCCGACTCATGACCGACGCCCTGCGCGCCATGGGCTTCAGCGTCTATGGCGGCGAGAACGCTCCCTATCTCTGGGTGCGCACTCCCGAGGGTCAGGAGAGCTGGCGCTTCTTCGAGCAGATGCTCTACGGCGCCTCGGTAGTCTGCACCCCCGGCGTGGGCTTTGGTCCCAGCGGCGAGGGCTACTTCCGTCTCACCGCCTTTGGCGACCGCGACAGTTGCGAAGAAGCCATGCAGCGACTGCGCCAATGGATGGGATGACGGCAGAGAGGATGAAAATCGTAAAAAAAAGTGACAAACAGTAAAGGAATAGGCAAGATTTTCAGTAACTTTGCACACCGTAACGGTGAGGCCCTCCATGTCGGCACGCGACGGAGCCATCGCCGGCAGCGCTGAAACAAAGAATATTCAAGTTATCAACATATTTACAATTCACGAAGATTATGGCAAATTTGAGATTTGATGCTGTAGAAGAGGCTTTCCACAAGAAACCCGTCGAGGTGGCCACTCCCAAGGACCGTCCGTCCGAGTATTTCGGAAAGCTGGTGTTCAACCGTGCCAAGATGTTCAAGTACCTGCCCGCCGATGTATATCGCAAGCTGGTAGATGTAATGGACAACGGCGCCCAGCTCGACCGCTCCATAGCCGACGCTGTGGCTGCGGGCATGAAGCAATGGGCCGAGGAGAACGGCGTGACCCACTACACTCACTGGTTCCAGCCCCTGACCGAGGGAACGGCCGAAAAGCACGATGCCTTTGTCGAACACGACGGCAAGGGAGGTATGATAGAAGAGTTTTCAGGCAAGCTACTCGTCCAGCAGGAACCCGACGCCTCAAGTTTCCCATCAGGAGGAATACGCAACACGTTTGAGGCACGCGGCTATTCGGCTTGGGACCCCACATCGCCCGTGTTCATCATCGACGACACCCTCTGTATCCCCACCATCTTCATCTCTTATACCGGCGAGTCGCTCGACTACAAGGCGCCGTTGCTCCGCACGTTGCGCGCAGTAGGAGAGGCTGCCACCGGAGTGGCTCAGTACTTCTACCCCAATGTCAAGAAGGTGCAGGCCAACCTGGGTTGGGAGCAGGAATACTTCCTCGTAGACGAAGGACTCTACTTCGCGCGTCCCGACCTGATGCTTACCGGCCGTACCCTTATGGGTCACGACTCTGCCAAGAACCAGCAGATGGACGACCACTACTTCGGTACCATCCCTGAGCGCGTTCAGGCCTTTATGAAGGACCTGGAAATCGAGGCTCTTGCCCTTGGCATCCCCTGCAAGACCCGTCACAACGAGGTTGCGCCCAACCAGTTTGAGCTGGCGCCCATCTTCGAGGAGTGCAACTTGGCTGTAGACCACAATATGCTTATCATGTCGGTCATGAAGAAGGTTGCGCGCCGCCACGGGTTCCGTGTGCTGCTCCACGAGAAGCCCTTTGCCGGCATCAATGGTTCGGGTAAGCACAACAACTGGAGCCTCTCGACCGACACGGGCGTGCTGCTCCACGCTCCGGGCAAGACTCCCGAGGACAATCTGCGCTTCGTGGTATTCATCGTCGAGACCCTCATGGGAGTGTACCGTCACAACGGACTCATCAAGGCTTCCATCATGAGCGCCACCAATGCCCACCGACTCGGAGCCAATGAGGCGCCACCCGCCATCATTTCCAGCTTCTTGGGCCGACAGCTCACCGACCTGCTCGACCATATCGTCAAAGCCGACAAGGACGACCTCTTCTCGATGAAGGGCAAGCAGGGCATGAACCTCGATATCCCCGGCATCCCCGAGCTGCTCATCGACAACACCGACCGCAACCGCACCTCTCCCTTCGCCTTCACCGGCAACCGCTTCGAGTTCCGCGCGGTAGGTTCAGAGGCCAACTGCGCCTCGGCAATGATTGCCCTCAACGCCGCAGTGGCTGAGGCGCTCAACGACTTCAAGAGCCGCGTAGACGCACTCATCACCAAGGGCGAGGACAAGATAAGCGCCATCATCGATGTGGTTCGCGAAGACCTCAAGACCTGCCAGCCCATCCACTTCGATGGCAACGGCTACTCCGACGAGTGGGTTGAGGAAGCCAAGCGTCGTGGTCTCGACTGCGAGACATCATGTCCTGTCATCTTCGACCGCTATCTCGACGAGTCGAGCGTGAAGATGTTTGAGAGTCTCAACGTGATGAAGCGCGCCGAGCTTGAAGCCCGCAACGAGGTGAAATGGGAGACCTACACCAAGAAGATACAGATAGAGGCCCGCGTCATGGGCGACCTCACCATGAACCACATCATCCCCGTGGCCACCCACTACCAGAGCCAGCTGCTCAAGAATGTGACCAATATGTATGAGGTGTTCTCCAAGGAGGAGGCCGACGCACTCACCGCGCGCAACAAGAAACTCATCAAGGAGATAGCCGAGCGCACCCAGGCCATAGAGACCGGCGTGGAGGAACTCGTGGACGCCCGCAAGGTGGCCAACAAGATAGAGGACGAGCGCTCCAAGGCTGTGGCTTACCACGACACCGTGGCGCCCAAGATGGAGGAGATACGCTACCAGATAGACAAGCTCGAGCTGGTGGTAAGCGACGAACTCTGGACACTGCCCAAGTATCGCGAGATGCTCTTTCTGAGATAATCAGTAAATGACGGAGCTGCCGTAAGTTGCTTTAGCGATGTGGCAGACTCTGTATGCAATGAGATTCATAAGGGGGATGGTTATCCCTACCCAGTAAAACGACCGATGCGGACCGAGAGACATTCATGTCTTCTTCGGTCCGCATCGCTTTTGTGTCTGTCTTCTTGTCTGGTGGCGATAGCCTATGGTTGACGCTCTCCATGGCGCAGAGGTTGTACCCTGCCATTGTGCAGGCCGAACAGTCTGTTGGTAGCTGCAATGGCAGCAGGCTTTTCGGCCATGGGTTTATCGAGGAAGGTCATGCTGCAACTCACACGGTCCATGATGTCCTTGCGATTGGCATAGGCCTCGTCGCTTAACAGTACCTTCATGAAGATAGGGGTGCGTCCGGTTTTGGCTAAATATATTCCTATGCAGTGGGTGTATTGTTTTAGGCATGGAATACATGAAGGAAAGTCCACGATATATACCGAATCAGCGTTTCCCCAGTGCTTAGCCCTGTCCCCACCTATACTGATGATGTGCTTATCATATCCATTGACATCGTCTTGTGTAGCTGCCGCTAATTCGCAGTCAACTTGGCGTCGGCATAGGGTGAAGGCGTAGTCTGCGCAACTGTCAATCTTGCCACGGGTGAAGATGATATATGGGTAGAGCAGCATGGCATGTCTGTCATTGCTAATTGCTGTAGCGCAGTACAGGTAGCTGCCTTGGTTGCCACCCTTGTTGCTGTCCCATGTCTTGTTTGGGCAGTAGTCTATCATGGTCAGGCTGTCGCTACTGGCCCAAAAACTATCGGGAACAATAGTCTTGACACCAAAGATGGTATCGTTGTACGCGGCAATGTGTTGCATCCATTGGCTGCTTGTTGTCTGGGCGGATGTCATGCTCATGTACAGGAAGAGAAGGACGATGGATAGAAATCGTTGTGTCATTATTTTAGAGTTAATTGATAAAGCATAAGAACAGTTTCATTAGGATTTATAGCGATACCATCCTCTTATTGACAACTGCAGAGGTAAATGGCTGCGCATACTATTGCAAGCAAGACAAAAGCAACATGCTTCATATCCGTAAGGTCTTAGTTATTGTTTGCAAATGTACAAATTATCAGTTAAACAATGGCAGTTAATGGCGTTTTTTTATTGTTTAACTGTCTATTATATACCAATAGGCTTCGTGACATTAACAAAATACGAGAGAATACTCAGTCCGTCTTTTTTGTTTGTGAACAATGGAGGACTGAGAGTTCTCTCGTATCGAGTCTTTATTGACGCTGTCAGCCTATCGCTGCATGTAGGTCTTGTGGAATGAGGTCTTGCCGTCTTCCTCTATCACTTTGACATCGAGCTTGCCGCCTTCGGCTTTGACCGAGACTATGGCTACATTGCTGTTGGTCAGTATGGGGAACTTCAGACGGGCATTGGGCTCGGTGTAGGCAAACTCGTGGAGGTGCCCGCAGAGCATCAGATCGACGTTGGCTTCGTTGAGCACGGGGATAAACTTCTCCCTGACCTCAATATCGCCATGCCAGGCATCCTTGTCATAACGGGGAGGGATGTGGCCCAGCACTACATGGAAGGGGGCACACTTGTATTCGTCTGAAGCGATGACCTGGCGCAGCCATTCCACCTGTTCGTTCCGGTAGTTGTCATAGTCGGTGATGCCGGCATACTCGATGTCGTTGTCGGGTTTGTCCTCACCGGTGTCGAGACAGATGAAGTACACGGGACCCTGACGGAAGGCGAAGTAGAGCTTGGCGTCGTTGGGGCGCACATAGCGCTGGAAGCGGTCGGCTATCTGTCCGCGTGTCTCGTGGTTGCCGCGTACATAGTAGAGAGGCTTCTCCGAGGCGAAGAGTTTGACGGCTTCGTCCATAAATCCGTTCCAGATCTTCTCTTCCTTGTCGAGGATTGACAGCATGTCGCCGTTGAAGAAGACGAGATCCTTGTCCTTGTAGCCGGCATTGCCGAGCAGACGCGCCATCACGTCGCTCTTGCCGTGGATGTCGTTGACCACGACAAAGGAGGTGCTCGCCTTACGCTCATCGAGTGTGGTAAACGCCAGCGGAGCCTTCTTGTAGACCACCGTGGCTGCCACGTTGCCGTAGATGACCCTGTTGGCCTGATGGCTCAACACCTCCTGTGCATAGATGCGGTAACGATAGGTGGTGCCGGGTTTGAGTCCCTTGAGGGTAACGGCATGGATGCGGTCGGTGCGCTTGATGCCGATGTGGGTGTCATAATACCGGGGACGCGCCTGGGCATAGAACTCTATGCCGTCGTTGGGCAGCAGCTCTACCCAAGCTACCGACATGCTGTCGGTGGTCCATACGATGGTGGCCTCGGTTTCGCCTACGCTCTGCAAGTAAGGCCCGTGCAGAATCTTGATGGCGAATGTCTGAGCCGGCAGCAGGGTGAGTGCTGCCAGCATCATCAGTGTTTTAATGGTTTTTCTCATGATTGATATAGTTGTTACTTCTTTTTCTTCAGTTCACGGCTGAACGAGTAGGGGGCGTCGTCGGCACTGGTGCCGCGCTGGAAGTTGGGCTTCTGGCTGAGGCTGAAGTCGATGTTGGCGCCGCCCATGAGTGTGGCGTGGTCTATGTAGTTGCGGGTGTAGTCGCTGCCGTTGATACGCATGCTGCTGATGTAGGGAGCGTCGGCACCGTTGCCATGGGCGTTGATGGTCACCTTGCGTCCGTTCTCCAGATTGAGCGTCACGCTGTCGAAGTAGGGCGTACCCAGCACGTACTGGTCGCTGGCAGGACATACGGGATAGAAGCCCAGAGCAGAGAATACGTACCATGCCGAGGTCTGTCCGTTGTCCTCGTCGCCACAGTAGCCGTCGGGGTTAGGCGTATAGAAGCGGTCCATCACCTCGCGCACGCGCTGCTGAGCCTTCCAGGGCTGGCCCGAGTAGTTGTAGAGATAGATCATGTGCTGGATGGGCTGGTTGCCGTGGGCGTAGTTGCCCATATTCATCACCTGCATCTCGCGTATCTCGTGGATGACAAAGCCGTAGTAGCTGTCGTCAAAGACGGGAGGTACGGTGAACACCGAGTCCATCATCTGGTTGAACGTGGCGTTGCCGCCCATCAGGTCGATAAGTCCTTGCGGGTCGTGGAATACGCTCCAGGTGTAGTGCCAGCTGTTGCCTTCGGTGAAGGCGTCACCCCACTTGAGCGGGTTGAAGGGTGCCTGGAACTCGCCGTTCTTCAACTTGCCGCGCATCAGACGGGTCTCGGGGTCGAATACCTTGCGGTAGTTCATGGCGCGCAGCTTGAATGGGCGCAGTTCCTTGTCCTTCTTGCCCAGTGCCTTGCCCATCTGGTAGATACACCAGTCGTCGTAGGCATACTCCAAGGTACGGGCCACATTCTCCTTGATGTCTACATCGTAGGGCACATAGCCCAGCTTGTTGTAGTATTCGTGTCCGAGACGGCCGGTAGAACTTATCTCGGGGTGAACCGCCTGGGTACCGTGTACCACAGCCTGCCACAGCGTCTCGGCGTCGGCAGTGCGCACTCCTTTGATGATGGCGTCGGCCACTACCGATGCCGAATTGTTGCCCACCATGCAGCCGCGGTGGCCGGGCGACGCCCATTCGGGCAGGAAGCCGCTCTCGCGGTAAGCATTGGCGAGACCTTCCTGCATCTTGGCGTTCTCTGAGGGGTAGAGCAGATTGAGCAGCGGGAAGAGCGAACGGAAGGTGTCCCAGAAGCCGGTGTCGGTGTACATATAGCCCTTCTCTACCTTGCCGTTGTAGGGGCTGTAGTGCATGGGCTGGCCGTCTACCACCTCCCAGAAGGCGCGGGGGAAGAGCACCGAGCGGTACAGACAGCTGTAGAAGGTGCGCAGGTGGTCCAGACTCTGGTCTTTGACCTCGACGCGACCCAGCACCTCGTTCCAGCGCTGGCGTCCGGCCTTGCACACATCGTCGAACGAGCGGTTGCCAATCTCTCCGAGGTTGACTTCAGCCTGCTCGGCGCTGATGAATGATGATGCCACGCGAGCATTGACCACCTCTCCCTTGCGGGTCTTGAAGCCTATGATGGCTCCGGCATGGTCGTTGGCAGTCTCGGCGATGCCGCGGCTGATTACGCCCTTGTCTACGGTGGCGGTATAGGTGAAGTCCTTGTCAAAGGTGATGACAAAGTAGTTGCGGAAGCCCTCGGGCACACCGCCGTGGTTGAAGGTGGTATAGCCCACTATCTTGCGCTCCTGGGGCAGTATCTTCACGTAAGAGCCGTTGTGGTAGGCGTCGACCACCACGAAGGCAGAGTCGGTCTCGGGGAATGTGAAGCGGAAGCTGGCGGCACGCTCGGTGGGCGCAATCTCTGTCACCACATCGTAGTCGGCCAGATAGGCGCGATAGTAGTAGGGCAGTGCCTTCTCGGCCTTGTGGGAGAACCAGCTGGCGCGCTGCTCCTCGTCGAAGATCGCGCGTCCGGTGACGGGCATCAGCGAGAACATGCCGTAGTCATTGATCCACGGACTGGGCTGGTGGGTCTGCTTGAAGCCACGGATTTTGTTGGCTGAGTAGGTGTAGGTCCAGCCGTCGCCGTTCTTTCCGGTCTGAGGCACCCAGAAGTTCATGCCCCAAGGCATGGCTATCGCGGGATAGGTGTTGCCGGTAGATATCTCGTAGGACGATGCCGTGCCTACCAGCGTACTTACATAATCTACGGGTTCGGTCTTGCTCCCGGCGTAGGCCATCATGGCCATACCTGCCGACAGCACTACTGTGCAAAGGGTTCTTAGCTTGTTCATTTTGTTTGGCTTGTTTGTATTGTTTCTTGTTATTGTTGTCTTCACCTTATGCTGATGAGGTCCGGCAGCTGGCGCTGTCGGAAAAATCATCTACAAAGTTACGCATAACCAATCATTTTGCAAAACAAATCGCATCATATTTGTTAAAAATATGTATGCGTGCGCGTGTTATGGAAGCCATCTTCATCCCCATTTCTACCATTGCCGCCGCTATCGCATCCCCCGTTGCTGTCGCCCCGTCCTTTGCTATCCGCACCCCATTCCTCGCCGACCCCACCCCATTCCTCGCTACCCTCGCCGCCACCCTCGCAATCTGCGTCGCGATGGCCGAAAAGTTGTTTCGGCGGTGAGATATAGTCATTTCGGGCTTTGCCTTAATTGTATCGCGGCGTGCAATAGTCGTTTCGCACCACGAAATGACTCTCGATGTCATCTCGGGCATGATTGGCGCCCTCAGCGGCGTGGCGCCTGCTCCCTCTGCCCCGACGGCGATGGTGGGGAGAGTGGCTGAGGCAACTACGCATGGCGCATCGATGGTGGGGAATGGCAAAATGTAGCCCGCGGTGTGTAAAAAACTGGCAAAACGTAATGTGGTTTGCGTGGAAAATACTACTTTTGTAAATGGAAATCAAATCACTTAACACGACAAGACATGAAAAAACAAAAGAGATTTCTGCTCGAGGAAGACCAGATTCCCCGGCAGTGGTACAACATCCAGGCAGACATGCCCACCAAGCCGCTGCCGCCGCTCAACCCACAGACCCACCAGCCCATAGGTCCTGAAGACCTGGCTCATATATTCAGCGAAGAGTGTTCGCGCCAGGAGCTCGATACCGAGCACGCATGGATAGACATCCCCGACGAGGTGAGAGACCTCTATGCCTACTATCGTTCCACACCTCTGGTGCGTGCGTATGCCCTGGAAAAGGCGCTCGACACGCCTGCCCACATCTATTTCAAGAATGAAAGTGCGTCGCCACTGGGCTCACACAAAATCAATTCGGCACTGGCGCAGTGCTATTATTGCAAGCGAGAGGGCGTAACCAACGTCACCACCGAGACTGGAGCAGGCCAGTGGGGCGCCGCGCTGTCCTATGCCGCCAAGATATTTGGTCTCGAGGCTGCTGTCTACCAGGTCAAGATTACCATGAAGCAGAAGCCCTACCGCTCGATACTGATGCGCACCTTCGGAGCCACGGTCGAGGGCTCGCCATCGATGTCGACCCGCGCCGGCAAGGACATCATCACCCGCGATCCCCTCAATCCCGGTTCGCTCGGCTCTGCCATCTCCGAGGCTGTAGAGCTGGCCATGCAGACTCCGGGATGCAAGTACACGCTCGGTTCGGTACTCAACCACGTCTCACTGCACCAGACAGTGATAGGACTTGAGGCAGAAAAGCAGATGGAGATGGCCGAGGAATATCCCGACATGGTGATAGCCTGCTTCGGAGGAGGCAGCAACTTCGGCGGACTGGCTTTCCCCTTCATGCGCCATACCATCCTCGACGGCAAGAAGACCGAGTTTATCGCCGCCGAGCCATCGAGCTGTCCCAAGCTGACCAGGGGCAAGTTTGAATACGACTTCGGCGACGAGGCGGGATATACTCCGCTGCTGCCCATGTTCACCCTGGGTCACGACTTCAAGCCCGCCAACATCCATGCGGGCGGTCTGCGCTACCATGGAGCCGGAATGATCGTGTCGCAGCTCATCAAGGACGGCTATATGCATGGTGTAGACATCCCGCAGCTGGAGAGTTTCCAGGCGGGCATACTCTTCTCGCGCACCGAGGGCATCGTGCCCGCGCCCGAGAGCTGTCATGCCATTGCCGCCACCGTGCGCGAAGCCCTCAAGTGTCGCGAGGCTGGCGAGCAGAAGACCATACTCTTCAACCTGAGTGGTCACGGACTCATCGACATGCCCTCGTACGACAGCTATCTCAACGGCGACCTGATGAACTACTCGCTCTCTGAGGAGGAACTGCAGCAGTATCTCGCCCAGGTGCCCAAAATCATGTAGTCAACACGACAAGCATAGAAATGAAAAGGCCGAAGCAGGAGACACAGTGGGTCTCGGGCTTCGGCCTTGTCGTATCTATGCCGGCGGTGATGCCGGCTGGTATCAGCGGGTTACTTGGCTACGCGTATCTCGTGGTTGCCGGCACGCAGCCAGACGGCAGTCTTGCCCGCCTTGGCCCACTGGGCGTCGGTCACGATGCGGTCGGTGCGCAGAGCGCGGCCGTCGATGGTGATGCGGTCAGTGGCGGTCGAGGGAATGTAGACCAGCGCCTCGGTCTTGGCAGGCACGCCCACCGACATGGTGAGCTGGGTTTTGTCGCGCTTGAAAGCGGTAGAGACGGTGCCGCTCAGGGTGGGGAAGGAGAGGCTCGCCTCGCCGAAGGTAACATACTGCGGGTCTATCTTGAAGCGTCGCCAGCAGGGGTCGATAGTCTCGGCGCCCATGAGTTTCTGGGCTATCACGATGAGACCGCCACCGCTCCAGGCGTGGTTGGACGAGCCGCCACGGAAGCCCCTCTTGCGGGCATCCCAGAACTCCCACAGCGTGGGGTAGTCCTTGTCGTTGACCATGGGGGCGATGCGCTTCTTCAGGCGGCGCATGGCGTAGTCGCCCTGGCCCATCTGGAAGAGGGCCTCCATCACGTAGCGCTCCATATAGGGGCTGGCGTATTCCTGCGACTTCAACACATTGAATATCTCACCATACTTGGACTCGTCGGCGATGCCCGAGATGACGGCAAGAGCCTGTACGCGGTCATCGGTAGCGCCCATATACTGGGGATGACGGTAGCTGTAGCCGTTCCAACAGTGGTTGTAACCCTTCTTGATCTGCTCCATAGTGGCGCGATACTGGGCTGCGTCGGCGTCGAGGCCCATCATGTCGGCCATACGTGCCATCGCGTCGAGTGCCATGTAATGCCAGCCGGCGAAGATGAGCCTGATGTCGCGGTTGTCGCCCCAGTCGCCCCACAGCCAAGTGGCCTTGTAGGCTGCTGTAAGCCCGGTGGAGTCGAGCGGGAAGCGCTCAAGGTATCGGCGCACAGCAGGATAGACCTTGCGGATGGTGGCTGAGTCGCCCGTATTCATATAGTAATTCCAGAAACCATAGAGTCCTACGGCTGCCAACATCTGTCCGGGCAGCTCACTCTTGTAGGTACCGGGCACAGGGGCGTGGAGTATTCCCTCATCGGTCTGCCAGGCAGCCAGTTCGAGCATGCCCTTGCGCATCAGGTCTATCGACGAGAGCGACAGCGTGTAGAAAGCCTGGCTGGTAAGTATCACCTCGTCGCCCCACCACTGTGCGCGCTCGCGCTCGGGACAGTCAAAATAGGTGTCGCGCATATTGACATAGAGCGTATTGAGTGCTTTCTGCCAGAAACGGTTATAGAAATCGTTGTCAGAGTGGAAAGTACCCACCACCTTGGTATCATAACCCGTCTGGCGATAGCTTACGCCGTTGACCTTGATGCCCTTGGGGAGATAGAGGATAATCTTCTCGCCGTTCATCCAGCCCAGCGACTCGTACTGCTGCTGTCCCTGACGTGTCACATACTGTGCCCTGACATTCCAGGCGCCCGCCATGTGGGAGTGGTTGGTCCAGATGTCTATGGTGTCGCCGCCCTGGGTGGCGGTGAGGTCTATCACGGGTGTCACCTGCAGGTTGCCGGGGAGGAAGGCGATGACGGTGTCGCGACGGGCACCCTCGTGGAGCTCGAAGCGGGCAGCCTTGACGCCGAAGTCCTTGAACATGGGTATCGGACGGCGTGTCATCTTGCCCCATGGGCGGTCGCCCCAGGCTCCAATCTCGACCGAGGGCGTGAAGCCGTACTTGGCAGAGACGTCGGCAGTCTGCCAGCCGTCGATGGCATGGCGTGCGTCGTAGCTGATGTTGCTCTCGGAGAGTCGGAAGTTGGGCATCTCGCCTGTGGCTGTGGCATAGGCTGGATGGATGCGGCTCATCCAGCTGGCGTTGGTACACAGCTCGGCGTTGTCGGAGTCGATGTAGAGGCCTGACTTGCCGCTGTCCTCATGGGAAAAGCCCGAGCGGCCGAAGTAACATACAAGGACAGCCACGCGGTTGTGACCTCGCTGGAGGTGGCGGCCCAGATCGATCTCGTCGTAGTAGCCCTCGCCGGGAGCGGGACCACGCTTGAGCGAGCCTTCGAAGACCACGAGGTTGCCGTTGACCCACAGCCAGTACTTGGAGTCGCAGGCTATGCGTGCCTTGAGGCTCCGCGGTTTGGTCTTCATCACCACATCCTTCTGGAAGGCTATCCATGTATTGGGGCGGTTGACACTGTCATCGGCAGCCGTTATCCACGACGCCTTGGCTCCCCATGCCGTGGAGGCACAGAGACTTAAGAGTAAAGAGATGATAAGGTTTCGCATATCTATTGTTTGTTGGTATTATGCTACAAATATACAAAAAAACGGGTAGTGGTAAAAGGAAAAGCCGTTTTTTCTGCTCTGTCACAGGGAAAAAAGCGTCTGACGGGCGTCGGAATGACAGAAAAAGTGGTGTGGCTGCCTCTGTTAGCGCGAAAAAGTGTACTTTTGCCTGCGATAGATGATTATGAATTCTGAAGATAGCTGATATGAAGTCTCTGTTACGGTTTCTGCGCAACTGGACACTGCCTGTGTCCATCGCCTCGGGCATCGCGATATATCTGGTCTTTGCCCTGGTGCCAGCCCTCGATGGCGCGGCGCGGGTGTGTGGTCCCATCTGCGATCGCATCCTACCCCTGTTCATGTTTCTGATACTCTTTGTCACCTTCTGCAAGGTAGACTTCCGCCGGCTGATACCCGCGAGGTGGATGTTGTGGGTGGGCGTGGTTCAGGTGCTCTTTGTGGCGCTGCTCACGCTGCTGGTGGTGGAATACAGGCTCAAAGACAACAGTCTGATCATCGTCGAGGCCATCATCACCTGCATCATAGCCCCCGTGGCTGCTGCCGCGCCGGTGGTGACGGCCAAGTTGGGCGGCAAACTGGAGCAGATGACCACCTATACCTTCATCTCCAACTTCATCACGGCGCTGCTCATCCCGGTATGTTTCCCGCTGATAGACAAGGCTGCCAATGTGAGTTTTCTCACCGCCTTTCTGACCATCCTGCACGAGGTGTGCATGGTGCTGGTGCTGCCCATGCTGCTGGCGTATATCGTGAAACATGGCATGAAGCGGCTGCACCGGTGGGTGGTGAGCATCAACGACCTGTCGTACTACATGTGGGGTGGCTCGCTGCTCATCGTCTCGGGCACCACGGCCAAGAACATCGCACACGCTGACACCACGCTGACCTTCCTGCTCATCATCGCGCTGCTGGGGCTTGTCCTCTGTGTCATCCAGTTTGCCGTGGGCAGATTTATAGGTCACTACTTCGGTGCCACCACTGAGTCGGGGCAGGCGCTGGGCCAGAAGAACACCGCCTTTGCTATCTGGATAGCCTATACCTACCTCAACCCGCTGTCGTCGATAGGTCCCGGCTGTTATATCCTGTGGCAGAACATCATCAACTCGGTAGAGATATGGCTCTGCCGGCGCAGGCTGGGGCACGAACTGCACACCTGACGCTTACAGCCGGTATCAAAACAATATCCGCAATGCCGGATGTGGGCATTGCGGATAGAGAGAGGGCGCTGTCATCCATCAGGGATGGCAGCGCCCTACTTATTATATAAGGTATAGGGCTGATAGTCTGAGCCGTAGAGCTGCTTGTATCAGCCGTGGGTCTACTTGCCGAAGTAGGCGCTGGTGGCGCCGTTGTACTTGAGATGCTTGTAGCCGGCGGGTTCGACGCGCACGGTCGACTTCTTGACCTTCTCCCATACCTGGGCGTCGGTGAGACCCTTGCCGTAGGTGTGGACCTCGATGGTCACGCCGTCGCCATACTCCTTGCGTAGCGCCTGAATGTACTCTGTGGCGGCGGTGCAATCGGCGGTGATGACTACCTTGTCGGACTGATGCTCTACGATGACCTGTACAGGATTGGTAGTGCCAAACTCATACTCGGTACCCTTGATATAGACCTTGGTGTCAATCTTCAGATCCCAGGTGCGGATGGCGAAGTCGTCCTGCTCTGCCACGTTCTCCTTGGCGAGAGGGATCTCGACGACAACCTTCTTGGCAGCCTCGTCGCGCACATGGATAGAGGTCTTGATTTCGCTCCAGTCCTTGTGGGCTTGCTGGTGGATGTCTACCTCCACGTTGCCGTCGCCGGTGGCGGGCACGGTGTTGTCATCCTTCTTGTCGGTGAGGTCCTTGTTCTCCTCCTTGATGTCGCCGCCCACGCCGGGGATAGCCGAGAGGTCCTTGTTGGTCTTCTTGGTCAGCACACCGTCCACGTGCCAGCTATCTTTCTGCTTCTTCACCATGTACCAGATGACGTAGAGGTCTTCGATATCTATGTCCTTGAGCTTCAGTTTGGGGTTCAGGTTGGCCTTGATGATGCTCTTGAGCTGCGGTTGTTCGACTATAGCGTCGAGGGTGGCCTTTCCCTTGCTGTCGTAGACGTATTTGTCGTAGTCGTCATTTCTGGAATAGTAGGCGTAGTCGGCGTCTATATATCCCTTGTTGTATGGCAACCAGACAGTGTTGCCGAATACGTCCTGGGGGAAATAGTCGCCCGACTTGCAGTCCTCGGCGCCGGCGATGCGGTTGTCTAAACGGATGAAGAAATAGGCACCCTTCTTGTTCACCTTGGCAGCCGCAGCACGGGTGGCAGCGGTCTTGTTGCCCTGGATGTACACTTGGGTAGCCGGTTCGGTCTTGGTCTGACCGCCCTGGCCTCCTGTCCCCTGTCCGGAAGTGGAGTCGTCGCTGCAGGAAATCATGGCGATCGCAGCGATGGCCATAAACAATACTTTTTTCATTTTAAGTTGATTTTGAATAGTTAGTAATGGTTATCAAGATGTCGTCGGCGTCTGCCTGCTCACACAGGCAGGCGCCAACGGCAGTTATTTGTTTGTCTTTGATCGCGTCTCGGATGGTATAGACGGCTGGCGGCTACTTGCTGAAGTAGGCGCTGGTGGCGCCGTTGTACTTCAGGAACTTGTAGCCGCTGGGCTCGACGCGCACGGTGGCCTTCTTGAGTTTCTCCCATAGCTGGGCGTCGGTGAGTCCCTTGCCGTAGGTGTGAACCTCAACGGTCACGCCGTCGCCATACTCCTTGCGCAGCATCTGGATGTACTCTGTAGCGGCTGTGCAGTCGGCAGTAATGACCACCTTGGTAGCCTGATGCTCAATGGTTACCTTCACAGGATTTGTGGTACCAAACTCGTACTCGTTGCCATTGATATAGACTTTGGCGTCAATCTTCAGGTCCCAGGTGCGGATGGCGAAGTCGTCCTGCTCAGCCACGTTCTCCTTGGCGAGAGGGATCTCGACGATAACCTTCTTGGCGGCTTCGTCGCGGACATGGATAGAGGTCTTGATTTCACTCCAGTCCTTGTGGGCCTGCTGGTGTATGTCTACCTCCACATTGCCGTTGCCCGTAGGGAGCACGGTGCTCTCGTCTCTCTTGTCCTCGAGGTCCTTGTTCTCATTCTTGATGTCCTCACCGATACCGGGTATGTCGGTCACGTCCTTGACGTCCTGGTCGGTGAGCACTCCGTCGACGTGCCACAGGTAGTCTACGTTCTGGTACTTGACAATATACCACAGCACGTGGAGCTTCTTGAGGTCAACGCCTTTGAAGTTGATCTTGCCTTTGCTCTTGTCGGCTTTGATGAGGTCCTCTACAGTGGGCATCTTGTCAATGGCCTTCAGCGTAGCCACGCCCTTGGTGTCGAAGACATACCAGGGGTTCAAGCTGCTGTTATTCCAGCTGGGGTAGTACACGTCGACGGTACCCTCGTTGGCAGCGACCATGACGCTCTTACCTGTCTCGGTCTGGGGGAAGTACTCTTTGGCGTCGAAGTTACCGATGCCAGGGATACGGTTGTCTACGCGGATAAAGAAGTATGCTCGGTTGGTCGGGACCTCAGCTACGCGGGTGGCAGCCACCTTGCTGCCCTGGATGTACACTTCGGTAGCTGGCTCAGTCTTAGCCTGACTGCCGCCTCCTGGCTCTACTGCTGGAGTGGAGTCATCGCTGCATGCCATCACGGTCATTGCGGCGAAAATCATGAATAATACTTTCTTCATAATTGTAATGATTTGAAATGTTTGTAAATGTTTGTTTGTTATATTTTTGATGATTATTCTCTTGTTGGGGTCAGTCGCGCCACGGATACCTCACGTGCTGACGGCTGTCGCGCGAGGCGTCGGGAGCGGTATAATATCCTTTCTCCGAGGATTTGCCATCTACAAACCTGAGTTCGGGATAAGCGACTGTCGTTTTTCTTGCTATGCCAGATTTCCGATAGGTGCATATTACATTTGCCCTCCAAACAATATGGATGGCAAAATGCAGAATTGTAAAGTCCAAATGAAGTTTACTTTATAACAGCAAGCTGTCCGTCAACATTCTCTATGCAATAGTCAATGTTGATGGATGGCTTCTTTTCAAAGAAGCTATACGCAGCCAAAACAGAAAGGACATTCATTACGAAATTGAACACGCTACGATGTCTTGAATGTACAAGTTGTGCAACATTCTTAAGTTCGTCATTGATGGTTTCTATGACAGATCTTTTGCGCAACAGAATCTTGTCATACAATGGCAT
>ENA-UPTB01000087-UPTB01000087.1-human-gut-metagenome-genome-assembly--contig:-NODE-87-length-89925-cov-58.689264_pt1 | contig 89925 bp, 71 predicted proteins | sample MGYA00250046_ERZ773369 | MGnify/ENA primary metagenome ERZ773369 (study PRJEB29103, sample SAMN06111938) | human gut metagenome | biome: human gut; feature: ankylosing spondylitis patient; material... | reverse complement strand
ACTACAAAGGAACGACTTTTTACTGAAATATCAAAGTAAATCTCTAATTGTTAACAAGTTAATTTATAGAACATCCCTTAAATCAATGTGAATGGAGGGAGTTTCTTGCGTATGTCAGTTTTTTTTGCGAATATTGCATTAGCAAACTGCTACTCATGTCGTCTTCCGACATGGGGAATAATCAAAATACGACAACTACGGAAATGAAAAGAGCAAGAATGATTCTGACTGCCCTCCTTGTGGCAGGCACGGCTTGTGTGGCCAACGCCCAGAAGGGCATCAGCATGAACTTATGGAACAACAATGCGCCGAACGACAACGGTGACGCCCAGGACACTGCAAAGGTGTGGGTATACAAGCCGGCAAAGGCTGACAACACCGGCAGATGCGTGGTGATATGCCCGGGCGGAGGATATTCGCATCTGGCAATGGAGCACGAGGGACACAACTGGGCTCCGTTTTTCAACAATATGGGCATCACGGCGGTGGTGCTGAAATACCGCATGCCTCACGGCAACTGCGAGGTGCCCATAGCGGATGCTGAAGAAGCGCTGAAACTCGTGCGCAGAAACGCTGCGGCATGGGGCGTGAAGGCTGACCAGGTGGGCATAATGGGATTCTCTGCCGGCGGACACCTTGCCTCCACTATTGCAACTCATTCAAAAGGTGAAGCCAGACCCGACTTCCAGATTCTATTCTATCCCGTGATAACGATGATGCCTGACATCACTCATCAGGGCAGCCACGACAACTTCCTCGGCAAGGATGCCAAGAAGAAGGATGAGAAACTGTATAGCAACGACGCCCAGGTGTCGCGAACCACACCGCGTGCCATCATCCTGCTTGCCGACGACGACAGGGCCGTGCTACCGGCAAACGGAGTGAACTACTACAACGAACTATACCGCCACGATGTGCCGGCAAGCCTGCATGTCTTCCCGTCGGGTGGCCACGGCTTCGGAATAAGGGAGTCGTTCAAATACCACACCGAAATGGAACTCATGCTAAAGGCGTGGTTGAGAAGTTTCTGACACCAACGGCAGGAAACGTCAACCCAGCAGCTGCTTCAGCTGCTCGAAGGAATCTGCAATCTCGATGTGCCTGTGGTAGTCGCCGCGGATCATTCCGCGCTGCTGCAGGTCGTCGAGCAGTGCGATGAGGGTGTTCCAGAAGCCGTTGATGTTATAGAGTATCACCCTCTTGTTGTGATAACCTATAGTTGAAGAAGCTGCCACGGTGAAGATCTCGTCGAGGGTGCCCAGTCCGCCGGGAAGCGCCACCACTACATCGCTCTTGAGCAGCATCAGGTCCTTGCGGTCGCTGAGATTGTCGCAGGGTATCTCCACACTGAGGTATTGGCTCACGTGTCCGTTCTCTTCTATTTTCGACGGCACCACGCCGATTGTCATGCCTCCGGCATCATAGGCTGCCTTGGCTACACACTCCATCAAGCCCATGTCGCAACCGCCAAACACGATGGAATCGCCGTTTTTTGCAAGCCATTCCCCTAACTCTCTCGTTCTCTCAAAATAAACCGGCTCTATATTCTCATTTGCCGAACAGAATATCGCTACTTTCATATTTCCGTGATTCTTTCCTTTGTGCCGTCTGCTGATGTGACCATTATCTCCAAGCGGCAAGGTATCCCACCTGAGAATACTTGCTCCGCATCCCCACAGTAACGGCTAAGATTTTGTTGTCGGGTGTAAAGGTAATACATTTCTTGCTGATATGGGCACGCTTTTCTCCACGTTTTTGTAACTTTGCACAAAATAACCGTTTTCGATATGAATTGGAAAGAACTGATTTCTAACAAGCGCCTCGGACAGGAAGACCGCCACATAGAGCGCCATGACGACCGCAGCGAGTTCAAACGCGACTACGACCGTCTGATTTTCTCTGCTCCCTTCCGCCGCATGCAGAACAAGACTCAGGTGTTCCCGCTGCCGGGAAGCATCTTCGTTCACAACCGTCTCACACACAGTCTGGAGGTGGCGAGCGTGGGAATGTCGCTCGGCAACGACGTGGCGGCGGCGATAATAGGAAAGCAGCCGGAACTGGACAAGACGCTGTTTCCGCAGATCGGCACGATAGTGAGCACGGCATGTCTCGCCCACGATATGGGAAACCCGCCGTTCGGACATTCCGGTGAGAAGGCGATACAGACGTTCTTCACAGAGGGCAAAGGGGCTTTCCTCAAAAACGAGATCAGCGAGGGTACATGGAACGACATAACCCACTTCGAGGGTAATGCCAATGCCTTCCGTCTGCTTGCCCACAGATTCAAAGGGCGTCGCGACGGGGGATTCGTAATGACATACTCCACGCTCGCCTCAATAGTGAAATATCCGTTCGAATCGGCTCTCGCCGGAGACCACGGCAAATTCGGATTCTTCTGCACGGAGAAGGAGATATATCAGAAAATAGCCGATGAATTGGGCATTATCCGTCATTCTCAGTCTGGCGCTCCGCTTGCCTATGCCCGTCATCCACTGGTGTATCTGGTGGAAGCGGCTGACGACATCTGTTATGAGATAATGGACATTGAGGATTCTCACAAGCTGAAGATTCTTTCGTTTGAGCAGACAAAGGACCTCCTGCTCGGATTCTTCGATGAAAGCGTGAAAAACAGTATCGAAAAGCGTATCAAGGACGAAGGAATCACCGACGACAACGAGAAGGTGATTTACATGCGTGCCTGCGTGATAGGCAAATTGGAGAACGTGTGTGCGAGGGCGTTCATCGACCACGAGAAGGAGATTCTCGACGGCACTTTCAAGGGATGTCTCATCGACCACATCCCGGAACCTCAGCGAGAAGCATACAAAAGGTGCACAGAGGTGTCGTTCAACAGGATATACAAGAGCAAACCGGTGCTCGACGTGGAACTGAGCGGTTTCAAGATTATGGAAACGCTGATGGAGATAATGACCGAAGCTGCGGTGCATCCCGACAGGTTCTACTCCAAGCAGCTGATAAGCAGGGTGAGCAGCCAGTATGACATCACGTCGCCGAATCTGGAGACGAGAATCATGGCGGTAGTCGACTATATCAGCGGCATGACCGACGTGTATGCTCTGGACATTTACCAGAAGATCAACGGTATAAGCCTGCCTATAGTATAGGCATTCGAAAGACAGGCGAATTGGTAGTCTAATGAATATTTTGCACCTTTATATGTAAAAATCAAACAGTTACAAAGATATTAATTAGACTACCAATTAAAAAGTTACTGGAGTATTATAGATAAATTTTACAAACATTTTGAATGATGTAAATTATGTCTTTAAATTCTTGATTCATTAGCGAATCTGATCAGAACCATAATATATGCCATTGATACTACCACATTCATATATATCATCTATACCTTTATCTTCTTCCTTACACACTGGCACATCGTAATATATCGTACTTGTTATGTCTGCCCATGATGCCATTCCCATTTCATCTATCATCCGCTGATTAAATGATTTTAAAGGTAAATTGAACACACTTCCACGCTTCAATTCTACAGAATTCGGTTCTCTGAAGCCATTGTAATGAGTATATATTTTATATATACTGTCATTCTTTTCAGCATAAATGAAGAAAACATTGTTTTCTTTCTTCACAATTTTTTTTACCTTATAGAAATTTTGCGGACAATAAATCTCTTCTGAACATCCGCAAAATATCAGAGATAAAAGTACGAAAAATAATTTTAATTTCATGTCGTTTGAATTATGTTTTTGTATCATTAGTGTCCCGTTAAAATCGGGACACTAATGATATGTCATATATTGAGCTTAAGCTTCTTTTAGTTCTTAATGATTTTCTTATTGATAAGAGTGGAATAAATACCCCAGTTCGGAATAAGAAGCCTCAACCCCATTCATCAGAAATCTTCAGAAACCATCAGGCAATCTGGTTTCCGGATGATTTCAGAATTCAAAGTCGAGTGTCAGCTCTTCGGGAGGCAGGAGAGTGAAAGAACGGCGATGGAATGGCGTAATACCACATTCACGGATAGCCTGACGGTGTTTCTTAGTTGGGTAGCCCTTGTTGCTCTTCCAGTCATACTGCGGATAGTCTTCCGCCAGGCGGTCCATATAGTCGTCGCGGTATGTCTTGGCGAGGATGCTCGCCGCAGCGATGGAGAGGTATTTGCCGTCGCCCTTCACGATGGTGGTGTATGGAAGGTCGCGGTAGGGCTTGAAGCGGTTGCCGTCTACTATCACCGCTTCGGGACGCACCTTGAGCTGGTCTAAAGCACGGTGCATGGCGAGGATACTCGCATTGAGGATATTTATCTCGTCAATCTCTCCAGGCTCCACGATGCCCACAGCCCAGTCCAGGGCATCGTGTTCTATTATCTCGCGAAGCTGCTTGCGCTTGCGGTCGGTGAGTTTCTTCGAATCATTGAGCAGTTCGTTCTCATAATCGGGTGGCAATATAACGGCGGCAGCAAAAACGCTTCCGGCAAGACAGCCTCTGCCGGCTTCGTCGCAGCCTGCCTCAACGAGACCTTCGTAATAATGATTTTCCAGCATTGTATACTTCTCTTTTTGTTTCGGACAATATCTTTATATCTTTCAAAGTATAAAGGTACGAATTATTTCCGACATATCAAAAAGATACACAGCGAGTTTTATCTTTTAGCCAGAATGACCGATTTTGCGTTAGTCTTGTATAAGAAACCTGTAAGATTAGCCAAATAATAAAGGTGACAAAAATACATGCCAGAAATCCCCCCACACCGTGGGGAACGGAACCCCCTAATGTGGGGTTTGATTCCCCACGACAGGGGGAGATTTCGAAGGTTATGCTTAAGATGACAAATTATGGCTCTACGTCCCACTGAATAGGCACGTTCTTCATCGTGATGTATCCTCTGATTGCCGCATCAACATACAGTCCGAGCTTCAGCACCTGCATCACCTTGGCGGTCTTCTTCACATTCTCGAATCTTGTATAGGTACCATCGAGCTTCAGTTTCACATAAACTCCCTCACTGACGTCAAAAGAGTCGGATGTAGTGCCGCCGTCTGGCGTATAAGATTCACCGTCTTGGTCAACGAACATTGTTACGCTGCGAAGGTCTGAATTAGGAAAATCTCCAACACCGCCGAGACCGATACGCGACTTGTCGGCTATCATCTTCACTTTCAGCACGAGGGTCACGGTGCCGTAGTTCTCTGAGGTGCTCTTGCCATAGGCACCAACCAACTGGATGTCTACATCCTTGCTGAACGGATTGATGACGGTGGCTCCAGACTCTGATGTGGTGGTAGTACCGACGAACTGTGGCGGCATATCCTTGCTGGCTGCTGGATCTGTCCGTTTGATCTTGGCGTCCTTCTTAGATACCGTGTCCAGAGTTTTTGTCACCTTCTTCAGGATATTCCCAAACTGTGCGTCTGCCGGTTGTGCAGCAAAGAAGAAAGCCGCGAATGCCACGAAGATTCTGAATAGATTTCTTTTCATAATAATATAGTTTTTAGTTTAACAATAAAGCAGTGAAGCTTGCTTGATTTATATTTGATTATTCTTGTATTGACAATGGGGTATTCATTTCTTGCCGGCAAAATTAACGGAAGAATATGTTTTTCAGGGTTTCAAAGAGTAAATAGATGTGTCATTACGTACAAAGTTCTATGCGTATTGTCCTGTTTTTCTTCTATCTCTATTGAAATATAACGACACCAGCCAACTCATTGACCAATAAATTGACCACAAATGGGCACGATGCTTGCCCAAGTGAGGCAAGGTGCTTTCTCAAGTGGGGCACGCTGCTTGCCCCTGTTGGGCAGATTTGCTGTCAGACGTCTGCCCAATAAGAGAATGTTGTAATACTCATTTTCCGGTTTCAGGATACTGCCAACGCATACTATTCCTGTAGAATGAATTACTCACAGCTGACAATTCCTATCATCTGATAATTCCTCACATCTGACAATTCCTTTCATCAGCAAACCATCCAGACAATTGCCTGACAATCACCAGACAACCAACTGTCTGTCTATCAGAATATTACGACAAAAAACCAGATGATCTGACAGTTTTTTTGAAAATTCTTGTTTTTTACTAAAAATCAGCGTTATGGGCAACTTTTACTCATATCGAGTAACTTAAACCCCAACCGGTCATTAGGGGTTACTTGGATTTTGGTTTTGGAAAAGTGGACTTTGTTTGGTTAAATTAATTCCACCAACTGGCAATATGTTATATCATATTTAACAGAAATAGTCTGCCATGTGAACTTATTGTGCAAAAACTCCACATATCTTTGCAACAGGAAGAGGAAAACAGGGCTATCTGTCCCGAACCGGTCATCAGAACGTTTGGGAATAAACCCGACGGGCTTCTTAGAGAGAAAGGACAAAGTAAAAACAGAAAATAAAAAACTTAAGGATATGGAGAAGAAAATGATTTTGACAACTGGCGTGAATGAGAATGAGAACATTGATTTCACGGAGCTTATCAGCAAGATAGGCGTATGGGCATCAGAACCGGTCCGCCTGTTGGGCGAATACTACTCGAGCGTGCTGGAAAGAAAGCTGTCTATCGGTCAGACATGGCGCCTGATAGAGGTGCAGCTGGCATTCTTCGCCTGCATATTCCCTGCCGACCTGTCGGTGGCTGTCCGTCTGTTAGCCGTTGCATGGCTCGGTTCGGCAGTGACAAGGTGCAGGAAGGCAATGAAGAAGTAATACCATGGAAAACACCTTATATACTTTCAATTTCACAAAATGACGAAACGGCGACAGACCTCAAGCGTGAGGCTGCCGCCGTTTATTTCGTTATCGTTTCAACCCAAATCGACCGTTTGGGGAGGGTGATTACTTATTTGTCGATTCCCATCTCCTTGAGCAGACGGTCTGCATGACCCCACTTGTCCATGAGATAGATTACATAGCGCATGTCAACGCCGATGCAACGGGCAAGTACCGGATCGAAACGGATGTCGCTTGAGAGTGAATCCCAGTTACCGTCGAAGGCGAGACCGATGAGGTTTCCGTTGCCGTCGAACATCGGTGAACCGGAGTTACCACCGGTAATGTCGTTGTTGGTGAGGAAGCAGAGCTGCATCTTTCCGCTCTCCTTGTCGGTGTAGCGACCGAAGTCTTTTGCCGACATCAAGTCTCTCAGCTCTGGCTCAGCGTAATAATCCACTACCTTGTCGCCAGTGTTCATCTTCTCAACGATGCTCTCTGAAGTGGTGTAGTAGCCTGCTGGCTTACCGCCGACTACGAGGTCTTTCACCTGTCCGTAGCTCAGGCGCATAGTGAAGTTGGCGTCGCTATAGTGTGGCAGGTCTTCCTCCATACGCACCTTGGCGTCGCAGAGGTAGCGCTCCTGCTGCTTGATTTCCGGAGCGAGGGCACGGATCTTCTCGATCACTTCGTCATAGATAGCCTTGATGTCAAGACCATACTGCACACCCGGGTCGTTCTTGTAGTTCTTCTTGTTGAAGAATATCTTCTCACCGCTCTTCATGAGGATAGACTTGGCGTAGAGATAGTCAACGAACTTCTTGTAGTCGCCGCCGAAGTCCTTGTCGATCTTGGCATAGCAAGCCGGCAGATACTTGGCGTCTACATGTTCACGGTAGTTCTTGAGCAGAGCTGCCATAACGTCCTTGTCGAGAGCCTCGTCCCAAGCATTGCTGTTGTCCTCGAACTGCACATACTGCTTTGCCGGCTTGTCCTTAGGACCCTTCACTTCCATTCCTCCGAGCACCTGCAAAGCACGTGTATTGAACTCGCTGGTGCGGTTGAAAGCCTCAATCCAGTTGGTGAACACATACTGCACGTCGAAGCGCTTGGCGTAGAGGTCTTTCATCTTGTCGAAATCAAGTTTGCCCTTCAGATAGCCGGTGCTGTCCTGATAAGCCTTGATGCGCTGCTCGAACTCCTGCTTCTGACGGATAATACCGATGGAATCGATACATTTGTTCATTCCGATGGAGTTCTTCCAGTAGTTGGAGCTTTGTGCATACTTGGAATCATACTTGATTCTCACTGCCTCGTCGGCACGCATGTGGCGGATCATGATCTGCTGCTTCACGCCACGCACCTGTGCACGTGGGGCATTGTCGGCATCGCGACGCTCCTTGATACCGTATGATGAGAGGTAACGGTTGGTAGTGCCCGGATAACCGATTGTCATGGCGAAGTCGCCATCCTTGTATCCGTCGAGCGACACCTTAGTCCAATGCTTCGGACGGTAAGGCACGTTGTCCTTAGAGTATGCTGCAGGACCGTTTGTCTTAGGATCGGCATAGATACGGAAGACAGAGTAGTCGCAGGTCTGGCGCGGCCACATCCAGTTGTCGGTCTCGCCACCAAACTTACCCATAGACTTAGGCACGGTGAAGACGAGGCGCAAGTCGGTGAAATCGCGGTATGTCGTGGCGTAGAACTTGTTGCCTTCGAAATATGGCTTGATTTCAAGACGGAGTGTAGGGTCTGCTGCCTTCACCTCCTTAGACATCACATTCTCGATGGAATCGAGGAATTCTGACTGTTTGTTGATAGGCAGGTTGTAGAGTCCCTTCTTGGTGAGCTCGTCAGTGATATCCTTCTGCTCCACCATGAAGCTCACGAACATGTTCTCGTTTGGCAACTCCTCCTCATAGCTCTTGGCATAGAAGCCGTTGAGCATATAGTCGTGTTCTACAGTAGAATGACTGCGGATAGCCTCGAAACCACAGTGGTGGTTGGTGAAGACGAGTCCGTCTGGCGACACCACTACACCGGAACAGAATCCGGAGAAGTTGACAACAGACTTCATGATGGCGTCGTCGCCACGGTAGAGTGCGTCGTAAGGCAGGTTGAAACCGTAGGTCTTCATCTGCTCATACACTGCCTGGGGAAGGTTGTAGAGAGTCCACATTCCCTCGTCAGCCTTGGCGCTGCCAGCAGACAGAGCCAACAGTCCTGCTAACAGGATTGATGATTTCTTTCTCATTTTTCGTATATTTAATTTAAAGTTTCGGCAAAAATACGATATATTTTCCAACTGTACTTGCTTGTGGATGAAAATATCGCCTTTTAATCCTCATAATTTCTCAATTTCTCCGCTGAAAACTGTCATTTGCGGAAATGCCTGCCAATCACGGGCAATCCGCTGAGCGGAAAATCCTTCTTCACGATATATGCTATGAAGAGGACGCCAAGCACTGTATTCACCGTCAGGGCGAGCGGTGTGGAGAGTCTGGCATTTGCCGTGGTCATGCAGAAATACAGCACTACGGTGATCAGGACATAAACGGAGATGTCTTTCATCGGATAGGCAATGGGATACTTGCGCTGTCCCACGAAATACGAGAGCACCATCGCCGTGGCGTATCCCGCGAAACCAGCCCAGGCACATGCCATATATCCGTAGCGAGGCACGAATATAACGTTGACCGCTATCAGCACGGCGCATCCCGCACCTGAGAAATACGCTCCCCAGATGGTCTTGTCGATGAGCTTATACCAGAAGGAGAGATTGAAATACACTCCCATCATTATCTCTGCCGCCATGACGATAGGCACCACACGCAGTCCGTCCCAATAGTCGCGGCCGATGATATGGCGCAGCACATCCATATAGCCCACCACCACGAGGAAGGCAAGGAGGGTGAAGATGATGAAGTATTTCATCGCCTTGGCATAGGTCTCACGGTTGTCCTTGTCTTTAGACTTGCCGAAGACGAACGGTTCGTAGGCATAGCGGAACGCCTGTGTTATCATAGCCATGATCATGGCTATCTTGCTTGCCGCGCCATAGATGCCGAGCTGCGAATGGGCATCGCTTCCTTTATATATATAAGGGAAGAGAATCTTGTCGGCTGTCTGGTTGAGGATGCCGGCGATGCCAAGCACGAGGATGGGCCAGCTATAGCTGAGCATGCGGCGCAGGAGCGCTTTGCTGAACGAATATTTCTGTGCTACGAGTTCCCGCCAGAAGAAGAACGTGAGGATGGCAGAACAGAAGAGATTGATATAGAACGCATAGCCTGCTCCCACCGTAGGGTCGTAGATGGCGGATATGAACCCGGTGCCGCCGTTTGCCTCGTAGATATTGGGCAGAATGAGGAAGAACACGATATTGAGGGTTATCGCCATGAAGATGTTGAGGAGTTTCAGGGCAGCGAACTTTATCGGGCGCTTCTTATACCTGAGGTATGCGAACGGTATGCACTGGAAGGCATCGATGGCAACGGTAATCGCCATCACCCATATATACGACTGGTGGTCGGCATAGCCCATAAAGGCGGATATGGGATTGATGAAGAGGAGCACGAGGGCTATGAACATCAGTGAGGTGAAGCCCACACTGATGAGTGTAGTGGTATATACTGTCTGCGGATTCTCTTCTTCTTTGTTGGCGAAGCGGAAGAAGGTTGTCTCCATTCCGTATGTCAGTATCACCATCAGCAATGCCGTATAGGCATAGACATTGGTTATGACACCATAGCCGCCGCTCGCTGCCGACAGCTTTGCCGTGTATAGCGGCACGAGAAGATAGTTGAGGAATCTTCCTACGATACTGCTCAATCCATAGATTGCCGTATCCTTAGCGAGTGATTTTAAATTTGCCATTTGATTATGTTTGTTTGTCAGCGGCATGGTCAGGATGCCTTGCCGCTATGCTGTTTTCTGTTTCTTGTTGACGTGTATGCAGGTCTTATGCCCCTATGCTGCATCAGAAGAACATATAGCATATCGCTATCGCCGCGATTACTCCGGCAAGGTCTGCCAGAAGTCCGCATGCCACGGCATGTCTGGTGTATCTGATGCCCACGCTGCCGAAATATACGGCGAGGATATAGAAAGTGGTGTCGGTGGAGCCCTGGAACACGCTGCTAAGCCTGCCCACGAAGGAATCGGCACCGTATGTCGTCATGGCGTCTACCATCATTCCACGTGCTCCGCTGCCGGAGAGCGGCTTCATGAGTGCTGTAGGCAACGCTCCCACGAAATCGGTGTTTCCGCCCAACACCCCTACTGTCCATTTTATTCCGTCGATTATCATGTCCATGGCTCCCGACGCACGGAACACTCCGATGCCCACGAGTATTGCCACGAGGTATGGTATTATCCTGACTGCGGTCTGGAATCCTTCCTTCGCTCCTTCGATGAAAGCGTCGTAAACGTTGATTTTCTTCCTCACTCCTGCCATAATGAACCCCACGATAATAGTCATGAGCAGGATATTCGCCACCGTGGTGCTCACTATGTTCATCTGGTCTTTGTCGAGCTGTCCGAATCCCCATATAATGCCTGCCACGGCGAGCGACATGCCGCCGACGGTGAGCAGCATCACCTTGTTGAGAAGGTTGATGCGCTGATAAAGGCTCGTGATTATTATTCCTGCCATAGTAGAGAAGAATGTGGCAAGGAGGATGGGGATGAATATGTCGGTGGGCTGTGCCGCTCCGAGCTGCGCCCTGTATACCATGATGCTGACGGGAATCAGCGTCAGTCCGCTGGTATTGAGCACAAGGAACATTATCATCGGATTCGTTGCCGTGTCCTTCTTCGTGTTGAGCTGCTGCAGCTGTTCCATTGCCTTCAGTCCGAGCGGCGTCGCCGCATTGTCGAGTCCGAGCATGTTGGCGGCTATGTTCATGAATATGGAGCCTGTAACGGGATGCCCCTTAGGTATGTCGGGAAAGAGCTTGCAGAACACCGGCGAGAGCAGCCTTGCCAGTGCATTCACCATTCCGCCCTTCTCTCCCACCTTCATTATGCCGAGCCACAGCGAAAGGACGCCGGTCAGTCCGAGGGAAATCTTAAAGGCTGCCTTCGACGACTCGAACGTGGACCCCATCATCTCCGGGAACACTTCGAAGTCGCCCATGAAGATCAACTTCACCAACGCTATGACGAAGGCTATGACGAAAAACGCTATCCAAATGTAATTCAGCACCATGCTTGATAATGTTTTGGTTATTTTATGTTGTATTGTCTGTTTTCCCTGTTGTATCTGTCCTTGCCGGTTATTTAGCGGAAAAACATCCGTCAGTAGGTCACATAATGGCTGAGCCTTTCTATGTCTGCCGGCGTGAACGATTTCAGCAGGCGCAGGTCTCTGAGTGACTTTATATCTCCGCGCAGCCGACGGTAGTCAACGATATCGCGTGCCTGGTAGTAATTGATGTATGGATGCTGGCGGAGTTTTGAGAACGACAGCTTGTTGATGTTAAGCTTCGTCACCGCCCCTTCGTCCACGCTGACATACTGGAGAGCCTGTTCGGGCAGTCCATCTATCTCGAGCAACTGCCTTGCGGAATAGAAGCCTCCCAGCCGCTCGCGCTTTCTCACTATGGCGATGGCGTATCCGCTACCTATTCCCGGCACCCGTTTCAGCAGTGTAGTATCGCTGGTGTTGAGCGGCACGGTCTCTCCGGGGCGCAGCTTACGGGGAAATTTCAGTGTGTCTCTCGGCGGAGCGTCATTGTATTCTGCCGATGGCGAGCCATGGCGGTCGTAGGCGGAACGGTCATCGGCATACAGCTCCGATGCCGGTCTGTAGTCAGCACTGATGCGGATATATGGTTCGAGCGCTCTGTACTGCTTCACGGTAAGTCCGTAGAGGCGCGCAAAATCCTTCGGCTCCCGGTATACTCCTCCGGAAGCACGATAGCGGTATATGTTTCTCACCATCCATTCGCTCAGTCCGAGCCTCAACAATTGTGTGCTGTCTGCCGTATTGGGATCAAAGGGGAAGAGTTCGGCTTTTCTTCCCTCCACATTATAATATTCTTTCTCTCCAGCGCCAAGAGCCTTCCCGCCAGCCACCGCGGTGCTGTCGGCAGGGGTTCCGACGAAGAAATCATCGCCGGAACAGACCACGAAATATGATGTCACCGCCAGAATTATGACGAGACTGACGATGAATATCGTCGCTATGCGGTCTGACTTCGTGAAATAAAAGAAATCTCCTAATGGCATCCCTGGCTTTTTTATTGTATTGTAAGCAAGACTATCCCTCCCGCAGATTCGTCAACGGGAAGGAATCGGCATTTGCTGTCGGTTGGTCAACGAAACTCCTCCGGCAATTGGTTGCGCCACAGCACAAAAGGCATCTGGCGAAGATAGGAGTTATAGAATCTGGCGTCTCCGGTCACTTCTTTTGCGATGAAACCGGGCTTTTCGAATGCCTCGTCTTCACTCTGAAGCTCCACTTCTGCCATCACGAGTCCTTCGTTGTCGCCATAAAACTCGTCTACTTCGAAGGTATGTCTGCCACTCTTCACGAGAAACCGAGTCTTGTCGATGATTCCCGGTTCACAGAGTTGCATCAGGTGTTCAGCCTCATCGAGGGTTATCTCCTTCTCGAACTCATAGCGCGAGAGTCCTCCGTCTACCGACGGTCCCTTGATGGTAAGGTATCCCTTCTCGTCACGGATGCGCACACGCACCGTGCGGCCATGACCGCTGCATATGTACCCCTGCTTGATGCGCGACGACGAATAAGCCTGTCGCTTGTATTCGTCGTCGCGTTTGTGCACGAGGAACTTTCTTTCTATCTCAAGTCCACTCATCAGCAGTCTTTCCTTGATTAACCTTGTGTCGCGAAATAGATGATGAATGCCAATGCTCCTATGGCGAGGGCACCCAATATCCAGTTGAACACCTTTACTCCTTCTTTAGCCTGGCGCTCCTGATAGCGCTCGCGGCGGTCTTTTCCTTTCTTGCTCATAGTACAAAATTATTTAGATCCATAATCATATTGCCGTTCTGCGAAGAATCCTTGCCGACGACATGCGATTACATTAATGATATTATTTGCGATTACATTAATAGTATTATTGCTGTTCGTCGTTCACGGGGAACTCCATGAGATACGCCTTTATGAATCCGTCGATCTTGCCGTCCATCACTCCGTCCACATCAGAGGTCTGGTAGTTGGTGCGGTGGTCTTTCACACGACGGTCATCAAAGACATAACTTCTTATCTGGCTACCCCACTCTATCTTCTTCTTTCCTGCCTCAATCTTCGCCTGTGCTTCGAGACGCTTCTTCATGGCGCGGTCGTAGAGCTGCGACTTGAGCAGTCGCATGGCGTTGTTGCGGTTTTCGAGCTGTTTGCGGCTCTCGGTGTTCTCGATGAGGATTTCTTCCTCCTCGCCGGTATCAGGGTCGACATACCGGTAGCGCAGACGCACTCCGGTTTCCACCTTGTTCACGTTCTGTCCTCCGGCTCCACCGCTTCTGAAGAGGTCCCAGCTCACTTTCGACGGGTCTACATACACCTCTATGGTATCATCGACGAGCGGCGACACGAACACACTGGCGAAGCTCGTCATTCTCTTGCCCTGCGCATTGAACGGCGACACTCTGACGAGGCGGTGTACTCCGTTCTCGCTCTTCAGATATCCGTAGGCGTATTCACCGCCTTCTATCTCCATGGTGACGCTCTTTATTCCGGCCTCGTCGCCCTCCTGCAGGTTGCTAATCGTAACTTTGTGGCCATGCGACTCAGCCCATCTCATATACATACGCATGAGCATCGATGCCCAGTCCTGGCTCTCCGTACCGCCGGCTCCAGAGTTTATCTTCAGCACACAATCCATAGGGTCTTCCTTCTGGCGCAGCATGTTCATAAGCTCCAGGTCTTCAATCGCCTTTATCGCCTTGGCATAGTCTTCGTCCACTTCCTCCTCGGTCACCATATCGTCGTGGTAGAAGTCGAAGGCAAGCTTCAGCTCGTCGGCATAGGTACGCACCTCCTTGTATCCGGTGATCCATTTCTCAATGCCCTTCACCTTCTTCATCTGTTCCTGCGCCCTCTGCGGGTCGTCCCAGAAGTCAGGAGCCTGCGTGCGGAGCTGTTCTTCTTCAAACTCCACCTTCTTCTTGTCGATTTCCAGATACTTGTGCAGAGCGTCGGCACGCTCCAACACGTCTTTCAATTGATCTTGCGTTATCATTATTCTTCTTGTATATGGTATGGCGAGGAGTTACTCGGCATACATTTTTTCTATTTCGTTCTTATAATGCTCGTTGATCACCTTTCGGCGCATCTTCAGGGTGTTTGTCAGCTCTCCGCTCTCCATAGTGAACGGCTTGGGCAGCAGCGTGAACCGCTTTATCTGCTCATAGTGGGCGAGCTGCTGCTGCAGCGTTTCTATGCGTTCGGTTATCATCTGGTGTATCTTGCCGTTGCTGCAGAGGTCTTCTCTTGACGTGAAGCTGATGCCGTTGGCCTGGGCGTATTTCTCGAGGGCACCGTATTCGGGAATGATGAGTGCCGACACGAACTTGCGCTGGTCGGCGATAATCACTATCTGGTCGATGAACTTGTCGACGAGCAGTTTCGCCTCTATCATCTGTGGTGCGATATATTTTCCGTTGGATGTCTTGAAGAGGTCTTTTATCCTGTCTTTCAGGAACAGCTCACCGTCTTTCATATATCCCGAGTCGCCAGTCTTGAAGTATCCCTCGTCGTCGAACGACTGTGCGGTAATATCGGGTCTGTTGTAGTATCCCTTGGTGATGGTAGGGCCTTTGAGGCACACCTCGCCCTCATCGCTGATCTTTATCTTTATGTTGTGGATAGGTCTGCCCACCGACCCTATGGTATAGGGTTTCTCTCCCACTCTGTCGCAGGTCACGGTGGCAAGGCTCTCCGTCAGTCCGTAGCCCACCACCATGGTGAGTCCGATGGAATGCACGAATTCCTCAACATGTGACGACACGGTGGCTCCTGCCGTCGGGAAGATGTTGGTGTGTTCGAGTCCCAGCTCGTGGCGCACGAGACTGAACAATGTCTTGTTATACATCTCATACTCCATGTGCAGTGCCAAAGGCGGACGCTTTCCGCGGCTCAGATATTCGATGTTGTGCTTTCTGCCCACGGCAAGGGCGTGTTTGAAGAGTTTGCGCTGTATGGGGTTCGCACTGTCTATCTTCTCCTTCACTCCTGTATAGACCTTCTCCCAGAAGCGCGGCACAGCGCACATGCTCGTGGGATGTGTCTCCTTCATTGACTTCTGCACTTCGTGCGGATCGGTGTTCACAATCAGCGTAGCACCCTCCGAGATACACAGTATCGTCCATCCCTTCTCAAAGATGTGGGCATATGGCAGGAAGTTGAGCACGCGGTCGTTCTCCGTCACCTTCACCGCCCTGTCGTTGGCTTCAATGGCGGCACTATACTGCAGATGACTGAGCATCACTCCCTTGCTGTCGCCGGTGGTTCCGCTGGTATACAGGATATTGGCGAGGTCGTCGGGCGACGCCTCCTTATATAGTTTTTCCACTTCGGTCTGGCGCGGCAGGTTCTCGCCGAGCTTCAGGAAGTCGTCGAAATATACGGCGTTGGAATCGTTGGGGTCGATCTTCACGTTGTTGTCGAAGATGATGATACGCTCCATCGTAGGACAGTGAGAGAACACGCGGTGTGCCTTGTCATACTGCTCCTGCTCTCCCACGAAGAGGAAACGTACATGAGCATCGTTTATCATGAACTGTATCTGCTGCTCGCTGCTTGTGGCATAGAAAGGTATTGTCACGGCACGCACGCCCCACGCTCCGAAGTCGCAGAAAATATACTGCACGGAGTTCTGCGAGAATATTCCGATGTTCTCCTGCGGTTTGACACCGAAGTTGAGCAATGCGTTGGACACGACTTTCACTTTGTATGAGAATTCGTTCCATGTGTATGACTTCCATGTCTTGCCTCCGAAATCCTTGTATACAAGCACTTCGCGGTCGCCATACTTCTTTGCCTGGTCGTGAACCAAGACTGACAAATGACTTTTAGTCTGCATAATTGTTCTGTTTTTCGGGTGCAGCGCCTCGTCGTACGGCGAGACTTCTTCCACCTATATTTATGCAAAGATAATAAAGTTTTTTCATACGGCACAAAAAATCGGATATGATTTACCCCAAACCGTCCGATTAGTCGGTTTGGGGTATATATATGACGTGTATTGCACACATGTTGCTGTCGCTGCAACGCAGCGTCTGGCATCGGATTATCTGTTGTCCTTGGTGCTCTGTTTCTTGTCTTTCTTCTCTTGTTCTTTGTCCTTGGCATCCTGCTTCGTGGCTGGAGTCAGGATTTTCGTGTATTCCTGCCGGTCGTTGATGATGCGGCATGCCTCCATCATCTGCTTGTCGTAGTTGAGGTTGTTTTCTATCGCTCCCGCCTGGAAATAGTATGCCGCCACAATGTCGGCGGATATTATCTGGTTTATCAACTGCTTGTTACGGTCGAGGTCGGTGGCGAGGTTGTGGCGGAATTTCTTCTCCAGCGCATCGAACTCCTCCTTGGCATCGTCGTAATAGCCTTCAAACTTCGCTATCTTCTTCAGCTTGTCGAGTTCCTTGCTGCTTTCGGCGTCGTATTTGAATCCGCTCTTTATCACCTGCTGCTTGAAATCCTCATACTCCTGGTCGGTGAGCTTGAACTCTCCTGCCGGTGCTATAGTGGGATGCTTGGCGATGTAGTCAATCTCGTAGTTGAGCATCACTTCGGTGGAGTCGAGTCCCGAAACGCTGAGATAGTATGCTATATTCGGCAGCGAGTCGGGTTTCACTTCCACGTCGGGCTTTATTCCTCCGCCGTCGCGCACCTCTCGACCTGCCTTGGTGTAGAACACGTGGGTGAGGCTGTCGGCAACATGTTCGGTGTATCCGCCATGGGCATGCTTGTAGTTGATTGCCTGTATGCAACGGTTGCTGGGGATATAGTATTTTCCTGTAGTCAGTTTGAGCTGGCCGTTATAAGGCAGGTCAACGGGTGCCTGAACGAGACCCTTGCCGTATGTCCTCGTGCCGAGCACCACGGCGCGGTCGAGGTCTTGGAGCGCACCTGAGGTTATCTCGCTTGCCGACGCCGTCTCGCCGTTCACCAGCACTACGATAGGCATCACTGTGTCGATAGGCTCCACGGTAGTCTTGTAGTCTGTGTTCATGCGTTTCATCTTGCCGCGGGTCCTCACGATGGTGAGGTCTTTGGGCACGAACATGTTTACTATCTGCACCGCCTCTTTCACCGATCCTCCGCCGTTTCCTCTGAGATCGAGCACAAGACCCTTGGCCCCCTTGTGCTTCAGGTCGATGAAGGCACGGCGCACGTCCTTGGCGCATCCGTCAGTGAAACTGTTCAGATTTATGTATCCTATGCCGTCGGGGCGCACACCGTAATATGGCAGGTATGGCAGCGTGATGGCACGGCGCTTGATGCGCATCTGCATCTTCTTGCCTGTTGACGGGCGCTTTATCTTAAGCATGAAGGAGGTGCCTGGGTCGCCGCGCAGATGGGAGCTGACGAAGGCAACGGTCTTGTCGGTCATCGTGGTGTCGTCGATGCTCAGGATGATGTCACCCTTCTTGAGTCCGGCTTCTGCGGCTGGACTTCCCTCGTATGGTTCGTCGATGACCACTCTCGACAAGGCTGTGTTATAGCGTATCATGGCTCCTATGCCTACGTATCTTCCGGTGAACATCTTCTTCAGTTTGTTCACTTCGCTCTCGGGATAGTATTCGGTATAGGGGTCGAGCGAATTGAGCATTGCATTGATGCCATTGCCTATCACCTCGTCGGCATTCAGTGTGTCAACATATATCATGTCGAGGTAGCGATAGATGTCGCTGAACACTTCGATGTTCTTCGACACGGTGAAGTTATGGTCTTTGTCGTTCTGCGCCTTAATAGTGACGGAGAAAACCGACAGCAGGATGGCGGATAATAATAATATTCTCTTCATTCTTTTCCGTTGGATTTCATTATAATCTGCAAACTTACACAAAACTTTCGATTTTCACCTTATTTACTTTCATAAATATTGTTTCATGGCGAGTTTTACAGCTCATACACATATATAGCAATTATTTTTATCCTCATTCAGAGCCAATCTGTTTAATCCTATAATATAATTTGCTTAATCTTATAAATAATCTGTCCAATCTTATAATATAAGGTAGAGAGTCCTCGGAAAAAATGACAAATCAGGGAATAGAATGACTTTTTTGAAGAAAAATCAAAAAAAAGACGGAAAATATTTGGAGGTTACATAAAAACGCCTTACCTTTGCACTCGCAATTAAGCAATAACGCTTTTAGCAATGCTTCAATAGCTCAGTTGGTTAGAGCACCTGACTGTTAATCAGGGGGTCGTTGGTTCAAGCCCATCTTGAAGCGCAAAGAGGAATCACTTACGAGTGGTTCCTTTTTTATTTTCATATAGTTTGAATATCGGCACCATTTTGGGGTGGACACATTTTCCTGACGAATTATCATTAAAAGTACACACTTTTCCTGACGAATACTTGCCAATGATTATACTTTTCCCAATGAATAATCAAGAAAAGACCACGTTTTTAAGCATAAAATACAAGAAAACACTAATGACCAATTGGGGATACAAAAAAACAAAATGAGCGCAAGTCTTGGGGAATAGCCTATTTTTTAATATTTTTGCACGAATATGGATGCCGCACATTACGGCAGAGAAACTAAAGACAAGGATATGGACAACGATTTCGATATAAGACAAGAGACATTGTCGTCGGCGGAAAAAGAATACGAAAACGCCTTGAGACCGCTACGTTTCGGTGACTTCAGCGGACAACAAAAGGTGGTGGAAAACCTGGAGGTGTTCGTAGAGGCGGCGAAATACCGCGGCGAACCGCTCGACCACACGCTGCTGCACGGACCGCCAGGACTGGGAAAGACGACGCTCAGCAACATCATTGCCAACGAACTGGGAGTGGGATTCAAGATAACGAGCGGTCCGGTGCTCGACAAACCTGGCGACCTGGCCGGCATACTGACATCGCTGGAGCCCAACGACGTGCTCTTCATCGACGAGATACACCGTCTGTCGCCTGTCGTGGAGGAATACCTGTATTCCGCCATGGAGGACTATCGCATAGACATAATGATAGACAAGGGACCGTCGGCAAGGTCGATACAGATAGACCTCAACCCATTCACGCTCGTGGGAGCCACGACACGCAGCGGACTGCTCACGGCACCGCTGAGAGCGCGATTCGGAATAAACCTGCATCTGGAATATTATGACCCCAAGACGCTGATGCGCATTCTGAAACGTTCGGCAAACATCCTGAAGGTGCCCATCGACGACGATGCGGCAATGGAGATAGCACGACGCTCGCGTGGCACGCCACGTATCGCCAACGCACTGCTAAGAAGGGTGAGAGACTTTGCCCAGGTGAGGGGAACGGGAAAGATAGACACTAAGATATCCCACGTGGCACTGACGGCGCTGAACATCGACCGATATGGTCTCGACGAGATAGACAATAAGATATTGCTCACCATCATCGACAAGTTCAGAGGCGGACCGGTGGGCATCACCACCATCGCAACAGCTATCGGCGAGGATGCCGGCACAGTGGAGGAGGTTTATGAACCGTATCTCATCATGGAGGGATTCATAAAGCGCACACCACGAGGCAGAGTGGTGACAGAACTCGCCTTCCAGCATTTCGGCAGAAACCTGACATTCGGAAATCCTGCAGAACCGTCGCTGTTCTGACGGTTCTGCAATCGGGTCAGCCCCGTCTTGCCGTGCGCGTCACCAACTGATAGAGCGCCGGCAGGAGGATGAAAAAGGAGAATATGATGGCCAGTCCCATCCGACGGTGGTCGCCGCCGAACAGATCCGTCATCCGCACATCTGACATTTGATGTGGCATAAGGCGAATCATGAGATATGCCACCGTATTGTTAACCCAATGGCATAGCACTCCCGGCACGATGCTACCCGTACGACTGTATATCCAACCGAGGAAGATGCCGACAACGAAAGCGTATGGCATCTGGGCGGGGTTCATATGGATCAGGGCGAAGAGAAAGGCCGAAATGACTATCGGCAACCATGTCTTGCCCTTCATCACGGAGAGCAGCGTGCGCAATATCGCCCCGCGGAATATCATCTCCTCCACAAGCGGAGCGAAGAGGCATATCGTTACATAGCCGAAATTGCTGCCTACAAGCAGCGTCAACTCATCTTCCACAAGATTCGGCAGCTCTGGCATCGCCTCTTCGAGAAACGCCATGGGAATGATGGAGCCCAGAGTGAAAACCACTGTCCAGAACAACACGTCCCAATGTTTGCCTCGCACATAATCGGGCGACAGCGGACACCACTTCAATCTATAGAACATCACGAAGAGCACTATACTGTATACCGCCGAAGTGAGCACCAGTTCGGTGGCCTTGTCGGCTGCCGGGCCGGTGATGAGACGATACAGTGGGGGTATCATGAATCCTGCTACCACCTGGATGATTACACCCCAAAGGAGATAGGTGAACACGTCTTTATTCTTTGCTTCTTTCATATCGGGAAATCATTTGTTTTTCTTTTTTCTAATACAAACCAGTAGTCAATAATGACCGTTGGGTGGGTATCCATCATCCCAAGAGGTCGAGCACCTGCTGGCGGTCGGATTGCAACTGGCGCATCAGCTCCTGCTCAGAAGCGAACTTGCGCTCAGAACGGAGCCGCTTCACGAAGCTTACGCTGATTTCGCTGCCGTAGAGATCGCCCTCATAACCGATGATGTGCACTTCCAGAGTGGTGGTCTCACCGTCGAAAGTAGGACGGCAGCCGATGTTCATCATTGCCGGCCTTTCCTTGCCGTCGCCCACATTGGCTGTCATGACATATACTCCCGGTGCGGGAATCATGGTGCGGACGGACGAAGGGTCGATGTTTGCCGTGGGGAAACCCATCCTCCTGCCCTCTTTCACTCCTCCAACGACCTTGCCTTGCAACGCATAGCGATAGCCAAGGCATTTGGCGGCAAGATCCACCTCGCCCCCGGAGAGGAAGGTGCGGATGACGGAAGAACTCACGTTGACTTCGTTGAGGACGAGAGCCTTGGCGCGTATCACCTCAATGCCGATCTGCTTGCCGAATGCCACATAGTCGTCGAAACCTTCAGAACGGTTATGACCGAAGCGGTTGTCGTAGCCTATCACAAGATACTCTACACCGAGACGGTCTTTCAACACCATGCGCATGAAGTCGAAAGCCGAGAGCGACGCCGTTTCTTCGTTGAAAGGCAACACCTCGCAGCGGTCAACGCCTGTGGCACGGATTCTCGCCACTTTCTCGTCGAGCGTACTGAGCATCTGCGGCATATAGTCGCTATGCAACACCTCACGAGGATGCTTGTCGAAGGTCACTACAACAGACTGCAGTCCGTGTCGCTCTGCTACTTCCTTCACCTGGTCTATAAGATAGCGGTGACCACGATGTACACCGTCGAAAAAACCGATGGTGGCAACAGAGCCTGCACCGTGACAATGATTGGTGACGGACTCTCTGCCAACAGAGTTTTCATCGTCTGGCGAGAGGATATCGAGCCACTCGTCGCCATGTGTGACATGCAGCGTGCGGATGCCGAAGGCTTCTGCCGCCTTGCAGTTGGCAAGGGAGTCGTCAACGAAGAGCGTCTCCTCTGCCACGGCTCCCGTCTCCTGGAGCAACGTCTCGAAAATCCGCGGGTCAGGTTTCACCATTCCCATATTATACGAGATGAATGTCTTGTCGAAATAATACTCCGGACCATGGCCTGAGAGCGGGAAGAAATGTTCCACCGCCTTGTCCCAATGCACGGAGTTACTGTTGCTGAGCATATACACTTTGTGGGTCTTGTGCAGACGTTCCACCGCCCTCATGCGCCTCACCGGGATTTGCTGCAGCAGTTCGCCCCAGGCATAGCGTATCTCCTCATTGCTGGCTTCACAGCCTGGAGCACGGCGGCGAATCTCATCGCAGAACTCCTCCACACTGATCTTTCCCAGTTCCAGATCGAGAAACATGTCTGCCTGCTTGCATTCATCCACATAGCAGGAAATCTTGTGGGCACCGATAGCGTTGAGGGCCTCGATGCACTTATGCCTGTCGAGGTCTACCAAGACGCAACCAAAGTCGAAGACTATATTCTTTATTCCGTTGAGTATATCGTTTTTCATCACTGATTGTTTATTTCTTTATCCAAATCGGTCATTAGGAATACCACATTAAACGGCCTAATGACCGTTTTTGGTTATCAATCTCGCCACAAGGCGCCATATCTCTCCTGCCCACAGCACAAGGGATGTGGCTGCCACCACATACACCCAGTCGAGAAGCGAGAGAGGCACCGTGCGGAACATCTTTCCGCCGAAGGTCACTATCACCCACTGTCCCACGAACACCACGACGAGTATACCTGTGAGCACCTTGTCATGACACAGTCCGCGGAAGGCGGAATGGTCGGTGCCGAGCGCCTTGGCATTGAAGAGGTTCCAGAACTGCAGCATGACGAAGGCGGTGAAGAACATCGACAGTTCGTGTGTCTGCATTCCTCCGCCCGTGTTGAAGCAATGGATGAGATATATGAACATCACGGCAAACATCGCCACGCCTATTCCCATTATGCCTCTCACCATAGAGTGATTTATGATGAAATCGGACTGCTGCCGCGGTTTGTCGTCCATCACATCCTTTGTTGGCGGCAGTGAGGCGAGTGCCATGGCGGCGAAGGTGTCCATGATGAGGTTGACCCATAGAATCTGAGTCACCGTAAGCGGCAGTTCGGTGCCTATCACCGCTCCTCCGAGAACAAGCAGCAAGGCTGCCACATTGACCGTGAGCTGGAAGAAGAGGAATCGCTGCAGGTTCTTATACAGCGACCGTCCCCACATCACGGCATTGACGATGCTTCCGAAGGAATCGTCGAGCAGCGTCATGTCGCTGGCACCCTTGGCTACACTGGTTCCGGAACCGAGTGAGAGTCCCACATGGGCATGGTTGAGGGCAGGGGCATCGTTCGTTCCGTCTCCGGTAACGGCGACCACCTGACCGTGTTTCTGAAGCATAGCCACAAGGCGCTGCTTGTCGGCAGGACGGGCACGACACATCACCTTGAGACCGACAACGCATTCATAGGCCTCATCATCAGAGAGGGCGGCGAAGTCGGGACCGGTTATTACGGCGTCGGCGGCCGACTCCTCGTTTATTATTCCTATCTGGCGGCCTATCTCACGGGCAGTAGCGGCTGTGTCGCCAGTCACAATCTTAACTTCTATTCCGGCTCTTTGGCATTCTGCCACAGCACCAGGCACATCGCTGCGAATCGGATCGGAAATGCCCACAATGGCCTGTGCCTGCAACTGCCCTATACGCATGGCGGCACGCTCCGCATCGGCTGGCGTGGCATCAGCCGGCAGTTCTCTGTAGGCAAAGGCAAGGGTGCGCATTGCCTTGGTCTGCCACGAGGTGAGCCTGCCGGATATCTCATCCGCTTCCTCTCCGGCAATCCGGCAAGCGGCGAGAACTATCTCCGGCGCTCCCTTTACGAAGAGGTATTTATGGTTGCCGAGGCGTGCTGCAGTGGCCATGTACTTGCGTTCGGTGGAGAATGGCAACTGGTATATGATATCCTCGGCATGGCGCAGCTTACGGTAGTCCTCTCCCTCTCTGTCGAGCCACAAGAGGAGCGCCACTTCTGTGGGATTGCCGATTCCATTGGTGCCTGCCTCCGTATCAAGATGAGCCGTGGTGTTCAGGGCGAATGCCTTGGCGAGGAGGTCGTCGCTGCCATACAGTTTCCGGATATCGGCAACCTGCATGCGGTTCTCGGTGAGCGTACCGGTCTTGTCGGTACATATCACGGTGACGGCTCCCATCGTCTCACAGGCATGAAGCTTTCTCACGAGGTTGTTGCTCTTGAGCATCCTGCGCATATTGAGGGCGAGGGCAAGGGTGACTGCCATAGGAAGCCCTTCGGGAACTGCCATCACTATCAGTGTCACCGCCATCATGAAATAGCGGAGCACTATCTCTGCCATGCGGAAATAGTCGTCGCCTCGCCACACGCTGTCGGTAACGACATCGTGGACGAGGAATATCAGGAAGGCGGCAACGGAGATGCCGATGCCGAATTTGCTGACGAGCTTTGCCAGCTTGTCGAGCTGCACGTTGAGGGGTGTCTTCACCGATGTCAGTTCGGTACTGCTGCGTGCCACCTTGCCTATCTCCGTGGCGTCGCCCACTGCAGTGACTCTGTATGTGGCGCTGCCGTTCATCACCATAGTGCTGCGGAGTAACATGTTGCAGGGATAAGCGGCATCATCTGCGGTTGACGATTCGAAACCGGCTACGCTCTTGGTGATTATCGGTTCTCCCGTCAGCGACGACTCGTCCACCTGCAGACTCGATGCTCTGACGAGGAGTCCGTCGGCAGGTATCTCATCGCCTACTTCCACCAATACGATGTCGCCGACAACAATGTCGCGACGTGCCACTTCCACCACCCTGCCCTCTCGGCACACCTTCACGGGCTGCTCTTCGCTGAGGGCGGTGAGCACATTGAATTTCTTTGCCGCATCTCGCTCGAAGATGAAGCCAATGGTTGTGGCAAGGAAGATGGCAATGAATATGCCTATCGTCTCTACAAAATCACCATCCACGAATGCCAACACGAGGGATATCACCGCTGCCACGAGGAGAATCCGGATTATAGGGTCCTGGTATTTCTCCATATACAGTTTCCACATGCTCACCGGTTTTGGCGGCGTGAGCACGTTCTCGCCATGCTCTCTGCGGCTCTGCTCCACCTGGCTGGCAGAGAGGCCGCCAACGGTGACGGCGTCTGTATCTAATGTTTCTTTCATAATGTTTATGTCAATAATGCCGAAACGCAGTTTATCCGATGCTTAGGCAATGCAAAGGTAATAAAAAGACAATGATTAGTGACTTCACCACCAATCCGCCCACCGCTTTTTATGTATATTTTGCAAAAAAAGACAGGACAAGAAGCCTGCGAATATCTTTTTTTGCGATAAAATTTGGAATTTAGACAAAAACTTCTTACCTTTGCAGTCGCAAACTTGACCACTTAAGTGTCAAGCCGGGCTTTTAGCTCAGTTGGTTAGAGCAACAGACTCATAATCTGGAGGTCCTAGGTTCAAGCCCTAGATGGCCCACTTGCAACAGAAAGCAGTTACGGATTCCGTAGCTGCTTTTTTTGTTTTTAATGAAATGCTTTCGGGCTATGACATAACGACGGACAGCAAAAGCGGAATGCTATTTTTGAGGTCAACCAGCAGATTGATCTTGCAGGTCTTTATAATGGTGTTTTTTTCAACGAAGCTGCTTTCTACGGTGGAACTTGTCTGCGCATATTCCATGGATTGCAGCGTTTCTCAGAGAATTTGGATTTTTCTCTTCTTGCTCCTAACGATAATTTTGAATTTACGCAATATTTTCAGCCTATAGTCGACATATTCGCTATGGTCGGCAGAGAGGTTGAAATAAAAAAGAAGGACAAAAAAAAGAATTTTGGCAAGGTGGAGTCTGCATTTCTGAAAGACAACACAGATGTATATCTTTGTTAAAGGATAGTTTCCTATTGTCATCTGTTGTTGATTACAAGCTTCTCCATCAGAATCTGAAGCCGAAGAACATTCTCACCCGCCATTTATTTCTGTGGAGCTGCAGGTGGGCATCGTCGCCGGCAACGGAATAGTTGTATATCGCTGTGGCTCCGGCAAACTTGTTGCGCCAGGAATATACCACGGCAGCACGGCCGGTGATGATGACTGAAGGGAAATGATACTCCATACTGTTACGATAGGTATATGAGCCGGTAGAGGAATCTGTTGATTCATCGGCAGAGACGTCCGGAGAGGTAGAGGCGGCAGAGGTGGTTGTAGCGCCATCGCTGATGGCGGCATCAGCAGCGGCGGCAGATTCCTCGCCGGTGGCTGAAATCCGGGTCTTGGTGTAGTCATGGGAATATATGGTGACGGTGGGCAGGGCGGAGAGATGGAAGAGCCAATGGCGGTGTACAACGAGGTTATAGGCATATCCTCCACCAACGGCAAACTCGTTGAGACGGATGGTCATATCTTTCATCTCAGTCTTCGACCCGTCGAAGCTCGCCCCTATCATCCAACTGCCGGCGCTGCGCTTCTGCACATAGCTCTGGCTGAAGGCGGCAGGGAATGAGAAGCGGCGACTGTTGAAGGCGTAATAGAAATTGAGGTTCAGGGCATTCTGCGACACCTGTCCCCTACCCACGTCCACTCGCTTGCCATCAACATAGCGGTGGCCATGAAAGGTCTTCGACGACAGATACACCACATCAAAGCCATAGCGGTTGCTGTATGAATTGAGGTTGAACTCATAGTCCTTGTTCTTTCCAGCGAGTTTGGCAGGATTCACAGAGAGGCTGGCCCCAGTCCGCGATATGCCGCCGCCACACTGAACGTGCCCCGGCAGTCTGCCATCACATGCGTACGGCGCTCCAAAGCATCCGTCTTCGTCACGGTCTGCATGTCGGCACCCGACAACACACCAGTAAGCTTCACCGTCCACCGTGCATCAGGACGGGCGATGTATGTCGTGTCATATTTTATCTTGTTGTATTTGGCAGCCAGGAGGGAGTCGCCGCGGAACAGGAGCCTGTCGTAGCGCTGCATGCGCGCCTGGCGCTTGTGGTATTGTCTCAGCAGTCGTTGTTTCTTCTTCTCGCCCATATTGCTGCGGAGCACCCTGTCAATGAAGAGGGAGTCAGCCCAGCGCAGCATCTGGCCTCTGTCAGCCGACTGCCGGAGCTGGAGTCTGAGACTGTCGGCAATCTGCAGTTTTTCTCTGAATGTCTTGCGTTGTTTCTTCTTTTGGGCGAGGGCGGTTGCCGGTGTCATAAGCGACAGTACGACGAAGAGCAGTATCACTTTGATGGTTGCGATACTGCTCACGGGAACTATTCTTGATGATATTCTTTGTGGAATTCTTTGCATATCCTTTGATATACAGGTTGTCAACGCTTCATTTCCTTCAGCAGCGCCAGTGCCTTGTTCTCGGCAGCTTCCATGATCTCGCGCTCGCCGGGACCTTTGTCGTTGATGCCGCAGAGATGCAGGATGCCATGGATTATCACGCGGTGAAGCTCGTCGTCATATTCCTTGCCGAAGAGTTCGGCATTCGAGCGCACCGTGTCGAGCGAAATCACTATATCACCGCTCACCACATCATCCTCGTCGTAGTCGAAGGTGATGACATCCGTATAGTAGTCGTGACCGAGATATTCGCGGTTCACCTCCAGAATCTTCTCGTCGTCAACGAACATATATCCTATGTCGCCCAACCGACGCTTGTATGAAGCCACTACAGCCTTAATCCAAGCCGTCGTCTCGCGCTTCTTTATCTTTGGCATTGCTATGCCCTCTGAATCGTATGAAATCATAACCAGAAAATTTATTGTTGTCCGTTTTTGTCAGGGCAGGAATCGCTTCACGTCCTTTCCGAAGTGTGTCAGCTCCCTCACCACGCTCGAGCTGATGCTCTCCATTCCGGCTTCGGCAAAGAAGAGCACCGTCTCTATTCCCGTTAGCTGCCGGTTGATATCCGCCTGCTCACGCTCATATTCGAAGTCCTTCACGCTTCTCACTCCCTTTATGATGAACTCCGCTCCCTCGCGGCGGGCGAAGTCTACGGTGAGGTCGTTATACTGCTTCACCTCTATCTTCTCCTCCTCTTTGTATATCTGGCGTATTGTTTCCACGCGCGTTTCCGTGGTCTGCATGTATTTCTTGCGTTCGTTGTAGCCCACTCCTATCACGATTTTGTCGAAGAGCGGCAGAGCGCGTTTCACGAGCGAGTCATGGCCTATGGTATAGGGGTCGAAGCTGCCCACGAGTATTCCTATTCTCATATCTGTATATTTGCAATGGTATGATTCCAGTCCTAATGACTGATTTGGGTTATATCGTTGCAAAAGTAATATATTCATTTTTCTAATGCAAGAAAAACGTTGTCATTTAACCCAAATCGGCAATTAGGGCGTTTGGGAAGAAAATAAAATTGAATATCTTATAGTTGTAATTATTCAGTGAACACTAATTAATAGCAAGCCCTATTTATTATCATCCAGATTTCCCCCCACGTCATAGATAAAATCCAAAGAATATAGTTTAGAATTCTGCAGTCAGCGACATAATGTCAGAGAACGGTTAATATTTTTAAACTTTTCTGACGATTTGTCAAGCCACAATAGTCATAATGACATAATATGTAAGCGGCACAGGAATTGCATCTCCATTAGCGAAGGCTGAAAACCGAAGGCGGAAGGATTCGAAAGAAACCTGAAGCCGAGAGGCGAAAGCCAATGAAAAGACTGCTGGTCAAAGCCGATGAAAAGAGGCAGAGATCAACGGAAAAAAACAGATAAATAAAAAACTAAAATAAAAATGGAGGTATTTGATATGTTACCAGTAATGAACAGAAATCTTTGGATGCCAGAAGAGTTTAATGACTTTTTCGATACTGACTTCATGCCACGTGTAAGTGCTACGGCACCGGCAATCAACGTCAAGGAAAGCGAGAAAGACTACACAGTGGAACTAGCCGCTCCTGGACTGACAAAGGATGACTTCAACGTCAACATCGACAACGACGGTAACCTGCACATCAAGATTGAGAACAAGAGCAACAAGAAGGATGAGGACAAGAAGAGCCACTATCTGCGTCGCGAATTCTCATACAGCAAATACGAGCAGACATTGCTCCTTCCTGATGATGTGGAAAAAGACAAAATCGCTGCCAGCGTAAACCATGGCGTATTGACCGTAGAACTTCCAAAGCTCGTGAAGGCAGAGGAGAAGACAGCACGTCAGATTGAAATCAAATAAGGCGTGAGAGAGAAGGAAGCATAGAGAAAGGAGAATGTTTTTAGATTACATAAACCCACATAGTTGGTGTTGGTTAAGTGAAGGCGCTTGCCCTATTGGGCAGGTGCCTTTTTCGTTATTATCAGCACATGGCGCGAGTCGGCAAGCGTGGTGGCAAAGATATACGTGTCGCCACCGTCTTTGATCTTCAGCTTCTTGCGCAGGTCTGCCACTGAGAGAGGGAAGTTCCTCACGGTGACGTTTGCCTTGGCAATGCCTGAGAGAGCCTGCCGCAACGCCTTCTTGTTGAGTTCCGTAACGGCACACACCTGGAACCGTCTGCCGGGGAAAGCCTCAACGAGACTTTCGGAAAGGAAGAGATGACTGTTTTGAGCCACCTGCGGCATTCCGTATCTCGCCGAAAGCATGGCGAAACAGCCTGCCTTCATTATTGACGCGTTAGGTTCATAAATCCAACATCCGGGCTGCAGAAGGGCTGAAGGGGAAACGGCAGATGGAGAACAGCATGGAAGCAGAGCACAGGTGTCGCCGCCATCGGTATATTCCTCTGACACATAGTGCCAAGAGCCATCAGCCAGCTGCTGACAGTCAACACAACATACATGCAGCGGAGCACCACCCTGTCTGCCGCCACCAGCAGAGAGCACGAGCAGGAGTTCCTTGCACTCATTTTTCACGGAGATGATATGCACCTCTGAAACATTGCCGAGGTCTGCCACCGCCTTGTGCCAGTCGAGCATCGGCGACAGCTTCACCACCACATAGTCGGCATGAGCAAGAAGCTCACCCTTGAGCGCCACCACATCCGGTGTGCAGTCGGCGATGGCGAAGGTGCGTCCGCCATGGTCGTCGCGGCGTGCTGGGTCGATGAATATCGTCGTGGCATGGGGCATGTTGAGGAGATATTCCTCGGTGTCGCCACAAACGATTTCCGTATCCTTCACGCCGAGCAGCGGCATGTTGTGGGCCACTACCCTACAGAGCGTCTCCTGCCTCTCCACATACGTCTTGTGGCGGAAGCCTCTCGACATGAAGGAGAAGTCCACTCCGAATCCTCCCGTCAGGTCTACGTGTCTTTCTGCATTGCCGTCAGCCAGACGCTCAGCCAGTCGCTGCTTGTATACAGCAGTAGGCTCCGACGAACATTGTTCCATGGATAGATGCGGCGGGAATACCAGTCCGTCGGTGTCTGCCCATGAAGGCAGTTTCCGTCGTGCCGCCTGCCATCCCGCAATCTGTTCCAGTGCGTATGCCATGTCAACGCCATCGGGTCTTGACTTGAGGGCGAGCTGGCGCACGTCGTCGGTCTTGTGTATGGATATGAACGAGAGGGTCTCGCCGTTGGGTATCAATGTCATATCAATATGTATTCTTGAGTAAACGAAAAGGCTCCGTGCCTTCCCTTTGTGTAGAATGCCCGGAGCCTTGTCTTTGTGTATGTATGCAGTGAAAAGCTATGCCATTATTTCTTCACCACCTTCACCATCTTGCCGTCAGCAGTCTTCACAACGTATATGTTGCCGCTCTGCATCTTGCTCACCTGCTGTCCGCTAACGGTGTAGATCTTGGTAGCGTGGATGTTCTGGTCCATCTTGGTCTCTACTGTAGAGATGCCGTTGGTCACCTTTCCTTCCTTGATGTCAACAGTGTAGCGAGTGATGTTCTTGCTGTCGGCAGAAACCACGGTGATTGTAGCCGTAGAAGCCTTAGGGTCGGTAGAAGAACGCTCTACTCTCTTTGTCACAGTAGCGCCGGCGCCGGCTGTCACCTCAATCATGTCTACAGTCATCTTCTTTGAAGCAGGCACCTTAGAGTAGTAGTATGTTCCAGGTTCGAATCCGTTGATTTCCTGTCCGTCAATCTTGATGGAGCTGAGCTGTGAACTGTACTCGAGTTCCACATCGTCTACATAGAGCTTGTCGTCAGCGCTTCCCTTACCAGGAGTAGCGTTTGTAGAGATGGTCACGAGGATAGCGTTAGGGTCGGCACCGTTAGCTACGTAAGTATCATAGTCGAACGGAATTGTGATCTTCTGCCACTCGTCCTTGCTCTCGATGGTCTTGTTCTGAGCCTTTGCCACTACATTTTTGTATTCTGTGCCCTCAGCCTCTGGATCCTGATACTTCTTGCCGTCGGTGATCACCGCGCTGATTGTGGCATAAGGATAGTCTTTGGCGAGGTCGCCGCCGCCCTGCTGGAACTTCACCCACACGCTGATAGCGTCCGGCTTGGCGTCTACAGTAGCATAGAACGGATCGCCGTTGGCGTCGAGAGCCTCGTTGCTGAAATCGAGGAATGCGTGGTTGCCGGTGTTTGCAGCCTGTGCAGCACCTGCGTTCATCTGTCCTGTAGTGATTGTTCCGTTAGGAATCTGTCCGAAGATAGCCTTTCCTGTTGTGATGAGCACGCTCTTCTTTCCTGTAGTTCCGGGACGAGTTTCGTTGCTCTCCTCTGTGTGGACAGCGCTCTTCACCGCTGAAGCCAGCGTACCGGTAGCTGTCATGAACGAATGCCATGCGTTTGGCTCCTGGCTTGTTGCAGAACCGGCTGTGGCAGTATGGAATTTCTCGAAGCCAGAGTTAGGAATCTGTCCGATGGTATAGTCTTCGTCGCCGAGAGTGAGCTTCAGCGAGCGTCTGATAGCCTTGAAAGTATCGATGATGAGGTTGCCATAGAACTTGCCGCCGCGGATTTCTCCGTTGAAGTAAGCCAGCAGCTTGCCGCCGTTGAGGGCAGTGTAGCCAGGACCCTGCCAGCTGATATTCGTGTCGTCGCCTTCAGCGATTTCGATGTCCTGAACAGAGCGCAGGATGGTATATACGCCGGCGTTTGTCATAGGAACGTTCTCGATAACGATGTTTCCTACTGGCTGCTCCTGCATATAATACTCGTATTTCACGTTCTTGATGGTCACGGTGCATGTGCCGTCGCCGTTTGGCTGAACCTGAACAGTAGAGTTAGGATACTTCTTGGATCCGGAACCGGCGTTGATGTCCAACGTGGTCACATAGTCGGTTGCCTGTGCTGTGAGTGCTGCGGCAGCCAGGATGAATGAAGATAATAATTTTTTCATGTGTAGTATTATTTTTAACGATTAAATGATTTCTCCATTATTTGTTCATCACCTTCACGGTCTTGCCGTTTGTGAGCTTCAGGATGTTGATGCCGCGCACCATAGAGTTCACGCGCTGTCCGCCGAGAGTATATACGGCAGCCACCTTGGCATTCTGGTCAACGGTGCCGGCAGAGATGCCGTCGGTACCGAAGTTGTTGTCGCCGAACACGGCTTCCACGTCACCCACGCCAGGCACGGTGAGGCTGATGAGAGCATAGAACTTGTCGCCCTTGCTGCGTGAACCTTCCTTCACGGTAACGTCGATCTTGCCGCCGAGCATCTCCTGGATATCAGCGCCATTGGTGATGGTAGCTGTCTGTGTGGTGGCATAGTTGGTGAATCCCTCTGAGTCGTCGTCGCCCTGAACATCGGTCATGGTAACGTCGCCGATGAGCATTCCTATGAAGCTGAACTGGTTGAGCTTGATGGTGTATTTGCCTTCCTCTGCCTGCTCGGTGATAGTGATGGAAGCCCTGTCTGTGACAGGCTCACCCAGATTGGCAACAGTGATTACGATATTGTCCTCATAAGTTTTCTCGTTGTTTCCTTGTGCCATTGCTCCCATGGCGATCATTGCCATGGCGATAAGAGTAAAAATTTTCTTCATAATAAAAATGATAATGTTTTTAATTTAATGTTTTCCTAAATTCTTTTTGCCTTTATTTAATTGTCTTGTCTATTCATCAGAATCCTGACTGCCCATCGGTGAGGAATCTGTCAGCAGAGGTTGCCGCCGCCGGATTGAATACAAGTACAAGGTCATTTCATCCTATACGAAACGCCGACAGTGCCATACACCGGATACATCGTCTGCTCGATGGTATCGAAATTGCCTTTGAATATCCCCGTGAAGCCCCATGAGAGGTCAACGAATATTCCCCAGGAGTGATGGAAATGCCAGTCGGCTCCCACCATCATTCCCCATTGCAGCTTGCGCATACTGTCGGAAAAGTCATAGGTTCCGCGGTTTCCGTCAGTGGTGCCGAGTTCCACTTTCTCTCCCGTAGGGTCGCCCACTCTGAGGTATCCGTCGTAGGCGGCTCCCTTGAAGGTGCGGGTGCGCACATAAGAGAGATAGGGACCAGCCTTTATCTGCCACTTGTCGTTGAAGCGGTAGGTTGCCTGTAGAGGCATGGTGAGCATCCATTGCACAGCCTCCGACTGGTTCTTTCCGGTGAACATACCCTCGAGTTCCTGTCCGCCGCGCACTATCCTCATGTGGTAGTTCTTCACCGTGGCGTCAATGTCCATTCCCTTGTTCTCGAGTCTCAATCCTGTGGTCAGTCCCCATTTGTCTGTCAGCGGCTTGTAGACGCCGAGTCCCAGCATCACGCTCAGCGTCGGTCTGTAGGCATCGAGCGAACGGATAGAGGCCGGCATTCCCATCGGCATCGTTCCACCGATATTGTATCCTGCCCTGAGGTCATATTTCAGGTCATCGAGTATTCCTCCGGCATGAACTGAGAGTGCCGATGCGGCAAGGAGTGCCAGTGATAATATTGTCTTCTTCATTGTTGTCTTTCTTCTTGTTTATCGTAAGAGTTGGTTTCTGCCATGCGGTGCCGTGGCATCAGTCCTCGCAGATGAGTTCGAACTCATCCACATAGAGTGTGCTGCCCACTGCCCCCTGGAAGGTGGCTCCCTCATAGCTCGAGGTGCACACGATGGCAATGCTATATCCATTGGCACGCAGCAGGTCGGGGTCTACCACACCGGTGTATTTGAACTGCAGGTCAAACGGTGTCCATTCGCTGGTGGCGTTTATCTCGCCGATTTCTGCCAGCGCCACGATATATGGATTTGTCTTCACGTCGTTGCCGTTGAGAACGAAAGCCTCTCCGTTGTCGTCGTGGTTGCGATAGAGCACGGCATAGATGTCGCCATGGTCGGTCTTTCCCTCTACCGGCTTTCCTGCCTTGTCCTGATATGTCTCGCCGGGAGCATACTTGTAGTAACCCGTTAATCGCAGCGGCTTCTTGTCGAACGGCAGTCCGAAGCGTGTCGCCGCCATGGTATTGGTGAGAGCAGGCTTGGTGTCGAATTCTCCGATGAAGAGGTTTCCGGCGGCGATGCGCATATTTGACATCACTCCGAAAGGTCCCGTGCTGCGTGTGGTAAGCTTCACGCATCTGCCTCTCACTCCGCCTTCTACGCTCACCGTGGGATAGTCCTCATAGGGTGCCTTGCCCATACTGAGCTTGAATCCGCCGTTACCGGTTGCCCAATCGCGGTATATCTTGCTGTCGCTGCCACGGCTGTAGTCATACCACTGATGGTATTTCTCCGTGCCGTCTCTGTCGATGAAGAAGTCGATGTTCTCAAAGCTGTACTTCAGCGGCAGCAGCTTGGAACCGAAGCCCACGTAATATTCCCTTGTCCACGCACCGTCTTCGGATGTCACGGTGTATTTGTGTCTGGCATTGTTGGAGAAATCGAGTTCCGTACCGCTTGCCGGACTGATGGTGGCGCCGGGTGTGAGCTGGAACTGCGGCGACATCTTGCTGATATTGGCATTGTCTTTCACCTCAAAGGAGATCTGCGAGGTGTTTGAAGGCACGTCGATACTGGCGTCGGTCTGGTTGTTGAAGACCGCGTCCCAGTTGTCCATCACGACAAACGCCTTCTGTATATCACATTCGGCATTCGGGGCCTCATCCTTAAAACAAGAGGTCAGCATAGTGCAAGCTCCGATTGCTGAAAGGAAATAAATAGAATATTTCATCAAGACTAAAATAATAGTTCACGTGGCATCATGCGCCACGCCTTTGTGTTACAAAAACTTACCCATCTGCAAGTACAGGCCATCACAAGCGTGGCTGTCAATTGGCGTATGGATATAATATACCGGGGCAAAGGTACGCTAAAAACCTTTAACTTGCAAGATTTCAGCGTTAAAACGAATAATTTAGACTACTTTTCATTCCAATATATACCATAAAAAACGCCACGAGAAGCCACAAAACGTTGCGCATTATGGAAATTTAAGCGGAAAAAGGACCGAGGGAAAAGTAAAATCATTATATTTGCACGTTAAAAGCAACATTAATTAAACAAATACAAAGCATTTCTTATGAAAATAGCATTGATCGGCTACGGAAAGATGGGCAGGATGATAGAACAGATAGCCAAAGACCGTGGTCACGAAATAGTTTGCGTCATCGACGTTGACAACCAGCAGGATTTCGACAGCGAGGCGTTCAAAAGTGCCGACGTGGCAATAGAATTCACTAACCCTACAGCGGCATACGGCAACTACCTCAAGGCTTTCAGACACAACGTGAAGGTGGTGTCGGGCTCTACGGGATGGATGAAGGAACATGGCGACGACGTGAGGAGGATGTGTTCTGCCGAGGGCGGACAGACACTGTTCTGGGCATCAAACTTCTCTGTCGGCGTGGCGATTTTCTCTGCCGTGAACAGGTATCTCGCCAAGATAATGAACGGATTCCCGCAGTATGACGTGCGCATGGAGGAGACTCACCATATCCACAAGCTCGACGCTCCGAGCGGCACCGCCATCACACTGGCTGAAGAGATAATCAGCGATGTTGACCGCAAGAAGGAATGGGTGAAGGGTGTGCAGAGGCTTGCCGACGGCAGCGTGGAGGGCAGCAACGATGTGGCTGCAGACCAGCTCGCCATCGAGAGCATCCGCCGCGACGAGGTGCCGGGAATCCACTCCGTGGTTTACGACAGCGACGCCGACTGCATCACCATAACCCACGACGCCCACTCGCGCAAGGGATTCGCCATGGGAGCGGTGCTCGCGGCAGAATATACCAAGGACCACAGCGGACTGCTGACGATAAGCGACATGTTCAAATTCTGAACCGCCGGCGGAAAAGAAAGACGAAGACAGGACACTAATGGCCTGTCATAGACCGGACACGAATCGGGATAATAGTATCAACAGAAAGGCGAATCCTGATACTCCGGATAATTGAATCAACAGAAAAAAGATAAATCCTGATAATTGACAAGAAAATGATTGACAAGGAAAAAGCAAAGCTGAACATGAAAGTGCAATGGGCTAAGTTCATCGGCGTGACCGTGCTGTACCTGTTGTTCCTCGTGTGGGTAAAGAGTTGGCTGGGACTCGTTGTAGTGCCATTCATCTTTGACGTTTACATAACGAAGAAAATAAAATGGCAATGGTGGAAAGACGCCGAAGGCCCCACAAGATTCATCATGTCGTGGGTTGACGCACTGGTGTTCGCACTCGTGGCAGTGTATTTCATCAACCAGTTCTTCTTCCAGAACTATGTCATCCCATCATCTTCACTTGAGAAATCACTCCTCACCGGCGACTACCTCTTCGTGAGCAAAGTGAGCTACGGACCCCGCATCCCGGAGACTCCGCTCACCATGCCGCTCACGCAACACACGCTGCCGGTGATAAACACAAAGTCGTACATTGAATGGCCACACTGGGAATACCGCCGCGTCAAAGGACTGGGCAACGTGCAGCTCAACGACATCGTGGTGTTCAACTATCCTGCCGGCGACACCCTGGTGGAAAACTATCCCAACGCCGACTTCTACCGCGACATCTGCTATGCCACAGGCTACCAGCTGCTCGCAAACCAGTATGTGGACCTGAGCAAGATGACGCCCCAGCAGAAATACGACTATTTCCAGAAGGTTTACAAGACAGGACACGACTATGTGGCTGCATCGCCACAGCAGTTCGGAAACATCATCAGCCGACCCACCGACCGCCGCGAGAACTACGTGAAGCGCTGCGTGGGACTGCCTGGAATGACTCTGCAGATAAAGAACCGCATCGTTTACCTCAACGGCAAGCCGAACAAGGAACCGGAGAATGTGCAGTATACATATAACGTGCAGCTCAACCAGCCTATCAGCGACGACCTGATGAAGGAACTCGGCATCAGCATGGAAGATCTCGGAAGCCTCAACTCCAACGGATACATGCCGCTTACAAAGCGTGCAGCAAAGGCACTCGCCGCCAACAAGACATTGGTGAAGAGCATCAAGCTGGCACCTGAGATGAAGAACGACATCCTGTATCCGCTCGACGCCGTGACAGGATGGACACGCGACAACTACGGACCAATCTGGATTCCGAAGAAGGGAGCTACGGTAAAGCTCGACATGAACAACATCGCCATCTATGAGCGCCCGATACGTGCCTATGAGCACAACAAGCTCGAAGTGAAGGGCGGCAAGATATACATCAACGGAAAACAGACCGACCGCTACACGTTCAAGATGGACTACTACTGGATGATGGGCGACAACCGCCACAACTCTGCCGACTCACGCTACTGGGGATTCGTGCCTGAAGACCACATCGTGGGCAAGCCGATATTCATCTGGTGGTCGAGCGACCCTGACCACAGAGGATTCTCCGGAATAAGATGGAGCAGACTCTTCAGATTCGTTGACAACATAAAATAACACGTTGACGGAATAAAATCCCATACATACAGAGAGAAGACCGCCGGCGGGAGACACACCCTCTCCCACCGGCGGCAACTCAAGGAAACAGATGAGAAACGCCATAAAGTTCATAATCGCCATCATCATTGCGGGACTGCTCATGATTCTCTTCCGCTGCGTGGCATTCACCATCTATATAGTCCCCAAGACGGGCATAAAGCCATGGCTCGTCGATGGCGACCGTGTGCTGGTGAACAGATGGAGCTATGGACTGAGGACGGGCAGCGACAAGACATTCCCATACAGCCGGTGGTTCCGCAAGCCGGTGGGCAAAGGCGAGCTCGTGGCTTTCAACTATCCGCTCGACACCATGCACACCGTGACGAACAGAAGCGTTCACGCCGCTTTCTGCATGGCAGGACCGGGCGACACCACATACATTGACCACCACCCCATCATTCCGCCGAAGAGATGCCGCATGGTGGAAGTGAAGCCATGGAACATAAAACTCCTCTGCAACACCTACCGTATCCACGAGGGACGGAAGGCGGACATCAAGGACGGGAAACTCATCGTGGACGGAAAGGCGACACGCTACGCCTATTTCTCAAGAAACTATTATTGGATGAGTTCTGTCGACGGCGACACAACGCCGGACAGCAGATATTACGGTTTCGTGCCCGAAGACCACATCATAGGACGCATCGTCATGGTGGTTTATTCCAGAGGCAACAGCGAGTCGTTCTTCGGCAGCTTCAGAAACGCCAGATGGCTGATGCCGCTATAACGGAAACATCCCGCTCATCCACAAAACTCACCCTGAATGACAGCTTTATTATCTTCAACATACTTCGGACCCATACAGTGGTATCAGAAGCTCAACCGCTATGACAGCATATTAATCGAGCAGCACGACAGTTTCGTGAAGCAGACCTACCGCAACCGCTGCATAATAGCGACGGCTAACGGGAGCCAGGCTCTCAGTTTGCCAACATCGCCCGGCAACAAGGACAAAGGCGATGAGGGGATGCCGACGACGGTGAACTCCACCATAATCAGCGACCACGGCAACTGGCGCCACGTACACTGGAACGCATTGAAGAGCGCATACGGTGAGTCGCCTTTCTTCGAATACTATGCCGACGACATCAAACCGTTCTTCACCGGGAAATGGACTGACCTGTATTCCTTCAACATGGACATCTGCCGGAAGATGTGCGAACTGCTCGACATAGAACCGAACATTTCGCTCACAGACCATTATATCAGCAGAGAGGAAGCTTGCGACCTCGGCATCGCGGACTTCCGCGACGCTATCCGGCCCAAGCATCCGTTGCCAGACCCCGACTTCGAACCACGGCGCTATTATCAGGTGTATGAACAGCGCCACGGCTTCCTGCCTAACATGAGTATTATCGACCTGCTCTTCAACATGGGAAACGAGAGCGTGCTATGGTTATAGATATGAGTAAAAGTTGCCCATGTCACTGATTCTTAGTAAAAACAAGAATTTCTGAAAAACTGTCAGATTATCTGGTTTTTTGCTGTAATATACTGACAGACAGATAGTTGACTACCTGGCGATTGTCAGCCAATTGTCTGGATGGTTTGCTGATAAGAGGAATTTTCAGATGAGAGGAATTGCATACGTTGGCAGAATTCTGAAAACAGGAATATTAGTATTACAATACGAACTTATTGGGCAGACGTCTGACAGCAAATCTGCCCATCCGGGGCAAGCACGTTGCCCATGATGGGTAAGCACCGTGCCCCAATTGGGCAAGCACCGTGCCCAATCTTAAACCAAAATCGGTCGTTAGGGCTTGCTTGGATTTTGCTTTTTAGAAGAGTGGATTTTGTTTGGCTTTAATAGTTCAATCCGAAGCACCACAGCGGAATGATATTGCCGAAGCCTGTTTCTATATCGTCCTTCACGATATAGCCATTGTCCAAACCTTCTATCTGCTGTTTGCCCTTCTTGCGTCCGCCAATCTCAAAGGTGTACTTGCCAATGACGAAATCGGACTGACGTGAGGCTGTCACCGCATTGCGCACACGCATCTGATTGTAGAAGAATGTCTCGCGCAGATTGCCTATATCGGGCGTACCACCGGCAAGAACCGTCATCAGACTCGGATTGTCAATATATACCTTCTCTATCTTTCCAAGATTGCGTATGCCCGAAGTGTCGTCGCGCAACAGTCCTATCATACCCGACTTCTCAAGATAAGCCAGATAATCGGGTATGCTGTTCTTGCTTGCGCCTATCTCCGACGCCAGACTGTCTGCTACGGGCTTGTATGGAGCCAGGTGCGAGAGGATGGCAAGCAGCTGCTTCAGCTTACGGGCTGTAGAGGCTTTCATATCGGCATACTGCGGTATGTCCACTTCTATAGTCTGCGTCACCACTTGCTCCATACGCATCAGGAAATCACCCTGGACGGAGAAGGGATAATAGCCACGACTCATATAGTCGCGGAAGAGTGGCAGCGGATGATCTACGGCATCAAGCACTGCGCGGTTGCTGAGGATGTCGTCGAGAGTGTAAACCGGACTCTCTATGCCATGGAAGAAAGACAGATACTCTCTGAATGACAAGCCGTACATGAAATAGAGCAAGGCTCGACGGCTGAGGTCGGACTCGCCACGATATATATCGAGCACCGAAGAACCGGTAAAGACGATGTGAAGCGAAGGGTGCATATCATACATCAGTTTCAATTCTCTGCTCCAGCCGCTATACTTGTGTACCTCGTCGATATACAGATGCGTACCACCCTCCTTCACAAACTTATCGGCAAGGTCGTAAAGTTTATGGTCGGCAAAGTACATGTTGTCGGCTGTGATGTAGAGGCTATGGTTTTCGGGCGTGTTCTTTATACGCTGCAATATCATTGTAGACTTGCCGATGCCTCGCGGACCAAGTATTCCCACCAAACGACTATCCCAACTGATATCGTCATACTTATAACGCACGAATGTGGTGGGTGTCTGCTTGAGCAATTCGCGCATGTATTCATAAAGTTTCAATTCTATCATAGCTTGTAGACGTTTGATAACAATGCAAAGATACGAAAAATCCCTCAATGAGGGACGCTTTTGGCTTAAAACGTCCCTCATTGAGGGAAATATTTGGCGAATTTGTCCCTCTTAGAGCTTTTTTACAAGGCGCCTTTTGTCCGTTTTAAATCCGCAAAATGCCTTGCCTGCACAATAAATTCCTCAGAAAGGAGTGTTTATCTCAGTTTTTATATTTACCTTTGCCATATATCAGATATTCTTTATCTAAGTTTTTGTAAGATTGCAAGTCTGCTGATTTAAGGTAAAGACGTAAGACAACGAGACCTAATTTTATCGATGAATACGGGATTTTTTAACCCAATCGGTCATTAGGGCTTGTCTGGATTTTGCTCTTTTAGAAGAGTGGATTTTGTTTGGCTTTTAATGAGTAATAGTGGGCTATTACGAATTGAAAACAAGCAAAAGACGCCTTATAAAAGACAAAAGACGGCAAGCAGTATATAAATAAACAATGGAACGGCCTAATGACCGTTTGGGGTTTAATCATAAGAAACCATAACATAACAAATATGGATTATATATTTGAGACCAAGATGATGGTGCGCGACTACGAATGCGACATCGAGGGAATAGTAAACAACGCCAACTACCTGCACTACGCCGAACACACAAGACACCTGTTCTTGCAGAAATGCGGACTCAGCTTCGCAGAGATGCACAGAAGAGGAATCGACGCCGTGGTGGCAAGGATGAACCTGCAGTTCAAGACTCCTCTCAGATGCGACGACGAGTTCTTCTCCCGTCTGAACCTCACCAAGGAGGGAATAAAATACGTGTTCCATCAGGACATCTACCGTGCGTCGGACAACAAGATATGCTTCAAGGGAGTGATTGACCTGGTCTGCATCGTTGACGGCAGACTCGCCAACAGTCCCGAATACGACGATGCCTTCAAGGAATATATAAACAAATAAGACGATTCGGATGGATACAGCACAGCAAGAAAGACTCAATGCCCTGACGCTGTCGAGAATGGGATTCTACAATATCCCGGCGATGAGGGAACTGCTCCACAGGGCAGGTTCGTTCACAAACATTGCCGACCATCATGACAACATACTCGACATCGTGCCCGACTGTCCGAAGCGTCTCGCCAACTCGCTTAAAGACATCGCCCCACTGCAGCAGAGAGCGGAGGAGGAACTGGAATATGCGGCTGCCCACGGCATACAGGTACTGCTGATATCCGACGACGACTATCCGCAGCGGCTGAAAGAGTGCAACGACGCACCGCTCGTACTCTTCTATAAAGGCAATGCCGACCTCAATGCCAAACGGGTGATCAACATCGTGGGAACACGCCACGCCACACAGTATGCCGACGACTGCATACGCAAGTTCATTGCAGACATCAAGGTGTTGTGTCCCGAGATCCTCATTGCCAGCGGACTGGCATACGGTGTGGACATCATGGCGCACAGACACTCACTGGAAAACGGCATACCCACTGTGGGAGTGCTTGCCCACGGACTCGACAATCTGTATCCGCCACGCCACAGGGAGACGGCAGACAGGATGGTGGGATGCGGTGGACTCCTGACGGAGCATTTCACGAATACCAATGCCGACAAAGTGAACTTCGTGAGGCGCAACCGCATCGTGGCAGGCATGTCAGACGCCACCATACTCGTGGAGAGCGCTGCAAAGGGCGGAGGACTCATCACTTGCTCGCTGGCAAACTCATACAACCGCGACGTTTTCGCATTCCCCGGCAGAATTGGCGACAGCCTCTCTGAAGGATGCAACAAGATTATCCGCAACCGGTCAGCACAGATGGTAATATCGGCGGAATCATTCGTCAGCGACATGGGATGGGAGACTGACGCACAGCTCGCCACAGCCCAGAAGAACGGTATAGAGAGAAGTCTCTTCCCCGAAGTGGAAGGCGACGCAAAGACAATAATCGACGCTCTCGCCAAGAACAACGACCAGCAGATGAACGTGCTTACGGTATCCACGGGATTGCCTATAAACAGGCTCACCGCCCTTCTCTTCGAACTGGAGATGAAGGGAATGGTAAAGGCACTGGCTGGAGGAATGTATCATTTGATTAGTTGACAAGGAGACGAGTTGACAAGGAGACGAGTTGACAAGGAGTAAAGTAGACAAGTAGACAATGAAAATAGGAAACATACAATTTGGAGATCACCCTCTGTTTCTCGCACCGATGGAAGATGTCACCGACATCGGATTCCGAATGCTATGCAAGAGATACGGGGCATCTATGGTATACACCGAGTTCGTGAGCGCAGAGGCTCTCGTAAGATCGGTGAAAAGCACCGTCAACAAACTCACCATCAGCGATGAGGAGCGCCCCGTGGGCATTCAGATTTACGGACGCGACGTGGAGTCGATGGTAGAGGCGGCAAAGATTGTGGAAGACCAGGCACATCCCGACGTGATAGACATCAACTTCGGCTGCCCCGTGAAGAAGGTGGCTGGAAAAGGTGCCGGAGCCGGCATGCTGCAGAACGTGCCGCTGCTGCTCGACATCACGAAAAACGTGGTGAAGGCTGTGAACACTCCCGTCACGGTGAAGACGCGACTGGGATGGAGCAACGACAACCTCATCATCTGCGACCTCGCCGAACAGCTGCAGGACTGCGGCATACAGGCTCTCACCATACACGGAAGGACGAGGGCACAGATGTATACAGGTTCTGCCGACTGGACGCTGATTGGCGAAGTGAAGAAGAACCCGCGAATCAACATCCCCATCATCGGCAACGGCGACATCACATCGCCGGAGGAAACGAAACGGGCTTTCGAGGAATATGGCGTTGACGCCGTGATGATAGGGCGAGCCACCTTCGGACGCCCATGGATATTCAAGGAGATACGTGACTATCTCGACGGCAAGGAGCCAGACCCCGAGATGACGTTCAACTGGATGCTCGACGTGCTCGAAGAGCAGCTGCGCATCAATGTGGAACGCATCGACGAATACCGCGGCATACTGCACACAAGGCGCCACCTCGCCGCAAGTCCGATATTCAAGGGAATACCAAACTTCCGCCAGACCCGCATCGCCATGCTACGTGCAAACACGATGGACGAACTGATGGGAATCCTCGAAGAACAGAGGAAATAAACCCGAATTCTGTTATCTATTCGGGGCAACCCCGGATAGCTCATAATGCCTATTCGGGGGCAATGATTACACTTCATGCAAATACGCGTCATGATATTGAGAAACGTATATAAAAAGGAGACCACAATATTATGAACATTTCCATGAAAGAATGGATAACGGGCGTTATCCAGAATCATAAGACCGTCGCCGTGCCCGTGATGACGCATCCCGGCATAGAACTGACGGGGAAGAGCGTGAGGGAGGCTTGCTGCGACGGACAGACCCACTTCGAGGCTATCAAGGCTCTCGCCGGCAGATACCCTACGGCGGCAGCCACCGTAATCATGGACCTCACAGTGGAGGCGGAGGCTTTCGGAGCGGACATACACTTCACCGAGGATGCCGTGCCTGCCGTTATCGGCCATCTGCTGAACGATGCCGATGACATAAAGGCTCTCAAGGTGCCGTCGCTGAAGGCTGCCAGAGTGCCTGAATATCTCAAGGCGAACCTGCTCTCGGCAAGGGCTATCAACGACCGTCCGGTGCTGGGCGGATGTATCGGTCCGTTCTCGCTCGCCGGCAGACTCTACGACATGTCGGAGATTATGGTGCTGATATACCAGAACCCCGACGCTGCCCACACGCTGCTGGCAAAATGCACGGAGTTCATACTGAAATACTGCAAGGCGCTGAAGATGACGGGCGTCGACGGAGTGGTGATGGCAGAACCGGCGGCAGGACTGATGTCCGACGACGACTGCAAGCGTTTCTCTTCCGACTACATCAGATATATCGTAGGACAGGTGCAGGACGACTCCTTCAGCATCGTGCTGCACAACTGCGGCAACACTGGCCACTGCACAAAGGCGATGGTGGCTACAGGAGCGGCAGCCTACCATTTCGGCAACAAATGCGACATGCGGCAGGTGATAAAAGATGTGCCGCCGACGGCTCTCGCCATGGGAAACATCGACCCCGTATCTGTGTTCAAGGAGGGCACACCGGAACAGATGTACGAGACGACAACACGACTGCTGCAGGAAATGAAGGAGTATCCCAACTTCGTTCTCTCCAGCGGCTGCGACACTCCGCCACACACTCCGATGGAGAACATCGACGCTTTCTTCAAGGCTCTCGACGACTTTGACAAGACCATTTAACCCAAATCGGTCATTAGGGCTTGCCTGGATTTTGTTCTTTTAGAAGAGTGGATTTTGTTTGGCTTTTAATGAGTAATAGCGAGCTATTACGAATTAAAAACAAGCAAAAGACGCCTTATAAAAAAACAAAAGACTGCAAGCAGTAAATATAAAATACAATAAACGGCCTAATGACCGTTTTGGGTTTAAGTCATTTTACAGCCTCCAAAACATTGGTTTAGAATGTAGTCATCAGCGCAACTCACATAAAACCCAATCGACCATTAGGCCGTTTTATGTGATATTTTAAACTGCTTGCAGTCTTTTGTCTTTTATAAGACGCCTTTGCATCCCCTCTACCAACGTTGTCATTTCATGAATACTTTGGGCACGGTTTGGACACAGATCGTGCCCACTTGGGGCAAGCACCGTGCCCAAAGTGAGAAAGCACGTTGCCCCACATGGGCAAGCACCGTGCCCGATTCTTGTAGTTTTTGTTATCCTTGCCGATGATTGTGAGTCGGCTATTTGGAAACAAAGACCAACAAGAGAAATGACTGTCCTTTTATGGGGCTTGCAAAAGTCTTACCAGACAGGACAATAGCTCCGATGATACTTTATGATACTTCTATGATACTTTTCTGTAAAGAATCTAGAAAAGTGTCATTACCCCTAACTCGTTCAGCTGATGCACTTTAGATACATCCAGCACCCCCGAAAATGATACTTTGACACTTTTCTTCAGGAAAAAAACATATTGTCATTCCCGGATTTTTCGTTGTGTCTTGATAACATTTCACGAAAAATTCTTGTGTATCTCAAGTATTTTATAGAATTTTGTATAAGAGTCTTACGAACGCTGACTGACACGGGATGGCATATACGCCACTAAAATCCTATGAATCAACGGAGTAACGGACTCGACAAATATATAATCATCTAAAAACAATTCCGCCTACGGGTTAACATTAACAACATAACCATTATGAGAGTAGGATTATTCGTCCCCTGCTATGTGGACGCCCTGTATCCAGAGGCTGGTGTAGCCACATACAAGTTGCTCAAGCACTACGGACTTGACGTGGAGTATCCTGAGCGGCAGACATGCTGTGGACAACCGATGGCAAACGCCGGTTTCCAGGACAAGTCGATGAAAGTGATCGAGTCTTTTGATGAACTTTTCAAAGACTATGACTACATCGTCGCCCCTTCAGCATCGTGCGCCGCATACGTGAAAGTCTATTATCCCAAAATTCTGAAGGGCAAGCACGAGTGTGTCTCTTCAGGCAAAATCATGGATATAGTGGAGTTCCTCCACGACGTGCTGAAGGTGAAGGAGGTGCCGGGAAAGTTCCCCCACCCTGTCAGCGTGCATAACAGCTGCCACGGAGTGAGAGAGCTGAACCTGTCGTCGCCCTCGGAGTGCAACGTCAAGCCATTCAACAAGATCATCGACCTCTTGCAGCTCGTCGACGGCATCACCATCCATGAGCCGGAGAGAAAGGACGAGTGCTGCGGCTTCGGCGGCATGTTCTCCATCGAGGAGCCAGCCGTTTCCACACGTATGGGAGAAGAGAAGATAAAGAGGCACATCGCCACCGGGGCGGAATACGTGACGGGGCCAGACTCTTCGTGTCTCATGCACATGGCTGGCATCGCCAAGAAAGAGAAGATGCCTATCAAATTCATTCACGTAGTCCAGATATTAGCAGCAGGGTTATGAGCACAATACATTCAAAGAGAGCCGCCCGCTTTGTGGCGGATGCAGAGAAGACCAGTTGGCACGACGCCACCTTCTGGTCGGTGAGAGAGAAGCGCGACAAGATGGCACAGCAACTGCCTGAGTGGGAAGACCTGCGCGAACATGCCTCGCAGATAAAGAAGCACACCATCACCCATCTGGCGGATTATCTGGAGCAGTTCTCTAACTCTCTGGAGAGCCGCGGAGTGAAGGTGCATTGGGCGAAGGATGCCACGGAGTTCAACGAGACAGTACTTTCCATTCTGCAGAGCCACGGTGTGACGAAGATGGTGAAGTCTAAGTCGATGCTCACCGAAGAGTGCGAGATGAACCCCTATCTGGAGCAGCACGGCATCGACGTGGTGGAGACCGACCTCGGCGAGCGTATCATCCAGCTCCTGCATCAGAAGCCGAGCCATATCGTGATGCCTGCCATCCACCTCAAACGCGAGGAAGTGGGCAGGATGTTCGAGGAGAAGGGAATATCGAAGGAGAAAGGAAACTACGACCCTACTTATCTCACCCATTGCGCCCGTCTCCATCTGCGCGACCAGTTCATGCAGGCTGGAGCCGGCATGACGGGATGCAACTTCGGCGTGGCTGCCACCGGCGACTGCGTGGTATGCACCAACGAGGGCAATGCCGACATGACCACATCTATGCCTAAGCTGCATATCGTGGCGATGGGAATAGAGAAGATAGTGCCAGACTACAAGTCGCTCGCAGTATTCCAACGCCTTCTGTGCCGCAGCGCCACAGGACAGCCCACCACAGCCTTCACATCACACTTCCGCCAGGCACGTCCCGGAGGAGAGATGCACGTGGTGCTCGTGGACAACGGCAGGAGCGACATGTTGGCTGACACCGAACACTGGCAGACGCTGAAATGTATGCGCTGCGGAGCCTGCATCAACACCTGTCCGGTATACCGCCGTTCGGGAGGCTACAGCTACACGTATTTCATCCCTGGTCCTGTGGGAGTGAACCTCGGTATGCTGCGCGACCCACGGAAATACAGCGACAACGTTTCGGCATGCACCCTCTGTCTCTCTTGCGACAATGTGTGTCCGTCGAAGGTAGGACCTGGCTCGCAGATATACGTATGGCGACAGAGTCTGGAGAAACTGGGAAAAGCCGACCCTATAAAGAAAATAATGTCGGCAGGCATGGAGTATCTGTTCGACCGCCCTGCCCTCTACACCACAGCCTTGAAATTCGCTCCGCTCGCCAACTACGTTCCTGACTGCCTCACCAACATCGGCAACATCAACGCATGGGGCATCGGACACGCCATGCCTGAATTCGCAAAGAAATCATTCCATGAACTGTGGAAGGAAGGAAAAGTGAAGTAGGAAGTGAGGAAAAACGATTTGCAAAACAAGCATGAAGAAACAATTCGCAAGAGAGTATGAAAAAAGAAGATTTTCTGAATAAGCTGCGTCAGAACACGCATGCTCAATACGATATGCCGGCGATGGACATCAAGGGCATCGAATATGAAGACACGCTGAAACAGTTCATCGAGATGACCAAGTCGGTGGGCGGACATGTCATCACCGACGCTTCTGCCGGTTCCGACCTTAATGCCTTGGTGTGCAGGGCATACCCCGATGCAAGGGTATTTGCCTCAAACCTGGAGGAGATAACTATGGAAGGCTTGAAGGCAAATGCCGGCAACGGAGCTGCCGCCGTGGAGCTGCGCAATCCCGACACCGTGGCGGAGGCCAACGACCTCAACGGCACCGACGTGGCAATCGTGAGAGGCACGGTGGGAGTGGCAGAGAACGGATGCATCTGGATTCCGCAGACTATGAAGGAGAAGGCATTGCTGTTCATATCCGAATATCTCGTGATTGTGCTCGACAAGAAGAATGTCGTAAACAACATGCACGGCGCATACGCCAGCATAGAGATGGACCCACGCTACAATTTCGGAACGTTCATCAGCGGTCCGTCAAAGACCGCCGACATCGAGCAGGCTCTTGTAATCGGTGCACAGGCAGCCCGCGGAGTCACCGTGGTGCTGGTGGACGAATAAGTATTTTGACACTAATCCCAAACCGGGCCTTATTGGGGGAGGGTAACAAAAGCAGAATGTTGGTTTTATGGGGTTGGCATCCAACCGTCATAAAACCAACATTCTTTATAATCCTATCTTATATTTTCCGTGCTACTATCTTGTCAGTTGCCGTTGAAAAACACATAGAGGGCTATCATCACCACGGCAAGCGACACCCATGCTATGATGACACTCCTTGCCGGTTTTTCATTCACAGCCACGATGACGTGTTTCTCGTTGGCATTCATGCCATACAGACTTACCACTATCATCATCGCTACCAGACCGACGAAGATGAAGAACGAGAGGAGCATGAAATGCACCATCTCAGAAAATCCCGGTATCACCCAAAGATAGAGTATTCCTGTGCCGATGCTGAGCACCGTGCCGAACGTCAGCGTCATGTTGGCGGCAAGTGTAGTGCAGCGCTTCCAGAACACTCCCATCAGGAACACTGCCGCCATCGGCGGAGCGATGAAGCTGAGCACAGACTGGAACACATTGAACAGGTCCATACCCTTGATGCCGTCTACGGCAACCGTGATGACGATAGACACCAAGGCACCGAGAACGGTAACGACACGTCCCGTCTTGCGGATTTCTTCGGGAGATGCCTTCGGACGGATGTTCTTCACATAAATGTCCATGGTGAACACCGTACTCAAGGCATTCAGGGCAGAGCCGATAGTACTTATCAGAGCCGCCGTAAGCACGGCGAGCACCAATCCCACCATACCGGCAGGGAAAAGCTCATAGACAAGCTTTAAATAGGCATCATCGGCATTTACCTGCACATTACCGAAGAACCCTGTCTTGACCATGGCGAAGCATACCACTCCGGGAAGGATGTATATCGCTACATCCAGAATCTTCAGCCAGCCGGTGAAATTGGCTCCCCGCTGTCCTTCGCTCAGGTTGCGCGCTGCAAGCACCGGCTGCACCATAGACTGGTCGGTACACCAGAACCACACACCCATGATGGGATAGCCGAGGATGATAGGCAGCCACGGATAACCGGGGTCGGTATTAGGACGGAAGAGGTTCCAATAGCCTGACGGCACCACATCGGGATTGGCAAGCACCGCTATGCCATGAGAGAATGAATCGCCGCCGAGCTTCCATATTCCCACTACCGTAAGCGTTGCCGACACTATGATGAGCAGCACCATCTGATAAACGTTAGTATATGCCACGGCTTTCAGTCCGCCGAGCATAGTGAAAAACGCTGATATGGCGAGAAGCAGCATTGCCGAGAGCCACATCGGCATGCCGAACACCTGGCGGATTATGATTCCTCCGGCAAAGAGCGTGAGGGCAAGCCAAGAGATGAGTATCGTCACTATGGTATACCATGCCAGGATATTGCGTGTGGAGTCGCCGAAACGCAGTCCCATAAACTCCGGCAGCGTGGAGATGCCGGTGCCAAGATATCGTGGAGCGAACACGAAGGCGAGCAGGGCGATGAAGACGAAGGCGTACCATGCGTAGTTGCCAGACACGATGCCGGTGGAGAAACCGGCACTGGCTGATGCGATGAGCATCGACGGACCGACATTGGTGCCCCACATGGAGAAACCGATGTGGTGCCAGCGCAGAGAGCGGCTGGCAAGAAACATGTTTCCGCTTTTCTTTGCCTTAGAGCTTGCCCACATTCCTATGGCAATGAGCACCACAAAGTAAGCGACAAGGATTATCCAATCAAGTGCATCAAGATTTTGAGTATTCATAGGTTTTGTAGTTTTAAACCCATCCGGCTCCCATCGGGGATGGCAAGGGTGGGTCTTATTGTTTTATTCGTTTTATTTCCTATCTGTATTCGTCTTATTTTCCCATCAGCTCCTTGGCTACGGCAACGGCAGAGTTTGCGTTGTCGCTATAGCCGTCGGCACCGATTTCGTCAGCGAAGTTTTGTGTTACGGGAGCACCACCAACCATCACTTTCACGTTCTGGCGTATTCCGGCATCTTCAAGAGCCTGGATAACATCCTTCATATATGTCATGGTGGTTGTAAGCAGCGCACTCATGCAGAGAATGTCGGCATTATAGTCTTTTACAGCCTCAACGAACTTCTCGCTCGGCACATCGATGCCGATGTTCTTAACCTCGAAGCCGCAACCCTCGAGCATAGAGGCAACGAGATTCTTGCCTATGTCGTGGAGATCGCCCTTCACGGTTCCTATCACTATCCTGCCCAGCGTAGTGGATGCCTGTCCGGCGAGCAGCGGCTTCAGAATCTCAAGAGCCGCCTTCATGGCACGTCCTGCCATCAGCAGCTGTGGCACGAAGGCTTTACCGTCCTGGAAGCGTTGTCCCACCTCACTCATGGCGCGTATCATCTGACCGTTTATGATGTCCTGCGGAGCCACGCCTTCATCAAGAGCACGCTTGGTGGCATCGGCAGCCTTGTCGCCTTTGCCGGCGAGGATTGCCTCAAAGACTTCCTCTGCAGCATTGCTCTCCGGCTTGGATGTGGCTACAGGGGCGGCATCGTGGTCGATGCCGCAGGAGCATTTCTTCTCTTTCACAGGAGCGCTAGAATCTCTAGAAATGCTAGAAAAACTAGAAATGCTAGAAAGACTAGAAATTCTAGAAAGACTAGAATCACTAGAAACGCTAGAAAGACTAGAAACGCCAGAAACCCCAGAATTTCCAGCCCTTCCAGGATAGTGAGGAGTGATGAACAATCCTTCTATCGGCTGCACGAGCTTTGCTATCTCACGGATATGCAAATCGTCAGTACCGCAGCATCCACCAACCACGTTCAGCAGATGGGCCTCAACGATTGGCCATATCTCGGTCTGCATCATCTTTGGAGTGTCGAGGTAATGACCGTGTTCGTCCGGCAATCCCGCATTTGGAAACATACTTATATAATAGCCGGTCTCGGCAGCCATACGCTGGATGATAGGTGCCATCTTGGCGGCATTGAGCGAACAGTTAAGTCCTACGCTTAACACGCTGTCGTCATTAAGACTCTTGACAAAGTCAACTACCGACTGTCCGAGCATGTTGTGTCCATCCTCGCTTGCCACAGTGAAGCTCATCATTATAGGCAGACGGAAGCCTTTCTTCAGCATCACTTCCTTGCAGCACCGCAAGGCCACCTTGGCATTCTCTATGTCGAATATTGTCTCTATAAGCACGGCATCCACGCCGCCGTCTATCAAAGCCTCTATCTGCTCATAGTAGGCATCATGAAGGATATCTTCGTTGAACTCCGCACTTCCTCCGATAGACAGGGTCTTGCTTGTAGGACCGACACTACCAAGCACATAACGGGGCTTACGCGGATTCATCAATGTATAGGCATCAGCCTCTTTCCTTGCCAGTCGGGCAGCTTCAAGGTTTATCTCCCTTGCATAGTCCTGCAGATGCTTGTCGGCAAGCGAGACGCGCTGTGAATTGAACGTATTCGTGGTGATGAGGTCTGAACCTGCTTCAAGGAAACGGCGGTGCATACTTGTCACAATCTCCGGATAAGTAAGAGCAAGCAGGTCGTTTGTTCCACGGATCTCCCCGTCGAAGTCTTTGAATCTCTCCCCACGGAACTCCTCTTCTGTGAGCTTATACTGCTGGATGGTGGTTCCTGTAGCACCGTCGAGAACGAATATCCTTTCCTTTGCCACGACATCCATCGACGGTCTGCCGAGAGTAGCAGCCTTGAGAGGCAGGGCTTTCATCTTGTCGTCAGCGGCAGAAGCGGCATTGGCATCCCCACTTTCTATCTTGTCGATGATAGCCATCACCTCCTCGTCGGGAGTCATGGTCTTGTTGATACGGATAGTGTTGTCGGCGGCTTCCGGCTCGTCGGCGCTCTCCTGGTATTCCTCTACTATGCGCAATGCCTTCTCCACCTCGTCCTCGTTGTGGAAATCCATCTCGATATGCACTCCGTCGCCACCGATATTGTCGAGCAGCGGACGCAGTTCGTCGAGGGTCACCCAGCATGCCATGATGCTTTTTCCTCCTGCAAGAATCTTCTTGTAGAGGTCATACCACTTGGGCGATCCGCCCTGTGGCTCTCCCACTCCCGGCGTCCACTGTATGGCGTTGAGCTCTTCTATCTCAAGCAGGGCTGGCAGATGGTGCATTGCCCCCACACCGTCGAGATGATACAGCGTGTAGTCTATCTTCTGACACTGCTGACGGATGAAGGGCTGCACAAAGCGGCGGTAATCCTCCACGCTGATCATCGTGGAGATGTCGCTCTGCAGCTTTGTCATCTTTCCAGGTGCCCACGATGAGAAATAGCAGAATGCCATCTCGTCGCCCTCGCGGATAATGTCGTACAGTTCGTCGAAGACCTGGAAGTATATGTCGTTTATCTGCTGCATCTGCCGCTCCAGCACTTCAGGTTGCATCACGGTGTCGAGAAGTACCTTGTCGGTGCCCTTCATGGCGGCGAGCACATCCATGCCTTCCATCAGGTCGGGCATGCCCACATAGTAGTTGCCTTTGGCTTTCTTCTTGCAGGCACGCAGCAGATCCTTGTGAAGCTGCCAGTTCTTGTTGGCAGGGTCGTTGATGTCGAACTTTATGTCGTCGGTGTAGTTGGGGTCCGGATGTATCCAGATGGTATCCTCTCCGCCCTCAAACACGCCGCCGAGGATGGCTGCAAGCGAACCGGGACCGAGCTGCGTGTTGGCAACAGGCAGCATGTCGGCTTTCATCGAACTGTGTGCCACATACCAGTCGAGATATTCGGCACGCCATTCCGGGTCGAACCATTTCTGGTCGAGCGACTTCGGTGCCGGCGGCATGGGCACGTCGGCATGGGGCTTGACGCCTTCCTGGAAGTGTTCCCACATATTGAGCACGATGCCCTTATGGTTCCACCAGTCTATATAGTGTTTCTTGGTTTCTTCTAAATTGGGTTTCCACATAATTGTTATGATTTATAATTTTCTTGGGAAAGGGGATGGGAGGAATGGGAAGAATGGGACAAATAGGACAAATAGGAGAAATACCACTCCAAACTACTCAATCCAGACTACTCTCTCCTCATTCCTCTCTCCTCACTCAAATCTCAAATCCCTTAAACTCCTCGTTGATGATGAGATTCTTCACCTTGCTCATATCCATGTCGTCGGTGCTGTCTACATCCTCCGGATAAACGGGGATTACGGCACCCTTGCGCACAAACACCGGCATACGGTCGAGCGGTGTCTCTATGTCCTTCAGCCATCTGCCGCCGTCGCTTACCGAGAAGCGGTCGCCGGTGAAGAACTCTACCCATTCTCCTTCCGGCAGATATATGTCGCGACAGTTGTCGCTGCTCATTACGGGAGCCACAAGGAAGTCATCGCCGAAATAGTATTCATCATCGATATGCCAGCAGTTGTTGTCTTCGGGATGGTGGAAGATAAGTGCCTGCACGATGGTTGATCCGCTGTGTGTTGCCTTCTCGCTCTCGCGGAGGATATATGGAATGAGTTTGTAGCGCAGCTTCCACCAGCGCTTCACCATCGGTGCGATGTTGGGATAATGCCATGGCTCACGCTTGTTGGTGCCGTGGTATCGGATATGCGAGGAGAACACGCCGAACTGTGTCCAGCGCATATACACATCATCGCTGACAACGGAGTTCATGAAGTTTGGCAACGTATGGAATCCCGGCACGTCGTGGCTCCAGAAGGCAAAGCCGGAGAGTCCGAAATGGAGTCCGCCACGCAGCGAACCGGCGAGTCCCTCCCACGAACTGCAGGAGTCTCCGCCCCAATGCAGCGGATATCTCTGGCATCCTGCCCATGCGGAACGTGCCCACACGATGCCGTCGCCTGTCACCTCCTTCGTTATCTCGTATGCCGCCTTCTGATATAGCAGCGAGTAGAGGTTGTTGAGGAGTTCCGGCGACATGTTCTCGTATTCGGCATCCATGTGGATATTCTCTCCGAAGTCGGTCTTTATACATTTCACTCCCATATCGAGAAGATTCTTCAGCAGACCTTTATACCAGTTTGTCGCCTTCTCGCTGGTGAAATCAATGGTGCCGGCATAGTCGAGGGCTGAGAAGTTGGAGCCTTCTGAATCCTGCTGCTTTGTGAGCTTGCAGATATAGTTGTTCTTGCGTGCCTCGTCAATCTGCTCAGCGTCTTCCGCCACATACGGCAACTGCCACAACGATACCTTGAAGCCCCTCTTCAACAAGTCCTGCACAAACTTCTTCGGATTGGGGAAGCGTTCCTCGTTGAACTTCCATTCGCAGAGCCAGTCGGTTTTGAACCATCCCGTGTCGAGATGTATCACGTCGCATGGATAATGCTCCTTGCGCAGACGGTCGCAGATGCCGTTCACCTCGTCGGCACTGAAATATGTCATACGGCTCATCCACACTCCGTAGCTCCATAGCGGCGGCATGGAGGGATAGCCGGTGAGGTCGCGATAGCCTCTTGTAATCTGCTCCACGGTGTCGCCGCCGATGATAAAGGCGTCGATGAGAGCCTGGTCGCTGAGAAATTCCACCGACCGCGTTGACACTCCGGCGAGCGACAGCTTACTGTATGCCGTGGTGTGATAGAACACGCCATACATGCGGCTGGAGATATAGAACGGTATGTTCTTGTATGTGCGGCGGTTGTTCACTCCCTGTCCGTCCTGGTTCTTCAGGAAGAAAGTCTGTCCGCTGAGATCCATCTTCCCGAAGCGCTCCCCTGTTCCGGCGAAGCACTCGTTAAGCTTGCATTCGAACGACAACGTGGCACGCTCTCTCCTGCCGTTCAGCTTGCAGTAAGCCAAAGGCAGGGCATCATAGCGTGGCGGCGAGAAGTGGTCGTAGGCGGCGAGTCTCACCTCATGTTTCCCGTCGGGATACAGTCGCATATCGAGTGTCTCCTGTGGGTCGGGCAGCAGCTCGCTCCATCTGTCGAGCAACGGCTGCTGCATGTTTATCACCGCCCTTCTCACACCAGCGCCGTCGGTAATGATCCATTGGTCATCCACGAACTCCGCTTTCAGCGGCAACCGTTTCACACGAGCGCTCATCTGCAGCATCTCCGAGGTGTCTGAGGGCTGTTCTCCCCCGCATCCCATGAAGAGGCGGAGGATTCCGGGTTCATATTGTCGTATCACGAGAGTCTGTGTCTCCTGCGGCACATCGGTGTCGGGAGCCATATCGTTGGCAAGCTGCTGTTTCTGGAAAGGCACCTCCACGAGGATGTCTCCATCCTTCTCTCTTACGGATGTCGGCTTGTATGCCTTCCACAGCGACTCATCTCTTTTGAGATCTGTATCGAAATCCATGAAATCGAACAGATGGTAGTTTGTTGGTCTCATTGTGTATTGTTGTATTCTATTGTTTTAGTAGTGGATTATCGCCTCAGTCTGCCGGCGGCTTCCTTCGTAGCCTTGTCCACCTTCGGTCCGTTGCCTTTTATCAGCATGTTCTTTCCCGGCTGGTTGTAGCCGAAGAGTTCCTTCGGACACCAGTTGCCGGTAACGGTATATCCGTCGGTGGCCTCATCGAAATAGATGTAGAAGGCGCGGTCGTTGGTGGCGTATGGAGCCTCATGCAGGTCTTCTATCCTATTGTTCTTTATTTCTGATCCCGGCTGCGACGAGAGGGTGTATATCCCTCCCACATCATAGAGCTGACGGGCGAAGTCGTGCACGTAGTTGGCAACAATCCTGTTGTTGCGCATCCCGCTCTCCCGTGGGGTCCATCCCCACCCCACGCAGATGCCGGAGTAGTTGAGATGGTGCACCTCGTTATGGCTTATCTCGATATTGCTTACGTAGCCGGCTGCTATTCCCACACAGCTCCAGTCTTCGTTGGCGGCGTCGCTCACCTCATTGTCGGTAATCGTTATGGCGTCGCAAAGATCGGATGACACGAGCGGTTTGAAGGGCACATGGGTCTCGAAGCCTCCGTCGGGGAAATGTCCCACAAGGATTCCAGTGCCGCCGATGTCTGAGAAGGTGCATCCGCTGACCGTGGAACGGGATGCTGCCAACTGATAGTCGAGTGCTGTCGCTCCGAGATGGACGAATCGGCAGTCCTTGAAGTCTATGCCGCTGGCATGACGGATGCTGACGGCAGCTTCAGGACGGGCTATCCAAGCCTGGTTCTCAAGCGATGCCTTCTCCGGCAGTCCCGGCTTCTGCAGCTTGTAGGCGTCTGTCATGCGGAAACCGCCCTGCAGCGTCACCAGTCCTTCGTATAGCGGACGTGTCCATGCGGAGTGGGCGAAAGTGATATTCTGGAACTGTATGTCGTGTACCGTGCGCTCCCTCGTGCCGTCAACGGAAGCCAACGTTTCCATCACCGGCACTATGGCCTCGACTGTAGTCATGTCTTCTCCCTCTCGTGGCAGATAGTATATCCTGCCGGAGGGATAGTCCTGATACCACTCTCCCGGAGCATCGAGCAGCTGTGGGGCGTTGACGAGGCAGAACGATGAACAGCCTTTCTCACCGTCTATCACGGGTTGTGGCCATGGGTGTTCGAATTCAAGCTGACTTTCAGGTTCATGGAATGACACCTGAGTGTACCCATTGCCGAGGGGCCGCATTTCCTTTACTCTCAATATTGCTATCGCCCACCGCTGATGAACGAGCATTTCGAGTTCTCCTGCGCCGGAGAGGTCTTCTTTTGGCGTGGGTATAGTGATGGTGCGTGATGCCGCATCGAAGTCTTTCATGCGAATCATCTCGCCATAACGGCCCTGCTGTGCCCTGACCGCCTTGTTGCCGTTTACCCACAGCTGGCGGCAGTATACTATCCTGTTTCCGCTTCTTGGAGCGTCTGCCACCCACACGCGGCTACGGACATTCTCAGGAATCCTCGTGTCTGAACATCCCTTATGCCAGCCGTCGAGAGGCATTCCTCCGCTTATCACCGTCGGTTTTCCGCCGTCATCACCGCATATCACAGTGGGTGAATCCGGTGTGCCGGAGTCTTCGGGGCGCAGGAACAGCGGTTTCTGCAGACGGTAGTCGCCGCCACTGAGGTGGATGCTGATGCCTCCAGCCGTTTCCTGTCTGTTGAGCCGGCGCCACTCCCTCGCCATCCTGATGGCGGCGGCAGGAGTGAGCAGAGGGGCACTGACTGTGCCAGGAGCGGTGTCGCTGCCTGTAGGAGCCACATATATGTCGCCTGCCATGACGGGGGTTCCCATAAGGAACAGCAGGAGTGATGAGAATATTGTCTTTATCATTGTCTTGTAGGTAGTTTTTTACGAAGGGAAGGGACACAGTATAATAATCCTCACCCTATATATCAAGACGTTGGCACACGCCTCTTTGTAATGCTCTTTATCATGAAAAAATCCGACAGACAGGTTTTCGCTGCAAGCCGGAACTGGAATATATGAAGAAAGCGGCAGACTAATCCCCAAACGGTAATCAGAACGTTTGTGGTTAATGCCGCCGCACTCCTCACTTTGCATCGTCTTTCGGAACGGAATTCTGCAGTATGTATCTGTACTCCTTTGGCGATGCTCCGAAACGGCTCTTCACGAACTTTCCGAAGAACGAGATATTGGGGAATCCCAGGCTGTCGGCGATTTCCTTCACCGACATGTCGCTATATTTGAGTTTCTGGGTCACCTGCTCGGCTATATACTCGTGTATCCACTCCAAGGCTGTCTTGCCGCTCACCGACTTGCACACCGTTGAGAGATATTTCGGAGTGACACAGAGCCGCTCGGCGTATGACTTCACGGAGCGGTCGCTACCGTTGACATTGGCAAGCATCTCTATAAAGCGGTGGAACAGGAGTTCGCCCTGTCTGAAACCGGCATCCATCCTCTTGACATCCAGATTGGGGGCGATGATGGCGGCAAGCTCATAAAACATACAGTGGAACAACGACTGCATTATCTCCTTGTGGTAATAGCCGTGGGGATTGTCTATCTTGTAGCGTATGAGCGAATAGTATTTGTCGATGAGAAAGCGTGACTCGCTGGAGAGACGGATGACGGGGTTTCTCGCCACGTATGCCATGATGTTCCACACATCGCGGTTGATAATGAGACTCTTGCGCATCGCCTTGTATGACAGGGCCATGAGTTTCACCTCATAGTCGGGAGAACACTTGCTCTTGTTTATAAACGAGTTTGGCGGACATATCACCAAGTCGCCTGCCACAGCCTTCACGCTGACACCGTTGATGTCGCACTGCATCTCTCCCTTCTCCACAAAGCCAATCGTCACCATCTCGAGTCTCACCGTGCGCTCCACATGGGCACGGTCATTGCTGTTGAGCAACACGATGTCGCCATCGGTATAGTTCACCAGACCTTTCTCCACGAGATAGTCGATATTCACGTTCAGCTCTTTCTCTTCCATAAATATATCTGTCGTTAGATAAATAATTCTTTCCTAAGTGAAGGTAAAAGCATACCAATTTATTTTTTCACCGTCACTAAAAATGTTCAGACCGCAAATATAGTCATATTTTCTTAAAACATTCTTTTTTCCAAAGAAAAGTGTTCAAAATATCCACAACTTGGAAATTAGGAACAGTATATCTGGCCGCTCGCTATTACTCATTAAAAGCCAAACAAAATCTACTCTTCTAAATAATCAAAATACAAGCAAGACCTAACGACCGATTCGGGTTTAAAATGGGCAGAATTGCTTTCCAAAGGTTGCCCAACACAGGCATATATTCCCATGGTCGTGTTTACAGAGTTCTGCCAATACAAGCAAATTCCTGACATCAGCAAAACACCGTTTATTTTTGCAACCAAAATGACTGCCAATAAAAAAAGCCACCCTCGTGCTCTCATATTACCTTTTTTTCATACTTTTGCATCTATAGACACAGCACAGACAGTCTGTGTGGCACGATAATAAACTACAACATCATGTTTGAGAAACATCTGACATACGACGACCTCGACATCACCGACCGCGAACTGCTCATACAGATGGGCTACGGGGAGGCGGAGGCTGACGACGACACCAGACTGGAGATTGAGAGGATGAGAGAGAGGGTGAGGGATATACTGAAGCCACGATTCTGCTTCCACATCGAAGAGGAGGGAGAACTGGACTGCCACTCGAAGACGCTCACCACCGGCGGACACACGTTCGGCATCGGACCGATTATCACCTCACAGCTGCGCGGATCGGAGGCTTACGCATTTTTCGTGGCTACGAGCGGCATGGAGTTTGAAAGGCTGCAACGCCAACTGGAAGAGGAGGGCGACATGGTGAGGGTGTTCATCGCCGATGCCATGGGAAGCGTGATAGCAGAGAAGACCGCCGACATCATGGAGCGCTGGCTGCAGGTGTTCATAAACGGCAGAGGATGGAAACACACCAACCGGTTCAGTCCGGGCTACTGCGGATGGCACGTGAGCGAACAGCAGATGCTCTTCAGTATGCTGCCGGAGAAAGACCCTTGCGGAGTGAGGCTCACCGACTCGTCGCTGATGATTCCGATAAAGAGCGTGAGCGGTGTGACAGGACTCGGCAGGGAAGTGAAAAAGCTGGAATATACATGCGGATTGTGCAACTATGCCAAGTGTTACAAACGAAGGAAAAGGGAGCGGAAATAAGCGTTTGTTGTATGCATCCCACTTCTAAAGGTTTTTTCTATCTTGAGTTAAAGATAACAAAAGCGAACAAAAAAAACGGTTTGAAAAAGGCAAGGGATTGACTTTATTGCTATATTCGCAAAATACATAGAGATACACATTCTCAATCTATTGTTAATAGGTTACCATGCCGGGAGGCATTGACCTATGTGTATCATTTTTTAGCAAAAAAAGTGGTAATAGATTGTTTGTAGTTACTGACGACGGCAAGTCGTTGCCGCATCGGGGTGTCATAAGGTTAAAACTATTAAAGGATAACTATAAAATGACACCCCATTTTTTTATTTTATCCCCCATAGCTTCCTACTGTGCAGATGATTCCGCTGGCATCAGCCCCCTACCTGTGCAAATGATTCTACTGTCATCAACCACCTACCAGTACAAATGATTCCGCTGACATCAGCCCCCACCTATCCTCCCCCGTAGGGGAGGGACTGATTGCACAGGAGTATCGATTATTCTGAAATATCAATTGCTCTGGAGTATCTGAATATCAACAACTTACCCACAAACCGGAGCAACCTGCATCTCCCCTACGGGGGAGAACGAGAGGGGGCTGATGTCAATAGTTGGAGTAACCTGTTCCTTCCCTTTGGGAAGGTTAGGATGGGTTATCCTACGGGGGAGAACGAGAGGGGGCTGAAGTTCAGTTGCAGAGTAACTATTTTCCCTCCCTTTGGGAGGGCCAGGGTGGGTTCCCAGAGTGGGTTGTGTGGGTTGCCCTGCCATCATCACTCTTTCTCCGTTTCCTTATATATGATAGGATTTGCACCGCTGGTAAGGGCGAGGGCCTCAGGATGGTCCTTGATATAGGAGTCGATGTGGCGCATGCGCTTCTCCTCCAGAATCTCGTCAACGGCAATGAGGATTCCCGTCTCCTCCACGTCGCCGAAGCCATCGTTGATGGCGGTGCCGAAGAGTTTCATCGTAGGACTGAGGTTCATGTATGCGTTTACGAGCGGCGGGATATTGTAGCCCATCTTTCGTATCTCACGGTTGAGAATCCTGTAGTCTGCCTTGAAATCATCCTCGCAGAATATCTCTTCGAGTTCCTTCGGGTCTGTCTCTATCTTGAGCGGCTCCATCGGTATCACGAGGTTCTCCTTGTCGTCGAAATGCTTCTTCAGGAAATACAGTATCATGTCCCTGCCCTTGCGGATATACGAGGGATACATGGTCATCTTGCCGAAGAAATACTTCACGTTTGGCATTATCACGGTAAGCGCTCCCAGTCCGTCCCACAGGTTGTCGAGGGCAAATAGGCTCTTGGCTCCCATTCTGGAGCTCTGATAAGGAAGCGCCACGAAGGAGCGACCCAGCTCAATGGTCTGCGGCATGTATTCCTTCATGAACTTGTCGGAAAAATGGAACATGTGGCTCGTGGCGAGCACGGGCTGTCCGTTGGCGTCAACATCAACGTCGGTGCCAAGGATATAGCGATAGCCGCCGATGATCTCTTCAGCCTCCGGATTCCACACGATGAGCTGCTTGTAGCTGTTTGGCATGGTGTCGAACTCATCGATATCCATACTCTTGCCGGTGCCGCCGCCAGCCTCTCTGAAGGCTATCTCACGAAGACGGCCGATTTCCTTCATCACGTTGGGCGCTTCATGAGCCGTTACGATATATATTTCGTTGTTGCTCTTGTTTGTCATTCGCAGCTGGCGCTCTGGAGTGAGCTCCTGCTTGAGCAATTCCTTATCTATTGGCTGGATAATCTCTTGTTCCATTTTCTGATGATATTGTTGTAAGAATATCTGTTCTTTCTTGTTACTGACTTGTCTTTGTTTTCTCTTCCCTCTCTTCCATTACAGCTCATACACCTTGTCCTCTACGTAGAGTGCCCATTGCTTAGGTGTCTTGCTCTTGTCGAAGGTCTGCCACGGTATCGGCTTGCCTATCTTGATGGTGAATTCCTTGTGGACGTTCTTGTACATCTCGTCGACGAGGAACAGCATGGCGATATTGAACTTTATGCCGAGCCGCTTGCTGATGTTGGCAAGATTATAGAAGAAGTTGGAGTTCTGCCCTCCGAAGTGTATCGGCACTATGTCGCGGTGGTATTCCACGCTCTTCGTCACGAAGGTCTTCGTCCAGGGAATGTCGTGGATCCTGCCTTTTATACGCCTTGAACAGAGTCCGGCGGGAAACATCAGCATGTGGTTGTCGCTGTTGAATCCAGCCTCCACCATGGCGGGGAAATTGCGGCTCTGATGTCCGGTCTTGTTTATCGGGATACAGAGCGGGGCGAGTCCCGGCAGGTTCATGAGCAGGTCGTTCACGAGATATCTGAAGTTGCCGTCGTAGTGTTTTCCTATCACGGCTCCGAGCGCCACTCCGTCGATGCCTCCGAGGGGATGGTTGCTGACGAAGGTGTAGAGCTTGCCGTCGTTCTTGTCGGGCAGGTTCTCGGCGCCTTCAATCTTGAGCGTCATGTCGAGATACTTCACACAGTCTTCGAGCCACTCCACACCGATGTGGTCCTTGTGCTCCCACAAGAACGCGTTCACCTCTTTCTGGTGGATTATATGCCTAAGCCATCTGGTGAGCACTACCGGCACGTAGCGTGCCTTGTCGCCCATCTTGTCCTTAAGTATTTTGTCTATGTCAATCGTATTCTCTGTTACTTCCATCTAATCCGGATTCTTTTCTCTTTTCATAAAAAAAACGAGGTCGAGAAGTGGCCTATCTTTTATGCTTATGCAAAAATAAGCTATCTTTTTCAAATATGTTACTTTTTTAACTAAAAAGTTGTCCAAGTCATATATTTATTACGATATAGTAACACTCGGGAGTTTATTTTCATCCCTGCAACGTGCAGAATGCGACAAAAGCGCATCTCATTCATATATCAGCGTGGTCATCCTGTCGGGGTCGAAGATGTCGAGTGCCGCCTGCTGTATTTCCCGCGCCGTTACGTTGTCGATGTCTGCCATCAGCTTCTCCACGTCTTTCAGCCAACCGTAATGAAGGAATGCCTTGCCGAAATCGAGGGCGAAGCTCTCCCTGTTGTCACATGCCACGCCTATCTGTCCCTTTATCTGGCGTTTGGCTGCCTTGAGCTGACTTTCTGAGAGGGGACGGTCCATAACGCGGTCGAGCTCGCGGCGCACGAGGCGAAGGCATTTTTTTACGTCCTTCGGGTCGCAGCCGAAATAGGTGCACCAGAGTCCGGTGTCGGAATAGCTCACCATGGAACTTTCCACCGTGTAGACAAGGGCGTTGCGCTCTCGCAGCGAGATATTGAGGCGTGCGTTCATGCCTGGTCCGCCAAGGATGTTGTTGAGCAGATAGAGGGGCAGACGGTGGTTGTCGTGTGCGCTGTACGCCCTGTTGCCCACCATGACATGTGCCTGATGGGTTCCCTTGTCGTGTACGATATGCCGGGGCTGGTATGGGGGCAGCGTTATGGAGGGTGTCACGTCGATGAGCGGCTGGGCGGCAGGAAATGCCGATGTGGCTCTCTTGAGCTGTCGCACCACGCTCTTGAAGTCTACGTCACCATATACGAAGAACACGGTGTTCTCCGGCCTGTAGTAGCGCTGCGTGAAGCGCAGGGCGTCGGCAGTGGTGTATGTACGGAGGGTGTCGGCAGAACCGAGGATATTGTGCCCCAGGGGATGTCCGGCGAAGATGGCATTCTCGAAATCGTCGAAGATGAGCTCTGCCGGCGAGTCGTTGTAGCTCTCTATCTCGTCGCATATCACTTCCACCTCCTTGTCTATCTCCGCCTGCGGATAGGTGCTGCCGAACACGATGTCGGTGAGGAGGTCTACGGCACGCGGGAAATGGTTTTTCAGAATGGCGGAATAGTACACCGTGTCTTCCTTGTTGGTAAAGGCGTTGAGGTCGCCTCCCACGCTCTCCAGCCTGTTGAGTATCTGCATTGCCGAACGGTGGCGGGTGCCCTTGAAGGTGGTATGCTCGCAGAAATGTGCCATGCCTTCCTCGCCTTCCTTCTCATCGCGTGTGCCGGCACACACTTCATATCCACAATACACCACGGGGGATGCTGACGGACAGTGGATAGCACGCAGTCCGTTGTCGAGAGTCGCCGTATTATATTTCATGTTGTCTGTCTCCATCTTTTAGTCGTGCAAAGGTAATGCAAAAAAGCGACTAAAATGAAAGAAACGGGATTTTATCCAAAATCGATCATTAAGGGGTTGCCTGGATTTTGATTTCTTAGAAGAGTGGATTTTGTCTTTTTATCACAAATCGGGAGGCTTTAGACTGTTTTTTCCGGAGGGGGCATCAGGCTGTTGGGGGCTTGGAAGATAAGCATTCCGGCGGCATAGCGCAAAAAAAGGCCGCTGCGACTATTGTCCAGCGACCTTTTACATCAGTATGTTATGAAAAATTTGAGAGAATGAAGCTTCACAGCTTCGGAGTTGTTTTAATAATATTGTTTTGAGAAAGCATAGAAAAAAATTCTTATTTCAGTATTGCGGAGACAGCCACGGTTTTCTTCAGCGTGTCCATCTTCACGGAGTCGCCCATCGCCACCGACGGACCGTTGTGCACCTTCGGTGTCACGGCAACGGCAGCTGGCATCTCGTCGCCCTCTTCGTTGAATGCCATCTGCGAGGCATTTCCGAGGGTCAGGATTATAGCCACCACGGCGGCGGCCTTGAATAGCGGCATCATGCGCTGACGCAATGTCACCACCTTTGCCTTCACCGTCACAGGCTCGCCAATGAGAGCCTCCATCCTTGCGTCGAAGTCATCACCGAGCACGTTCTCCTCCTCAGCCTTTGCATAAGCAAACAACGGCTTGTATGGGAGAAGGCTTGCAGGGATGTCGTCCTGACAGAAGAATGCTTTCAGGATAGCCTCCTCCTCAAGGGTGGTCTGGCTGTTCCAGTAGCGCTCCAATAGCTGTTCGATGTATTTATAATCCATATTCTGCATTTTCGTTGAACTTTTGTTTTACTGCCTGTCTCGCACGGTAGATATTCACCTTTACCTGTTCTTCGCTGATGGAAAGCACCTCGGCGATGTCTTTGTAGCTCTTGCCTTCGAAATCGCGCAGCTGCATGCAGGTTTTCTGCTTCTCCGGCAGCCCATCCACGATTCGCTTCACCATCTCCAGCATGTCGCGCTGTTCGGTGCGCTGGTAGGGAGTAGCCATGCTTGTGGCACGAGGCTCCAATGTGTCTTGGTCGAGCGACTCTTCGCGCCACGACGAGCGCTTGGTCTTGTCGAGAGCTATGTTCCTGCATATCGTCAGGCTGAACGCCTCTATCGAGTCGATGTCTTGCAGGGTGTCCCGCCGGTCCCAGACTTTCATCAGCGTATCCTGTACGACGTCTTCTGCTTCCTCCTTGTTCATCGTGATGCGGAGGGCAAGGCGGAAGAGCACGTTTTTCAACGGCAGCACATCGTTTCGGAAACTGACTATTTTCATTTGCCTCTATTGTTAAGACGATTAGGTTTTGAAGAAGTTACAGGAATGGGCGACTTTTCTATGCTTTTAACTTTTATTCAGATTCTACGGGTCGTTTGGCGTCCTTTTCCAGATATCATCTATATCCCGGTTTTCCTTAGCCAAACTATCCCACCCTACCCTCTTTTGCGTAAAGGTATGGATGGGATAATTATGGTATGCTTGGTGTATTATCCCAAAACGCCCTAATGACTGATTTGGGATTATTCCAGATAGGTGTATCCGTAGAGTCCTGACCTGTAGTTGGAGAGGAATTCCTTGCCCTCTTCCAATGAGATCTTGCCTTGCTTCACGCTCTTTGTCACCCAGCGCTCAAGCTGTCTGACGAGCTCTTTCGGCTTGTACTGCACATAGCTGAGCACCTCTTCTACGGTCTCGCCGTCGAAAATCTGGTCGATGCTGTATTTACCGTCTTTCACTGAGATATGTACGGCATTGGTATCGCCGAAGAGGTTGTGCATATCACCGAGGATTTCCTGGTATGCTCCCACAAGGAACACTCCGAGATAGTATGGCTCGTTCTTGCGCACGGTGTGTACGGGCAGGATATGCGATATGTTGCGGTTTGTCACGAAGTTGGCTATTTTGCCGTCGCTGTCGCAGGTGATGTCCTGTATCGTGGCGCTGCGCGTAGGTCTCTCGTTGAGTCTCTGCAGCGGAACGATCGGGAAGAGCTGGTCTATGGCCCAGCTGTCGGGCAGCGACTGGAAGAGGGAGAAGTTGCAGAAATACTTGTCGGCAAGCAGCTTGTCGAGTTTCTTCAGTTCCTCTGGCTGATGCTTGAGGGTCTTTGCCATACTGTTTATCTCGCGGCATACGCTCCAGTACATCCTCTCTATCTCGGCACGTGTCTGAAGGTCTACCATGCCATGGCTGAAGAGGTCGAGTGCCTCCTCGCGTATCTGCTCGGCGTCGTGCCAGTCTTCCATCATGGAGCGTGGGTTGAGGTTGTCCCAGATTTCGTAGAGGTCTTTCACGAGCTTGTGGGCACCATTCTCCGGCTCGAACTCCTCGTTCATCTCCGGCAGTGATGCCGTTTCGAGCACGTCGATGACGAGCACCGAGTGATGGGCAGAGAGCGACCGTCCGCTCTCGGTGATGAGGTTGGGGTGATGTATGCCGTTGGCGTTGGCTGCCTCAACGAAGGTATAGAGACAGTCGTTCACATACTCCTGTATGGAGTAGTTCACGCTGCTCTCGCTGTTTGAAGAGCGTGTGCCGTCGTAGTCTACTCCCAGTCCGCCACCGCAGTCAACGAATTCCACGTCGTATCCCATCTTGTGGAGCTGAATATAGAACTGCGATGCCTCTCTGAGGGCTGTCTGAATGCGGCGTATCTTGGTTATCTGGCTACCGATATGGAAATGGATGAGCTTGAGACAGTCTTTCATGTTCAGCTTCTCCAGCTTCTCCAGTGCGGCGAGGAGCTCCGAACTGGTGAGTCCGAACTTGCTGGCGTCGCCGCCGCTCTCCTCCCATTTTCCGCTTCCCGACGAGGCGAGCTTGATGCGCACGCCGAGGTTAGGACGCACACCGAGTTTCTTGGCTGCCTTCGAGATGATGTCTATCTCGTTGAGCTTCTCCACCACGATGAAGATGCGCTTGCCCATCTTCTGTGCGAGGAGGGCGAGCTCGATGTAGCTCTGGTCTTTGTATCCGTTGCAGATTATGAGCGAGTCGCTCTGACACTGCACGGCGATGACGGCATGGAGCTCCGGCTTGGAACCGGCCTCAAGACCGAGGTTGAACTTGCGGCCATGGCTGATGATCTCTTCCACCACGGGCTGCATCTGGTTCACCTTGATAGGATATATCACGAAGCTCTCTCCCTGGTAGTCGTAGGCCTTGGCTGCCTTCTCAAAGCAGCTTGAGGTCTTCTCGATACGGTTGTCGAGGATATCGGGGAAGCGGAGCAGCACTGGCGGTGTGATGTCTCTCAGGGCAAGTTCGTCCATCACATCACGAAGGTCTATCTGTGTATTGTCCTTACACGGAGTGACATATACGTCTCCCTTGTCGTTGATGCCAAAGTAGGATGTGCCCCACCCAACCATATTGTACAAATCCTTGGAGTCGTCAACAGTCCATTTCTTCATTTGTCTTAGCTTTCTACTATTATTAAAAATATATTTTTCATGACTCGTCCCTGCCATTTTCCTCCTGCATCACAGGGGGGAATGGCCAGGGGACGAAAGGATTAACTCTGATTATTGTCTGTTTCTATTTGATTATGCATTACGATTTCTGCAAGCCGCCTACCTCTGTCGTGTCTCCAGGGGGGCAGCATTTCAGCATCCGGCGTATCTTCCTCACCGACACTCTCACCTTGTCTCTGGAATCGAGCACGTTGACGTCGAGCACGTGTTTCGCCTTGCTGTAGTATGGTTCCCGTTGCTGGAGCTGCTGTTTGACGAAGGCTTCCACTTCTTCGGGAGTCTTGTTCAGCAGCAGCGGCCTCACGCTCTTTCCCATCTTCAGATGGGCATAGAGCACTTCGGGGGTCGCCTTCAGATACACCGTCTCGCTCTGGAGGTTCAGATAGTCCATGTTGTCGAAGAAGCAGGGGGTACCTCCGCCGCAGCTTATCACCACGTTTTCAAACTCTGCCACCTCGTGGAGCATGTTGCGCTCTATCCGGCGGAACCCTTCCTCGCCTGACTCCTCGAAGATCTGTGCCACGGTGCGGCGCATGCGGCTGGTGATATACCAGTCGAGGTCGTAGAACATCAGTCCCATGTCTTTGGCAAGCATACGTCCCACGGTGGTCTTGCCGGCTCCCATATATCCGATAAGGACTATTCTGTGCATAGGCTCTGTATTGGGATGCTTATTTCTTCACTGCATTGTTGATGATGTCCATACACTCCACATAGGTCAGCTCGGCGGCACGCTCATGCATTGCCTTGGGCAGACGGTAGTTCTTGCCGTCGTAAACGAGGTATGGTCCGTATTTGCCCTTCATGACCTCAAGCTGCGGATCTTCCTCAAACTTCTTCAGATGGCGCATGCTGTCTTCGATGCGGCGGCGCTCTATGAGTGCCACTGCCGTTGAGAGCTTGATGCTGAGGGGATCTTCGGTGGATGGCAGCGACACATACTTCTTGTTGTGCAGGATGTATGGTCCGAACCGTCCGGCGCCTATCACCACCGGTGTACCTTCGAAGTCGCCGAGCGTACGTGGCAGTTTGAAGAGTTCGAGTGCCTCGTCGAGGGTTATTGCCTCCATGCTCTTGTCTTTAGGCAACTGTGCGAAGCGTGGCTTCTCCTTGTCTTCTGCCGTTCCTATCTGTATCACCGGACCGAAGCGTCCGATCTTCACGAACACCGGTTTGCCGCTCTTTGGGTCGGTGCCGAGCTCGCGTTCTCCGGCTTTGTGCTCCTGTCGGCTGTTCATCGTCTTGTCCACCTGCGGCTCGAAGTCTTTGTAGAAATCCTGCAGCATGTCGGTCCACTGCTCCTTGCCCTCGGCGATGGTATCGAATTCCTGCTCCACCTTGGCGGTGAAATTGTAGTCGAGCACATTGGGGAAGTGTTCGAGCAGGAAGTCGTTCACCACGAGTCCGATGTCTGTAGGCAACAGTTTGCCCTTCTCGCTGCCCACGGTCTCTGCCTTCTCTGTGGCTGTGATGGTGTTTCCCTTCAGCGTGTCGATAGCGAATGTGCGTTCGTCGCCCTTGCGGTCGCCTTTCTGCACGTATCCTCGCTGCTGTATGGTGCTGATGGTTGGTGCGTAGGTTGAAGGGCGTCCGATGCCCAGCTCCTCCATCTTGTGTACGAGGCTTGCCTCAGTATATCGCTGCGGTCCCTGGCTGAAGCGTTCTGTCGACACCATCTCGCCTCGCTGCAGCGTGTCGCCCTCTGCCATTGGCGGCAGCTGGTTTGTGGTCATCTCACCTGAGTTCTCATCATCGTCAGACGACTCTCTGTATACCTTCAGGAATCCGTCGAAGGTCACCACTTCGCCGTTCACGGTGAATTTCTCGTGTGCCACGGTGCCGTCGGCATGGCGTATCGTGATGCCCACGGTGGTCTTCTCTATCTGTGCGTCTTCCATCTGGCAGGCTGCCGTGCGCTTCCATATCAGCTCGTAGAGCCGGCGCTCTTGTGCCGTGCCTTCCACTGTCTTGGCGTTCATATATGTGGGGCGTATTGCCTCGTGGGCTTCCTGCGCTCCCTTCGAATGGGTGTGATACTGGCGTGTCTTGTGGTATTTCTCTCCCCATGTAGCCTCTATCTCTTCCTTGCAGGCATTGATGCAGAGGGATGAGAGGTTCACGGAGTCGGTACGCATGTATGTTATCTTTCCGTTCTCATAGAGATGCTGTGCGAGCATCATGGTCTGCGACACGGTGAATCCCAGCTTGCGTGCTGCCTCCTGCTGCAGTGTGGAGGTGGTGAATGGCGGTGCCGGTGTACGTCTGAGGGGCTTCTTCGTCACGTCGCTCACGCTGAATGCGGCATCCTTGCAGTTGTTGAGGAATGCCAGCGCCTCGTCGTGTGTCTTGAAGCGTGTGTCGAGCTCTGCCTTCACCTCTGTCTTCTTGCCGTCGGGACCGATGGCGAAGAATATGGCGTTCACTCGATAGTATGGCTCCGACTTGAATGCCTGTATCTCTCGCTCTCGCTCCACGATGAGTCTCACTGCCACGCTCTGCACTCGTCCGGCAGAGAGTGCCGGCTTCACCTTGCGCCACAACACGGGCGAGAGCTTGAAGCCCACGATGCGGTCGAGCACCCGGCGTGCCTGCTGGGCATTCACGAGGTTCATGTTGAGGAATCGCGGATGCTGGATGGCGTCGAGGATGGCGGGCTTGGTAATCTCGTGGAACACGATGCGGTTGGTGTTCTTCTCGTCGAGTCCGAGCACCTCGCACAGATGCCATGAGATGGCCTCTCCCTCGCGGTCCTCATCGGATGCCAGCCATACCTTGCTGGCTTTCTTGGCGCTCGACCTCAGTTCTGACACGAGTTTCTTCTTCTCGTCGGGTATCTCGTAGTCGGGTTCAAGGGTTTTCAGGTCGATGCTTATTTCTTTTTTCTTTAGGTCGCGGATATGTCCGTAGCTCGACATCACCTTGTAGTCCTTTCCCAGGAATTTCTCGATGGTCTTTGCCTTTGCGGGGCTCTCCACTATGACTAAATTCTCTTGCATTTCTTATATGTTTTTTATTCCGGCACGTTCCTCCCACGTGCCCCTGTTTCACAATTTGGCGGCAAAAGTAAGAAAAAGTTTCACACAACACATTATATAATGTATTAATTTTCTATTTTTTTATCAAAAAACCTATACCCACATGTATGTTGATACGCTCCTGACACAAGAAAAAGGGGTGACGTTATTGCGAATAAGGATTATTCTTATTACTTTTGTTCTAAATTTGCATATTATCATGAACGTAAACATTGAACAGTCGTGGAAGGACCATCTCGGCGAGGAATTCGAAAAGCAGTATTTCGTCGACCTCACAGAGTTCGTGCGCTCTGAATACCTGCGCACCACGTGTTATCCTCCCGGTAAACTCATCTTCAATGCCTTCAACCTGTGTCCGTTTGACAAGGTGAAGGTGGTAATCATCGGACAGGACCCGTATCATGAGCCGGGACAGGCACACGGACTGAGCTTCTCGGTGGCTGACGGGGTGGCTTTCCCGCCATCGCTGCAGAACATATTCAAGGAGATACAGATGGACACGGGGGCTCCGATACCGTCGTCGGGAAATCTGACCCGCTGGGCTGAACAGGGTGTGCTGCTGCTCAACGCCACACTGACGGTGAGGGCACACCAGGCGGCGAGCCATCAGCGCAAGGGATGGGAGCAGTTCACCGATGCGGCGATAAAGGCTCTCAGCTCAGAGCGAGAGAATCTGGTGTTCATCCTCTGGGGAGGATATGCCAGGAGCAAGGCTCCGCTCATCGACACGTCGCGCCACCTGATATTGCAGTCGGTACACCCCTCGCCTCTGTCTGCCAACCGTGGCGGATGGTTCGGCAACCACCATTTCTCGCGCTGCAACGAATATCTCAGAAACCACGGCATCGAGGAAATAAAATGGTAAGCGGCATCAACTCGTCTACTTGTCAACTAAAAAATACTACAATGGCAAATGATTCATCAATAAACGGCTCCAATGGAGCTTACATACCTATTCTGCAGGTGGGCGACGTGCTGATATCGTCGGACATCATAACGGAGCGCTTCTGCTGCGACCTCGACGCATGCCACGGCATCTGCTGTGTGGAGGGCGATGCCGGAGCACCGGTGACCATCGACGAGATTTCTAAAATCGAAGACTCGCTCGACACCGTGTGGAACGACCTTTCGGCATCGGCACAGGCTGTGATCGACAAACAGGGAGTGGCGTATGCCGACCGCGACGGCGACCTCGTAACGAGCATCGTGGGGGGAAAGGACTGTGTCTTTACGTGCTACGACAACGGATGCTGCCTGTGTGCGCTGGAGAAGGCGTGGCGGGGCGGCAGACTGAAGGATTTCTGCAAGCCTATCAGCTGTGCCCTGTATCCTATCAGGGAGAAGACGTTCGACAATGGTCTCGTAGGACTGAACTACAACCGATGGGAGGTATGTCGCGATGCCGTGAAGAAGGGCAGGGAGATTGACCTGCCGGTATACAAATTCCTGCGCGGACCGCTCGTGCAGCGATTCGGCGAAGAGTGGTATAAGGAACTGGAAGAGGTGGCAGAGGCGTTCTGCGGAAAGAAATAGCCTGACGGCGACTATCCCAACCCGTTAGTTCGCTGCCGCCACATATCATCATACGCGAACCAGCACTATCCTGACATACGGATAGCAGGAACTAACAGGCTGAAAAAGTAGGTGTACAAATACGGCAGAAATACGACAAAGAGATATGTCGGTATTACACTATGACGAATCTGTTACTGAATTGCGATTTCTGCAAAAAAAAGATATTCTGCCATTTACAAAGATTTCAGAAACTTGTCGAACTCTTCGCCGGTACAGTCTTTCCCCAACAAACGCCTTTGGAGCTTGGATTTTGCCTTGGAGATTGTGCTCCGCCCTCTGCCAAGAAGGACAGCTATCCTTGAATCTGACAAATCGCTTACTTTTATCAAAAGGCACATCAGAAAATCCTGCGCACTCATTGTGCATATAGAAAAAAGACTTAGTTTGAAAGACGGGAACAGCCTGTTGGCTTCTTTCAACAGCATTTCCGTTTCGTCAGCAGAAAGAGGGTGGCCATTTTTTGCCTTTGTCTCTATTATACTGCATATCTCCGTTTCCATAAACATAAACCGCACATTGTCACTCAAAGCCCGTTCGCTGCTTATCATATTACTCCTGTTTTTCAGGCTCTCCTTCAGCAGTTCTATCTCCTTGGCTTTGGCTGCGTAAAGACTGTGTGTGACTGACAGCTTGTTCTCAAGTTCTGAAATTTTCTTCTCGCGCTCATTTATGCTATTCTCACTCTGCTCCTGCAGCGAAGCTCTGAATTTCTCCAATCGCATGGAGCGCTCTATGCCAGCACGTTTAAGTTTGCGGTATCTCAACACGCCCCAAACCAAAATAAAAACTGCGGCTATGGCAGACACTGATATCACTACTGCTGTTCTCCGGGCCCTGATTTCAAGTTGCATAGTTCGCTCTTTATATTTGGAATAGTTATACATGGCATTCATCCGGGCAATAGAAGTCTCCACATTGTTTTTTTTCAATGAGTCGTCATACTCCTCATATTGCAGAATAAAGTCGAGCGCCGCAGTTATATCTCCTTCCTCACGATATATCTTTGCCAGATATTTGCTGGCTTCCTTCTTGGCTTCAGCCGTATTTGTATGATAGAGCTTCGTAAAATAACAACGGGCTGAGTCACACCTACCCAACCGAAAATATGATAAGGCAAGGACATCGTAGAAGGAGTCCAGACTTGGATTATCTTCACCTGCGGTTGAGACGACTGGCAGGGCAAGATTCTTTGCCTTGTCATATTCACCGTTAAACAGGTAATATGAGGCCATAGAACTGAGCATCTCATTATACAGATTGGTATCTCTTTTTTCACTGGATATTTTCAGAGCCTGCCTGTAATACGCCAGACAACTGTCACTACCCTGCGCCTGATAGGCATAAGCTATTTTCTGGAGCGTATATGCCATCATGGCTGTATCACGTCTAACGCTGTCAGTCTTAAATACGCTTCTGAAATACGGCAATGCCGATTGATAGAAAGACTGTTCGTACAAGAGCATACCAATCTGGAAATCCAAGGCGCTCGACAGCTTGTCTGCATGCTCTCCATACTCATCCTTTGCCTTGTGATAGTATTCCAAAGCCATTGGCATGTCGTTCATGTCGCGATAGGCACTGCCTACATAATAATACGCTTGCGACAGGATTTTTCTACCGGCATCATTCTTTTCAAAATAGCGAAGAACTTTTGTCGCCTCTACGGCATCTTTCTGTTTGACAAACATTTTGTCTTTAATCTTTATCGTCAACAGTCTGATATACCATTTATCCGGTTCGGAGAAATGCTTGCCGGAATGCCTCATGGCATTCAGCCGTACTGAGGCTGCCTCAGGGTTATCATCACTAAGATTGTCTATGACAACAAGTTCCTTGGAAAAAGACAAGGCATTGTTACCCGGATAGAGGATAAATACTGATAATCCGACAATTAAGAGAACTATGGCAAGAACTGTCACTTTCTTTATTCTGCAAATGCTCGCAATACCGCCAAAAGGCTTCATAAACAAATATTATTTATATAACTCCCTTTACACATAAAGGGGAAAGCCTGCCAGATGTATGACTGACTTTTCCCAATGATTTATACATGTGATAACCTCAATCCACTCCTACTGTAGCTTATAAGTTTCCGTCTTCATGCCGTTAACGACAAACGTTACCACCACCATACTGTTAAAGCCGCCAGCGCTGACGTAGTTCACCGTATAGGCACGCTGACCTTTCGGCAGACGTTTACCATTGCTTATATAACGCTCGGGAACGACATTTATTGCTTTCCGCGGAAGACTTCTCACTATGAAATTCTCTCCACCCACGCTTTTTCCCGTTGCATCATCTGTCACTGACACTGCAACATTATAGAAGCTCGTGTCCGGGATGGCTTCATCGGCAAAGAACGAACAGCCCAGACTTGTGGCGAGACATTCGCCTGCTTCCATCTTGATGCCGGAGATTTCTGCGCCATTGCCCTTGATGGCTGGCTATCTATTTCAATATTTTCTTTCCGTTGACTACATACATTCCCTTTGCAAGTGCGTTGATGTCGGTACCGACATACCTGCCGTCAAGGGTAAAAATCCTGTCTGCCCCAGCATCTGAGGTCATTACAGCATTGTGTATTCCTGCAACGTCATACTCCTTTATCGTCTTGAAGGCAGTGCCCCAGGTCGCGTCTGACTCGAAAGCGGACTTGGCGCCTTGGGGGACATAGAGGACCGCACTCTCTGGAACGCCTTGGAAATGGAATGCTCCCATTTCTGAAGGGGACATCACATGAAGAACCAATCCTTTAAGGTAGTCTGGATGATTGATTGTCCAGCTTTTAACGACTGACAAATACTCTGGAATATCGAGAACCTCGAAATTGCAGCAAAACATCAATCCCGTTTTCTTCATCGTCTTGGGGAAAGTAATGTATTTCAGGTTGATTCTTCCGAAACGCTCTTCTGTCTTGATGAAGTCATACATGCGGCCGCGAGGTTTCTCCAATGACGGTGCTGAACTATTGGCAAGAACGGTCTTCATATCAGGCAACGAATCATTTTTCAGATTACAATTCTCCAGATTCAGGCCCGTAAGATTGAAGAATTCTGCCATGTTCAGTATCTTGCGGAAATTGGTCACAGAAAGTGTTCCCGTGACGACGAGACTGTCAACATTACGCCATTCGTCACTCATAGGCTCTTCAAAGATATATTCTTCTCCTATTGCTTCAACATACTTTATGTTCTGGGCGTTCATGCATAATGAACTTGCAAGCACGGATAATAATAAGAAGATTTTTTTCATAGTTTTATCCTTTCTATAATTAGATGATTGAAAAAACGGATTGTCACTCTGCGTTTATACTCGTATAAGTCATGCTCTCGGAATATAGGATGCTCGCGAAGGCTACCTGGATGCCGCGGTATGCTATATCACTGCATGCCTTCAGCTGCTCTGTCAGCTCACGCATGTTGCTTGCCGGCTTCATCCGACTCTCGACAGGAACCTCTGTCGTGTCTTCTTGAGTACAAGAATTGAGCGTTGCCATACCAAGGACAAGCGCCGCAAAAATAAAACGTTTTTTCATAATATATCAATTAAATTGTTTGATCAATATAGACCACTTTATTTTACAGTGCAAAGATAATTACGAAAAAAGGGAACAACTGAATTTCGTTGTTGAATTTTTGTTGAATTCTTATAATACTCTGTAACCCAACATGTTACAATAATAAAATCGGGGCCGCTGCCAACTCTGTGCAACGACCCCGATATAGAAAGCTATGATTATTATGCTGTTTTTAGTCAGCCAACTTAGCCTTGATGAACTCGCGGTTCAAGCGGGCGATGTTTGAGATAGACTCGTGCTTAGGACATTCAGCCTCGCAAGCACGGGTGTTGGTACAGTTACCGAAGCCCAGCTCTTCCATCTTCATAACCATCGCCTTGGCACGCTTGGCAGCCTCCGGACGGCCCTGTGGAAGGAGAGCGAACTGGCTCACCTTAGAGCTTACGAAGAGCATGGCAGAACCGTTCTTACATGCTGCCACACACGCACCGCAACCGATACATGTGGCGCAGTCCATTGCCTCGTCGGCAGCCTCCTTTGAGATGAGGATAGCATTTGCGTCCTGAGCCTGGCCTGTTCGAACGCTGACATAACCGCCAGCCTGCATGATCTTGTCGAAAGCACCACGGTCTACCATACAGTCCTTGATGATAGGGAAAGCGGCAGAACGCCATGGCTCAACGGTGATAACGTCGCCGTCCTTGAACTTACGCATATAGAGCTGGCAAGTGGTGGCTCCTGTGTTTGGTCCGTGTGGATGACCGTTGATATAGAGTGAACACATACCGCAGATACCCTCGCGGCAGTCGTGGTCGAAAACGAAAGGCTCCTGGCCTTCCTCGATGAGCTGCTCATTGAGAATATCGAGCATCTCGAGGAACGAGGTGTCGGTAGGAATGTCCTTCATCTCACGTGTGTCAAAGTGTCCCTCTGCCTGAGGACCATTCTGACGCCAGAATTTCAGTGTGAATGATATATTATTTTCCATTGTTGTTGTTGTTTTATCGATGACGAGAAGACGATAAGAATAAGGAGAGTATATTTCCTTGTCTGCCCGCCTACTCGTTTACTCGTCTACTGTATTAATTCTTATAGTTACGTGTCTGAACCTTGATAGCCTCGTAGTGGAGAGGTTCCTTGATGAGCTCAGGAGCTGTCTCGTCGTCGTTCTGATACTCCCAGCATCCAACGTAGAAGAAGTTCTCGTCGTCGCGCTTAGCCTCACCTTCCTCGGTCTGATACTCCTCACGGAAGTGACCTCCGCAAGACTCGTTACGAGAGAGAGCGTCGTAAGCCACGAGCTCGCCCATCAGCAAGAAGTCACGCAGGTGGATAGCCTTGTCGAGCTCCACGTTGAGACCATCCTTGCTTCCTGGAATGAAGAGGTTGGTGTTGAACTCCTTGCGCAGCTTCTTGATAAGCTCCAGACCCTCTTTCAGTCCCTCTGCAGTACGTCCCATTCCGACGTGCTCCCACATGATGTGTCCGAGCTCCTTGTGCAGAGAGTCAACAGAGCGCTTGCCCTGGATTCCCATCAAGCGGTCGATTTCAGCCTGTACGCCCTTCTCAGCCTCTGCAAACTCAGGCAGGTCGGTAGAGAGACGAGGCCAGATGGCCTGGTCGGCGAGATAGTTCTGGATGGTGTATGGCAATACGAAGTATCCGTCGGCAAGACCCTGCATGAGGGCAGAAGCACCGAGACGGTTTGCTCCGTGGTCAGAGAAGTTACACTCACCGATAGCGAACAGACCTGTTATTGATGTCATCAGCTCGTAGTCAACCCAGATACCACCCATTGTGTAGTGGATGGCTGGATAGATCATCATCGGGTTGTAATATTTAACTCCGTTGATTTCGTTTGCCAGCTCTCCTGGATTAACGTCGGTAATCTCCTCATACATGTCGAAGAGGTTGCCATAGCGCTGACGAACCACGTCGATGCCGAGGCGCTCGATACTCTCTGAGAAGTCGAGGAATACGGCAAGTCCGGTGTTATTCACTCCGTAGCCCTTGTCGCAACGCTCCTTTGCTGCACGAGAGGCAACGTCGCGAGGCACGAGGTTACCGAATGCCGGATAGCGGCGCTCCAGATAGTAGTCGCGGTCTTCCTCCGGAATGTCAGAACCCTTCTTTGTTCCAGCCTGCAGAGCCTTGGCGTCTTCAATCTTCTTAGGCACCCAGATACGTCCGTCGTTACGCAGAGACTCCGACATAAGAGTCAGCTTAGACTGCTTGTCGCCGTGTACAGGGATACATGTAGGGTGAATCTGCACGTATGATGGGTTTGCGAAGTAAGCACCCTTGCGGTAGCACTGTACGGCTGCCGTACAGTTACATCCCATGGCGTTTGTAGAGAGGAAGTAAGCGTTTCCGTATCCACCGGTAGCGATAACCACGGCGTTTGCAGAGAAGCGCTCCAGTTTGCCGGTAATGAGGTTCTTGGCGATGATACCACGGGCACGTCCGTCGATGATAACCACGTCCTCCATCTCATAACGGGTGTAGAGCTTCACACGGCCTGCGTGAACCTGTGCGCTCAATGAAGAATAAGCTCCGAGCAGCAGCTGCTGACCTGTCTGTCCCTTTGCATAGAATGTACGAGACACCTGTGCTCCACCGAAAGAACGGTTGGCGAGCATACCGCCGTACTCACGTGCGAAAGGCACACCCTGAGCCACACACTGGTCGATGATGTTGTTAGACACCTCAGCAAGACGGTAAACGTTTGCCTCGCGGGCACGGTAGTCACCACCCTTCACGGTGTCGTAGAACAGACGGTATACCGAGTCACCGTCGTTCTGATAGTTCTTTGCTGCATTGATACCACCCTGTGCCGCGATAGAGTGAGCGCGGCGTGGAGAGTCCTGTATGCAGAAGTTTAAAACGTTGAAGCCCATCTCTCCGAGGCTTGCCGCTGCGCTGGCACCAGCCAGACCAGTACCAACTACGATAATGTCGAGCTTCAGCTTGTTCTTTGGGTTCACCAGGCGCTGGTGAGCTTTATAGTTAGTCCATTTTTCGGCCACTGGGCCTTCTGGAATTCTTGAATCTATTGTCTTAGCCATAATTATGTATTACTAAATTATGAATTAATAATGTTATTAGCAGCAGCCGCAAAGTCCTTTAGCAGCGAACCACAGCACTACAACGAGGAAGCCGAGGCAGAGGAGCGTAGAATACGCGATACCGATGACCTTCCAGCGGCAGTACCAAACCTTTCCGTTCCATCCGAAAGTCTGCATAGCGCTCCAGAATCCGTGTGTGAGGTGGAACCAGAGAGCCACGAGCCATACGATGTAGAGCACTACATACACCGGACAAGAGAATGTGTCTACGATGTAGGCATAACCGTCGGCAGGATGGTGAGCCACTGCGATGCCTGTCAACTCTGCGAACATCATGTTGTACCAGAAGTTGAAGAGGTGGAGCAGCAGTCCGAGGATGATGATGATACCAAGCACGAGCATGTTCTGAGATGCCCACTCCACGCCCTGAGGACGGGTAGTCACGGCATAGCGCTCATTACCGCGGGCCTTTCTGTTCTGCATCGTGAGCCAGAAGGCATAGACGATGTGAAGCACCGCCAGGGCAGCAAGGCCGGCTGTAGCTACAAGAGCATACCAGTTGGCACCGAGGAACTCGCAGATCATGTTGTAGGCATCCCCCGAGAAGAGGGCTACGATGTTCATTGACATGTGGAACGTCAAGAACAGGATAAGCGCAACACCTGTTACAGACATCACGACTTTCCTTCCAATAGATGAATTACATAACCACATAAATTGAATGAAATTTAAGTATTAAAAGTTTGAATTAATTGATATTCTGCCATAATACTGCACACCCCGCCCGCCGACAGACAGAGCATACGATTTAAACCCACAATACTTTATAATAGGTATTGCAGACCGTTAACTCGACTGCAAATATACTCCAAATTAGCGATAAATCAAAGCAATCGTGTAAAAATTCAATTTTAATGCTTAAATTTGCGCCTGTTTGAGTGGAGCCAATCTCACGACACCATGCAATTATAAAAGTCGGCTTTGCAAATAGGCTATAAACAGACCGTTTGCTCACCGGCAGGTCAAGTAAACAAAAATATATGAATTTCAAATACGACGTTTTAGTGATCGGCGGAGGACACGCCGGATGTGAGGCTGCCGTGGCGGCGGCAAACATCGGGGCGAAGACATGCCTTGTCACCATGGACATGAACAAGATTGCGCAGATGAGCTGCAACCCGGCTGTGGGAGGAATAGCGAAAGGACAGATAGTGAGGGAAATCGACGCCCTCGGCGGAGAGATGGGCCGCGTGACCGACGCCACGGCGATACAGTTCCGTATGCTGAACCGCTCCAAAGGACCGGCGGTATGGAGTCCTCGAGCCCAATGCGACAGGGAGAAATACATCTGGCAATGGAGGACGGTGCTCGACGCCACTCCCAACCTGGACATCTGGCAGGACCAGGCTTCAGAACTCATCGTGGAGAACGGAAGGGCTGTAGGCATAAAGACGGTATGGGGAGTGGAGCTGAGGGCGGGCAGCGTGGTGATCACGGCGGGCACGTTTCTCAACGGACTGATGCACATCGGCCGCCACAAACTGCCGGGAGGACGCATAGCGGAACCGGCTGTGGTGGGATTCACTGAGAGCATAACAAGCCACGGCATACGGTCGGCAAGGATGAAGACGGGCACCCCGGTGAGGATAGACCGCCGCTCGGTGCATTTCGAAGATATGGAGATACAGGAGGGGGAAATGGATTTCCACCAGTTCAGCTTCATGGGAAAACACAGGGTGCTGAAGCAGCTGCCCTGCTGGACCTGCTACACCAACAAGGAGGCTCACGCCGCGCTGTTGAAGGGACTGCCGGACTCACCGCTCTACAACGGACAGATACAGAGCATCGGACCGCGCTACTGCCCTTCGGTGGAAACCAAGCTGATGACTTTTCCCGACAAGGAGCAACATCCGCTGTTTCTGGAACCTGAAGGGGAATCGACAAACGAGATGTATCTGAACGGATTCTCATCGAGCATGCCGATGGAGGTGCAGTTGGAAGCACTGAAGAAGATTCCGGCACTGAGGGATGTGAAGATATACCGTCCGGGCTACGCCATAGAATATGACTTCTTCGACCCCACACAACTTGAGCACACTCTGGAATCAAAGGTAATAGAAGGTTTGTACTTCGCCGGACAGGTGAACGGCACCACGGGATATGAGGAGGCTGCCGGACAGGGAATGATTGCCGGAGTAAACGCTGCACTGAAGAGCAGTGGCGGCGGTGAGTTCATACTGCATCGCGACGAGGCTTACATCGGAGTGCTGATAGACGACCTCGTGACGAAGGGGGTTGACGAACCGTACCGTATGTTCACGAGCCGTGCCGAATACAGAATACTCCTCCGACAGGATGACGCCGACGCCAGACTCACGGAGAAGGCTTATAATATCGGATTGGCAAAGAAGGACCGCTACGACTGGTGGATGCAGAAAAAGGAATATATCGACAGAATCATCGAATTCTGCAAAAGCGCTCCGGTAAAACCGAGAGAGGTGAACGCCTTCCTTGAAAGCATCGGCACTACTCCACTGAGGGAGGGATGCAAAATCTTCGACCTCATCGCCAGACCGCAGATCAACATGGCGAACCTATCGGAGATTTCTCCCCAACTGAAAGAACTGCTCGATGCTGCTCCTAACCGCAAGGAGGAAATTACAGAGGCTGCCGAGATAAAGATGAAATACAAGGGATACATCGAAAGGGAGAAGATGATAGCCGACAAGATGCACCGTCTGGAGGACATCAAGATAAGGGGCAGATTCAAATACTCCGAGATGCTGCAGCTCTCCACCGAGGCTCGCCAGAAGCTGGAGAAGATAAACCCTGAGACTCTCGCACAGGCAAGCAGAATACCGGGCGTTTCACCGAGCGACATCAACGTTATGCTCGTGTTGCTCGGAAGATAAGAGCGGATAGAACAGGTTAATGTTTCACGTGAAACAAATTTCGATAAACGGTTTGAAAACTAACAAGTTATGAAAAATGGCAAAAGTGTTTTCATCATCCGTTTTCACCGTGGAACAACAACTGAAACCGAACGAAAGCAACGGGAAAAGATATCATCAGAGAAAAAGAAAACAACAAAAGAACAAACAAATAAAACCGTAAGAAATGAACAACGAGAAACTTTTAGAGAACCTGAGATGCATACCGGATTTTCCTCAGAAGGGTGTCAACTTTAGAGACGTCACTACCCTATTCAAGGATCCGGAATGTCTGAAGATTATGGTTGACGAACTCTATGAACTGTATAAGGACAAGGGCATCACGAAAATCGTAGGAATAGAAAGCCGCGGATTTGTGCTTTCATCGGCTCTCGCCCTGAAGCTGAACGCCGGTGTGGTGTTGTGTCGCAAACCGGGAAAGCTCCCTGCCGAGACTATCCAGGAGAGCTACAGCAAGGAATATGGCAAGGACACCATAGAGATACACAAGGACGCTATCACCGAAGACGATGTGGTGTTGCTTCACGACGACCTCCTCGCCACTGGCGGCACGATGCGTGCGGCATACAACCTGGTGAAGAAGTTCAATCCGAAGAACATCTACGTGAATTTCATCATCGAACTGGTTCACGAGAATCTCAACGGCAGGGCTAACTTTGAGGAAGGAACGGATATCACATCTCTTCTGAAGGTATAACCCCATCGGCACAAAGAAAACGGAAAAACCGCAATATATCGCAACAGACGCCCTGCAAGGCGAAAAGCAGAAGGCAACGACGCTTTTCTCTTGCAGGGCGTTTTTTGTACCATTTCGGATGTCGGGATAATCTTTCTATCTATAGTATGCGCCTATATATACTTTTTAAAAATCACCGAAAAAGTATCAAAGTATCATTTTTGCCGTTAATTTCCCATTTATACATTTAGCACACAGCATTTTAGACGAATGATACTTTTCTGAGAAGCTTACAATAAAGTATCACAGAAGTATCATTGAAGTATCACAAACAACAATAAAACGGCATATAATGCGACGGGAACAGAAACAAACACCACCTATTTCGTCGGGACTAAGCATATCTCAATGGAAAAACCAACGTTGGTTTTATCTTTTAGGGTAGTGAATGGTTTCTTTTGGGTAGCAAACATATTCTTTTTTGGGTAGTAACCATGTTTCTTTGAGATAGCAACCACGTATCTTTTAGTTAGTAAACCAGTATCTTTTAGGTAGTAAGCCCGTACCTTTTAGGCCGAAAACAATACATTTTTGGGCAAGCAGCGTGCCCAACATGGGCAAGCACGTTTCCCAACATGGGCAAGCACGTTGCCCCACTTGGGCATAAATCCCACCAAGAACGTGCCCATTGGGTAATGAATACTGAACGCTGATTTCCACAATGGCTCAAGGCGAACAAGAGAACAAAGCGGAGAACAAACAGCCAGAAGAGGAAGTGCTGCAGCACTTGCAAATTCTGCTAAATCCAAAACAAAATCCAAATATCACTGACGAAATATTATCAAAAAATGGATCCGTGAAAGACCGATCCGTGTAAAGTCTGTGCTATCCGCTTTCATTTTTGATTTGTGTCCCTGCCGCAGGCTGGGGACACCACACCTTACCACGGAATAACAATATCAGTGAGCATATAGCGCCCATCTGCCTACGGCGATGGACATAGGTCTAAAATAAACACGGATAGCACAGATTTTACACGGATTAGTCATCACGGATTATTTTAGACCTGTTTTCTTTGGATTTTATAAGGTTTTCCGTGGATTTGCGAGTGCTTATGGCACTCCCTTTTTCTGAAAGGCATCAGTAAAGACTGAAGTTGCCCGTCCTATGACATCAGCCCCCACCTATCCTCCCCCGTTGGGGAGGGACAGATACCATTGCCTGTCTGGATACCATTGACTGTCTGAACACCATTAACCGTCTGGATACCATTGACTGTCTGGATGCCATTGACTGTCTGAATATGATAGGCTGCCTAATTGTCTATGATTTATCCATGACCAGAGTAACCGGCATCTCCCCTTCGGGGGAGAACGAGAGGGGGCTAATGTTCATTGGCAGAGTAACTTGTTCCTTCCCTTGAGGAAGGTTAGGATGGGTTTGAGAACGAGAGGGGGGCTGATGCTCATTGGCAGATGTAACTTGTTCCTTCCCTTGGGGTAGGTTAGGATGGGTTTGAGAACGAGAGGGGGCTGATGCTCATTGGCAGATGTAACTTGTTCCTTCCCCTGAGGAAGGTTAGGATGGGTTTGAGAACGAGAGGGGGCTGATGCTCATTGGCAGAGTAACTTGTTCCTTCCCTTGGGGAAGGTTAGGATGGGTTTGAGAACGAGAGGGGGCTGATGCTCATTGGCAGAAGTGAACACCCGATAACAATTGTGCATCGCGAAGCATATCGAAAATAGGAAGTGCCCCAGCACTTGCAAATCCTGCTCAATCCAAACCAAGATCCAAGAATCATTAGCTAAATAACATCAAAAAAAGATCCGTGAAAGACCAATCCGTGTAAAGTCCGTGCTATCCGTGTTTCTTTTTTTGATTTGTGTCCCTGCCGCAGGCCAGGGGCACAAAGACAACACGGAATAACAATATCAGTGATAAGCCCCATCCACCACCCATCAGCATCAACACATCCTCACAGATAAATTTCTCCAAACTCTTGTAAGAACCAAACGAGATGCTTATCTTTGTATGGCTGCACGAGACAACAGAGAGGCCCGCAGACGGAACACAGGAGCCATACAGCAGACAACACAAATCTGCACTCCAAAAACTGCGGAAGCCATACGGCAGACAAGAGGCGCACAAGGCGCATCGACAAACAAGAATAAAGAAGGGATATTAAAGTTTCACGTGAAACATTATCATCCAAAAGTTCTATGAAACAAGAAGTTAGAGAAAATGACAAAAGAAGAAAATGAAAAGCGGTTGGAGCATCTGAGGGGCATAGTCAGCAATCTGCCTGGCAAGCCCGGCAGCTACCAATACTACGACAAGGAGGGCACCATAATCTATGTGGGCAAGGCAAAGAACCTGAAGAACCGTGTGTCGTCATACTTCCATAAGGAGGTGGACAGATACAAGACGAAGGTGCTCGTGAGCAAGATCTGGGACATCACATACACAGTGGTGAACACGGAGGAAGACGCTCTGCTTCTTGAAAACAATCTGATAAAGAAATACCAACCCAAATACAACATTCTGCTCAAGGACGGCAAGACCTACCCTTCTATCGTTATCACGAAGGAGTATTATCCGAGGATATTCAAGACAAGAGTGATAAACAAGAAATTCGGCACCTATTACGGTCCGTTCAGCCACATCGGTACGATGTATGCGCTGCTTGATATAATAAAGAAAGTGTATAAGCCCCGCACCTGCCGACTGCCGCTCACGGAGGAGGGCATCAGACAGAAGAGATATTCTCCCTGTCTGGACTACCACATAAAGAACTGCTACGGGGCGTGTATAGGCAAACAATCGCACGAGGAATATATGAAGAACATCGAGCAGGCACGCGAAATACTGAAAGGAAACACGCGCGAGGTGCAGAAAATGCTCTTTGAGGAGATGCAGAAGCTTGCCGAAGAACTGCGTTTCGAAGAGGCGGAAGAGATAAAGAGGAAATATATATTGCTCGATAATTTCTGCTCCAAGAGTGAGGTGGTGAGCCATACCATCAACGATGTGGACGTGTTTACTGTGACCGACGACGAGAATATCGCCTTTGTGAACTATATCCATGTGACTAACGGCAATATAAACCAGGCGTTCACCTTTGAATTCAAGAAAAAACTGCATGAAAACGAGGATGAGATCCTACCTGTCGCCATCATGCAGATAAGGGAGAAACTGGGCAGCAAGTCGAGGGAAATCATCGTGGCACACGACATCGAACTGCCTCTCGACGGCATCACGCTGACCATTCCGCAGAGGGGCGACAAGAAAAAACTGCTGGAACTCTCTGAAATGAACGGCAAACAATACCGTTTCGACCGTCTGAAACAGGCTGAAAAACTAAACCCTGAGCAGAAGGCGGTGAGACTGATGAAGGAGATTCAGGAGGCGCTGAAACTGCCCAAGATGCCGTATCAGATAGAGTGTTTCGACAACTCCAACATCAGCGGAACAGATGCCGTGGCAGCGTGTGTGGTGTTCAAGAAGATGAAACCAAGCAAGAAAGACTACCGCAAATATAATATAAAGACCGTGGTGGGACCCGACGACTATGCCTCTATGAAGGAGGTGGTGAGAAGGCGCTATTCACGACTCATGGAGGAGGAACAGCCACTGCCCGACCTCATCATAACCGACGGTGGAAAGGGACAGATGGAGGTGGTGAGAGAGGTGATAGAAGACGAGCTGCATATCGACATACCTATCGCCGGACTGGCAAAAGACGACCGCCACCGCACTAACGAACTGCTGTATGGATTTCCTCCGAAGGTGATTGGAATGAAGACGGACAGCGAACTGTTCCGGCTGCTGACACACATCCAGGACGAGGTGCACCGCTTTGCCATCACTTTCCACCGCGACAAGCGGTCTAAACACGCCCTGCATTCGGAACTTGACGACATCAAAGGCATCGGACCAAAGACGAAAGAGGCGCTGATGAAGGCGTTCAAGACGGTGAAGAAGATGCGTGAGAGCGATGTGGAGAGCCTGGCAGAGGTGGTTGGCAGACAGAAAGCGGAATTGTTAAGAGAATATTTCGACAGTAAAAAGCAGTAATTTATAGGGGGAATATTTTGCGGTAATTCAATAAAAAGGTAACTTTGTAGACAGAATAAGAACATAAAAAGATGAAAGTTGTCATACAGCGCGTGAGCCACGCATCGGTAACGATAAACGGCACAGTGAAATCAAGCATCGGAAAGGGTTTTCTGATACTCCTCGGAATAGGCTGCGAGGACACCCAGGAAGACATAGACTGGCTGGTGAAGAAGGTAGTTAACCTGCGCGTGTTCGACGATGAGAACGGCGTGATGAACCGTTCTATACTCGACGACGGCGGCGATATAATAGTGGTGAGCCAGTTCACTCTGATGGCATCCACAAAGAAAGGCAACCGCCCTTCGTGGATTCATGCCGCTCCACACGAACTCTCGGTGCCGCTATACGAGAAGTTCTGCAGCGATCTCAGCACAGCCCTCGGGAAAACTGTAGGCACAGGCGAATTCGGTGCCGACATGAAGGTGGAACTGCTCAACGACGGACCGGTGACCATCTGTATGGACACGAAAAACAAGGAATAGCATCAAGACGAAACCATAATAAGATTAATGGGAAAAGAACAAACAGAAATAAAAGGAATGGAAAAGAAGAAGCTGAAAACGCTTCCTCTGGCGCTTTTCATCATGTTTGCAGCAATCAGCATGGCAGACAAGCTGTGGCTGCAGAACGAATACGTGAGACTGGCGGCATGGACGTGTCTCTGCGGATGCATAAACGCCGACTTCTTCCTGTCGGAAAACAAAACGGCAAAAGCAATAACATTGGTCCTGAGCATAGCGTGCGACGCTATACTGATATGGGACATATACCAAACCATTACAGCATGACGATAAAAGAGGCACAAGAGACCGTAGACAAATGGATAAAGACGTATGGAGTGCGCTATTTCTCGGAGCTCACGAATATGGCTTGTCTCACTGAGGAGGTGGGCGAACTGGCTCGCGTGATGGCACGCACCTACGGCGACCAAAGCTTCAAGAAGGGAGAAAAACCAAACCTGGGCGAAGAGATGGCAGACGTGTTGTGGGTGCTCATCTGCCTTGCCAACCAGACGGGCGTGGACCTGACGGAGGAGCTGCAGAAGAGTCTGGAAAAAAAGACGCAGAGAGACCACGACAGACACCGCAACAACCCCAAGCTGAAGTCTGCTTCTACCCCACCCGACAACGGACAGGAAACGGATAAGGAATAAGAAAACAGAATAGGAAACAGAATAAAAACAACTTTATTATGATGACAGAAAAAGAAACACCAAAGGCGGAGAGCACCCTGAAAGCAGCTACACCAAAGGCGAGCAAATATGAAGAGGCTCTGAGCAAGTATAATACAAACCTCGACGATAACGAGGTGCGCGAGGCTGTGAAGAAGATCATCACGGAGAAAGTGCTGGAAAACGACAACCTGGACGTGAAGAGATTCCTCATGGGAAGCATCGAACTGACAACCCTGAAGACCACTGACTCTGAGGAGAGCGTACTGGCTTTCACAGAGAAGGTGAACGAGTTTGACGAGGCGTTCGGCGACCTGCCACACGTAGCCACAATCTGCGTATATCCTTGCTTTGCAAAGGTGGTGAGCGAGACTCTCGAAGTGGATGGCGTTGAGGTGGCTTGCGTATCGGGCAGCTTCCCGTCATCACAGGCTCTCATAGAAGTGAAGGTGGCTGAAACTGCACTCGCCGTGAAGGATGGAGCTACGGAAATCGACATCGTAATGCCGGTGGGCAAGTTCCTCAGCGGCGACTACGAGGGCGTTGCCGACGATATCAGCGAGATGAAGTGTGCATGTGGCGACAAGCCGATGAAGGTGATTCTGGAGACGGGCTGCCTGAAGACCGCCTCTAACATCAAGAAGGCTTCAATCCTCGCCATGTATGCCGGCGGAGACTATATCAAGACATCCACAGGCAAACTGGAGCCTGCTGCCACACCGGAGGCTGCCTACGTGATGTGTCAGGCTATCAAGGAGTATTACGACGAGACTGGCATCCAGATCGGTTTCAAGCCGGCAGGAGGCATCAACAGCGTGATGGACGCCCTCATATATTACACCATCGTGAAGGAAGTGTTGGGCGAGAAATGGCTGACAAACAAGTGGTTCCGCCTCGGCACCAGCCGCCTTGCCAACATGCTGCTCAGCGAAATCGAAGGACAACAGATAAAGTTCTTTTAAACCACAATCGGTCATTAAGACTAAAACAGACAGGTAGACTGGGAAGCGAATGGTTTCCTTGTCTACTTGTCCACAATAAATATCCGCATTTTAAATCACAAGATTATGAAAAGAATTGTACTCATTTCATCTGCTATGATGGCGTTAGGCACCATCACAGCAAGTGCACAGATGCCAAAGCTGAATGCTGGCATCATGTCGAAAATCAAGTCTGCTATGGCTAAAGTTATCAAGAAAGAGTCAACCATCGTGGGTAATGTAGCCACAACGGGCATGGATCTGAAGACCACAAGACCCTGCAAGACCACAAGCTACGACTATGTAAACGGAGCATGGCAATGGGACGAAACCACACAGACAGAATACAACAGCAAGGGATATGTCACGGCAACGGTGACGGAAGACGGTGACGGCAAAATCAGAACCGAAAACACCTACGACGACAAACTGGATGGCTTCGT
>ENA-UPTB01000084-UPTB01000084.1-human-gut-metagenome-genome-assembly--contig:-NODE-84-length-90289-cov-5.722642_pt1 | contig 90289 bp, 100 predicted proteins | sample MGYA00250046_ERZ773369 | MGnify/ENA primary metagenome ERZ773369 (study PRJEB29103, sample SAMN06111938) | human gut metagenome | biome: human gut; feature: ankylosing spondylitis patient; material... | reverse complement strand
AACGGCCACTCACCCTTCGAAGCGAGCAGACGATACGTTTCCACCATGGTGATCACATCATGATGCTTGACGGAAATCTTGAAATCATGGAAGCCGACGTCTTCGAACATGCGCGCTTCCTTCATGGCAGACGCAACCAGTGCCTCCGGCGTCGGACCGCCATATTTCGCATACAGTTCCTTATCGAGCGAGCCCGCGTTCACGCCGATGCGCAACGAAATGCCCGCGTCCGTGGCGGCTTTGCAAATGGAAGGGCCAACCTCGTCGAATTTGCGGATGTTGCCGGGGTTCACACGCACCGCAGCGCAGCCCGCGTCAATGGCCTGGAACACGTATTTGCTTTGGAAATGAATATCGGCGATGACCGGAATCGGTGATTTCCTTACGATTTCCGGCAATGCGTCGGCATCATCCTGGCTTGGTACGGCCACGCGCACGATATCGCAGCCGGCTGCGGTCAGTTCCGCGATCTGCTGCAATGTCGCGGGAACATTGGCTGTCAGCGTATTGGTCATGGATTGCACCGAGATTGGCGCTCCCCCACCGACTGGAACGGGACCGACCATAATACGGTGCGATTTGCGGCGCGGATGCAGCGGGCTTTCGCTAATGGCTGCCTCACCGGTTTTACGGAACGGCTTTTCGATTTCTGGCATACGTCAAATCCTTGCAATAACAAGGCTCCCGACTTAGGGAGCCTTGCGTCACTTACGTTTCGTCTGTTTGTTTTGTTTCGTTTTCCGTTACTTGTTTATCAGGTCGTCGGCTCGACGACGGGCTTCCAGCTCGAGTTGGCTCATTTCCTCCACGGAAGCGAATAGCGGATTGCCGCGCAGTTCCGCATCCATTTCGTCCAACACTTCCTTGACGGTATCGACGATGCCGAGATATGGCAAGCGATGTTCGAGGAAGGCGTGAACGGCCTGTTCGTTGGCAGCATTCAGCACGGCCGTATGCTTTTCGGAAGCTTCCAAGCAATGTCGAGCCAAGCTCACTGCGGGGAACGCCTCATCGTCAAGCGGTTCGAACGTCCACATGGCGGCTTTCGTCCAATCACAGGCCGCTGCGATGTTGCCAAGTCGTTCGGGAGCCGATAGGCCAAGCGCGATCGGCAGACGCATATCAGGCGGTGAAGCCTGTGCGATGGTGGCGCCATCGCGGAATTCCACCATGGAATGCACGATGGATTGCGGGTGCACGGTCACGTCGATACGGCTCGGAGGCACGTCGAACAGACGGCTCGCTTCGATGACTTCAAGCCCCTTGTTCATCAACGTGGACGAGTTGATGGTCACCACCGGACCCATATTCCAAGTAGGGTGGTTCAACGCCTGTTCAGGCGTGATGTCGGTCATCTGCTCGCGTTTCCAACCGCGGAACGGACCTCCGGAAGCGGTGACCACGAGTTTCGACACTTCACCGTGCGTGCCCGAACGCAACGATTGCCAGATGGCGGAATGTTCGGAATCAACCGGATTGATCTGCTGCGCACGAACCTGTGCGTCGAACAGCAGATGACCGCCGGCCACAACGGATTCCTTGTTGGCGAGCGCCAGCTGCGATCCTGCCTGCAGTGCCGCAATCGAAGGTTCAAGGCCGATGGATCCGGTAATGCCGTTCAACACCACGTCGGCACCGGATCCGGCCATGGCGATTACCGCTTCCGGCCCGGCCATGATTTCCACATGGCTTGCGCCGGCTTGGTTTAGCGCATCTTGGAGCGCATGGACCGCGTTTGTGTTGAAGATGGCGACTTTCGAAACGTGAAATTGGACCGCCTGTTGGGCCAGAAGTTCCACGTGGGAGCCGCCTGCCGCAAGTCCGACCACGTTGAAACGGTCGAGATGGCGGGAGATGACGTCAAGTCCTTGGGTGCCGATGGATCCGGTGGATCCCAGAATGACTACGGTTGAGGTTTGCATGGGTTATGCGTGTGCTCCGTATTTGTTTTGGATTATTCGTGTGAACGCGAAAACAGGCTGACGGTCACGTCAGCCTGTTTAGTGCGATTGCCTATTCAAAAGAGGGGAACGACAGGTCGGGAATATCGACATCCAGATTGCTGTTGGATGCTTCGAACATCGGATTGGTTGCCGGCTTGGTTTCGTTCTTCTTCTCTTCCTCTGCCGGTTTCGCCGGTTCAACGGGAGTTGCCGTTGTCGAGTGATCTGCGGAGGTTGCTGGTTCCAGCGTGAAGGAGGGTGGGACGGTCGGCAAGGTTCCGAGATTAATCGAGTCGGTATTGACCTGCGGAAGGTTCGGCGTCGACAGGCTTGGCATGCGCGGGGTGAACGTGTCTTCGACCGGATCGGGAGCGTCGATGTTCTGGGCCATCTGCGCCAAGGCAGCCAACGAAGAATCGGGAGCGATGTTGATGCCGTGAGATTCTTCCGGCTGATGTGCGACCGAAGTGTCTGGAATCACAGGAGCCGCAGGCGCGGCCGGAGCGTCATAGCTCGGCGCGCCATCATCAGAAAGCGGATTGAACGCTTCGGTTTCCGTTCCTGCGGAAGATGGCTCCTCGTCAACCGCATTGGACGCTTTGAACAGGTGTGCCAACGACTGTTCCGGAGCCGCTGGAGCAACCGGAGCGGCCTGAGGTTCCGGCGTTACAGGAGCTGCCGGAGTTACCGGAGCCGACGGGGTGCTGATGGTTGGCTGGAACACAGGCGGAACCACGGGAGCATACGTCGGCGCAGCGGTTTGAGTGGCCGGAATGCTCACCGGGGACGTTGCAGGCGTGGTGAAAATCTCACGTTCCGCCTTATTCAAAGCGTCGAAGGAGTCAGTGCTGTTTTGAACCTGAGCGGGCTGCATAATAGGTTCTGCGGAAACGGCTGGAACGGCGAATAACGGCGAGACCACCTGCGTCTCTTGGGATGCCAGACTGGTTGCGGACGGATTGGCTGCGGTCATCGCGCTTTCGGAGGGCTCGCCCACGAAGTCGGCCACACGAGCATAGGATTCGAGTCTGGTCAGCAGCTGCACGCATTCGTTCAGGTAATAATCCACCTGACGCTCGTCATAGCCACGCTTGCCCTTGCGCTGGGTGAAGATCACATTCGCCACGGTCTGGGAGTTCAGATCGACAAGTTTCTTGGCATCGTCTTCCGACACTTCCTCAACGCCGAGCTCGCCAGCGGCCTTCGTCAGGCACTGATCGACGATGCGATCCACTTGCTTGCGGTCATAGCTCGGTTCCTTGCCTTCTCCTGGCTTGAAACGTTCGCCGTGCTCACGTTTGGAATGGGCGTCAAGCTGGCGGAACAGACTTTCGGTCTGCGCTTTCCACGCCACACGACCGTGCTGCGAAATCTCCCATGTGGTCTGCTTGTCCACCACGGCGCGCTCCAAACGAGCAAGGGCCGCGTCCACTTGGGCGATCACATAGCCGCCTTTGACCAAATCGAAAGAAACATTCTGAATATCATGCTGGGTGAGTTGCGCTCCCTCACCTTCGTACAGCATGTGCGCACGCTCAAGAAAAGCGTCCACCTGTTCGGAATCATACCCCCACTTGCGCTTTGAAGTACGAGCGATCCCCGATGCGTTCCTCTCGGATTCAGGTTCCTGCGCCATTGGCTATCGACCTCCTACTGCACTACTCAACGTCCTTACTCTACGTGATTGATTCGACGCTTTTGGCTTTCTTGTGGAAAATTCAGCGAATCGACACTCAAATCACACCATTTTTCACGCATTTACTATGGAAGGAACCCCTATTGGGCAGTGCGACACACGTTGAAGCTGTCGCAGGCAACGAATACTGTACAGTAGAGCTTTGCGGGCGATTAGCTCAGTTGGTTAGAGCGCCACCTTTACACGGTGGATGTCGGGGGTTCGAGTCCCTCATCGCCCACTTCATGGAATCCTTGAGATTCCAACGATTCAAACATCCCGAACACGTGCGGCATCCACCTGTGCCCACATTTTGCCCACATCCTGCGAAGCAACCTGCACCGCGGCGTCGATGGTGCGCGCCACATCATCCAAGTCGGAATCGAAAAGATCGGCATAGACGTCCAACGTCATGGCCGCCGACTTGTGTCCAAGCATCCGCTGCAAAGCCTTGATGTTCGCGCCGGCGTGCACCGCGATGGATGCGGCGGTGTGCCGCAGGTCATGCGGCGGCAGAGGCTCCACGCCCGCCCTCCTGCACGCGCTGATAAACCACGTGCGGTTCGTTTTCGCACCCGCGGCAGACTGGTTGCGTGGAGGACGGCCGAGATGGTCGCGGAAAACCCAATCGGACGGCCCTTTGCCGGCCAGTACGGGAAGCAGCGCATCGCCGACTATGGATGGCATGGGCACGTCGCGCATCTCATGCGACTTCGGCGAGGTCTCCGACCACTCACTGCCGATGCGCGTAACATTCCGCCTGACGTGTATTCGGCGGCGTCCATAGTCCACGTCCTCCACCCTCAATCCGCACATCTCGCCCCAACGCAGTCCGCACAGGCCAAGCACCAGCACGAGCGCCTTGCGGTCGGTCGGCTGGATACGCGCCCTGCCGGCCTCGTCCGCGACGTCCAGCAGTTGCTTGACGGTGAGATACCGGTGCAGTCTCCTGCCCTCACGCCTGGGCAGCGCGAGTTCGTCGGTCGGAGCCTTGGCGATGAGCCTGTTTTTGACGGCGAGATCGCAGACGCCCTTGAGCACGCCGACGATCTTGAGCACCGTGCTCGGGGCCAATGTCTCGGCCTTGCCGCTGATAAAGGCCTGCAGTTCGCGGTGTGTGATGGAGCCCATCTGTCGTGCCGCGTATTCCGGCTCCACGTGCGTCTTCCAGGTGGCTTCGTCGGTGCGGATGGTGTTTGGCTTGAGGATCGGGCGACGCGAATCCATCCACTCGGCGTAGATGTCAGACACCAGGGTGCGTCCGGCTGACTGGTCGACGAAGCTGCCGTCCCTTTTGGCGGCGTTGACGTGCTGGTCTCCCCATGCGTCGGCGTCCATTTTGCGTTTGAAGCCGCGTTTGCCGGTCGGCGTGCCGTCCGGTTTGCGGTATCTGACTTCGTATCTTTTTCCGGCTTTGGTGGCGTATTGGCGGATGGTGTAGGCCATGCGTGGACTCCTTTTGCTGACATGGCCAATTATAAGAGAGGCGGAGCCTTGCATTGCCCGGCTCCGCCTTGTCCATCGTGTCAGCAAAGGACGATTCCAGTCTAGTGTGCGACACGCCCGACTTGATTATTACCGCACTTGCGGTAATATACGAGTGTCAGCAAAGAACAAGCAAGGAACACGAAAATGGCACACTACGACGCGAAATACAGCTGCGGACACGAAGAACGCATCGAACTCTTCGGCAAGACCGAAAAGCGCGAAAGCCACCTCGCATGGCTCGCCACGCAAAAGTGCCCGGAATGCCACGGCAAGGAACGCGACGAACGCCTTGCGGCGGAGAACGCCAAGAACGCCGACTGGCGCGAACAGCATCGCGTCGCAGAGATCATGCCAGACCTCGACGGTACGCCGAAGCAGGTCAAGTGGGCGAACGACCTGCGCGACGGAGTCATCAACCGCACGAGCCACGACCTGCGCGATCGGTTCCAGCCCCGCATGCTCTCCATCATCGCCGAACATACCAGCGCGGCATGGTGGATCGAAAAACGCGGCGAAGCCTTCGACGCACTGGCCCACGTCATGTTCGACCGGCTCGTGGCCGAGAAGAAGGCCGGAATGTCGAACGAGCTGGATTGACACGACGTGCCAGCCAGAGTATCGTGAGGCGTGTCGTCCCGGCATGAGATGCCGGAACGTGGATTGAAATTATGTGCAACATGCGTGGATTTCCACTGTCGCCAGATCCTCTCGGATTTGGTGTGGATTGAAAATACATATTAGGCATGTTTTGATGTCGCGAGACGCCTCGGCTTCGGTCGAGGCGTTTTGTTTTGTCGAACGCATGGACGGAAAACAACATGGAGGAACACGAATGACTTTGCGTGCGATGCGCGAGCGCGCCGGATTGTCGCAGCAGGATCTACGCGCGAGGGTCGGAATCAATTCGGTTTCGTATTTTTGGGCTTTGGAGGCCTGGGACTGCACGCCTCGGCCGAAGCGTGCGCGAGATCCGCATACGATGCGTTTGGACACCGCGAAAAAGGTGTCCGAGGCACTTGGCGTCTCCCTTGACGAGCTGTGGGACGGTTTGGATTGATTTTCATGGCGTGTCGTACTTGATTATTACCGCACTTGCGGTAATATACGAGTGTCAGCAAAAGAAAGGACAAACCAAAATGGCAACGATCACATTCACCACGCGCTGCACCAACAAGACGATCTCGCTCCCACCGGAAGAAGCCATCGAACGACTCTTCGCCGACGCCGACGAATGGTTCGCATTCCAGCATCGAGCACCGGAAACGGCGATGGAACTGTTCTTCGCGTCGATCTATGACGCGGAGAAGACCACCGTCAATCCCTACGCCACCGAGATTGACGTCAATGGCGTGCCAATGGTCATCTCGATAAAAGAGGATGGCGGAATCGCCATCCGCCCAGGCGAATGGGCGTCCGGCATGTACGAGGATTGGGAGAAGACTGACAGAACCGCACTGTTGTCCGACATCAATCGCATGGCGTGCCGGCCCATGGGCACGATTGGAGCGCCCACCATCGGCGAAGTTCGCGAATACGGCGATTGCCTTTGGAATGGCGAGGACTGATCCCCGGCCGCGAAGCGCAGGGCATCGAAGCCGGTTTCCATCGACTTGCGAACACGCGCTGAAACGCAGAAAAGCCCCTCCCCCAGCATCAGCTGAGAGAGGGGCGATGTTTAACCGAGTTTTCCGATGATCTGTTGTTCTTTGTCGTTGAGAGGCCATACGGTCACATCCTCCGCGGCCTTCAGTTCCGCGGCCTTCAGTTCCGCGGCCTTGGCTTCGCTCATCAGATAGCCGCCGCCGAAGATGGTCTTCTTCGCGGCCTTCTGCGAATCGAGTGCCCGTGTGAACGCCACATCCGAAGCCTTGACGCGAAAATCCAAGCCGGCATTGCCGACCTTATTAAGTCGCGTGACGGTCAACAATTCCGGCGGATACGCATACTTCGGCAGATGTTTCCTGCTTTTGCGCCTGACTCGTTTCACCGCATCGTTGACCAGCTTCGTCAGATCCGGTGCGGTGCGGATCAGGTCATCGCCGAAACTCGTCACGAAGCCGGTGTTGACGATAGCGCCGTTGGCGTATTCGATCGCGCAATCAGTGACCAGCATATGCGCGCCGTTGCGCGACGTGCTGCTGAAAATCGTTAGGTTCGGAGCGAACAAGAAGAACGGAATGCCACGGTCACGGTAGAACGCGCATATCTTCGACAGAATCGAGAAAGGTGGATTGTCCACCACCACCTTGCCACCAGAATAGTCGAAACTCTCGTAGTCGCCGCCCGGATAGAACGGGCGCACCACCTTGCTGGGGTCGATGCCAAACTCACGGCATGCCCAGTCCTTTATCGTCTCATACACTGCGGGGGGGGTGTAGCAGTCGTCCGTGGTCTTCTTCGGTTTGAATTTCTCCACGAACGCGCCGTAATCGTCAATCGTCTGTTGTCTGATGCCCATTTGAAAAGTCCTAAAAATAAAGCCCCTCCTCCATGATGGAGAAGGGGCAAATGTTAGAAAACGGGTGTAAAAAATTCCACGGACACTACAGTGCCGCAAATTTTTCCACACCCGAGTTTGATTTTCCGGCGCGAGTTTGAGTCTCATGCCAGAAAATTAATCACTGTCAGCCGTTGCGCAGCGGATTGTAGGCGACGCCAAGACCGCTGGCGATGAAGCCGGCCACGGTCGAAATGTAGCCGCCGACAGCCGCATCACCGAACGTCATGAAGCCAAGGCCAACGCACGAAGCGATCAGGCCCAACACGTAGACGACGGTACGCACCTGCTTCGAAAATACGGGAGTGTACGCGCTATCGGGCTGCACGTTGTCGGTGCCATCCTCGCGCTCGTCGGTGAGATTGGCGATGGTTGTCTCCAAAGTGTTCTTTTCTGCATGTTCAGCCATTTAATTCCACCTTTCCTTTCATGCCTTGACGAGATACCAGGCGCTCTTATCCGCCGGAGCCAGCGCGACGTAGCGCACCGCTCCGCTGTAAGCCACGTAACGGCCCCAGATGTAGCCGTCCGCGACCGTGCCCCAATGATCCAGATTGACGGTCTGGCCGTGGGAATAGGTGGCGACCACATTGCCGGAAACGCTCGGACGGTCGCGCACGTTGAGCCCGTCCACGGCTACACGATACGTGCCCTGCAAAACGTTTGCGGACGATTCCGTGGCGGACTGCGTCGGATGGACGGCGGGCGTCGGCGCCGTAGCGCCGGTCATCCTGTCATACCATGCCTGGGCGCGAGCCATGTAGTCCGCGTTCTGGCTTCCGGCGATGGATGCGGGGCAGGCGGTCGAGGAGAAATGGCTGTGCGGGAACACGTTGACGCCCCATTGCGGGCGTCCGAGGCCGTAATGCTTGCAGAGCGCGGCCACGAGGTGCGCTCCGTTGTCCAAGGTCGCCTCGCTCAACATCCACGGGTCGGCCGAGATGTCGGCATGCTCCACGCCGATGGACGTGAGATTCGCATTCCAGTCACCCGAATGCCAAGCGGTGTCCGTATCCCAGACGAGCTGCGTGATCCTGCCGTCCGCATCCGCCTGATAGTGCGCGGAAGCCTCACGGGTCTGCCACGTGTCATAGCAGTCCTTGCCGGTCAGGTTGCCGCCATTATGATGCACGACGATCTTGTCGACCTTGCATCCCTGACGGCCCTTGGTCATGTGCGTGGAGAGGATGAGATTCTCGTCCGCTTCCAGATTCTCCCATGATTTCATTGTGTTTCTCCTTTTTGATGGTTTTACGCTACTGCGAGCGTCCATATCATGACGGCCATCTCCAGCAGTCGCAGGAGCGGCAGCATGAGCAGGACGACGCAGACGAGAGTGAACGCGGCCAGAAGCAGCGTCGTAACACAGGTGAGCCATACCGGCACGTCATGGCCACGCCACAGCAGCCACGCCACTACGAGCAGCAGCGCGACGAACACGGCGGCAGCGGACGTCAAAGCGAGCATGCTGGCCGTCATTGCCGGTCCTCCAAATATTTTTCGGCCGCGGCAACGATCCAGCATTGCGCGTCGAGTTTTTCGAGTTTGGCGAGCTCGTATCGGACGGCCTCGCTGTGGTCGGTGTCCTTGTCGCCGTAGATCAGGCCGATCAGAGTGTTCTTGACCGTGTCCCGGCAGAGCTCGTCCATACGTTCGTCGAATTTCTCGGTACGCTCACCCAGCAGCCGCGTCTTGGCGAAATGCTGCGAGAGCGGCGAATCGTATGGCAGGCGTTCCGGCCGTACGTGCGCGTACAGGCCGGTCGCCAACGCGTCCAAAGCGCCCGGCCATATCCTGAGCAACAGTGTGATGAGGGCGCACGCGCCACCCACACCGCCGAAACCGGCTAGAAAAGATTGGATCACATCGATTCCTCCCTTGATTCAATGGTTTTTAAACCCGTCGAAATCGACGGGATTTGGAATTCACGCGAGCGGCATGCTGTCGCCGTCGAAATAAGCAAGCCCGCATTCACCCATCAGCAGGCTGTATTCCTCTTGCGAGGTGACGATCATCCTGTTGATTTTCCATACGGCGTCGCCGGTGGTGACGACAACCACGACTGGGAACGAGTTGTCCGTCGGATAGGCAGTCAGCCTGCCCGACTTGTTAAGCGTGTGAGCGGAGTCCCATCCGAATCTGATCGTGCCTGTGCCAGACACAAGTTGGCAGTATGCGCTGACGACATGCTTGGTTGGCGCGCCACTGGCGACGTTCCAGCCTCTGAAATCCACGCGGCTGCTGGTCGTGCAAACCGTCAATGGGCTGGACGCATAGTTCGTGATGATTCTCATGCCATCACCCCCAAAGGGGTTAGGCGAGCGGCATCGTGTCCCCGGTGAAATATCCGATGCCGTCGAGCAGGGTCTTGTTCGCCTGATACTCGTCCCACGTGCAGATGAGCATATTGGTCACGGTGACGGTCGGACTGCCTGACTTGACGGAATAATTCATTGACATCGGACCGGCAACGGTGGCGGTCAACGCGTAGCTGACACGTCGGCTCGCACTGACGTCGCCATACCCTCTCATCGAGATAGTGCCACCGGTGACGTTCACATAGGCGCTGACCAAATATTTCGTCCCTGGCTTGTTCCGAATGGTCGTGATATCCACCCACTTGTCGGTTTTCAGGGCGATGGTCGAGGATGGGCTCGTGCATAGGTTCGTGACCATCATCGGGCATCACCCGCCCGACGGACGCTCCTATGCGCGCGGCATCGTATCCCCGGTGAAGAAGCCCGGAAGCCCCCCCCCCCAACGCCAGTGTCGTAAGTGGACTTGGATTCGAGGAGGATGTCTCTGATCAGCATGAATTTGCCGACCGTGGACGGTGGCACGACACGTATAAGCAATTGCGTCGTGTTGGCTGGAATCGTGATGTCCGCGCTAATCAACTTCGTCTGATTGTCTGCGATACCGGTCTCGTACAGGAGGGTGAATCCGGCACCGACGCCCGCATAGACGCGGAAAAGTGCGCCGGAGCCTTGCGCATAGCAGATTGCGTGAATGTGATACACGCCGGCCCGTGGAAGATCGACTCCCGTAAGCTGGTATTGCGCGTATATGTCACCACTGCCACTGGTCGTGGCGCGCAGCCACCGGAAGCCGCTGACGGTCGGAAAATCTACAGTGCATCGCATTGGCACGCATTTGAAAATGGTGTTAGCCACGTTCGGGTCGGGAAAGAGGTTAGTCCTCAGTGTCATCATCCACCCCCTTGGTTGCGTCGAGCACATCCTGCGGGATCAGTTTCATGGCCGCCGTGAGTTGGCTGTTAAGGATTGCGATTTGCTTGTTGAGTGCGCCGATCTGTTGTGCGAGCTGGTCGATGACCTGATTCGCGTCGGCTGGAATCTGAGTCAAAATAAGTCTCCTTTTAATGCGAAATCCCCACAATCCGATTGGATTGCAGGGGTTGAAAAATGTGGAATGCGGGATTAGTCGGCGGCGGTCATCGTGTCGATGCGAGTCACCGTCTTCAATTCGCCAACAGTGAGCGTCCGGCTAAGATTCGTCTTCACGTCCGTGATTGTCACGTTCGCGCCGGTCTGGTCGAACGTAGCGAGCACGCCACGCTGATAATCACGCCACGATTCCACGCCCGCCGCATCAGTGCTGGAATATTCGAGTCCGAGGCGGCACAATTCCGCCTTCAGGCTCTCCTGCGGCGGGCGAAGGTCAAGGACTCCCGAAGCCGACACGTCGGCATCATCCTTCTTGCCGGTATCCGGTGCCATGCCATGCACGTCACCCGTGATCGCATTCTCATTGCTTTCATCAGCCATAATCAATCTCCTTAATTCTGTTGGTTTTGCCTTGGCATGAGGGATTCATAGAATCGCTCCTCGCATTCGTCCAGCATCGCCTGACTGGATTCGTCCGAGAGGAAGGCATCCAATCCGTCTACATCCCGTGTGCAGGCCACGTCGATGCCGCTCGACGCTTCCACATCGGAACCGTCAGCAGTCAACGCGGCGCGCATTCGCGCGTCAGTCTCATTAGACATGACCGGCAATCGCATTCCCTCACGGGTCTTGTTGCGTGCGGCTGTCAGCGGATCGTCAAACACTGTCCCATCGTCGGCGAGCATGCTCACCCCGGTGGCGGAATCCGTCAAAGCCGCCTCCAACGCCTCGAACGCTCCGGTCCACACGCCCCTGCCGGTCTTCGGATCATACCGGCTCGTATCCTCCCTGCCCTGCATGATCGCCGCTACCGCCTCACGGGTCGAAGCCAATCCGAGCAGCGCCTTCCACGATGCGAGCACATCGGGCTGGAAAACGAAACTGTCCGACCCGTTCACCGGCGGATCGCAGCGGATGATGCACAATCCGTTATCATCCATTTCGAAAGTCGCTGACAACATTTCCTCCAATCATTTGACCAGATAGGCGAGGTATTCGGCGTACACGTCGACCGGGCAAGGCTGGTCGGCGTTGTAAAGCTTCAGGGTGAAGCCGCTCTGGCCGCCCGTGTTGCACGGGTGCGCGATGATTCCGGCCCATTCGGAATCCGCGTTCGCGACCACGTAATAGCGTCCGTATTTCGTCGGACTGAACGTGCAATTGACCTGCGTGCTAGCGCCGGTCGATATGCTCTGGCCGGGATTCGGCCACCACGCCTTCCAGGCGACCGCGCCTCGGAACGTGAAACGGTTCGTGACACCGCCAAGAAAGCCGCCAAGATACAAGTATCCGGTCGCGATGTTCGCTCCGACTCCGACAGTGCCGTTAGCGTCTTGCGCCCGGAGCCAGGCATTCGAACCGTTCGCGTTATCTCCGGCCAAGACGAGCGATGCGCTGGTTTTTTTGCTCGCGTCAGGCTCGTCGTAATCAGTGTTCGCCACGGCGAACACTTCGGATGTGACACCGCCGCTGCCGGTGCCGCCACGCTCGCGTGGCTTGGAGTTCAGACGCATGAAAGCCGCCGGATCGTGCTTTTCGACGTGTCCGCTCCAAAGATTCATGGCGCTCATCGTGCCGACCTCGTCCGACTGGACGACCGAAGCGACGGCCGGAAAACTGTGGTATGCGCTGTTAGACGAGTCATAGGCGGGGAATTCCAATCCGTCACCGACGAACGTTTCCGTCCCTCCGATGGTAGTGGACTTGTAATCCGGGGAAATGCGCACCCTATGCCCGCTCGTGCGGGTCTGGAACGTGCCGGTCAGCAGGTTGCTCCTGCCCTCGCCGTCAAGATACACGGTCTGGTTATGAGCCGAATCCCACATCCGCAATGCGGTCGAATTGAGCTTCATGCCGGTGTTCGCCGCATCGGAGCTCTGGAATATCGCGCCGGTGAACACATAGCCCCGGAATTGGCCTGCGGCCACCTTGTCGGACGTGATGGTGCCCGCCGCGATCTTGACGGCCGTGACCGCATTCGCGGCCAGCTTGTCGGTCGTGATCGCGCCAGCCACTATCTTCGATGCGTTGACCGCATTCGCGGCCAATTTGTCGGCGTTCACCGAGTTCGCGGCGAGCTTGTCGGTCGTGACAGCGCCGGCCACGATGTCAACCGCCTGAATCTTGTGCGCGTTGAGCAGAGCCACGGTCATATCCTCCGTGACCTTGAGCTTGCTCGTGGTCACCGAATTGGCCGCGAGCTTGTCGGCGGTGATGGCCAATGCGACGATATTCCGCGCCTGTACCGAATCAGCCGCCAATTTGCCAGCGGTCACCGCATCAGCAACCAGCTTCTCAGTGGTCACGCTGTTTGCGGCGAGCTTGTCCACCGTGATGGCATTGGCCTTGACCTTCTCGGCGGTCACGGAATTCACGGCGAGATGCTTCGCAGCCACCGTGCCGGCAGCCAGAATGTTGTTGGCCACGAGGTCAAATGGCGTGAAGCGGGTGCCGTCCCACGTCAGCACCTCGATTACGCGGTCGGAGAGCGGCACCAAGACGCTCGGACTGTTGTTCGGCGTTCCCTGCCAGTAGGTATAAAAGTCGGCCAGCATCGACGGGGAATTGTTCTTCTCACCCTTCCAGCGCGTCCAATATTTCTGCGTGCGCCACCACATGTCACCCGGCTTCAAACCGTCATGAGACGGCTCGTCGGGGCCACGGTAGATGAGATTCTTGCCGTCCGCAGTGGTCTGTGCCTTCTGCGCCGCCGCCTGAGCCTGATTAGCCTGAGAAGCCGCATTGGCCGCAGCCGTCTGCGCCTTGTCAGCGGTGGATTGAGCGGTCTTGGCCGCATCATTCGCCTTGACAGCCGCATTCGCGGCGTCAGTAGCGGCCTTGTCGGTCACAGCCACCCAAGCACTGCCATTCCAACGCTTCGGCGTGTTCGCGCCTCCAGTCGTGTCAATCCACAAGGTCGAAGCCTTGCGCATCGACGTGGCCGGTGCCGTGCTCTGGATGAGCACGTCGGCCTTGCCGTTAGCCACGCCAGCCGCCGCCGCAGCCGCCGTATTCGCCTTCTGCGCAGCGTTGGCCGCGTCCGTGGCGGACTGGGCCGCACTGTCTGCGGTGGCCTTCGCCTGCGTGGCCACGCTCGAAGCGTTCGAAGCGGTGGCCTTCGCATCCGAAGCGTCCGCCTTGGCCGAAGCCGCGTCAGACTTGGCAGCATTGGCCGAAGCATTGGCGGTGTTAGCCAGCGTCTCAGCATTGCCAGCGGTCTTCTTGGCGCTCTCGGCGGCGGTCTGGGCGGCATTGGCGGCATCCTTGGCCTGACCTGCGGTCGCGGTCGCACTTTTCGCGGCAGCGTTGGCCGCATTGGCGGTGTCCTGCGCGGTCTTCGCCGCACCATTGGCCGTGTCAGCTGTGCCTTGAGCGTTCTTGGCTGCGGCAGCGGCATTCTCAGCAGTCTTCTTGGCGTCGGTGGTCTTCGCGGCATTGTCCGCGATATCCGACTTCGCCTGCTCGATCTGCTTCGCATTGTTCTCCACGTCGGCATAGCCCATGTGGTTCCACGCGGAGCCATCCCACACCAAGGTGTCGATAACGCGGTCTGTGAGCGGCACCAAGACGCTTGGAGAAGCGTTTGGCGCGCCCTGCCAGTACGTGTAAAAGTCCGCGAGCATGGACGGCGAATTATTCTTCTCGCCCTTCCAGCGCGTCCAATACTTCTGCGTCTTGAGCCACAGGTCGCCGACGACCAGCCCTTTGGAGGCGTCCGGCATGTCAGGCCCACGGAACGTGTGGTTCTTGCTATGGGCTTCGGCATACGCCTGCGCCGCCGACTCCTTCGCCTTCGCAATCTCGCCGTTCGCCGTGGTCAGATCGCTTTTGGTCTGCGCGATGTCCTTCCGGGCCTGCGACAGATCGGCCTTGGCCTGCGTGAGCGACTTTGACGCCGTGTCAAGGCCGGTCTTGTTGGCTTGGATATCCTTCCGCGCCTGATCGAGCTTGGCAGTATTATCCTTCAAAGCCGTCTTGTTGTCAGCCAAATCCTTCCGAATTTGCTTGACCTCTTCCGGCGAGACAGCCGAAGCGACCGTCACCGAGGCGACTGCCGACCAGTCGGAGCGATTGCCCGCATGATCGACCGAACGGAGGGCATAGGAGTGCTGTGAGCTAGCCGTCAGGCCGGTGATGACGTAATCGCCCTGACCCGACTGGGTAGCGCTGATGACTGTCATGCCGGCCGCATTGACGCCCTCGCCCACCTCGATATGGTCGAAGTCAGGCTCCATCTGAGCGCCAGTGGAGGTCTTGCCATCCCAGTGGATAGTCACCACGCCCAGATCAGAGGACAATACCGGCTTGGACGGGACGGAGCATGGCGTCGTATCCGACTCCACAGTTGCCACCACAATGGACGACCATTCGCCGAGCTTGTCAGAATACGTCGGCACAGCCCTGACCCTGACCTCGATTTGCGTGCCACAATCCAAGCCTCCGAAGCCAAGCTGAGTCTTATCGGTGGTGCCGGCGGAATGCCAGGGCGCGCCATCCACGTGCTTGCGCCACTCGACGGCGTAATTGCTGATTTCGATGGCGGTGTTATTCGTCGCTTCGGTCACTGCAGACCACGAAGCCGTGGCCAGACCATGCGCGAAACCGTCGCTGCCGATATAGGCATCAGTCTGCACCACAAGGCCGAGTGGTGCCTTCGGCACGCGATGGTCACGGTCGGACGAGGCGGTCGTGCCGCCCTCGCTACCGGCCAACGCGGCGCCGCCGGTGATGCCCTTGATTTTCTTCGCCTGTCTGACGGATGCATCGTATTTGATGTCGTTCAATGCGATGCTGGCGGATAGTCCCTCGCCCTGGCGCATGCTCAGGTCGATTTCCTGCACGCGCACCTTCTCGCCGTGGCTGACGGTGGGTGCGGTGATCCAGTCGCCGGCGTGATAGTCGATGAGCGGCAGACTGGCCACATCGCTGATGACCAGATCGCGCGTGTACTGGCCACGCACTCTCGCAGCATCATCCAAAGTGCTCTGCATAAAGGCTTGAGCCGTGTCCTTGTCGGACACGCCACCCTGCGAACTGTAGGACTCCCACTTGCCCCAAGGCGTGGGGGCGGCCGGATTATCCATGCGGAAGAGCAGATTATTGTCACCCTCGACAAGGATGGTGGACGCGAGATCGGCGATGCTTTCCTCGTAGGGTGCCTCGCTGATGTCGCGGGCAAGCTGGAGCATGACCTGCTTGCTCAGGTCACGGCTCAAGGCGGCGCTATCCGCATTCCACATCTTGAGCGTACGGCCGCCCGTGCGCCAGTCGCAGCCGCCACCATTGACCAGCGAGCTCAATATGGTCTGCAGGTCGGTTCCGAGGCTGTAGTAAAGCGTGTATTTCTTCGCCCATGCCGCGCCGCCCGCGTCCTTCGCCGTATCGAAGCCAAGCGTCAGGCCGGTGGCCACGCCACCACGAGCCTTGTTTTCGTCCAATAGGGTCTTGAGGATCACGCCCGGATTCGACGAATAGAAGGGCCTCTTGCCCTTGTTATCGCCGTCCGCGAGCAGATGGCTGGAATCGTTGTTCTCGGCCTTGCTCAGCAGCCAGCTGATCGACTGGCCACTGTAGGTGACGGTGCGAGTCCGGTCATCGGTCTTGCCGGAGCGACCCGTGATGACGAAACGTGCGTTGTCCGGCTCACGATAGCCGGTGCCGTCCGACACCTCCACGGCCACTTCCAGTCCGTCCGTCAACTGCCGGTCGAACGCCGCCGCGTCACCTGACAACATCGAATATTCGATGCTGATGGCGCCATCATCATCGTGGAGCATCGAAGCGCTGAAGCTCACCGGCTCCGCCAATACGCCGATGCGCTCACCGAATGGGCGGTAAGCCACGAGTCGCGCATGAAGGGACTTGCTCATTAATCACTCCCAGGATTGCAAAAACCGGCATGTCACCTTGTCGGTGCCGCCGGTCTGTTTGATTGCGAGGCGATAATCGCCGGACGAAATGTCAGGCCACACTTGCAGTGGCTCCGTGGTCCAGTCGATGCCATTCGTCGCATCCGTGCCGCCTGACCATGCGTCGGCATTGGCCGCCGTCCACGCCTTGCGATTGGCTGCATCGACGAAAAGGTAAGGTCGTGAGGCGTCGCGTTTGCCGCCCCACATGAGATTCGTGCCACTCACCGGATCTGAAATGGTCACACCAGTGACCGCACCGAAACGCAATACCAGCGTGCCGATTGGCGCATTGGATAGCCAGCACTCCGGCACTGTGTCGAAAAGCTGCGAGGCGGAAGCGTTCGGCAATCCAGCCCACCGTGTCCAATAACCCTTGTTGCTGGGCTTATCGACACTACCGGCCATGAGACGCCCGCCAGTCGCGTCCAAGGTGCGCTCCTGCCACTGCTCCCCCTGCCAATAAACGTCAGGCAATTGGAAGACGGCGGTGGCCGCGCGGTGGTCATCCCACGGAATCTCGTCACCGTCCGGCTGACATGACGTGCACACCGCGCTGGCGGTCATGCGCCGAGTCCAACCGGACACCGTGTCACGCTCCACGCGCGTCAGCTTGGAAGCCAAACGGCACAAGCGGTAGAAGCGGTGCATCAGAGCATCCGCATCAGGCCCATTCGTGATGAATTTCAGCGTGATTTCCGGCGCGCCGAAAGCCAGTGGGCCAGCAGGAAGCATCACACCACTCCGACCATTCACCGTGACGGAATTAATGCGCGGGCTGATGCTCGTGAAATGGGTGGTGCCGACAATCAGACTCGAATGCTCACCAGTCAGATTCTGACCTTCGATGAGATAATCCGTGAGAATCATCGACTACCACCCTTTCCACTTGTCACCATTGCGGCATTGCCGCCGTCTGCAATTTCTGCTGCGTCGAAATCGACGTGGGCGCGATCGCCGGATAATTGAACGTCTGCGTGACATACGTGGCACCGCCACCGCCATTGCTGACATTCGCCCTGCCGGTCTTCGACGCATCCACGTCAAAGCCACCGTTGATCTGCGCGTTCATGCCATTCACGGTGCGCTGCACGTCCTTCCAGCCCTGCCGCAATGACTTGTCAAAGCCCTGCATGATGGCACGGCCAGCAGGCTTAAGCATCACCTTGTCGTAACTGAGCGGGCCCTTATGTCTGACGATCCAATCGCCGATGCCACTCACAAAGCTCTTCACCCTGCCGAAAGCCGCCTTCAAACCATTAAGCAGACCATTGATAATGCTCGCGCCAGCATTCCACAGCCACGCGCCAGCACCGGCAAACACGCCCATGATGGCACTGCCGATGCCACCAAGGAAGCCAAGCACACCCTGCACGACACCATGCACGATCTGGCTGAAACCATTCCACGCCTGCGACCAATTGCCGTTGATAATGCCAGTCACCATGTTGATGACGCCCTGGATCACATTGACAATGCCACTGACAACCGAAGCGATTCCGTTGATGACGCCCTGGATGAACGGCAGCATGGCCTGCACGGTCGGCAGCAATGTCGAGCTGATAAAGCCGACGATCGCGGAAATGATGGTGGACACCAATGGTGCGAGAGCTTGAATCACCGGCACCAGAGCCTGAATCACGCTGGTAATCGCCTGCACCACCGTCGCAACCAAAGGCTCAAGGCCCTGAATCACCGGCGTGATGGCAGCCACCACGTCAGTGATGAGACTGCTGATCTGCGAGATGACCGGCATGAGCGCCTGAATCACAGCCGTGATGGCCGCGACCACCGCCGTGACAACCGGCTGGACTCCTTGGATGGCCGGAGTTATCGCCTGAATGACGGTGGTCACCACGGTCAGAATGCCTTGAATGGCCGGCACCAAAGCACCCACAAGCGTGGAGATTATCGGCGTCAGCAGCGGGATTATCTGGCCGACGAGATTGGTGATTACCGGCATGACAGCTGCCGCCAATTGACTCAAAGCCGTCATGAGCGTCTGAATCGACGGCTGAAGCATTTGGAATGCCTGCTGCAAGCTGACGAAAACGTTCTGCAGCATCGTGCCGAATTCGCTGCGCAATTGCGGGCTCGTGGCGATAAGGCCGGCCAGAGCGCCAATCACCAAAGTGACAGGACCGCCAAGACCGGACAGGACGCCGCCAAACTTAGACAGCAATCCGCCAATCACCGGCACGCCACTCAAGCCGCTCAAAGCGCCACCAAGACCAGCCGCGCCAAGCAGACCAGTCACGGCTGCGATAGGGCCGGACAATCCAGACAATTGGCCCGTGAAGCCGCTGAAATTGATTTTGCTGATCTTGTCAGCGACAGCGCCGAACACTTTTTCAAGCGGCGGGCCGATCTTCTGCGCCAGCTGGGCAATCTTGTCAAACAGCGCGGTGATGAGCGGTTCGACGGCCTGCACCATCTTGATGACCGCGCCACCGACACCACCGAAAGCAGCGATGAGATCATTGCCGATCGAAGTCTTCAATCCAGCGATTTCATGCTGGAGAATGGTCATCTTGCCCTGCGGGGTCTGCGCCAAGGCCTTGTTGATACCACCGAAGTTGGCTTCCAGGACCTGCGCGGCCATGGCGGCCTTCTCGGACGCACTGCCCTCCTGCAGGACTTTCTTCTGCGCGTCCGTCATGGTCACGCCATATTTCGACAGTGCCGTGGCGCTGCCGGTCATGACCTTGCCGAGCAGATTCGCTATCTGCACGCCATCCTGCGCCGTCGCGTTATAACCCTTGTTGTTGGCGATCATGTCCGCCAAAGCGGGCGTCAACGTCTTGACCTGATCGGCCGTCAGCGCGAAAGTGCCGAGCTGTGCCTGAGCGGCCTTCAACGTACCGCCGGATATGACGCCGGTCTGGCCAAGCGTCTTGTTCAGGCTGAGCAGTGACTTCTGCTCTTCGTCCGTCCAATTGTTGTTTTTGGCGACCTGCTGGAATTTCGCGGTCACCTCACCGGCCTTGAGGGCCGCATCCACGGCCTGCTTGCCGAAATTCACCAGATATCCGCCAGCGGCGGCAGCGGCGCCGGACACGACGGTGGCCATGCCCTTAGCCGCCTTGCCGATGCCGGACACCGCCTTCGAAGCGAACCCGGAAGCCTTGCTCAAACCCGAATGCAACGCATTACCGGCCTTCGCGGCCGCATTACGCGCACCCTCCGGCAAAGCATTCCAAGCAGCTGAAAACTTGCTTTTGATGTTGGACGTGACCTCGCCGGCCGTCGAACTGATCTTCTGCACCGCCGCGTTCACGCTCGGAATCTTGCCGACAATCTGCTGGGCGGTTGACGTGAAGCCGGAAGCCATACGGCTGAACGCGTTCTTCGACTTGTCCGCCTCGGCGGCCAACTGCGTCTCAAGCTCCTTGAGCCGTCCTTGCGCCGTCTTGAGGTTGTCGGACGCCGCCTTGAGATTGTCGGCGGCCGCTTTTTGCTTGATTTGCGCCTGCTCCAGTTTGATGGCCGCAGCCTGAGCCTGAGTCGAATCAGCCCCATATTTCTGTGTGGCGGCGTTCAGTTTCTCCTGTGCGGCCTGCACCTGCACGCCAGCCGCCTTGAATTTCAGCAAAGCGTCAGTATTCTTCTGCGAGGCTTGAGCCACGTCCTTTTTGAAGGACTTCAAAGCTTCGGAATTCAATTCGGCGGCGCCACTATTGAAACCGGACTTGAAAGCGCTGCCGACCTTCTTGCCCTGCTGCGCTCCATTGAAGCCCTTGCCAAAGGCCGTCTTCATGTCGCCGACGGCCTTACCGGTCTCCTTGGCCACATTCTGGCGGAAGCCCTTCATCTGCGGGAAAATGCTCACATGCGCGGACCCAAGCTCGCTACCGCCAGCCATGACAGCCTCCTCTATTCACTTTTTTTGAAGCCGAAGATGCTGCTCATCGACGTCAAAGCCGCACGACGCTCCTCATCGGTCACCTCGACATGCTTCTTCCCAGCCTTTCCTGGCGCGAGGTCGCCAAGAATCGACGTGCCACCGGCCTGAATCGCGGTAATGATCGCCGTCGCATCCATCGGCAGCACCATATGCACGGCAGACATGCCGCAATACGTCGATGGATCCGCCGAAAGGCTCTCCCACAAGGCGATCGCGTCGCGGTAACGGAGTCTGCCGCCCAAGTCGGCCTGCAGACTCCATCCACGCGCCGCGAAATCAGCCCTTATTCGGTCGCCGTCTTCTCCTTGGAGGAGCTGGCAGAAGCCGACGATTTTCCCAAATCAGCGCCCTGTACCTTGGCAATGATTTCGCCATAAGCGTTGAGGATGTTCATCGGCACCATGACCGGCTCCTTCGCCAGCTCCTTGGCCGCCTCCTCACCAGCGAAAGCAGCCAGCAAGTCCTTCAACGTCTGAATCTGCTCGACATCCGACTTAATGTCGGACAGCTTCACGAAATCATCAATCGACAGCGCCAAAGGCAGCTTGTAAATGTGGCCATGCGGTGCCAAAAACCATACGGAGCCGTCCTTGATGAGATGCTTCACATCCATCTGCGCGGCGACAGCCTCAAGCGCCTTCTCCTCATCCTCTGCAGTCCAAGCGTCGAAATCGGCGGCGGAGGGCATCACATTCTTGGTCATTTCTTCCTTCTTTCAAACGACTGTAAAAATTCCTTTGCTCCACTGGATGAAGAGGAAGAATCCCAGCACATGCGAAGAAAGGAAGAAAGAAACACATGCTGGGAAGAATCAATGTCAGTCGGTGACCGGCTGAGACTCGGAATCATCAGCCTGATGACCGACGCCATGAGGACCGGACGAAACAGTCGGAGTCACGAAGGACTCCAAGTACTTCGAATTGCCGGAATCGCAGGCGTCATCCTGAATCCATTCGATGGTCCAAGCGTCACCGGTGTTCTTGCCAGAAGTCTCCTGCCCCTGCTCGTTGCCGGTCAGATTCACGACACCCAGACGGCGGCGGTGCGTGCCGTTCTTATAAACGGTCTCCTTGTAGCAGAACCACTTGCCATCCTGGATCACATCGGTCACGTGATAGACGCCATTGGCGTCCGGCGTTCCGATGGTCATCTGGCGCGTGATGCTGTTATCCTCGGCCACGGTGAACTGTTCGGTCAGCGAAGCCTTGCCATTAATGCTGTAGCCGGGCTGGTGGAATTTGATCGCATCATCGGCGTCACGACTATCCTGCGGGGCACCATCCTCGGTGATAAGGCCGACGAAGCCGCCCTTGCTGAAGATCTTGTCCAAACCGGTCTTCACGTCGGCCACGGTCGGCGCGATGAGATCGGCGGTCAGCTTCTGCGTCGCATCATAAGGGGCGAAGCGGAAGGCGCTTGTCACCACGATCTTCGCGGCGCTCAGGTCATTGCCTGCTGCATCAGCTGCCATATTTTGTCCTTTCAAACAAAAAAGGCGCTGAAACAAACGTTTCAACGCCTAAAATTAAGAATTATTGAATTATTGGAATTCCCCGATGGCGGAGAATTCGAGAGTCAGATAGCATCTGGCGATATTCGCGTCCTCGGCCACGAAATACGGGCCATTGCACCCGTCCTCCTCGATTGCCGCGATCGGAGAAACGTCAAGCTGGCAAATATCAGGGTCGGTGAGCAAACCGTAGATTCTGGATGCCAAGTCACGGCATGGTTTCGGAGCGGCACGAGCCCCGTAACGCACGGTAACGCCGATGCTCCGGTCGAAGAGCACGCGATTCGATTGCGAGCCGCCATCATCACGCACCACGACGAGCGGCCGTGAGCCGTCGTAATCGTCCGGCTCACGATTCGAAACGATGATCGTAGGGAAAGACGATTCCAACCGTGCGCGCAGAAACGCGCACAGCCAAAGCTCAAGATCCGGTGGCAGGACTGCCGTCATGACTTGCCTGCCTTCAACGCTTTGCGGAGATTGCCCGTCTTCGACTCCACGAGCAGTGTCTTCGGATCGGTGCCGACCACCATGCATGTGGTTCGATGCGCGTGCTTGACCTCCTCGATTTGGAGGCCATCGCGATACGCACCAGTGTCCACCGGAGCGTGCGCTTTCGCATATTCGAGCGTCTTTTCGGCGGCACGACGGGTCATGGCCTTGACGCCAGCCGAATTCATCAACTCGTCAAAATATTTGTCGTTGAATTTGACCATCACACCCAAGGCCGTCACCCCCTGTATTCGGATAGTGGAATCTCAATCGTCGGCTGCCATGACACAAAAGCATTCACGTCACGACTCGGATAGCCGGACACCTCCCAACATCGCCCGTCATCCGGCAACGCCTGAATCCTGTCACCCGGCATGATGTCCAAGGACGGATCAGGAGACGTGATGTAAGCCGTGCTCGTGGTCTGCTCGCGCAGACCGTCTGGCGTGCGCGAGCTGCTGGAGCTGGCGAGAGCGCCGGTGAAATCCAAAGTTTCAGGATTAGACCAGTCCTCGCCGGTCTGTCCGCCGGAATACGGGTCATCGACTTTCCTCGCACGCAGTCGCCGCCATTTGGTGGCGCCCGGCATACGCCATCCGCCACCGGCATTCATGTCGTCAAGCAGGCTCATGGCAATCCTCCAAGCCGGTAGGGTTTGAGCTTGTCCTTCTCCGCCTGCATGAGCGACACCACGTCGAAACTCGCGCTGGAGCCGTTGGTGGACTGCGAGGTGACGAGTCCGACCGGGCTCATGCCCGCTCGCTTCGCGGCGCTGATGAGCACCTGCTGCACGTCCGGCGCGTCATCGTATCCAGCGTGAATCTCGTAGCGGATGGCCGCGACGCCGACCGGGAAGCCACCGGAAAGCGACTCCACAAGACCCGTCTCAGGGTCGTAGGCGTAGGCCAGCTTGTTGCCGTCGCGGTCGGTCAATGATTCGATGCTCGTCACATGACGTGCGGGCAGTCGAATCACCGTGCCGCCGCGAGTGTTCAGCACTCCCGTCAATGCCGCGTTCGGCATGACATGCCAACCGCATTCGCGGCGGATGGCCGCCTGCGCGGCCCTGAGCCGGAAGGCGGCGTCATCCTCGAAAGCCGAAGGGTCGGCAATCATGTCGGGAATCACATTCACATCACTCATGCCGACCTCCAATCTCAGCTCGTCTTCACAACGCCAGCAGCCACAAGACCAGCCACAAGCGCATTGACGCGCTTCGCCAAATCGTTGTAAGCGCCAACGAGCGCGTCGTACTCTGCCTTCGTCGGAGCGTCGGAAGCCGCAGCCGCGACGGAGGTGTTCGCAGTGCCGGAGATCGTGACATTCGCCAGCTTCACGCCACCAAGAGTGTTCTCGGCGGCAGCGGGAAGCACATACGGCGTGGAAGTGGAGCCACCGGTGACATTCACCGGCTTGTCCTTGTTATCCACGAAAAGCACATCCTCGATAAACACCGAGGCGTCAACGGCGGCCTTGGCCGCATCAACAAGTCGATACTGCTTCACAGCCAGTCACCTCACTTAGCGGCCTTGCCGAGGGAGACCTTGACGAAGGCCTTCGGATACTTGACCTGCAGGGCGAGGCGTTCCTTGACTCGGAACGTGATCTTGTCGTTCGTGAAGTCGTTCTCATGGCTGTTGGTGGATTCGACGGTCAGACCGCCCTTACGGTAGATGGTGCCGCCGGCCTTGAACGCGCCGACGAGCACCGTGCCCTTGGTCATTGCCTCGGTGACCACGGTGCGCAGTCCCCACAGCGGCGGGTTCTGCAGGATGCCGCCATTGCCGTACTGTCCGGCGAAGAAACCACCGCCGAAATACTGGCCGTTCGCATCCTTGGACAGGCGGATTGCCTGATAGTCCGCCGGGTTGATGACCACGGCGTCGGCGGAGAAGCCTGTCGCGGTGGCGATATCGGTGGTGGCCGCGAAGATGCGGTCGGGGTCGGAATCGTTGGCCTGCGCCTTGGTCTGGATTTCGCGGTTCAGGATGCCATTGAGATTCGGGTCGGTGCCATCGCCGGACAGGAGCTGAATCTCCTCCTGCAGCTTCAAATTGTACTGGGCGTGCTGGTTGATCTCGGACACGATGAACGGCAGGTCTTCGGCCATGTCGTCGGTGATCTTCCACCATGCGGCGACCTCATGGAGACTGTCGGACACCCAAGTCGGGTCCGGAAGGTGAATCTGCGGCTTCTGCCCGCCCTCGGCGACGGTGGCCGCGTTGCCTTCGAGGGAGCCGTAGACCGGGTATTTGATGGTGGTGCCGCTCATGGTGCCGGACGCGAACAGGTCGGCGATGACGAGCGGACGCTCATACGGCCAACGTCCGTTCTGGTCGGTCTGGGTGAGATACGGCGCGTAGGCTCCGGACGCTCCGCCTGTGGCCTGAGTGTCGGAAGCGGCCTTGAATTCCGGAGTGGAGAACAGGCCTCCCTTGGTGGCGAGCACGCTCAAGCCCTTCTCCTGCAGGGACTTGACGTAGAAGTCGCCGAGGGTCTTCGCCTCGACGCCCCTGTGTTCGGTCTTGGACGTGCCGGCGAGCTTGTCGAGTCCTTCGCTGGCCTCCTTGAACAGGTCGATGCGCTCCTGCAGCTTCTTCGCCTCGGCGTAATGCTGCTTCAGCTCCTCCTGCTCCTTTTCGGTGATGTTATCCATTCCCTTGGCGAGGATGGACTGTGCCGCCTTCTTCTCGGCGGCGAGATTATCCATGAGATTCATGGCACTCCTTTCGGTTAGGTTAATGTTCCAGCGAGAAGAAGTCGCTGATGGTCTTGTATTCCTCAGCCCACTGCGGGTCAAAGCTTTTCTGGTCTTTCCTCTTCGAATCGTCCGAATCATCGGTGGAAGCATCTGCGGGGTCGGAGTCATCCGTGTCATCGTCCGGCTTCTTATCAGCGGAATCGATGCCATCCAAGACCTCATGCAGACTGTCGAGCGCCGCGCGGAGCTTACTTTCGTTGGAAGCGCTGATCGCGCGTCCGCTCTTCACCTCAAGCACCTCGGCACCCTGATTCGCGGCCACCTGCACAAGCGAAATCTCGAACAGCTTCACCTGGCGAATCTCACGGTATCCGTCCCACGCGCTCTTGCCGTCCTGCACGAAAGCTGTCTCCTCGGCGATGAAGCCGATGCTCATCTGATGGATGAGCCCGCGTTTCAGCAGGTCGTATGCGCGCTTTCCTTCCGGCAGGTCAAGGTCAAGACGGGCCGCGACGAGCAGGCCATGCTCGTCCTCCACCGCGCTCAACGTCTCGCCGATGATGTCGGTCGGCTTATCGTCCTTGTGCTGCCAGTGGATCGGGATGCCCGCGCCGGAACCCTGGAAGTCATTCTGCAAAGTGTCGGCGAAAGCGCCCTTGACGATCACGTCATCGTACAGATCCTTATCCCAAGTGCTGGCGTATCCGCTGAACACGCCCTCGCCTTGACTGTCATCGAGGGACTTCAGCTCGAAGCCCTTGAAATCAAGCCTCATGATGTTTCCTCCTTGGTGAGCGCGTCCCACTCGGCGTGGAATTGCGCGTCATACCGGTAAAGCCGTTTGAATTCGGCGAGCATGGCCTTAGCGTCCTCGCCGTTGACTGGATTGTTCTCCTGCGCGTTCTGCGTTCTCCCGCCGTCCTGCGGGCTTGGCTGCCCGCCCTCGCTAACGTTCAACGGCGTGATGAGCTGGTCGCCGCCAGGAACGCGAGGCCAGTCGAGAATCTGACGAGCCTGATTCGTGGTCATGAAAGGCCGTCCGGTAGCCGTGCTGAGCGCCTGATACTGTTCGGCCGTGGTGCCACGGAGCTTCGCGTCCACGTTCGCCTTGATGTAGCAGTCCGGCTCGCCAACAGCCTCCGGAAGGCTGAGATTCAAGGCTTCCTCAAGCGCCACGATGTAGGGCATGAGCTCCACGTTCCAGAGCTTCTCCTTGTAGGCGCTGATATTGGAATTCGTGCCGGTTCGGAAGCCGATGTTCTCCGGCGAAATCTGGAAGGCGTTGCATACCGCGATGTTGATCCGGTCACGCGCCTCCAAATCGTTGACGTCAACCGGCTTGAACACATTGTCCAACGGGCGCATCTCCATGCCGTCCTTGAGGACTGGCCAGCCACCCTCGCGTCCACCGTGCTGCACGAAGTTGCGCAGGCCGTTGGTGAAATCGTCGTAATCCTCCTGCGACAGCCACGGCATCTCCTTCGGACGGTAGACATAGCCTCCGGCCTGCATGCCGTTCTTGGCGATATTGCGCCGGTAGGAAGCCATCGCCTTCGCCTCGGCCAATAATGGCCGGAGCACGTTGGTCACGCTGTCACCGAACTGGAGGCCGGAAATGAAGCCGACGTCCAAATGCACGCGAGGATCGGGCAGATCAAAACGCATGGCCTGCCGGCTGTCCATCGTCAGCAGGTTCACGCCGGTAATCTCTCCGAAGGCGTTACCCGACAGTTGATAGCAGTCGGACGGTATGCGACGGAGCGTGAAACGGCCACCGTTCACGCCCAAGAGCATGAGCCACCGGTCATCGAGCAGCATGTCACGAAGAAGCGTGCTGATGAAACGGTATCTTGTCATGCCCGGAAGAGGACTGGGCCGCTTCATCAGGTCGGCCAACACTCCACTGGTGACTTCCTCCGCGTCCCCGTCCGAATTCTTCCGATAAACTTTGAACGGCAGTGAGGCGATGTTGCGGGTGATGAAGTCCACCACGACACGAACCGCATACTCCCTGCAGTAGGCGCCGGAGGCATAGCCGTAGAAGTCAGCGTCTGACGGCCAGCTATCGCCATTGGCGAGCGGAATACTCGTCGCTGGCGTCGGATGTGCGTCTGCCTCGGCCATCTTCATGCCGATAGCTGCGGCGTTATTGCGGAGGAGCCGGTCAAGGAATCCCATCAATACTCCCCTCTTTGTGAAGAATCTAGAATCTGACCCTCACGCCTTGCGAGGGCTCGTATTTCGGTTTAAGCACTTCAGCCTGCATGGTCTCCAAGGCGTACAATGCCTGCGATTCGGCGACCAAGCCGGAAATCTGCAATGCTGATTTCGTCCTGTCCCACACCTCGACCTCGCCAAGACGCCGGGACACGGCCACACTCACCTGCTGTTCGACCGCAGGCTGCGGAAGATGCCGCAACTTCCCCTCACGCACACGATCATGAAAACGACCACAGCACGCGCCCAACCGGAAACCTTCGATGAGATGGACGTTCCACCCCTTTTCAGTAAGCGGGTCAATGAAATCGACTGCCGGACAGCCCTTACCCTGCACGGCGACCTCCGTGATATGCGGCCACCGCTCCTGCAAAAGGTCGAGATAATGCGGCACCCACAGCATGCCGTCACGGCGCGCGATCAGCTCAACATGAGGCAACCCGTCCGCACGCATTCCGGCAGCGGCCACATACGTGGTCTTCCTGTCCGCGCTTGTGTCCACGGACAGCACCACTCGATTCTCATTCGGTATCGTGGAACGCGAGTCAATGCCGCTGGCCCACATTTTCGGACTGATGAAAGGAATGATGTCAGCAGTGACCCACTGGCACAGGACCTCGGTACGGAACGCGGCCTCGGTCATGCCATCAATATCCGAACGGACGCTCATGACGGTCATCGGCCCATAGCCGAGCGACGGATTCGCCTGGCGGATAGCGTCGGCATCATCCACCGGACACTTGTCCGGAGCGCTCCACTCGAAATAGCCGAACGATCCGTCCTGCTCGCCGGACAGGAACACGTCGGCCGGATTACCACCGTCGGCGCTCAGGCGCGTCCACTCGTCAACAAGCTTCCTGCCCTTGTCCACCTGCTTGCGCAACGCGACGGAACGATAGTCGCCAGCGTTCGAAATGCCCCACAACTGGCTCGACCAGACGGCCTTCGTGGTCTGCGACACCGCATTCCACCCATCATCCGTATGCTGCTCACGCAACTCGTCGAACACGACACGCGCAGCTGATTTCGCTCGAATGTTCTTATCGGCACGGACGATATACCGGGCTTTCGAACGGGTGATGATCGCCTCCTCGCCGTTCGTATTGACGAATTTCTGCGTCATCGCGGCGAGATCCGGAATGACCAGATCCTCTTCCTCATCGGTCGCCGGAGCAGGATTACACCATTCTTTGACCTGATTGTAGGGACCTTTCGCATTGTCCAATGTCTGCGCTGCGCCGACCACCAGAAATTTAACTGGCGGCACACGGTCGGGATGCTTGTTGGAGTCAACGAACAGCCACCACGCGGCAAGCACGCCCATAAGCGTGGTCTTGCCATTCTGGCGGGCCACGAGCACGATCACCTTGCGAAAACGATACGAACTATCCTCCAGCAGTTCGAGCGCGTGCACGAGCAGCCACTGCTGCCACGGATACAAATGCACGTGCAGCATGATTTCCGCGAACGCGATCACCGCGAAACCATTGCTCGTCTCCCTCGTCAACGGGCGCAACGGCGGCGTGAAGATGCGCGGCAGGGTCACGCCATGATTCTCATCGTCGATGGCACCGAAAACCGTAAGATTCTCAGCCGCCATCGCAACCTCCTCAGCCGAAACGCTTCATGAACTCGTCCATCGCGATAACCTTGCCGCTCTTTGACTCCTCGGCCTTCGGCCCGGGCTTCGCTTTCGCGGGACGCCCAACCTTGGCGGGCTCCACCAGTGTCAAACCAAGCGACTGGCAGTATTTCAGGAACGTCGGAACCGACACATTGTCCAATTTCCCGTTCTCGTCGATGAAACCAGTCTCGCAAATCGAATCAATCCGTTTGGCAAGGATACGCGCAGTGGCCACGACGGCCGCATTCTCGGCACGCAACGACTTCGCATTACGCAACGATCTCTCCAACGCATCAGCCACGGACTCATGTGGAAAACGACGCTCGGAAACACCCTTCTTGACTGTCATAGAGCCTCCTTCGCGCGCGACCCATCAACAAAAAACATTATCGGGGAGAGGAAGAGCAACCACGCGGGCAGTGGGTCGGTTCGGGGTGGTTTTTAGGATTTCACCGCCCCTTTCCCGTCGGGGTTGGTTTCGAATGCTGTTGTGAATGCTTTGATTGCGTTTGTGAATCGTGTGATGAGTTCGTCTGTGCTTGGTGGCTTTGGGGTGATGAGTGTGGTGTATGTGTCGCCGACCTTGAAGGTGTTGACTTCGTTGTGGGTGACGTTGATTGGGATGTTGACGGTGAAGGAGCTGATTGGGAATGTCTTGTCGCTGATTGTGGCGGTGAGCTCTAGTGTGACTGGCTGCTGTGGCATCATTGCCTCCTTGCTTATGCTGTCTTTATCCATTGTCTTGAGAGTGTGCCGATTGGTGTTGGTGGGTCTTGGTTGCCTCTGAGCCTGTTGCAGCTGGTGTGGCTTGGTCGGAAGCCTGCTGGGTCGAATTGAAGTTCTTGGTGTTTGGAAACCGGGTAGAGGTGGTCAAGATTGTATGATTCGTCGCTCGTGTTCTTTTCGGCGGCGTAGTCGATTGGCATTCCGCAGAGCCAGCAGACCGCATGCCGTGCTTTGCACTCCGCGAAGAATGCGGCCTTGTCTTTTTCGAATTGGCGTGTGGTCTTGCGGACTCTTGGCATGTGGTCACCGCCTTGTAAGTGCTTCGTGCCGGAGTCGGACCGGCGTGGGTGGAATGCGTTGTTGTCATCATGGTTGTGTGCGGTATGGTGCCATGGTTGGCTGGGGTCCGACCGTTGGTATTTTGTGCTATTCCGCCTGCTCTGCCGTTGAGCTATCGAAGCTGGATATGAAAAATGGTCCAAACCATTTTCTGGCTGGACCATTTCATTCTACAAACATACGACAGTATAGCATTTTAATTGTGACAGTCAAGCATGGCGGTTATTTCTCCGAGGTTGAACACGTACTCTCCTTTGTGTTTTGTCGGCGTGGCGTGCAGTTTGCCTCTGGTGAGCCATTGGCGGATCTGGCTGCTGGTGCAGTGGATGTCCATTTTGGCGAGGTAGCGTGCTACTTCGACTGGTTTTCCGGTGTATTCGAGTTGCCAGAGTTTGTTGTCGCGTTCGGCTTTGATGGCTTGGACTCCGCCTTGCCACTTGCAGTCTGGGCATGTCCATGTTTCGGCTTGTGGCGTGCTGGTGGCTTGGTGGCCGCATTTTGGGCAGGTGCCGATGATGACCATGGCCTCTTCTGGTGTGAGGGCTTGCTCGTTGCGTCTGACGATGCGTTCCAGGGCGGCGTAGTCGTCTGCTGCTGTGCTCATGTTGAGGATGGTGTGCCGGTTGCTGATGATGGCATACCATGCTTTCCGCCAGTCGTATCCAGCGTATGCCGCTCTGATTTTCCCTGCTTGTTCGGCCAGCCATGCTTCGCTGTCTGCGATAAGGTCCTGCGCGCGGGTGTTGATCGGGAGTGGCGCGTTGCCTCGGCTTGGCGCGTGTTCTGGGGTTCCGATGCTGACCTGTCGGAGCATGATGCTTCGCAGGGCGGGCAGTTGGACATGGCCGAGCTGGCGGATGAGCGTCCAGTAGGTTTCACGGCAGTTCTGGCAGAGCATGTTCGCCGATGCCGGTTTCATTGGCTTGTGGCAGTGCTGGCAGTCGGTCAAAGTCTGGCCTCCTTGTCGTACTGGTGGATTATCGCTGCGATTTCGGCTTTTGGCACTTGCGGCACGAGCGGCGCGATTTCGTCGAGCGTGTAACCGGCCTGATGCCATTTGATAATCATGTTTTCGAGTATTTTCTTCATTTGCTTTTCCTTGGTTCGATGGTCTTAATGATTCGCTGCGAGGTATCGCAGGTTGCGAGCACCTCGTAAGGCCTGTGGCTGGAGTCGGCGCGCTCCTGTGCCACATCCGATGCCTCTTGGAGCGTTTCGTACATTCGGCATGTATACCGTCTCATATCACCCTTCGGCCGGATGAGGTAACCGTCCCAATGCTCGTATGGGTTTTCACTTGTATATTGCGGAAAATCGCATTCCTGGTCTTTCCAACCGGCGGCGTAACCTTCCTGCCATGCTTTGGCGAGTTCTTCAGGCGTTGGATTGCCGGTAGTTCTGCTGTTCATTTCGTGTTCTGCTCCTTGTGTTGAGTTGTTTCGCCATCTGGCAGGCTTGTTGGTCTGGTGTGGCGGTTTCCTTGTCGCGTCCGAGCGCTTGCAGGACGTGTTCGCACTGCCACGTGTGTATGTGGCGTTTCGATGGTGGTATGCCGCTCATGTTGGCTCTGCGTTGGCACCAGCCTTTCCACAGGCGCGTCCAGTCGTTGACGGAGCGTGTTTCGCCGGAATGCCGTGAGTTGAATGCATTCCATGCGCCAGTGAGGTCGAGGTTCGTGTATTCCGAGGCTATGGTTCTGTCGGTCGCGTCCTTTTCGGCCATGTCGGCGTATTCGGTCGGGCTGATTTCTTTGGAGAAAGAAGAAGAATATTCTTCTTTCTCTTTCTTTGGTGTTCTGGTGTTCTGGTGTTCTGGTGTTTGTCCCGATTCTGTTTTGATTCTGCCGGCAGTCTGCGCACTTTCTGCCGGCAGACTTTCGGCAGAATACCGCTCGCGCTCACGCTTGCGTTTGGCCATGACCTGCTGACGGCTGCGGTTGTGCTCAAGATAATCGTGGATGATATAGCCGCCATTCACGCTCTCGATCAATCCGACATGCTGCAATGCGTCAAGCTCCTGCACGGTGATGTCGAGCACGAATTCCGCAGTATCATCGTCCACGTAGCCGTCCGTGAGATTGTCGCCGCAGTAGGAAAGCATGACGACGAATGCGCCTATCGCGGAGGGCATGGTGCGGCGCAGGCGGCGTACCTTCCGGTTCAGGTAGAAGCCGTTCGCCAATTGCACGTAGCCGCGCCTAGCCATCGCCTAATCTCCTCTTGTTGTTCCGTCGTGGTCCATCGAATCAAAAGCTTCTTCGAGTTCCGCCAAGCTTGGTGGGGGGCCAAGGAAGAATTCCAACATCTTCCATCACATGCTCCCGAGCTCACGGTAGAATTCGTCGTCGGTCATGCCATACAGCGGATCCATGCTTGTCGGCTTGCGCACGGCCAGCTTGTAGCCGCAGTAGGGGCAGGTCACGTAATATGTGCCGACGACTTCTCCGCAGTGGGCGCATTCCACATACTTGATCGTCTTGCTCATTCGTTTGCCGCCTTCCGTGCGATTTCGAGCATTTCCCGAGCGTCCCTGATGTAATTGGCTCGCATCTCCGGCTCGGCCAGAGTCCAGAAGCAGTCCTCACTGGGCATGACGTCTTCCCAGGCTGGTGCCATGTCCCACCACAGCAGTTTTCTCGCCACGGCCTCGACCTCGGCGTCAGCCGGTGGCGCGTTGCGTCCGCGCAGGTACGCTTCCTGCAAATCGTCCGTGTCGCAGGAAAACTGTTCCTTGACACGCGTTCCACTCCAGTAGCGGGTCGGATATACCTTCTCAGCTTCATCATCCGCGATGCTCAATTTGTCCTCTTTCCGTTCGCTTTGACCATTGCCCAGAGGATTTCGCTTGCCGGACGCCTCCGGTATGACAGGTCGTTGTATGACTGCACGTGGCCGAGAATCAGTTTCGAGCCGGTCGAATCGGGGGTAAGGATCGCGTTCACGCGCTCCGGCACCATCTTCTGCCATACGATCTCGTCGCACAGTTCCTTCGTGCAGACCAGATAGTTCTGGTCGCCGTAGAACGTCAGGCCGTTGCCGCTCGTGAAGTCAGCCATGCATGACTTCACCTCGTAGAACCCGAAGCAGCCTTTCTCCACGCTTGCGGGCACCGGCTCGCCGTTGACGTTCAATGGCTTGAAGCCCACGTAATCCACTCGCCGATAGTCAGGGGTATTGCGGTCGAAGTTGACCTCGCTCGCCCAAAAAGCGGTCTGATTCTTCAGACGCTTCTCCACCAGCTCGGACAGCATTGCGGTGGTATCAGCCCTACTCATTCCGTATCCTCCTTAATGAAGACGATCCAATGTGTTCCGGTGCGGTTCGGCTGTTTGTTGCCGAAGAGCGGTTTATGGTCGGTGAGCTTGAGGATCTGAGAGACGGGTATCTGCGTCTCGTTCCACTTGAAAATCAGCGTTCCGCAAGGCTGCAATACGCGAAAGCATTCGCTGAACATGGTCTTAAGGTCGTTTTTCCATGTCTCTTGGTCGAGGCATCCGTATTTCTGCGCCATGTAGCTCGTCTCTCCCGCATTGCGCAAGTGTGGTGGGTCGAGCACGACCATACGGAACGTCTCATCCGGGAACGGCAGATCGCGGTAGTCCATCAGCATGTCCGGCTTGACTTCGAATCTGCGTCCGTCACATAGTTCCCAACTTTCGTCGCGCACGTCACCGAAGAGCACACGGCTGTCTGACTTGTCGAACCAGAACATTCGTCCGCCGCAAGCAGGGTCAAGAACAGGTTGGTACGCGCTCATTTCGTGTCCTCGATTGGCTTGCAGTCGTATGGGGTCGGGCTTATGTCGATGATCTCGTTGAGCGTCTTGTCTTTCTGGGTAACGTTCGTAGCCATCATTCCTCCGTGTCCGGGCCGAGCGGCAATCCACTGTTGAGTATCAATGCGAACTCCTGCAATGTGATTAGACACATGGTTTTCTTCCTTCCCAATGGTTCGGGTTTGATTCGCGCGCGCAATGCCGATGGTGAAAGCCTGAGCATCGCGTCCATCACTTCGGTGACGGTGTAGGCGTGCTGTTGTCCGAGCTTGTGCATGGACGTGAGGCCCACGCCTGCCTTCTTCTGGATGACCCACGGGTAGGGCGAGTCCATGTTTCCCGCTTCCGTGACGGCCTCGCGCATATGTTGCGGCGCGTCCATGGTCTGCGTCCATTTCACTTCGATGCACACGGGCTGGCCATGCCAGTACACGTTGCCGATGTCCCCGATGTCCTTGCTTCCATGCAAACGGAGGCGTTGTATGCGCGGGTCGTCCAGAGCCCACTGCAAATAGGATTCCACGGCGGTTTCCATGCGCGTGCCGTTATCCTTCGCGGTCTTGCGACTGCGCTTGCGTTGCTTGCCGCTCATTGGTCGGCCTCCTCTTCCTCGGCTTCGATTTCGCATTCGGGGCATGGGATGGGGCGCGCCGGATACAACGCGCACCCATGCCTCGGACATACCGGTTCCACATCCGGCGGCTCAATCCATTCGCGCATCAGAAGTCAGGCTCTCCGGCTGGCGCGCCCCACGGATCATCGGCCGGAGCCTGCGGCTGCTGTTGTGCCTGCTGCGGCTGCTGATAGCCGCCACCGTTGGCGTTGCCGCCCTGGTATCCGCCTGACTGCATCTTCTGTACCTGAGCCGTCGCATACTTGAGCGATGGGCCGATCTCATCCACCTGCAACTCGATGACCGTGCGGTTGGAACCGTCCTGCGCCTGATAGGAACGCTGCTGCAAACGACCCTGCGCGATCACACGCATGCCCTTGCCCAGGCTCTGCACGCAATGTTCGGCCAAGTCGCGCCACGCGCTACAGCGCATGAACAAAGCCTGACCGTCCTCGAACTGGTTCGTATTACGGTTCCAGGAGCGCGGCGTGCTGGCGATCGTGAACGACGCGACCTGCGCGCCAGCGGAAGTCGTGCGCAGTTCCGGATCGGCGGTCAGATTGCCGACGATCGTGATAACGGTCTCCCCTGCCATCACTCAGCCTCCTTCATGTCGGCTTCGGTATCCTCCGGCGTATCCGCTTCCATGACTTCGGCGGTCACGTCATCGGCTTCATCGGCGCTATCGTCATCGAGCACCGGTTGGAACACGTCGCCGTAGTCAGGCGTGATGTCATCTGCGGCGACGGCGGTCTGCGCCTGCACGGTCAAAGGCAGGTACGGGGCGGCGCGACGGATGGCGGTCTTCTTCGCCATGGCCTCGTAATCGGTCTTCCACGGGCCGAAATTGCCGCTCTTGCTGCGCGCCCTCGCCTGCTCGATCTCCTGACGGTTAAGGACAAGGAAGTAGTGGCCACCGTCCTTGAAATGCGCGACCATGTACACGTGGGTCAGTTCGCCGGGGTTGGCGCATGGCACGTGGTGCAGCTCCTCGTTAAGGCCATACGAATATGAGAATTCGTCTCCCTGGTGCACGGCTCGGGCGCTGATGTCCACGAGCTGGCCGCTACGTCGCGCCAAGTCGATCATGCCACGGTAGCCCATGATGAACGTGGCTTCCATTCCGCCGGATTTCTTGTTGTAGAAGGGAAGCACGTAGGCTCGTCCCAATCCGTCCACGTTGGACGGTTCCAATCCGAGCGCGCTGCAGGTCATGAAGCAGGAGAGCACGCTTTGCGGCGAGCATTCCGCGAGTTTCGGCGTCTTGTTGATCGCGGACACACACATCTGATAGAGGCGGTCGGGGCTGATGTTGTTGCCGACGACGCTGGCGATGCGCGGCCAGCTTTTCTTCATCATCATTTTCAGATTTCGTTTCGGCGTCATTTCGACCATCTGCTGTCCTTGCGCCTGCTGTGCGATCTGTCCCATGATTATTGCTCCTTTTCTTCGGTGGCTTTGAATGCGAATTTGCGGTATGTGGTGGCTTTGACGACGTATTCCTTGCGGGTCGTCGGCTTGTAGGTGGCTTGGAGGTTGCCGCAGCGCACGCCCGTATGCGAGCCGATGCGCAGGATGATCTGCTCCTGCAATGCCTTCTGCTCGTTTGTCAGTTCCTTCGCGCGGTTGGACGTGCTCTCGTATCTTGCGAGCAGGTCGTAGAGGTCATCGTCGTCGCTTTCGTCCACAATGTCCGGCGTTGGTTCCGGGAACGCCTTCTGCACGTCCCCGCCTGTGGTGAGCTGCGGTGGCGTGTCGGTGGTGACGAAACGCCAGAAATCGGCTGCGGCCTTGTCGATCGCGGCCATATCCTCCACGTCGGCCTCGAACGGTATTTCCACCGGCTCGTCGTCTCCGATGGCCGCGTACACGTAGCCCCACATCCATCCAGTGACGAGCGCGTAGAACTCGACTTGAGCGAGATAGTAAGGCGGAATCCGGAGGTTGCCGTCCTCGTCATGCCAGTCCCCCGCTCGACGGTTACCAGCCGTTTTGATTTCGAGGATTCCAAAACTTCCGTCCTCCCTTTGCAGGATGCCGTCAAGGGAAGCTCGCAGGTATGGCCTCTCGCGGGCGATGAACTGCTTGTCCGTACCGTCCGTGACGAGCATTTCCGGATGATTGGCGCGGAATCGTTTCCTGAGCTCGTTCTCCAAGGCATTGCCGCGAATGACGGCCCACTTGTCGGAGATGTCCTCCGGTTCCACGCGGCCGGTCTTCTCAAGCCACAATTCGTAAGGCGTTTTGAAAGCGTTAAGGCCGAGGATCGTGCTCATGTCCGAGCCGCCCACACCAGCCTTACGGCTCTTCAACCACGCGAGATGACGTTCCGTCTTCTTGCACTGCCTGAACCGCTCGACCGTGTAGCGTTCCGTGTCCTTGAGGGGAATACGCTTCATTTCTTCTCCACTTTCACTTCCTGAATTTCGGCATCGAAGTAATTGACAATCAGATTTGCGATGTCCATCGCGGACATTTTGAGTCGGGTGATTTCTTCCTTGTTCTCGGCCTTGACGGTGAAAACGCAGTCCTTGCTATCGAAATTGAGCTTCATTTTGCGTCCTTCGAGTAATTGGCCTTAATGTCCATCAATTCGCCGTTCAGCAGCTTGGTGGCGAATCCGTAGACGACTTTGTCGTTGGCATGGTATGCGGCACGCTGCAATGCTGAAATGGAGTCGTAAATATTAACCAGCGCGTTCACGATGACGGCGCGTGGGTTCTCCGTTTCGGACTGTGGCTTCTGTTCCTGGACTGTGACGGCGGTCATGATTTCTTCCTTCTTTCCGGTTGTGGTTGTTTCTCGTGTTTTGCGCGGCGAATGCTTATCAAAGGCCGGTAGCAGTCCTTCCTTGCGGAGTTGGCTGAGAATGTTGCCGACTGTTTTCTGGCTCAGGCCGAGCGTTTCGGCGGTTTCCTTGCCGTCGAACGGTTGGCCTTGGTCGATGCGTTTTTGGCAGTGCGCGAGGATGAGATCGCGTTTCGACGGTTCCTCCGGTTTCGCCGGAAGGCCTTGCGTGAGGAGTCCGGCCTTGCGTAACGCCCGCATTTCGGTGATGCTGAGGCCGGCTTCGCCTTGCTCGTCGTAAATGTTTTTCAGTTCGGCGAGTTCACTGTCCGTGTATTCGTGTTTCAATTCGTTCCCTTTCTGAGTTTTTCGATGAGCGCGTGGTTTTCGCGAATGAACTTGTCCATGTCGATTCCTTGCTGCGTGAGGGTCGGTTTGCCGGTGTCGAAGCGTGCTTTCCAGTCGCTTTTAATGTTTGGGTGGCTTTTGCACTGTGTCGCCGGAACGAACATGCCGTTTTTCATCTCGCCACCGTCCTCCGGTACTTGTGCGCCAAGACCCACTGTTCCGCGGTTTGACGCTGGTATCTGACTTTGCGCCTGTCCTGATGGCCTTCTGGCGGTTCCACGCCGATTTTCAAGTACGGCGGGCCTTTGCCGGTGCTCCGCCAGTTGGCGAGCGTGCGCACGCTCATGCCGAGCATGACGGCCAGTTCAGATGGCGTGAGCAGATCGTCACTCATCGTCGTCGGGTGGGCAGTAGCGGTTGATGAAGTATGTCTGGCCTTTGCCGGTGACCTTCGCGGTGCGGTTGATGGTCACATGCCCGTCCGAATGGGTGATGGCGGTTTCCTTGATGCGGAACAGTCCCAAGTCCATGGCCTTCTGGGTCGGCACGTTGCGGTTCGAGCCGGTCTTGCCGAGGTATCCGTCCTGTCGAAGAATCTCGAACAGTCGGTTCTGGCCGATGTCCAATCCGTTCTGCCGGAGCATTTTCGCGAGTTCCCCGATGAGGCACGTGCCGTCGCTTGCGGCCACGGCGTCCGCGAACCGCGCTTTCGGCTCCAGTTCCACGATGCGCGAGTCCTTGGCCTGAAGCTGCTGGTTCTTGCGTTCGATGGTCTTCTGCGCGACGAGCACCGCACGGGCCATGATGTCCTCGTCTGAATCAGCATCGGAAACACGGATTGCCCCACCCTCGTTGAAATACTTGTCGAGGGCTTCTGCGGCTTCCTGCTGGTAGACGGTCACGTTATGACGTGCCTGTTCGTCACTGAGACGGTTCGTGTCGATAGTGGCTAGCCACATGGTCAACGTCTTGCGGCTGATTGCCACCATGTCACGTTGTTTACCGTCTGCGCCAACTGTTCGTATCATACGAACGTTTGCCCATGGCGTTCTCTTGAGTCGTTCCCACTGTCCGTTATATGCGATGCCGATGTTCTCGCAGATCGGTTTCAAAGCCGCGTAGATTTCACCGGCATCGGACTTTTGTGCGATCATCATGCTCCCGTTGAACGGAATCTCGACAATATCGTTGCTCATTTGGTTGCCTCCGCGTAGAGAATGTCGATCATGTCAGTGGTGTTGTATTTGGCTTGGAGTTCTTTGGAGCCTCTGCGCATGGCTTTCACCAAATCTTTTGGAATGATCGTCGTTCCTGTGGTTCCGTTTTCCATATTTTTGGGGATGATGGCGGTGAACATGTCCTCTGGCAGTTTTGTGAGGAGGCTTAGCGCTTTAGTAGACATGCCTAACTCTCCTCGCAGATTGTGCAGGTAGCCGTTGTCGGTGAGGTACTTGAGCCTCTGCTGTTTGGTTTCGTTCATTTTGGATTCTCCTAGTATTCGACGGCTTCGATGCGGGTGATGAAGAAGTGGATGCCGGGGGCGCATTCGTGCCACCGGTTTGTGTCGAAGTCTTCGACGTGGATGGTTTCGCCTTTTTGGTAGGTGAAGTCTGTGTCGTGTCCGCTGTATGCCGTGGTGTCTGGTGGAAGGCTGTTGCCTTGCTTGTCTTGCAGGTCGAGCACTCGCGCTGTGCTGGCGCGGCAGTTGCGTCCCGTGCCGTTGGAGCGTTGCGCGTCGGCTGGGATAAGCAGCTTCACGATGACTGGTGTGGCTGGTATGTCGTCTGTCCATGCTTTTTTCCAGCCGATGATGTCGCCTTCATCCGGAAGGATGCTGGTTTTGGCGATGCTGAGTTTTACATGGTTGGCACCGCTCAGGTCGGCCTGGCTCAGGTCTGCACCACTCAAGTTGACGCCGCGCAGATCTGCACCGTTTAGGTCTGCGCGGTTTAGGTTGGCATGGCACAGAATGGCGTAGCTCAGGTCTGCACCACTCAAGTTGACACGGTACAGGTTGACGCCGCGCAGATCTGCACCGCGCAGATCTGCACCGCGCAAGTTGGCATGGCACAGGATAGCGTAGCTAAGGTCTGCACCGCGCAGATCTGCACCGCGCAAGTTGGCATGGCACAGGTCGGTAGCGCTCAGGTTGGCATCGCTTAGACCGGCACGTCGTAGGTCGGCACGGCGTAGGCAGTCGCGTCCGTATTTTTCGAGGATGGCTTCGATGCTTTCACCTTCGAGGATGCCGTTTGGCGTGGTGATTTTCATTGGTTTTCCTTTGCTTGTTGACGTTGTGTGCCCCACCCTGACGAGTGGATGGGGCTGAGTAGCTGGTATCGGAGTCGAACCGATGCCGTCCGTGGATTCCGAACGCCCCTTTGACCGTTGGAACGCGACCTGAACGCGTTCACGACCGGTGGCGCGGCCGACGGTGACTGGCCGTCAGGCGGACTTGAAAGGGTTTGCAAACACCGGAATGCCTGCGTTTCTTGATAGAGGAGAAGAAGATTGGAATCCGTGGACGGGCGAACCGTCGCCCAACCGAGTGCGCCGACAGTGTATGTGAAGCAAGATGTGGTCGGCGCGTGGATAATAATCGATATTCAGTTATATGTGTTCCCCGCCAGCCGACATGGTGAACGTGGATGTCCGCGAAAACGTCCCTAATTTGGTTTGTTTTGTTGGACTGTCGGCTGGTGGGAAGTCTTTATTCGCGTGGGGCGAACCGCACGGTCAGCCATAGGACGGTCAGGATGTAGATTCCGGCGACGAGCCATGCCATGTGCCTGTCGGTCACATGCCATGTGAAGAGCAGTGTCATGCTGCTCACGAATCCGATGATGGCGGCTGCGAACTTCAGACGGCGGAGCGTGTAGTTCGGTTTCGCGTCCCCCGCCTGCCCGCTGTCACGGTGGTGGTCATGGCTGGTCATTTGCTTGCCTCCAGTTCCTTGAGGATTCGATTGCATTCGCGTCGGACGCGCTGCACTTCGGTCTTGGTGAAGTTGAAGTAGTATTGGCCGGTCGATGTGCGGAAGCTCATTCGAGCCATCGGCCTGCCGTCCTGGGCGGTGAAGGCCTGCATATCGAATCCGCCGTCGTCCATCCAGCTCATCGTGTGTTTCCCACCTTGTTGTTGAGCCCGTAGGCGATGTCTTCGATTTCCGCTGACGTGAAGTCCGCGAGGGTGATGTCTTGGATGCCGTCAACGAGGCTGGCGCTGCCGTCCTCATGGAGGCGGATGTAGAAGCCGCTTGATGCGAGCAGCAGGCATCCGGTCTCGTGGAGTGTCGGCGGTTTCGGCGGGTTGAGTAGTTGGCTGGTCATTTCTGCGCTTCCTTGGCGATCGTGTCGATGATGACGTCCACGAGGTCGGGCACGTCGAGGTCGACGTATCCGACGATGTGACCGAGCGAACGCCTTGCTTCGATTTCGTCCCACCCGTCGGCATAGGCCGGACGGATGGCGTCGCCCTTGTTCTCAAATTCGCTGAATATCGCTTCGACGCAGGCCTTGCGCAGGTCTTTGTTGTAGGTCTTTATGTACATCAGTGCTCCTTTGGTGTGGTTTTCAGGCTTTGAATTGTTTGATGCTGTCGATTGGCTGGATGAGGAGCATGACGAGGTTTTCAGGTTCCATGTCGAGCATGGCCGCAGCTTTTTCGATTTCGTCCGTCGAGAGTGGCGTGTGGCCTTTGAGCCTGTTGTTTACGGCTCTGATTTCAAGGCCCCATGCTTTTGCTAGGTCTTTTGGTGTCTTGTCGTGTCTGGCGAGTTCCGCTTTGAGGTTTCTGGTGGCTGTTTCCGTCAGACCGGCCATTCATCCTCCTCGATTCCATGTTTGGTGAGGCATGCGCGCCAGTCGTGCCAGCCGGGGCCGCGCATGTGGCCGCACGGGTAGTGGTCAGGGGTCTTGGTCTTCTTGGTGCTCAACATCTCGTTTTTCCTTTCGACGGTTTTAATCTATGCAAATTCGTAGATTTAGACTATGAATTTGCATAGTTCTTTACAATTTGTACACATTGACTACGTAATTGGCTATACTGGAGGCATGGGTATGAAAGCAAACGAAGTGACCGCATTCGCAAAACAGGTCATGCGAGAGTGCGTCAGGCTTCAAAAGCAAAGCGGCATGACCATCAAGGAATTCACCAAGGCTTGCGGCTTCGGCGAGGACTACTGGTACAAACGGCAGAACTTCACGCGCCCGCTCAACCTGAGCGACCTGGAACGCATCAGCGAAGTGACCGGCGTATCCATCGGAGACATCGTAATGGACTCCAAACGCCATGCTGTCGAAGCAGCCGAGAGGAAAGCGCAGGCAGGCGGTTATGGTCTTGCCGCCTATAACGCCGCTGGCAAGCAGGAGGCCATCAATGGAGAGGCTGGGCCGGATTACGACGAGCCTGCCTGACCTGCCGATCGACCGGCGCATGACCTACGGCGCCATGCGCCGCGCCATCATCGGCCTGCCCGTCACCGTATCCAGCGCCATACTGCCGGACGGACTATGGGGCTGCTACGACGCCGCGACCGAGGTGATACTGATCGACCGCAGGCTCACGTACACGGCGAAGCGCTGCACTTTGGTGCACGAGCTCTTGCATTGGCGGCACGGCGACACGTCATGCGACCATGTGGCACAGAGTCGCGAGGAGCATAGGGCGAGACGCGAAACCGCCTTGACGCTGATAGACCCACTCCGCTACGGCATGCTGGAACAAATGTACGAAGGGAATTCGTGGAACATCTCCCAGGAACTGGAGGTGACCCAGCAGGTGCTCGGAGACTTCCGACTGGCAATGTCTGAGCGAGTCTGCATCATTTGAGCAATAGAATCAAAGAGAAAAAGAAGGGAACAATCATGGCGAAGAGACCACAGCCTGCACCGGACGCGATCTACACGTGCGAAAGGCTTGACGATCCGCTGTTTATGGGTATCCGCCTGTATGCCAATCGCTTGGAATTGGATGTCTGCACGACGTACCTGCACCGGTATAAGAAGACCGAAGCATACCAGGTGAGCGACCTGCAAGGAGTGACGATCAAGAAGCGCACCGTCACATGGAAATACAGTGCGTTGCGCTCACTGCCACTGAAATTCAAGAAAGCCGAGGACGCGCAGGAATTCTACAATGCCGTGAACAGCCTCTAAAAACATTAAGCCCCACAGATTGTGGGGCTTTTATATTAGGTATGTAAAATAAGTGGTTGGAAATTGGTAAATATCTGGTTGGACAATCAAGATGATGCCCGCCGAATCCCAACCACTAATTTAACGAATATTATCTCTAAAAATCCAACCACTTTTTTAACGATAGGAGATTCGGCTTAGCGGTCTGAAATCCGTCACACCTCGACGGTCGATCCCTGTCTTGATGCCTCTTTCGCAATCCCGTTCGGGATCTTCTTCAAGGAACGAGACGACGCCCTTGGCCATGCGAGAGATGAGGCCTTCGAGCTTGATAACGCAGTCGTATGCGCAGGCCTTCAAGTTTTCCGCACCAACTCCGGTATGGCCATAGCTCGCGACGATTCCGCACTCGTCGCCTTGGACGCATACCCCGATGACTTTGTAGGGGCTGTAATCCTTTCCTTTGCCCTCGATGACCGAGGACCCCGCATGGACCACTGCACAGCGCAGCTGGTAGAGGTCTGAGGCGGTGAATGCACCTCGCGCCGTTATGCCGTTGAGCTCATCGCTAATCTCGTCTTGGCTCTTCTCGTCTTTTCGCTCAGCGTTCATCTTCTCGCCGGCATTTGGAAGATCCAGGTATTTCACGCACCAATCGGTGTACTTCATGCCGACGGCTTTTGCGCAGACGTCGGGTATAGTCACGACGAGGCTCAGCGCTGCAAGCAAAAGCCCTGCGTCGAAGGCTATCTCGCATTCTTCCACGAGCCTGCTGGGCGTGCGATGAATCACGGTCGGGTAGCCGTATTCGTTGACGGCGCTTTCCAGGCCACCTGAAGGCGCAGGCCTCCAGGCTGCAATTTCGTCGAGTCTCGCATTCATAGGATCTCCCCTTCCTTCTCTCTGCTTCAAGCTACCGCAGATGGGGATTGGACATGCTGATTTTTTTCTTTTTGGCACATTCCCCTTATAAAAAGAATGTTAAGAACTGGTACGTCTTATATATGTATAACGCTGGTAATACCGTAGCAGCGGGTTCCTGTTACTTTCGTTATATTCGTTGTATAAATTTGATTATACACTTGAGTGGTGCTATAGTTCAAAACATTAAATAAAAGCCCACGCGGTTGGTCAGAACCACGCGGGCGGGGAAAACCTAGGACGATTCTCCGTGCACCAGAATACCGCGAGGCATGGAGGGAAAGACGATGAAACCAATGGGATACAAGAACACCGACGCCTTCTACGAGCTCGCCAGCAAAGGACGCCTCGCATACCAGCGAGGCGACAACATCGGAGTCTACGCCATGGCGCAACTCGTACTCGCATACATGTGCGACCAAACCTACGACTGGGACCGCGAACGCAACCAGCCGCCTGAGAAGCTGCGCAAGGTCAACGCGCCATGCCGCTACTACACGCTCGGCTGGCGCTCATTCTCCGACGATCATGGAATGGTCATGCTCACTCCGGAGCAAGCCATGAGCGAAGACGCCGACAAAATCATGCGCAAGCGCGAACTCAACGCAAAGAAGCAATTCAGCGACGCCGCCGTATGGCTACAGGAGCGTGGCGTGATCAAGAAGCTGGAACCCGCTTCGCTCGGCAAGAACGCGGGCTTCCTCCTCCTGCTTGGCGACGACGAGGAGAATCTGGCGGTGGAACGGTGGGCGCGCCAATGCCTCAACCTGCCGATGGTCTGGTAAACCTAGCGGCCGACGCATGGAACCGACAGCACAATCGGCCACGTGAGATTAACCCCGAAAAACTTCATGACAGTGAGACCGATAGCCCAGAGAATCAGGAGAGCAAGCAGCGCGGTAAACACGAACTCGCCAATCATGCACACTCTTCTGAACCTGGGATGACTTTCAGAGAAAAGCCGCATACGCTCACCCCTTGCCTTGTCAAGATACATGGAAGTGGCACAAACGTTGAACAATCTCATAAACGGGTGGAAACGCAGCACCTTTGAGATCAGACGCCCCAGCTCATCCGGATCCTTCGACCGGGACACATCGGACTCCGACGCAAGTGGATCACGCTCATTCTGCAAACCCTTCGCCTGCTCGTCCAAATCCGAAGGAAGCCGTATGTCACTCTTACTGAAATCATATTGCCTATCGGCATAATCGGAATCGTCCACTTCCCCACGCATCCGCAAACTACTGCCTACGCAAATTATCTAAACGCATTTTCATGGCACTAACGGACACGTCGAACAGACGCGCCATCTCCTGCACGCTCTTCCCTTCGGATTTGAACTCCCTGACCTTCGTCTCAGGCATGAGAATCGCGCCTGCGAACTCGTCGGCGAAGAACTCGTGCGGGAAGTAATCGTTCTCCCTGCGACCACCCATACGAACTTCCCTGAATCCATATTCATTGTCTTTAGCCAGGACGGTACGCTCTATGAAATGCCCGAGTTCATGAGCGAGCGTGAATCGACGGCGCACAGCAGGCTCGTCACTGTCGATGAAAGCCCTCGCGTTCTTCTCCGTGGCTCGCTTCACGATCATGCCGGATAAATCGTCCGGCATGACACGCCTGTAGGTTATGACGCCGCACGCCCTGCATATCTGTTCTATATTCACTGGAAGCTGCTGATCCCAGTTTTCATCCAACACTGTTTTCGCATTGTCGCGCGCTTGCTTCCACACCAACTCAGCCATGCCGACAACCCCTTGCTATCCTTGGTTGACTCTCCACCATTTGGATAATCTGATAAATTTACGTGCTTCATGTATTTTCCGCAAATCCTAATCGCGTGTCTTCATTATAGGCATGGCGGGGCAGCTTCCTTTTCCTGAATCCCTGAAACCATCTCTTAATTCAGATTCACCACTGGATTCCAGAGGTCCACCGACGATTCGATGATTCCGTGCCCACATTTTGCCCACACTTTTCCGGTAATTGCAGTGATTTGCAGTGAATTGGAGTGAATTGCAAACCATGCGAAAACCCTTGAAAACACTGGGAAAATGGCGGAATGCCAACGATTCGGAAAACCGAGCGTAAAGGGTTCGAGTCCCTCATCGCCCACCTTTTGTTTCCGCAAAAATAAGCCGTTCCGACTCTTCTGATATTCCCAACTATCTCGCGTGCACGTCAGCAAAGTCATGACTTTTGTCAATATAGACAATTTCATGGAAACATCTTCTTCGACTGCTTCCGCAAGCAAAAAAGGCTCGGAATCGTGTGATTCCAAGCCTTTATATGAGCGCCCGACCTTGACCATGCGTGCCAAGGCAGGTAAAACGAATACGATCAGCGGCCTTTGCCGAATGCGCGCAGACGGATGCCGTTCCAGTCACCGCTGACGGTCAGCGGCGTAGCTGCATTCATGCCGGCGGTCTTCGCGGCGGACTGCACGGTGCTTGAACTTGCCGCGCCCGGGCGCCCCGGCTTCGGGGTGAGCACCCACAATGGACCATCGTCTCCAAGGACCGCATACGCATCGACGATGGTGTCAGACAGTTCGTCTTCGTCATCGCCGTCGCGCCACCAGATAATCACGCCATCAACGGCGGAATCATAGTCCTCGTCGACCAGCTCTTCACCGGTCAGCTCCTCGATCTTGGCGCGGATCGAGTCGTCCACATCATCGTCCCACAGCCATTCCTGTACCAGGTCGCCAGCGTGGAAACCGAATTCTTCAGCGTTATCAGATGCCGTTTGATTCACGTTCGTCAATATACCAACACTGCTCGAACATATACGTTACGAACCGTGGAATTGCTCACTTTGCGAGATTGTTTTTTCTTATATCTCGGAATGCGTCACTCTCCCGCGGAGCATTGCGGCAGGGATGCACCCTTGCCGTCTCGGACGGCAATCAGCGCATCGTACGCCTCCTGCAAAGTGGACACCTTCACCACGTTCAAACCTTCCGGAATATGATCCACAACGCTGGAACAATTGGATTCCGGGGCAAGGAACCAAGTTGCTCCGTCGCGTTTCGCTCCGAGCATCTTCAAACGGATGCCTCCGATTTCACCGACTTCACCTTTGTCGTTCATAGTGCCCGTTCCCGCGATGATCTTACCCCCAGAAAGTTTTTCACCGGTCACCTTGTCGATCAGACCAAGCGTGTACATCATGCCCGCCGACGGCCCGCCGATGTCGTCCACATGCATGGACACCTTCATGCCGGACACGTCATAACCATGCTCTTCCAGGAACTTTTTCGCCGCTGCGGTGGCGGAATCCTGCGATGACGTCATCTCCTTGTCGCTGGACTGCTTGTATTCCTCTGCGGTCTGTCCAACAGGAACCACCGCTTCCTGAGGCATCACCGTGGATTTTGAATCGGCCCACGCCACCAATGCCTGCGCGTTCGACACCGGGTACCCTGGCACGCCTGAAGCATTGACCGTGACCAACAGCAGTTGGCCTGAATCCTTATACGTTTTCGCACCGGAAACGGCGATGACCTGCTTGCCGGAAACCTCCCCGAGCACATTCTGTGTCGGGCCGGGCACCTGCACCACATACGCGCTGGGCATAATCAACACCAATACGCACAGTACCGCCACCAACGGCCCTGCAAGATAACGCCATGAACGCGCGGACAGCCAACCTTCCGCGCCTATCAGCCATCGTTTGACACGTCCCGGAGCGCCGCTACGTGTGTTTTTGCCGTGAATTCGTCGTGTTTCCTTCATCTTGGGCATACCTCCCATAACATAGTATGGAACCAACCAAACTTGAAAAAACGCTTAGGAAAAGGCAGGGCCGGCATGGACGAGAACGCGATCCGCCAATGGTTTATCGATTGTTTCGGACCAATTCAAGGCGAGATGGCATGGAACCAGTTTTCCAACATGCCGGAAGAGTTGCGCGACCAGTTGATGAGTCAGGATGTGAGCAAGCTTCCCAAGCCGGCCGAGGTCAGGTCGATGATGCAGGCGTTCACTGCGGGCGGGCTCAACACTTTCGGAGACATCCAGCACATCACCGAGGAAGGTCCAATCAACGTCAAACTGGCGAAATCATTGGCATTGCAGCAGGCCAATGGCGAAGGATCGGAAACCAGTGTGAGCGCGGAGTACGGCGAGATGGCCCGGCGAGCCATCAGCGAGGCGAATCTGTGGCTTGACACCGCTTGCGAATTCAACCCCGCGCAAGGCGAAACGCAGGTGCTTACCCGCGCAGGCTGGGTGGAAGGATGCATCGATTCCTGGGCGCAGTTTGCATCCCCGATTGCCGAGTCGATGAGCGACGCTCTGGCTTCGATTTTGTCACAGCGTTTCGGCGATTCCGAATTCCATACGGAAATTTCCGGCATTTTCGCCGGTCCGGTGCAGATTCCGATTCCCGATGATATGAAAGATCCGGCAAAACTCATGCGTTTCGTCGGCAATACGTCGTTCGCCATGCAGCTGGGACGTGCCGCCGGCGATTTGTCGCATGAGGTGCGCGGCAGTTTCGACCAAAGCATTTCGTTGCTGAAGAATCCGGCTGGAGGCCTGATCGTGCAGAATGTCGTCGAATATGCGAAATCCTTGGAAATCGACGTGAACGAAGTAATGAGCTATCTTGCACTGCAAGAGCTCGCCCATTCGCGCCTGTACGCTTCCGTGCCGTGGCTGATGCCACGCTTCGAGGCGCTGTTGGGCAAGTATGCCCGTGGCACCAGCATCGATTTGGACGCCATGGAGGAGCAGATCCGCGATGCGCAGTCCGTCGATCCGGATTCCATGGCCGACGCGGTGAACATCACCAAGGTGGCGTTCCCTGACACGCCTGAACAACAGCAGGCCATGAAATCGCTGGAGAATCTGCTCGCCTTGGTAGAGGGTTGGGTAGACACCGTAGTGTGGCGCGCCGGCATGGCTCATATTCCGCATATCGAACAGCTTCGTGAGATGCTCCGCCGCGAGCGCGCCATCGGAGGTCCTGCGGAACGCACCTTCGAAAGCCTGATCGGCTTGCAATTACGCCCGAAGCGCATGCGTGAAGCGGCCGCATTGTGGGATAACATCTGCGCTACGGAAGGCGCGCAGGCACGAGACGCGAAATGGTCACATCCCGATCTACTGCCGCAACTGCCGAATGATGACGATGACAACACCTCACAGTCGCAGAACAACGGATCGTCGGAAAACACGGAAAATACGACGTTCGCCGCTTCCAATGCCACCGATATGGCGTCGCAGCCCCTTGGCGGCACCGATGGCATGACCATCGATTGGGATGCCGAACTCAGCAAGCTGCTTGACGAGGAAGAGCACAAGGGCGGCGAATCCGATACCAATGGCAGCGACTCTGACGATTCCGCAGAATCCGGCAGTAACAACGATACCGACGCCGAGTAATCGCGCTATTCCGTTAGCAGTATCAGCGGAAAAAGCGCGACACCCGTCGTGCCCTTTCACCCTCATTGCCTTCACGGGTACGCGCATATGAGACGTCAAGCGTGTCTTCGGCGCGCGTCACGGCCACATACATGAGCCGGCGTTCCTCCTCAAGCACGTCGTCATCCTGCGGCAACCCATACGGTATGAGTCCTTCCGAGCAGCCGATAAGGAACACGTGCTTGAATTCCAAACCTTTGGACGCGTGGATAGTGGAAATGGTCACGCCGCTCAGATCCGCGCCGACGCCCAATGCCTCCAACATGGCCAGTCTGGTCTGCGTGTCGTCGGAAAGTGCGGAATTCTGCCATCCGCTATCCCTGCGCACGCGATATCTCAAATGCTGTTCGGCCAATGCCTTGCACAGGATTTTCTGCTGCGCGTTGACTCTGGTGAGAATCGCGCAATCGGCCGGCGACTCCCCCGCATCCACCAGTTTGCGGATGCGCGCCGCCACACCTTGCGCTTCCTCCCAATCGCTGCCATATATGGTTTCCACGACCCTCCGTCCTTTGCTCCTTTCAGAGCTGAGCTTCAGATAATCGGCCCGCTGCGGCGATGCCGCAAGCACACGATTGGCATAGTTGACGATCTGCGGCGTGGAACGGTAGTCGTTGTTCAGATTGATGTCAGCGGTGAGCGGACCGAATTCCGAATCGAAGTTGAGCAGACTGTAGCTACTTGCGCCCGCGAACGAGTAGATGGTCTGCGCCGGATCGCCCACCACGCAAATATTGCGGTTTGAGCCGAGCCATCGGGTGAGCAGACGGTGCTGCAATGGCGAAACGTCCTGGTACTCGTCGACGGTAAGCCATCTGATGTTGGAGCGGATAGCTGAGGCCACTTCCTCGTCGCTTTCCATCAGATGACAAACGATCAGCAGAATATCGTCGAAATCGATTTCGTTGCGGTTGGTTTTTTCTGCCTCATACGCTTTGTATACGTCTACGAATTGGCTTGGTTCGAGGCCTGATGGCGGCTGCCGATGCGTTGCCGCGCAAACCCGCGCGTAATCTTCCGGTGCGATCAGTGAGATTTTGCACCAGTTGATTTCCGCTTGCAAGTTACGTATGGTGTCGTCATCCACTTGGAAGGTGGTGACGCGGCGCAGCGAGCGCTCCACCAGTTCACGTGGATTTCTGGAAATGAACGGCATCGGCCCCTCGCATACGTCCGGCCACACTTGGCGTAGCTGATGGAGGGCCGCGGAGTGGAAGGTGGCTGCTTTGACGTCGGCTGCGACATCGAGTTTCGATAGGCGGCTACGCATTTCCGCCGCCGCTTTGACGGAGAATGTGACTGCGATCGTGCTTCGTGGATTCCACGCTTTGGTGGCGCACGCATAGGCGATTCTGCGGGTAACGGTTCGCGTCTTGCCCGCGCCCGCGCCCGCGATGATGCGCACTGGACCGTCCACGGCCGTTGCGGCCGCCCTTTGCGCCTCATCCAATCCGTCAAGAATCTCTTCCGCTGTTGCACTCATACGTTCCATTGTGGCAGATTGCCGTCGCCATGTGACGATTTGCCCGCGGTTCACCTGCAGTTTTACTGGCAAGTCGGCAACGCTTCGCCCTTATTGTGTATTAAGGTTGGAATTGTGACCGAACGAAGCAAATTTATGATAGCTGCCCTGACGAGTGCGGCGATGCCGAACGCCGCCATTGCGGGCGCGCGTGCCAGCGAACAGACCAACCCGACCGACGAGGGGTACGGCGTCGACCATGCCGTGGTTCAGGATGCAGCGGGCAAGCTGTATGACGTGTTCGCATCCAACACGCCTGAAGGCCGTAAGCGTCTTGCCGGTCGCGTGCGCGCTGCGCAGACGCTCTCGCAAGCCCGCGAATTAGGCGGATTGGGTTTTGCCGTCGATAGCATAGTAGCTTTTTCAAACGGCGATTTGAAGCATTCCGCCACTGGAGATACGTCCGTGCTGGTGGCCACCCACCATGTGGGTCAGGCGCGGCCGTTGGAGCTGCTGACTTTGGATGATTGTTCCAGCGTAGGCACCGCTTTGGGCGCGATTCATCGCCTTCGTCCCGACTTCCTGCAGGAAGCGGGCTATCCGACGTTTGTCACCGGCCAGATTCGCGCTCAGCTGACCGCTTGGATCAAGCGCCTGCGTCAGGCTGGTCATGTTCCGCAGGAGATCACCACTAGTTGGGCGAATATTCTTGAAACCGACGGCCTATGGTCGTTCTCCACTTGCCCGGTGCATGGCGGGTTGCGTGACGGCGATGTGCTTTTTTCCGGTTCGTCCATCACCGCGGTCACGAATTGGCAGGATATGCAGGTCAACGATCCTGCCCGCGATTTGGCTTGGATTTTCGCCAAGCTTGACGAGAACCACCGCAATGCCTTGCTTTCCGCATACGGTCGCATGTTGGGCAATCGTTTGGATGATCTGATTATGCTGCGGGCCAATCTGTGGCTGCAGATGGAGCAGGTCGGCGATTTTATTTCCGCTTTGAACAAGGCAGACAACGCCAAGATTATGCAATTCAAGGCGCAGGTGGAACGCCTGGCCCACCAGTTGGGTGTCGCCACAGCGAAGAATCGCGTGCAAACTGAAACGAAGCAGGAGTCCAAGGATCGCCCCCAGCGCCCGCCGAGCACAATCACCGTAGGCACGTTGCTGAACGAATCGGAGCGTCGCCGTAACGCGGCCGCACAGCAGAATGATTCCGACACGACCGGCGAACGTCATGTTGACGCTGTGGATATGGATGATTCCACTGGCGATTTCGACGCGACCGGCGATTTCGACGTGACTGGCTCCCAGCCGGTCCGCAAGACGAAGGGAATCGTCAACGACGCGACGGAAGCGTTCGCACCGGCCGGAGCCCAGCCATCACAGGCACCGTCCGGCAATACGAATGAACATGAGGCGACCTCGGTCAGCACTTTCATTCCGGAACATTCCGCAAAAGAACGGCACGAATCCATGCCGTCAAGTTCCACCATGGTAATCAGCAGGCTGGAAACGGCCGACGACAACGACGATACGAACGAGGAATCGATTCCCGCATCGCACAGCGAGGCCGCGACAGTACTCATTCCACTGTTGGAGCGAGATGAGGCGACCATGCAGAAAGCGCAGGCGCAGATCAATCAGTGGGAGGCGGAAGACGCCACCGATGAGAAGCTACGCGTAGAATAGGCGCACATAACCCGTACATACACGTGCGCATGCATTGCGCATTATCACGAAGGAGCATCCATGGATATTGAACTCGGCATTCAGAATGTGGCCCGCACCGTCACCTTCAGCACCGAACAGAGCGCCGATGAGGTCAACGCGGCCATCGCCGACGCCGTGGAGAACGGCAAGACCATCAATCTGACGGACGACAAGGGTCGTCGCATCGTGGTGCCGGCAGGCTCGCTCGGCTACGCCATCATCGGTTCCGAAACCAAGCACGCCTTCGCTTTCTGCAACCTCTGACCCGTTCGCATCACCAGATTTCAGCTTCGAACTGAAACACACGTTTTCGACGTAACAAGAAAAGCTAGACGTTCGCGCCTGGCTTTTCCATTTTGGGCGATCAACTCGTTTCTGGTTTCATATCTCAATTACGCGTCGATGATTGCGTTTTGGTTTTTTATTTTCGCCTTCGACGATTCTTTGCTCAAGCGGACGCCTCGATTGATGATTTCCTGAACTGTTTCGTCGCTGGTGAGGTTCTCCCCCAGCGCGTTCGGCTTGCCTTTACCATGCCAATCGGATCCGCCAGTCACCAGCAGGTCGTGCCGGCGCGCAATGGTGAGCAGACGTTCACGCTGTTCTGATGGATTGCCGCGATGCCACACTTCCAAACCGTCCAAGCCTTCGGTGATGAGAGATTCGATTTGCCGGTCGGTCAGTAATGTCCGATTGCGCCGGGGGTCTCCGGCGTGGGCGATAACCACCACCCCGCCCGCACCCTTGACCGCGGCCACCACGTCGTGCGTGGTCGGTGATGGCGTGGGAATGTAATATTTCGACGTTGCGCTCACCGCATCGGCGAAAGCGTCGGATCGTGTTTCATACACGCCGGCAGCCACCAATGCGTCGGCGATATGCGGCCGGCCTATCGTGGTGCGTTTGCCTTCACGCACCTGCGCGAGCACATCATCCCACGTAATCGGAAAATCCTGCGCCATCAGTTCGACCATGCGCTTGGTTCTACGCAGTCGCGCCTCGCGGGTGGACGCGAACATCTCGCTGATATCGGCGTTCAGCGGATCATATTGGAATGCGAGCATGTGCACGGATACGCTCTCATCGACGGCAGTGATTTCCGTACCGCGTAACAACGGCAATCTGACCTCCCGCGAAGCAGCCAACGCATCCTGCCAACCGGAGGTCGTGTCATGATCGGCAATCGCAACACCATGCAATTGCAATGCTCTCGCTTCCTGCAACAACGCACGCGGCGTTTCCGTACCGTCGGAAAAAACGGTATGGCAGTGAATGTCCCAACCTTCAGCGGGCGGTGCCGCAGTGCCTACGCGAATCATGTATCCATCGTAAGCTGTTTTTGGCGCGACTCGGCACAATACCGCGTAAACTAGGCGATGACAACGTTTGTATTTTGATTCAAGGATGCACGATGAGCGATTTTTCCGGCGAACAGGTTGCCGAAGCCACTCTCGACGATGATTATACGAAGCCGCGCGGTTGGCGGCATACCGCGACATGGACGTATCTAGTCATGCTGATCGCCTCGGCGGTAGCGCTGGTCGTATCGTTCGTGCTTTCCGCCGAGACACTGAAATTGGCGCGCAATCCCGGTCAGAAGCTCAGCTGTGATGTGAATGCCGTGATGTCGTGTTCCGCGGTTGCGGAATCGTGGCAGGCTGAGGTTGTGAAGTTCGCCGGTTTGAGTTTCCCGAATGCGTTCTTCGGCATCGCCGCGGAATCAGTGTTCGTAACGATCGCGGTGATCGGTTTGACGAAGGTCGCCGTGCCCCGCTGGTTTGCGTTGTGCACATGGCTGGGTGGATTGGCCGCGCTGGCTTATTCGTATTGGCTGACCTCGCAGTCGTTGTTTGTGATCAACGCGCTATGCCCGTGGTGTCTGTGCCTGATGTTCTCCACCACCGTGCAGTTCATGGCGTTGTCTCATGCCACGGCGGTGGTTCAGGAGATTACGGCCAAGCGCGAGGGCGTACGCACCTACTACCGTCTTAATTACGATCTGATGGTCGATGCCTTATGGATCGTGACATTGATTGTGATCATTCTCGTCGAAGACGGCCCCCTGCTGTTCAGTTGACGTCAAGTAACGTCCAATCAGCAGTAGGGATTCACTCGCCTACAAGAGAAGCCGACTGGAAACAGCCGGCTTCTTTCTTTTGCGTATCCGCAAATTTCAGTGTTATGCGCAAAACCTTACAGCAGTTCGATTTTGCCGACGATGGTGGCCGATCCGGTGAGTTTCACGTCGTTATCGGTCACGTCGACGCGCAGGGTGCCGCCACGCACGGTGATCATCCAATGGTCGATGCCGGTTTTGGCACGCAACGTGATGGCGGTGGCGCACAGGCCGGTTCCGCACGACAGGGTTTCGCCGCAGCCGCGTTCGTTGACGCGCATGGTGGCGTTGCCCTCGTTGTCGCCTTCGCTTTGCTCGTCGATGCGCACGAACTCAACATTCTGGTCGCTTTCGATTCGGGGCGCGACCACCGGCTTGGTCACCAAATCAAGCTGTTCCACCGTCGGCAGGCTGGAGAACGCGTCTTCGATGACGGCCACCACATGCGGATTGCCCATGTCCACGAACGTGCCGCGTGCGGAACCGGCCGTGCCGGGAATCGTCACTTCGCATCCATCAAGATCGCCACGCTTCCATGAACCCATCTCAACCTGGAACACGTCCTTGCCAAGAGTCGGCACATCGCCAAGTGAAGTCAGAACCTTCACACCGGCACGGGTGCCGAGACGGAACGGTTCACCGCCCGGCTGACCGGCAATACCCTGCCGTTGCGCGAACAGAGTGATCGCACGCGTGCCGTTGCCGCACATCTCAGCCAACGAACCATCCGCGTTGCGGTAGTCCATGAACCAATCCGCATTGTCGGCAGCACAAACGGCAATCTGCTTGTCGTTCAAATCGGACACCGCCTGCGGATGAGTAAGGCGGATCAAGCCATCGCCACCGATACCGAAATGACGGTCGCACAGGAATCGCACTTCATCGGCGGTAGGCTCGTACGTGCCTTCGGCGTCCAGATACACCACGAAATCGTTGCCGGTGGCGTGCGCTTTGTAAACAATGCTTGGAATGCTCATACCGATTCACTCTACACGCGGTAGGCTATTGAAGAAGTTGGACGCAACACGTGTGCATTATGTTGCAGTATGTTTGCGTGCGGAACAAGGGAGGACGTATGACTTCAACGGCACCAATCGGCGTTTTCGATTCCGGTTTGGGCGGGATTTCCGTGGCGCGCGAAATCCGCCGCGATATGCCGAACGAACGCGTGCTGTATTTTGGCGATTCCGCGAACGCTCCGTACGGAACCAAATCACCTGAACAGGTACGCAAGCTGTCCGACGCCATTGTGAAACGTTTCGTGGAGCAGGGAGTGAAAGCGGTTGTCATCGCTTGCAATACCGCCACTTCCGCCGCAGCCAACGAGTTGCGCGACAAATACGACATTCCGATCATTGGCATGGAACCAGCGCTGAAGGTGGCGTGCGATCGAGGCCATGGCAATCGTCAGCGTGTCATCGTCGCAGCTACTCCCCTGACGTTGCGGGAACGCAAGTTCGCCGTGCTGATGGATCGTTTCAAAACAGACCATACGATCTTTCCGGAACCCTGCCCCGGTTTGGTGGAGATCGTTGAGCACGGCCAACTCGACGATCACGATGTTGTGATGCACACGCTGCACCAGTATTTCGACCAGTATGATTTGTCGACGATCGATTCGGTAGTGCTTGGCTGCACGCATTTCGTGTTTTACCGCGACTATTTCCGCGAACTGCTGCCCGACACAGCGGCAATCATCGACGGCAACGAAGGTACCGTGCGCCATCTTGGCGTAGTGCTCGAATCGTTGGGCAAACTCTCTCCGGAAGACGCGGACGGTGGTATCGAGCTGGCCAATTCCGACACTTCCACACAAATCGCGCAATTAGCGCAATCGCTGCTTGATCGCTGAGCGCGAATGTTCCGATAGACCGCGTAAAGTCGATTGAAACCCGCAAAAACTGCTCAACCGTTATCAGACGTACAACGACGAAGTGGCGCTGGCCAAGGAATACGAGCAGGACGGCCGCGTGCTCATCCTCGCACCGGAAAGCCTGTACGGCCTGAACACGTTGAGCAAGTCGTTCGAAGGATTGGAACGCATGTACCGCGCAGGCTATGCGGCGGCCGAGGCCATCCCCGCATTCCTAGAAAGCTGAAGATAACGTCCATATCCAACGCCTGCCAGCGGTTCGTTTTCAAATTGAGACATGACACGAAAATTTTATAAAACTCCCATATTATGTCCTATTGTTTTTTCGTCGACATAATCGGCGGAAAAGTCGACATTAAAGGAGAATGAAATGAAGAACAACACATTCCGGCGTCTGCTGGCCATGGCCGCGGCGGGTGCCATGCTGACGTCGATCGCCGCATGCGGATCGTCTTCCAACGATGACACAGCCTCCAACGGCTCCGATAGCACCTCGCTGATTTCAGTGAACAACAGCGAACCGCAGAACGGTCTAATTCCAAGCGACACCAACGAAATGGGCGGCGGCAGAGTTATTCGATACCTGTTCGAAGGTCTGGTGAGCTTCGACGCAAAGGGCAAGCAACATCTCGAAGTCGCCGAGAGTATCACCCCGAACGAGGATGCCACCAAGTACACAATCAAGTTGAAGAAAGGCTGGAAGTTCACCAACGGCGAGGCGGTAACCGCCCATTCCTTCGCCGACACCTGGAGTTTCGCCGCCAACGTGAAGAACGCGCAGAAGACCGCAAGCCGATTCTCCACCATCAAGGGCTATGACGAACTGCAGGATCCGAACGTCGATCCGAAGGCCACGCTTTCCGGTCTTTCCACCCCGGACGACTACACGCTGGTCGTCGAGCTGAACAAGCCTGATTCCGTATTCCCGACCAAGCTCGCGCACCAATCCATGTTCCCGCTGCCAAGCGTGGCATTTAAGGACATCAAGAAGTTCGGCCAGGCTCCGATTGGCAATGGTCCGTACAAGTTCAAGTCCTGGTCCCACGACAAGAACATCATCGTCGTACCAAACAAGGATTATAAGGGCAGCCGCAAGGTGTCCAACAAAGGCATCGAATACCGCGTCTACACGAATGAGGATTCCGCTTACTCCGACGTGCTGTCCGGCAACCTCGACGTGATGGATCAGATTCCACAGTCCGCGGTGAAGACCTTCCGTCAGGATTCCAGCGTGATCGCCTACAGCCAGGCAGGATCCTCATTCCAGTCCTTCGTCATTCCGGAACGTCTTGAGCATTTCGGCAACGACGAAGAAGGCCAGTTGCGTCGTCAGGCCATTTCCATGGCCATCGACCGCGACCAGATCGTCAAGAAGGTTTACAACAACACGAAGACCCCGACCACCGATTTCACTTCACCGCTCGTCCCCGAATATGTGAAGAAACTGGAACAGAACGGCAGCAACCTGAAATACAACGCTTCCAAGGCCAAGGAACTCTGGAAGAAAGCCAATGCCATCAAGCCGTGGTCCGGCAACTTCCGAATCGCCTATAACGCCGATGGCGGCCATAAGGAATGGATCGATGCCGTGTGCAACCAGATCAAGAACACGCTCGACATCGACGCCGCTGGCGAGCCGTACGCCACGTTCAGCGACGTGCGTAACCAGGTGACCAACCGCACCATCAAAACCGCGTTCCGTGCCGGCTGGATGCTGGATTACCCGTCCGCTGAAGATTATCTCAATCCGCTATATGCCTCCAGCTCCGCTGACGGTCATGGTTCGAACGATGGTGATTACAAGAGTGCGGAATTCGACGAGCTCCTGAATGCCGCACTTGCCCAGACCGACGTAAAGAAGCGGACCGAGGACTTCACCAAGGCGCAGGAAGTACTGGCCAAGGATCTTCCGGTGATTCCGCTGTGGAACGACAACGTCGCCGCCGCGTCCGCGACGAACGTGAAGAACGTATCGTTCGATTACACCAATCTGCCTACCTACAACACCATCACTAAGTGATGTTTCTGGCCGGCGGACGAACGATTCGCCGGCCATATAGGGAGCTCAAGTACAGTGGGGTTCGAATCCTTCATGGATTCGAACCCCACTGTACTTTTGTGGCTTGTTTTGCCGGTTTGCCACTACAGCATCAACTCTGCACGTAGCTGCCCTTCGGAGACTTCCAACCGCAGTTCATCATCTCGCTATTGAACACCATTGCGCCTTCACCATGAGCCGGAACGACGATCATACCGCCATCGCCATGATGACGGGCGACACCATCCAGCGCCGCCTTCGCAGCCTCGATCGGCTCCTCCTTGGCGTACAGAACACGATCGGAAACCTGATGCGCAGCGACTTCCTTGACGAACGCCTCACCGATGCCGGTGCAGGAGATCGCGACGGAATCGTTGTTGGCATAGGTGCCACAGCCCGGCAGAGGCGAATCGCCGACACGTCCCGGCATCTGGTTGGTGATGCCACCGGTGGAGGTGCCGGCAGCGATGTTGCCGGACGAGTCACGGGCGACAGCGCCGATGGTGCCATGCTTCTCCCACTCATCGCCGTTGGATTGCGCCTCGCGCAAGGATTCCTGACGTGCTGGAGTGATGAAATAATCACTGTCGCACAGTTCGATTCCCCACTCCTTGAGCAAATCATTACCAGGCTTGGCAAACATGACATGCTTGGTCTTTTCCTTGATGGCACGCGCTACGTTGATCGGATTCTTAGACGTGGTCAGACCGCATGCGGAACCAACCTCGCCATCGACACCGGTCATCAGGCAGGAATCCATGGATACGATGCCTTCACTCGTCAGCGCAGCACCACGACCAGCGTTGAACTCCGGAGCATCCTCCATAACACGGATAGCCGCGCACACGGCATCCTCCGCCGGAGCCCCCTGCTCCAGCAACGCATAGCCAGCTTCAAGAGCCCTGTTCAAATCCTGCTCCACCTGGGCACGACGCTCCGGCGTATCCTTTTTGCCACGATTGCCGGCACCCGCGTGAATCACCAGCAGAATCCCGTCCGGATCAGCTTGGGCGATGTGGACCGTCGACTGAGGCAGTGCAGCTTCGTTCATTGATATCTTCTCCACTCCATTTTTGTTGATTATTCGCAGATATCTTACGTCGTCCTTCGATAAGAAATGACCGAACACGCAAAAATACGTCAATTAGACCGCGTAAAGTCGATTGAAACCCGCAAAAGGGACGAACGGCGAAAGGACGGGACGCATATGGCTCACAGGACGGCAATGATCGACGTCGGCGGCGGTTTCCGTGCGATTTACGGTGCGGGCGTGATGGACCGCATGCTTGAGGACGGCATCAGCGTCGACCACTGCTATGGTGTTTCCGCCGGCAGCGCCAACATGGTTTCGTTCATCGCGAAGCAGCATGGGCGCAACCACACGTTCTACACGCAGTACGCGTTCCGCAAGGAATACGCGAGCTTCGACAGCTATGTCAAGAACCATAATTTCGCCAACCTCGATTACGTGTATAGCACGCTCAGCAATCATGATGGTGAAAATCCGGTTGACTACGCGGCTTTCGAAGCCAACCCGACCGGTTTCACCGTGGTTGCGTGCAACGCCGAAGACGGCTCCACGAAGTATTTCGGCAAATCCGACGTGGGCTACGACAATTTCGACATCCTGAAGGCGTCATCAGCGGTGCCGGTAGCTTGCGAACCGTATGCGATCGATGGCATTCCCTATTACGATGGCGGCATCGCCGATCCGATTCCGGTGCAGAAGGCCATCGATGACGGCCACGACCGCATCGTGGTGATACTCACCCGTCCGAAAGACACCGTACGCGAACAGAAGAGGGACATCGGCCCCGCCAGGATTTTGAGGCGCACGCATCCACAAGCCGCGGAAAAACTGCTCAACCGTTATCAGACGTACAACGACGAAGTGGCACTGGCCAAGGAATACGAGCAGGACGGCCGCGTGCTCATCCTCGCACCGGAAAGCCTGTACGGCCTGAACACGTTGAGCAAGTCGTTCGAAGGTTTGGAACGCATGTACCGCGCGGGCTATGCGGCGGCCGAGGCCATCCCCGCATTCCTAAAAAGCTGAGCACTACCCTCATATGAACACTCCAGCCGATAGCAACACGCGTGAAAACGCCAACACGAACACCGACATCAGCATCACCGCGAATACCGCAGGGTTCAGTGCGAAAACTCTGAATCCGCAGATTCTGGTGACCTTGTGGAACGTGGAGCGTTTGGGCTCGTTCTCCGCGGTCGCGCGTGAAACCGGATGGTCGCAACCGGCCATCAGCCAGCAGATCCGCAAGATCGAACGTGAACTTGACGCAAAACTCGTGCAGCGCACGTCGCATGGCGTGGAATTGACTCCGATCGGCCGTATTCTGGCACGTCACGGGCAGCTTATCGACAATCGCGTCACCCAAGCCGTCAAAGATGTGGAAGAGTACCAGCGCAACGGATCGACGCATATTCGTTTGGTCGCTCCCCCATCGGTATGTTCGTCGTTCGTGGCACGCGTGCTCGTGCATATCAGCAAAACGTCCGACATTCGCGTGAGCCTCATGCAGATGGAGCCGCCTGAGGCCATGGAGGCGTTGGAACAGGGGCTTGCCGATTGCGCGATCATCTTCCAATACAATTCACTCCCCGCTTTGGCCGGACCGGACGATTTGGAAGTCGCTCCTTTCGGCGTCGATCCGCTGATGCTGCTGATCGGCGCGAACAATGCGATCGCGCGCCAGTACGAAAGCTCGCACCTGCCGGTCCAATTGGTTTCGGCACGCAGCGAACAGTGGATCGCCGGCTGCGAAACCTGCCAGGCGAATCTGGTGTCGTTGGCGCGTGCCGCCGGCTTCACACCGGAAATCACACATTCGACCGACGATTTTTGGGCCACGCAGAATCTGGTGGAAGTCGGCATGGGCGTCTCGATCATATCTCGCTTAGCCACAACCGCTGGAATCCAACCCGATTTGGCCGCACTGCCAATCGCCGACAACAACGCATTCCGCACAGTCTGTTTCGTCACAAGAAAAGCGGACGACCGACCGGCAGTGACCCGCGTCAAAGACGAAATCGAAAGGGCGTCACACCAGTATTTGGAAAACATCTGATTCATCGTTTGATATCCGTGCTTATTCGCAATCGCGGAATACTGCAGCAAACAATTGTTTCCAGTATTTTGCTATATCATCATAATCAGATTAATAATTGAATAGCAAAAGCATCTGATATAAGAAAACTTCATAACAGTCTTTGCTTTCAGTACAAGAACACACTGTTCTTTCACCCAACGCGTACGGCATGCTGGAACCATGGAAGAAATCATGGAAATGAAGCATCGTACCGGTTCCGGCTTTGACGCCGACGCCATCGACCACACCACCGCAGCCGATCTTGCCGCAGTCGGCTCCGACAAGTGGACACGCTACCCCGGCTGCATCGGCGCGTTCATCGCCGAAATGGACTACGGCCTGGCTCCCTGCATCCAAGAAGCCATCGACAACGCCTGCGACCATTGCAAACTCGGCTACATTCCCGAACCCTGGAAACAGCGCGTGGCAGCAGCATGCGCAGGATGGCAACGCTCGCATTACGGATGGGATGTCGATCCGAGCATTATTCGCGTGGTTCCCGACGTACTCGAAGCTTATGAGATTTTCCTGCGTGAACTGGTCGGTGCGGGCAACAGCGTGATCGTGCCGACGCCTGCCTACATGCCGTTTTTGAGCGTTCCGAAACTGTACGACGTTGACGTGATCGAAATCGAAATGCTGCAAAGCGGCGACGCCGAAACCGGAGAGGCGCAATGGGTGTTCGACTTCGACGCCATCGAACGCGCGTTTGCGGCCGGATGCCATGCGTTCGTGCTCTGCAACCCGCACAACCCGATCGGCAAAGTGCTCACCTTGGAGGAGGAGCTGCGTCTGAGCGATCTTGCGGCACAGTATGACGTGCGTATTTTCAATGATGAGATTCATGCGCCGTTCGTGTTTGAGGGCAAGCACATTCCGTTCCCCACCATCAGCGAGCAGGCCGCATTACAGTCGATGACCGCTACCAGCGCGTCGAAATCGTTCAATATTCCGGGCACGAAGTGCGCGCAGGTGCTGCTTACCAATCCTGCGGATCGTGACATGTGGGCGGTCAAGGCGGAGTGGAGCGAACATCAGACCGCCACCATCGGCGCAATCGCCACCACCACCGCATATAACGAAGGCGACCTGTGGTTCCAGGATGCGTTTGCCTATGTGCGCAGGAATTTGGCGTTGTTCGACGAGCAGATGCGTGAAAGGTTCGCCGGCGTCGGCTATATCAAACCGCAGGGCACATATATCGCATGGCTTGATTTCTCGCCGCTTGGCATCGACGATCCGGCCGCATACTTTCTTGAGAAGGCGCAAGTGGCGTTGACCGACGGGCGTTCATGCGGCGAGACCGGTGCCGGATGCGTGCGCGTGAACATAGCAATGCCGTATCCGCTGCTGGTCGAATGCCTGGACCGCATGTTCAACGCATTGCACGCCGACGGATTATTGTAGGCTTCGCCACATATTCAGTGTTTTCCTCAACCAACGGCAGCATAACGGTGAACGTCGTGCCCTTCCCCACTTCGCTGTCCACCGTTATGGTGCCGTTGGAAATCTGCATACTATCGACATGCGATGGGAGGATGACATGCGTTTGAACGTGAGTACCAGCATTGAGACGGCCGCCTGCGAAATAGCCGGCGATGATCTGCTGTTCTTGGGATTTCATGGATTCAGCAATGATGAAAATGAGATGATCCGCATTATTGATGCGATTTATGATGTTCCGAAGCAAGACGCATCTTCAACGGACAACTCCATTGCTCCTGCCCAGCATCCGAATTATCTGTCGTTCCGAGGCACGTACGAACGTCCTTACATCGGAAGCTACTACTGGTATCCGGATGGATGTTCCGTAGAAGAGCGTCGACGTGAGTGCAGTGCCGTAGGCGACGCCGTCGTACGATTGCTGGATTCGCCCGCATACGCGCATTTCCGCAAGGTACTGATCGGGTTTTCGCAGGGCGGATACCTGTCGTATCGCATGGTTGCGGAACATCCCGATGCGTTCGACATGGCGATTCTGATGAGCCCATCATTCAAAGGCGAAACCGCTGAGCCTTTGCCCGCGACCGGACGCACGCGATTCGCACTCTGCTACGGCAGCGAAGACCGCACAATTCCTTTAGCCGACCAACAGTGCGCGCACAACAAACTTGCGCAAACCGGCAATCTCACGTATTTCGAATATCCGGGAATGGGCCACGGCATCTGCGATCAGGAAATTCGTGACCTACGCGCCTGGCTGGGATTGTGATATGCGCTGCGTGAGGAGTTCTGCGCATCTGAGACTCCGCACGCGTGCCCATAAACTCGTTTTCACCCCCTCGGATTGTCATTGAAACCAACTCGGAACTCTTGATACACCCTAATCGTCGAAATTTATGGACATACACCCAGTTCATCTGAACTGAACCGCGATATCTGGCTTATATATGGCAGATTTGGCATCTTGACCGGAAGTTTCTCGCTTATATATGGCACATGCCCTTCGAGAAAAGCCACTTAGGGGGCATGTTTTTGGCGCTTTTCGCACGTACACCTGCCATATATAAGCGAGAAGCCTCCGTACGAACCTCAAAATCTGCCATATATAGGCGAGATAGGCGGCATAATTAAGCATTTTCCCTCACTGATGAGCCGCAGAACAAACCAGACGACCGAAGTTTTACGATGTTATGTACGTCAAGCTCACCACGAACATCTCTCCACATATGTCGCAACAATATGGTCAGCGATCGCCCTTTTCCAATGCTCGGGCGGCCACTGCATGATGGTCGTAAAGTCAAGCTTATGCGGGTTGGATTGTCAGCCTGCCGCCGAGAGCGTGCACGATCCCTTCATAATGGTATGGAAGCTCGGGTTGACATTCCTGTCGAGGCTCTTGTAAAGGCTTTCACGTCCCACACCCGCCTCCTTCGTGATCTGCCCCATACCCTTCGCTTTGGTCATATCGCCGATTACGGCCTGCCGCAACGCCGAATCGTCAAGCTCGGCCACCGATAAAGCAGCAACATGAGCGAGTCGCTCTTCTGCGCGGAGCAAACACGGTAGCCGGGACCGAAATTGAACCTCAGCGCGCTGGCCCCGTCACCAACCGTATGCAGGTCACCCACCGGCCGCCCCATCTAGAAGCGCAATCGGAGTCTCGCGCTGATTCGGGCTTTTGCGTTCCGCTCCTTTATCCGGCTGAACCATTGGCGATATTCGCCAGTCATATGTATTTCCATATGACATGTTGCATCCCATGGGACACAATATGTCTAGCTTGACGACCACTCACGAGATGAACGACCAAAGTAAAACAGAAATTCGACAGGTTAGCCAATTTCTCGTGCATCCGCACCCACCCGACCGTTTTCACATACACTATTTCTTTTACATAGCTTTCAGAAGCGACCCCATGCGAAACACCCAGTCGCAGTTCCTGCTCGTATTACCGTTGAAGTCGCCCCGAGCGGACAAAAACCCAGGTTTTCCGTTACCAACAGTCCCGCACATGCGGAATCATCCCCGCATGTGCGGGGAACACTGGACATAAACAGAGAGAGCGACATCCACGCGGTGGCCGGAACGCTGCAGACACCGATTTCAATCCACGCTCTCCGTGAGGAGAGCGACCAGGCTTCTGCGGTTCGGCGGACTGGGCGTCCTCCGAACCCTCTCCCCTGCGGCTGTTGGGCGTTGTCGATGGTGGCTGCGTCGGTCATTGCTTCTGCTCCTTCCGCCCTGTTCCGGGGCTGTGAGTGGTGGGTGCGGGACTCGAACCCGCGATGTGTCAGTGTCGGAGATTTACAGGCTCCTGCCGTCGCCGCTGGGCCAACCCACCAAAAGTGTGATAGGATATACAAAGATCGGGGTCCTCTGCGGCGTTGAAATAACACGCAATGAGCGGAGGGGGCGCTCCCAGCTGTTTTATTTCAATTTGATTTCCGAGAACCCTTCACCGTCGAAGATGAAAAGCCTGCGGATTTTCCATTCGCGGTCATTGTATTTCTCCAATTGGTGCACGAGTTTGTCCTTACGCTTCGCCTGGCCGAGGTCTATGACGAAACAGTCCTTGACGACATCGTGATTCTCTTTGGCGATTCGAACGGCCTTGGTGATGAGGTCTGCGATCTTGCCGAAATCTGCTTTCGCCATGGATTTCAATTCGTACAATTCGTTCGTTTCAATCCAACGATTTCAATCCACGCTCTCCGTGAGGAGAGCGACTCCTCACCTACCTCGTCCGCGAATACCCGCTCATCATTTCAATCCACGCTCTCCGTGAGTGTGTCTGTTCAATAGAAGTTAGGCCGATGGGGGCGGTGCTGTTTTGTTGGACTCATCGTTGATTCCATCACCACCAATCATGCCACAAGACTGAGTCTGCGTCGACGGTCCATGATGCCCGTGTCCGGACTCCGTCTTGATCCTCCTGTCCCGGTACCAGACCATGTAGTCGTCGAGCATGTTGATGAACCCGTCCATAGAGACGCCCGCGAAGCTGCGCTTGTGGAAGAACTCCTGCTTGCTCCGGCCGAAGAACCCTTCCGCGGCCGCGTTGTCCGGACCGCATCCCTTCGCGCCCGTCGAACGCGTCAGACCATGCTCCTTGCAGATGCGAATCCATTCCGGCCACCGGTAGTGGCAGCCACGGTCGGAATGGATGATTGGTTTCTCCCCGTCCTTGAGCGTGGAGCACGCGTCGGCGAGCATGCCGTTGGCCAACGCCGAGTCCGGGCTCGTGCCGATCGTCCAGGCGACCGGCATGCCGTCGTAGCAGTCGATCACGGGCGACAGGTACGCCTTGCCCGCGGGGATGGAAAACTCCGTGAGGTCCGTGACCCACAGCATGTTCGGCCGTTCGGCGTGGAAATCCCCGTCCACCAGGTTCTTCGGGGCCTTGGCCAGCTCGCCCTTGTACGAGCCGTACCGCTTCGCGCTCTTGAACAGGGGCACTAGGCCGTGCCCGGTCAAGAGCCTCGTGATCCGCTTCGCGCTGGCCACGATTCCCATGCCCTTCAACTCCAAGTGGATCCGCCTGTACCCGTACCTGCGCTTGCCGTTCCCGAACGCCTCGCGCACGAGCTCCAGTAGACCGGAGTCCTTGTCGGGGCGTTTCATGGCGTCGGGCTGGTAGTGATACGTGCCGCGCGCGATGCCCACCACGGGCAACAGACTTTTGGCCGTCACGCCCAGCGTTTCGCCAGCGGTCTTGACGAGGAGCGTCTTCTCGCGGCCGGCCGGGCTTTTCCGGGTCTGCGCCCGGCTCTTTTCCCAACAGCTCCAACGTGCCCTTCCGGATCGCGATCTCGATGTCCAGCTCCTTCTTCTCCCGCCGCTGCCGTTCGACGTCGGCGTCCAGTTCGTCCAGACGGGCCCGCAAGCGCGCGAGTCTAGCCTCCATGGACGCCAGCGTGTCCGACGGATCCGCCGTGTCCCGAGGCCCGGATGCGGACGTCGGCATGTTTTCCGACGCCATAGGCGCCACGCCGGCTTTCCCTTCCCGGCCGTCGAGGGCTTCCTCCCGGGTGTCTCCGTCACGGGCGTCTCCTTGGATCCGGCGCGCATCCGTCGTTTCCAGTTTCCCGACGACGGACGCCTCCACGCCCAGTCCGGCGGCCGCCTCGCGTGATTTCAACCGTCCGGACGCGACCGCGACCACCGCCTTCCGCTTCAGTTCCTCGGGCACGGGCCCGTGCCCCGGCCTGCGTTGGCCGGGGCGAGCTCGTCGATCCACGCCATGAGCAGCTCCTTGCTTTTCGGATATCCCAGCATCCGCATGGTGCGGCCGGGCCGTCTGCCGTATTCGAGGTAGTGATCCACCGCGGCCCGCTTCTGCTCGTCGCTGTAGCGCCTGTAACGTTCCCCGCGCCTAGAGGGGACGCCGGTGCGCTCCTCCTCGAGCCGGTCCGCGTACCACGACAGCAACGCGCCCTTGCTGGGATAGCCAAGCTCGCGGATCACGTCGGCGGGCGCAGCGCTCGTATTTGACGTACAGGTCCACGGCCCTGTCACGCTGCTCCCTGCTGTACTTCGCCATAAGGGGTTTTCCTCCCGGTCGGGGAGTCCAAGAAAACGTCATCACCTCGTTCGGACTGGATTGACACGCCATTTTGGACTACTTCAATTTAACAAAACACATTGCGCATGGATAACGTCCTCTTCGCCCCTAAGACGGTCGAGAAAATTCTGATAATCGTTGATACCCATGAGCACGTAGGACAGCGTTCCGTTTGACGACAAGGACCGGCGCACGGTCGGCCTTAGACAGCACCGTAGCGGTGCGTCCATTACTGAGTTCGCCGACTGGCACAAGATCCTCAAGCACAAACTCTGTCAAGGTCACATCCACTTTCCCTCCGGTGGTCTAAGTCTTTGATCTGACAAGCATCTGAAACGCAGTAGTATTACCGTCGATATTGACTGAGTGGTCTAAGTCTTTGATCTGACAGGCATCTGAAACAATTCGTAGGAGGGGAAAAATTCTTGAATGGTGGTCTAAGTCTTTGATCTGACAGGCATCTGAAACGCACCATCGAGCTGCGTACGTTTGACTGCTGGTGGTCTAAGTCTTTGATCTGACAGGCATCTGAAACCGAGACTATCAGAACGCGCTCACCGCATGGGTGGTCTAAGTCTTTGATCTGACAGGCATCTGAAACCCGGTCCCCAATGATGGGTCACAATCCCATGTGGTCTAAGTCTTTGATCTGACAGGCATCTGAAACATAAATGGTGCATCCGCCAGCTCGGGGTTGGTGGTCTAAGTCTTTGATCTGACAGGCATCTGAAACGACGCAATTCATCGTCAGTCCATGTAATCGGTGGTCTAAGTCTTTGATCTGACAGGCATCTGAAACCGATAGCCTTGGAGAATCCTGAACGTTCTATGAGAACTGAACATAATCTCCATCGATATACCGACTTCTTCCCTCTGTCAAAAGGACTTTTTTGTCGCAGCATTCCAGGTCCAGAAGCTGCATATGGTGTCTTAATAATTCTCGATGCAAATAAAGTAATTGGCCATTATCACAATATTGAGTTATATGAAGCATCACAAGCATCCTGCCCTCGGCAAGAGCGCCGGCAGTATCAACTACCAGTTGAATTTTATCATAAAGAGAACCCAGAGAACTGGTATCAACACGCGGTTTAGCCATTGCTATCATTGACTTTATATCAGCTTCATCAAGAATACTCAGAGGCAAATTCTCTCTCCATATTTCTTCTTGAATAATCGACTTTATCTCAGTTTGTAACAACAATAATCTACTCAATTCTTCAGGATTAAATCCGTCATTTAACTTCTTAACTGCAGCCTTTTGAAACAAAGCATCATAATCTAGTACTCCTGCGCAATCACCTACGAATAGCACCTTCTTCGCCGCCAAAACCTCTTTATCACATTCCACAAGAACAACATCATCATCTTCACCTCGAAGACCTTGCACGAATTTGTACAGCACACTTGGAAGCTCGCATGCGATTACGTTAAGGCCTGGTTCCAGCGACATGGAATCCAAGGGATAGAAAACAATACTGTCAATCATATAATCACCGTCCTGTCATCCGAATCCCGAACATCATTCTTCCCTCTTCCCAACAGGAATCTAATGGACGCATACTGTTTCTCAGTAACAATCAACGATTGAACCAGACCAGCACTCGGCACAAAACTCGCAACACGATTTTCCAGAAAGCGAGCCGATTCTCGAGTAGTAGCAATTCGCACATATACGGATTCCTGAACCATCAGGAAACCCTCCTGAATAAGATTCTTCCGAAAAGATGCATATTCTTTGCGCTCATTAGGCGTCTTCATCGGAAGATCGAAAAACACTATAACTCTCATGACTCTGTATCGCACCGCCAAAACCCCAATTCAGGAAGGCAGCCCTCCCCCGCCAGATACCGTAATGAATCGCGAACGAATACATTGATTAATTGCGTAATCGTTGTCCCATATTGAGGCAGATCAGTCCTCATCAACTTGATGAGTTCTTCTTTAACTTCGCTTTCGAGAGACCTGCCGCTAAGCTCGAACACTTTCTGATCAACAAACGGGCGGAAGGGCTCCATAAAATCGCACGCTAAATTGAAAGGATTTCTCTCGCTATCATGATGAATACCGAATTCCGTAAGATAGCCTATTTCAGCTATTTTTCTAGCCACTTCTGACATAAGAATCGCATAGCCGTAGTCCAATAGTCCGTTTATCTGATTGTCGTCGTCAGATCTGACGAATTCGTACGTAAATAACCTCGGGAAATACATATGTGCGGCAACAGCCTCACGGTTGTCAGAATCCCCAGACTTAACATCTGCAGCAAGCGTGCCGATCTTCTCCACGTCAGGACAAGGACAACACCTCTCCAGCACCTGCATTTGATGAGCGATTTTCTCTTGAACAATACGCTGCCATAGGATATTCCTGCGTTCCTCCAACCAACACATCTGCTGAATAATGCATGAGCGACGACTCGATTCAGTCTCGTATGGATTCGTCTCCCCAATCGGAAGATGCTTTTCGTCACAAAAGATGACTTTGACATCACGTTTTAATAGATTCGCCATCGCATTAGCCGTCACAACCGCTTGAGTCGTGGAAATCATCACAGTACCCAAATCATCAAGAGGAAACTGGTAAACGTCATCATCTGTCTGAACCACCAACAATTTTAATTTTGTCGAGATCTTGCAATGTTTGGTAATCACAACATTCCGCCATGTCATACTCACTCCATTGTGTTATTCTTATAAAGGATTGTTTGGTCGCAATCCAAGGTGTCTAGGTCCTTGACCTGACAGGCATATATTGAAATAAAGCAAGACCCTTGGGCCAAGCTTCAGAAGGTTTTAGACCTAGCCTTATGGCTATGGGGCTCCCGGCAGCGCCGGGAGCCCCTATTTGTTATCTCGCTCTCCTCTTCAACTCGCCAACACTGATTCTCTGCTCAAACAGCCCAGACGGCGACTGGAAGATGAACTCGTCAGAATCAGCAAACGAATAACCCGATTTATTGTTCATCCTTCCCCAACTCTCCGGCATCTTGAGATTTTTCAGGTTCGCTGTCTTTGCATCAGCATGCAACGCTCCCACCACTTCTTTGATAACGTCTTTCTTTTCCTCTAGTGAGACCCTGTTAAAAGCAGCATAGAAAGCCGCCAGTTCAGTCTCATCAAAGCGATGCTTCGGGTAATAATTCTGTATAGACTCAACAATCGCGTCAAACAACCCACATAACTGTTCCTCACTGACGCTATCCGCAGAGTTCATCACATCATCAAACAAGCAATACTCTCCATATGGAAGCCATAGTTGTTGTGCATTATTCAATTCGGCTGCAGACTTGATTGTTATTAAGGCGCCACCGTAACGAATCAACTGCATAGGCGGAACATGACGAAGTAGAATACGCGCCTTCCCGTATTCCGGTTTTTTCTCAACCAATATCATTCTCAGCGCATCATCAGAAGGATGATCACCCAACTTGGCATATTCTCGCATTGCGATATTCACCAAGCGCGTCTTTTTCTTTGACTCGATTAGAACAGCATAGACTGTTTTCTCACTTGAGAATCCACCATATAGGTCAGTATCCCGCATTTCCTTGTTAAAAGGAATGCGCATCTTTTTCTTTGACAAAGCTCCATATCGAGTCGTGTCATACAACGCACCGAAGCTATCGCCCACCTTCTGAGTGACGAGCATCTTACGATAATTCATCACCTTGCGAAGATAAGCTTTATCTTCTTCACGCCAAACAATCTCTCCAGTCTTAGGATTGATGCGCTTGTCTGGATTCCGGGAATTCATCGAACCAACAATAAAGCCAAACGCTTTATTTCTCCTGCGCTCTCCAGCATTCACTTTCTCCCTGTATCCACGCAGGTAATCTTGCAGGTACAGATTGTAGGAATTCACTGCTCCATCGGAAACCAAGCCATTAGCGAAGAAGCCTCTATTAACCGCGAACTGACCCGCAACACCGAGGCACAGCGCGTCCTGAGCATGGTGATAGTCGTTGATATCACGGTTCTTATGGGAGAAACCAAGATATTGGCGCATTTCTTTCGTTAGCTCGGAATTCAGACCAATTACCGCGGCGCTGTTTCCATAACGCTTACGCATGATGGTGGCAACATTCTTCATAATCTGACGAGTCTCCACCAGCGAGCGCTGAACGAAACGCTCCTTCTCGTGGGAGGAAAAGTCATTCTGCCGATTCAGTCTGTCGAACTTAACACGACTGATCAGGCGAGCGTCCAACAACTCCTGCCAGAAATTCCTCATACGGTTCGCGATTTCGGGCAGATACTGGAAAGAGTCCGTCTTTCTTGCGTTTGCCGCGCGAGCTACCAAAACTCGATTATCCAGAGAATCATTCTGAGTCACGGCTTGCGGGATGATGTGATCGATATCATAATCCGAAGAGAGCCTGTCAAGATTCAGAGGTTCTCCGGTATACATATCTTTACCAAGCTGCGTGTAGTACAGGAACAGCCTATCGTCTCGCAAATCATTATCACTGCACTCGTTCAATGATTCGGCGAGGTCCTGGAACTCCTTCTGCAATCCAGCACTCTTGTACAGGCCCTGCAAGCGGCTCTTTCGAGATACCGTTCGGGCGCTTTGTTGGACATCTCCCGCGAGTTCCAGGAAAATCCGCGAAGGTTCCTTGCCTACTGCCTTCGAGATATCATCAATGACTCGAATCGCCTGATTGATACCTCTCTTGACCTTAGGCGAGACACGCAGGTTATCGATTATATCCTGATAGGAGTTCCCATCTTCAGCGCCAACGTTCTGCTGGCTGATCCACTCCCCAACGCCAAGATCCTTGTCAGTGATGATCTCCATGAAATTGCGATCGGTTTCCCGCATTATCTCGATAATGCTGTGTTTTGCAGGAGCGAAATCATTCCCGATCTTGCAAACAGCCACCTTCGAGGCAAGAAGTTTTCTTGAAAGCTTGCCCCATCCTGTGTAATGCGTATTGGAGAGTAGCTCGCAATTGGTTTCCGTCAGCTCGCCAAGCAGCTGCAACTGATGTTTCAAAGTCTTTTTATCTTCAAACACCGTCTGCAACTCGATAATCTTCTCAACGACATCCTTATGACTATTCACATAGGAGGCTTTGAGCGTGCGGCACATCTTCCCATACGATGACAAGGAGCTGACGAATTTCTTCTCGTCAGCCAAGCCGGAAATCTCATAGGTGTTCCCATATGTTCTGCGCAACAGCTTTTCAACATCCTTCTTAGTGACCGTTGCTTGTTTGGCGAAAAGTTCTTCAAGTAGCAGTTGCTTCTCATTGTGGCCGAGTCTCACACGCCGCTTATCAGCCCAATGGTTGCCTGTACGAATCGACAGACGGACATTGTTCAACTCGTTAAGAACTTCGAATTCCTGGTACAGCAGGGAATTCTTTGGCAACGTCGTCTCGCCAAGCAGGTAACTGTCCGTGCCTACCAAGCTCTTAATGAATTCGTGTCCCGACTTATCCTTGTCGACCATCTCGTCAAAGTTCCAAGGCGTAATCACGCCCTTCTTCTTACGAATCATCCAATGGTTTTCCCTATTATCGGACGACTGCATGTCATCACGCGATACCAGCGGACCAACATAATAAGGCACGCGGAAAGCAAGCAAACCTTCTAGCTTATTGACTTCCTTACCATCTTTGATATAGGTCTCCAGAAGGAAGGGATAATAGCGTCCCTGCTTTTGGATGATTTTCTTCAACTCGTTCAGATGAAGCTGGTAGGGAATCACACCATTTCCAGAGTCCCTTTGGACAGGGAACAACTCATCGTTTTCGATGTCGTGGAGAAGTCTTTCTTTCTCCCGATCAGGCAAAACAGAACCTTTAATCAGCTCCTCGAAGAACTTATTGGCTGCTTTGCGCTTATTCTCATAATCCTTTGCACCACGAATGCTTCTTCGCTGTCCTCCAACGATTTCCCAGCCTACGAGAGCACCGTAGTTCTTGTTGATATTCTCGGCATTGGATTCCTCGCGGCAATAGCGCTTGATCAAGTCCCAATTCCGTTGATGCTGTTCATATCTCGCGCACATCGACTCAGAAACGCTCGTGGAATCTCCCAGCAACTGTTTCAGAGCGATGGCACTGTACTGTCGCTGGATACAGTCCAGAAAATCGCATTCATTATCTTCCAGCAGACCAGAATCACCGATTGCGATGCGCTTCTCGTCATAATCGGCCTTGTTGAAATGGAGCGCGAGCGTTTTCTTGTCTTCCGGAGTGTACTCCTTATTAGGAAACACCTTCGTCAAATCAAGCTTATTGCCTTCAAGACCGGCAAACACTGCGCTGATGATAGCCTCTTGGCGCTTCGATAATGCGGTACCCTCCTTGAGAATGGAGATTGCATTCTTAGCACGTATGGAGCGAGAGCCTTTGGTCGTGCACAGCGCTTCCGTCAGCCCATTCGCATCCGCTTGCAGCTCCAGATCATCGCCAGTTTCGTCTTCATCAGCATATTGCAGAATTTCCGTGAGTAATTTGAGAAGATCCTCGACATCGAAAACCGAAGAAGGAGCCAATTCCCCCTCCGTGAGGAAATTGCCACGGTATTTCATCATGTGATGGATGGCAAGATACACCTCTCGGATATCATGGCGCTCATCATCCTCCATCAGTGTTTTACGCAGATGGTAGATAGTCGGGTATTTCTCGTAAAAACGCTTATCCTGCTCATTCGAGTCGAACAGGACACCTCCGAACCAATGACCTTCATTGTTCTTATCTTCAGGGTGAACCCAAGAATACTTCCTTCGCATCAGGAAAGACGGATCCACCTCGGACAACGCCTGATCAAACATCGAATCAAGCATACGCAAGCGCCAATGACGGCGGGAATAACGCCTACGAGTGGTTCGCGCCATTCTGCGCTCCTCCGCCGTTGAAGCAGGCTCGAACAGTCTCGCGCCAATAAGTTCATGCCCCTTCGCACGCATAAGACGATAATTAGGAGTGAATGCCGCCCAGCCAACGGAAGCGTTGCCTATATCCAGCGAGACAGCGTAATCTTCAACAGCATTTTCCCGGTTCATAAGACTCCATTGATGTAGAACTCTAATTCGTCTTCAAGTCTATTACAGGAATACTGACATCCACGCATCACCCTTTTGCGATCCTTATGAAATTCGGCACATCGTGGTCATTTAAAGCTTTTTCATCGCTATTTTGTACACATTTGTTTACGTCTCATTTCGGACATTACCCAGATACACAAAAGGGGCTGCCCATTCACAAGGAATGGACAGCCCCTCACGCGAGAATCAGCGAAGCATCAACACAATGCTTCGGCAGAGTTTCGGCAGACCAGCTTAACTTGGGCAGTGCAAAACCGCACAAACCTCCCAAAGTCAGCCACCCAGCCAGCCACCTCAGGCCTTGGCAACCTCAACGTTCAGCTCATCGCCGGCAGTCACTTCGAAGGAAGTGGCGAGCGTCTCGGAGGAGACAAGTTCCTTGAACTGTTCGACCTTGGCCACGTCTTCGGCGGGCACAACGAGCTTCAGTGCGATACGGTCGGAGATCTGCAGATCGGCGGCCTTGCGGGCGTCCTGCACGGCGCGGATCACGTCGCGGGCATAGCCTTCTGCGATCAGATCGTCGTTCAGCTCGGTGTCGAGGATCACGAAGCCACCGGTCGGCAGTGCAGCACTTACAGAGTTGGCGGCCTCTTCGGCGTTCTTCTCCTCCACGCTGTTGATCAGCTCATATTCGCCTTCCTCAAGCACGATCTCACCGTTCGGAGTCTCACATACCGGAGCGCCTTCGGCGTTCACATGCCATGCGCCGGACTTGGAAGCCTTGATGGCGAACTGCACGTCCTTGCGCAGGCGCTTGCCTGCCACGCGAGCGTTCACACGCAGCTCGTTGATGATCTTCAAGCCTTGGGCTTCGGCATCTTCAAGCGTGCACAATTCAACGTTCTTCACGTTCAGTTCGGATTTCAGAATCTCGTCGTATGCGGCCACGGCGGCAGTGTTCTCCACCACCACGGTCAGCTTGGACAGCGGCTGGCGCACACGGATCTGCTTTGTCTTACGCATAGACAGAGTGCCGGACACGACCTCGCGCACCTTCTCCATCGCATCAACCAGAGCCGGATCGTCAACAAGCACGCGGCCCAGTTCTATTGCCTCTCCGGTCTGCTCGTCGGCAAGGAACGGCCAGTCGGCCAAGTGCACGGATTCGCCACCGGTCAGACCACGCCACACTGCTTCCGCTTCCATCGGAGCAAGCGGTGCGATCACGCGCATGAATGCTTCAAGCACGGTGTACAGCGTGTTGAACGCGTTCGCATCCTCATTCCAGAAACGGTCACGATTGTTGCGGATATACCAGTTGGTGAGCATGTCAATGAAATCGGACACGGCTTCGCATGCGTCAGAGATCAGGAAGTTGTCCAGCGAGCTTTGCGTCTTCTCGATCAGTCGGCGGGTACGCGCCAGCAGGTAACGATCCATTTCCGGCAGTGCGGCGACCTCATCGGCACGCAATGTACGAGCATCGAAGCCGGCGCCATTATTGGCGGCGTTCGCATACAGGGTGAAGAAGTAGTACGAACTCCACACTGGCAGCATGACCTGACGCACGGTGTCGCGAATGCCATCGGCGGTCACGATCAGGTTGCCGCCGCGCAGGATCGGCGAGCTCATGAGGAACCAGCGCATGGCGTCGGAGCCGAAATCGTTGAACACTCCATTCACATCCGGGTAGTTGCGCAGATGCTTCGACATCTTCTGGCCGTCGGAGCCAAGCACGATGCCATGGCAGATCACGTTCTTGAACGCCGGCTTGTCGAACAGTGCGGTCGCCATGATGTGCTGCACGTAGAACCAGCCACGGGTCTGGCCGATGTATTCCACGATGTAATCGCACGGGAAATGCTGTTCGAACGTTTCCTTGTTTTCGAACGGGTAATGGTACTGGGCGAAGCTCATGGAACCGGATTCGAACCAGCAGTCCATCACGTCGGTGATGCGGTGCATGTGGCTCTTGCCGGTCGGATCGTCCGGGTTGACGCGGGTCAGCTCGTCGATGTACGGGCGGTGCATGTTGACATTGCCCTCATGGTCGCGCGGATAATCGCCAAAATCAGCCTTCAGCTCGTCCAACGAACCGTACACGTCAACGCGTGGATACTTCGGATCATCGGAAACCCACACCGGAATCGGCGAACCCCAGAAACGGTTGCGGGAGATCGACCAGTCACGGGCGTTGGCCAGCCACTTGCCGAACTGGCCGTCCTTCACATTGCCCGGAATCCAGTTGATTTCCTGGTTCAGTTCGAGCAGACGATCCTTGATCTTGGTGACGGACACGAACCACGAGCTCACCGGCTTGTAGATGAGCGGCGTGGCGCAACGCCAGCAGTGCGGGTAGGAGTGCACGTAGCTCTTCTCCTGGAAAAGGATCGCGCGCTGATCTTCCGGAATACGCTCCAGAGGACCGTCACCGGCACGCAGGTTACGCAGAATCGGCTTGTTCGCATCGAACACGTACATGCCCTCGTAGTCCGGGCACAGCGCGGTGAACTTGCAGCCCGCGTCGAGCACGTCAACGCTCTTGATGCCCTTGGCGTTGAGCGTGTTCATATCGTCCTCGCCGTACGGAGCCTGGTGCACGAGACCGGTACCCTCAACGGTATCGACATAGTCGGCGGTGAAGATCTGATAGCCTTCCGGACCCGGAACCTTGCCTTCGACGGCGTTCTCGTCGCCTGCGAAGTACGGGAACACCGGGTAGTAGCGCCAGCCTTCCATCTCGGCACCCTTGAGTTCGCGCACGATCTCATAGTTGTCGCCAAGTTCCTTGGCGTAGGAGCCGAGCAGTGGCTTGCCCAGGTAGAACTTCTTGCCCGCGAACTTGCCTTCGGTCGGACGCACTTCCACATAGTCGATGTCTGCGCCGACCACGATGGCGAAGTTGGTGGGAACGGTCCACGGCGTGGTGGTCCAGAACACCGCATAGGCGTCTTCCTCGTCGCGCAGCTTCACGGCCACGGACACGGTGGTGTCCTGACGATCCTGATACACGTCGGCGTCCATGCGCAGCTCGTGCGCGGAAAGCGGCGTCTGATCCTTCGGACAGTACGGCAGCACGCGGTAGCCCTGATATGCGAGGCCCTTGTCGTACAGCTGCTTGAACGCCCACATCACGGATTCCATGTATGGAATGTTCAGCGTCTTGTAGCCATGCTCGAAATCGACCCAACGTGCCTGACGGTGCACGTAGTCCTTCCACTCGTTGGTGTACTTGAGCACGGAGGCGCGGCAAGCGTCGTTGAACTTGTCGATGCCCATTTCCTTGACCTGATCGACCGAGTCGATGCCCAGTTCCTTCTGGGCTTCAAGCTCGGCCGGCAGACCGTGCGTATCCCAGCCGAACACACGATTGACCTTGTGGCCCTTCATGGTCTGGTAGCGCGGAATCACATCCTTGGCGTAGCCGGTCAGCAGGTGGCCGTAGTGCGGCAGGCCGTTGGCGAACGGCGGTCCGTCGAAGAAGACGAATTCGTTCTGGCTGTGATCGCCGGAAGGACGGCGTTCAATGGACTTCTGGAAAGTGTCGTCCTTCTCCCAATAATCAAGGACGGATTCTTCCAGCTTCGGGAAACTGGGGTTCGGCGCTACATTGGCGCTCTGCTCACCCGCAGCTGCCTTCGGATACACGTTGTTTTCGCTCACCGTATCTCCTCGTAGGTTCTTGCTATCTATCTCCTACGAGGACGATGGCCGTAACGTCTGCTGGACGCCGCCACCGCGGTACCACCTCGTTTGCCGCACTTTCAAATATACGTGCGACCGCTTGTATGTTCGGCTATTCGGGCCTTCCCGCCGGGTCTAATAAGTCGCTCACGCGACCGTTCTTCCGGAAGCTCCCCGCTGATAACGGATCATCGCTCGCATTTCGGTTGTCACTATAGCATGCAGCGCGAACTATTTTCGCTTGTTTTGCATGATTATGGACTATTTCACAATAGGTTTCATGACGATTCACAATAGCTCTTATGTAGGATTACATACAACAGAAATGCCGATACTGACAGCTCATCAGTATCGGCATTGTAATCGTATTTTCAATATGTATTTTTAGAACATACTATGTTCGATCATTCGGAGATTTCACCGGAAGCAAGCTTGGCTTCGAGCTCTTCGACAATCTCGTCGTGCATCTTCTCGGTGATCTTCACCTTGAAGAGGAACACGAGCAGGCTCAGCACGATGATGCCCAGCGGCACGTAGAATGCGCAGACCTTGAACATGCCGATGTTCGCGGCGGTCATATCCGCGGCGGTTGCGTCACCGATCATGCCTGCGGCTACGGCGATGAAGCCGACGATACCGTTGGAGCATGCGCCTGCGATCTTGTCGAGCATCGGGCGGACGGACAGGGTGACGGCCTCGTTACGCTTGCCGTTCTTGAGCTGACCATATTCGATGGAGTCGGTCAGCGACAGGATGGCGGTCATCTGAATGAAAGTCTGCGGCAGATAGAAGAAGACCAGACCGACGATGACCATTGCCAGATTGCTGGAGCCGACGGCGAACAGCAGGTAGCCGACGATCATGAGCACCATGCCACCCAAGTACAGGTAGCGGCGCGGAATGCGCTTGTTCAGGATCGGGTACAGCGGAGCCATAACCAAGCCGGTGATGACCGGGATGACGCCCACGATGGAGTATGCGGCGGTGTTGTCGAGGATGTACTTGAACAGGTACATGAGCACGCCGGTGGTGGCCACGTTGGCGATGGCGTACAGCAGGTAGCTCAAGGCAACCCACAGCAGCTGATCGTTCTGGGCCAGAGCCTTGAAGGCCTGCAGCGGGCCGCCGTTGTCTTCGGCCTTGGCACGCAGCGTGGTGGTGCTTTCCTTGGTGCCGAACGCCACGGAGCACACGGTGAGGATGCCGAGGATGGCCACGATGATGGCGAAGCAGGTCCAGCCGGACTGGCTTTCGACGTACTTGCCGGTGAACACCCAGCTGAAGTAGGTGACGATCGGGATGACCACGATGGTCAGACCGTTGTAGCCGATGGAGCCGCCGAAGGAGCCGAGTGCGGTGTAGGTGGAGCGCTCGTGGGAGTCGGAACTCAATGCAGGGATCATACCCCAGTAGGAAATGTCACGCAGCGAGTAGAACACGTCGAGCACAATGAAGGTGATGATGAACAGCACGATGAACAGGGTAGTATTCACGTTCACCAGACCGAACAGACCAGTGTAGACGAGCACCAGCAGGATGGCGGAAACGGTACCACCGATGAGCTGCCACGGCTTGAAGCGACCCCACTTGGTGTTGGTGTTGTCGATGATGTTGCCCAGCAGCGGGTCGATGAAGATTTCTGCGATACGAATCACCACGACCAGGCCGGTGATGATGCCAATCAGCTTGGTGGCGACGCTCTTATCGACGCCAGAGAACAGCGAGCTCGTCACGTAGACGATGAAATAGGTGCTCAGTGCGTTGTAGAACGCGGACTGGCCGACGTTACCGAACGAGTACGCCACGCGAGACAAGAGGTTCCCGCCTTTGGAACCGTTGTTGCCATTTCCCATCTTTGCTTCTCCTTAGAAGTCAGATACAGGTCCTTCCTTGACCTAACTATCAGTATATCCCCTTACCTAAAGTTAGTAAAATTTATCACTGAACATATCGCCTATCGGCGTGTCATATTTTGTGAGCTTCTGTTCGAAAGATAGCCAAAAACGTTATTTTTTCGCCATCTACACAACAAAATAGGCAAACTGTCGCATTATCTTGTGGCAGCTTTTACCAAAATCGATATTTACGATATGCAAAAGCTTCCACGTCGAAACGAAACCAAGCCAATCTGGAAATAGCCCGATTACTATACAGAAGTAAAGAAATAACCGCTATTTTGCCGGCACAAAACTATCGCGCACCACCAGCGACGTCGACAGGTACGCATGCTGACGAATCGTGCGTTTGCCGGAAATGGCATCACCCAACATCAGCGTCGCCACACGCGCAAGCTCGTTCTGATCGATGGAGAATGTGCTCAACGGCGGCGAGGTCAACTGCGAAATCGTTTGATTGTTAATGCTGATCACGCTGATATCGCGCGGCACCAGCACGCCAACCGCATTGAACGCCTGCAGCACGCCAACCGCAATCACATCGGCAGCTACGATCACGGCATCAGGCAGCACGCCATTATGATCGCGCACGAATTGCTCCCCCAACGCACGGCCGTTGCTCACGGTGAACAAGCCGTCGGAATACACCAATCCGTCGGATTGAATACCGAAGCGCCTTGCCTCACGACGGAAATATGTGGCGCGATTCTCCTCATCGACCTCATAAAAGTTCATCAGGCAGCCCTTGCCTCCGATGAATCCAACGCGCTTCATGCCCTTGGCAGCACAGGCCGCGACCGCATCATGCATGGTCTGCTGCAAATCAGGCTGCACGGAATCGAACAGATTCGGCGCCGGATTCACGTCAATGAACACGCCATACGGCATGGCCCTATGCAGCCGCTCCAAGTCTTCCTCGCTGATCTGGTCGGCGCCGATCGCCATGAACCCGTCGAATTTGGAACTGCGAGCGATCATATCGTCGAGATTGTGGAACACCGTCATTTCCATGCGTTGCTGTTCCGCATTGCGTTCGAGCGCTGAACGCAAATCGGTGAAATAGGAGTCCCGCAACGCCTCGTCGGACTTTTCATTGTCAAGCAATGCAACCTCATGAGGGATGACGATGCGCTTGGTCTGCACGCTATAGCCGAGGTCCTCGCTCGCCTGAATGATCTTGCGACGAGTCTCTTCACGCACCGATAGGGTGGGATCACCGTTCAGAAGTCGAGACACCGTAGCCTGAGAAAACCCGGTACGTTGCGCAATCTCTTTAATCGTCGCCATGTCTCGCTCTCCAATTTAGTAAATCGTTTACCCATGAAAGGATAACCTATTATTGACATAACGACAAACCAAGCGAGATTTATGCAACGATCACGCAAGCCAATTATAATCGCTGCTCATGCAGCAGTCTCATGAACGTATGACGGAACCGCCTTCACGGAAGGCGGGCTGGCCGCAGCCGAATACCATGCATGGCAAAGACAATAAGAAATCCCTTGCTTCAAAATCGCAATTTCAAAGCAAGGGATTTTCCAGAGGATCCGTGCCGTTCAAAGCCACCGGCCATAAGGGCGGTATCAGCCGACAGGGATCGAAGCGCGGCTAGTGTAGAACGCTAGCGTGTGCTCGCATCGCTCCAATTCAGGAGACTATTAGATTATTCGAGTTCTACGGCACCTGTGTAGAGCTGATAGTACTCGCCCTTCTGCGCGATGAGCTCGTCATGCGAGCCGCGTTCGATGATGCGGCCATGGTCGAGCACCATGATCACGTCGGAGTTGCGCACCGTGGAGAGGCGGTGGGCGATCACGAACACGGTACGACCCTTCATGAGGTTGTCCATGCCGGCCTGCACCACCTCTTCGGTACGGGTGTCGATGGACGAGGTGGCCTCGTCGAGGATCATGGCCGGCGGATCGGCCACGGCAGCACGTGCGATGGAAATCAACTGGCGCTGGCCCTGGGACAGGCCGGAGCCGTCGCCTTCGAGCACGGTCTGGTAGCCGTTGGGCAGCATGCGGATGAAGCCGTCGGCGTTCGTGAGCTTCGCGGCGGCGATGCATTCCTCATCGGTGGCGTCGAGGCGACCGTAGCGGATGTTGTCCATCACCGTACCGGTGAACAGGTTCACGTCCTGCAGCACCACACCCAGCGAACGACGCAGATCCGGCTTGCGGATGCCCTTGACGGAAATGCCGTCATACAGGATCATGCCGTCCTGAATGTCGTAGAAACGGTTGATCAGATTGGTGACGGTGGTTTTGCCAGCACCGGTTGCGCCCACCAATGCGATCTTCTGTCCGGGCTTGGCGAACCAGGTGATGTCGTGCAGCACCGGTTTGTCGGGGTTATAGCCGAAGTTCACGTCGGTGAAGCGCACATCGCCCTGCAGGAGGGTGAGGCGACCGTCCGGTGAGGTAATGGCGGTTTCACGGGCTTTCATGGCCACTTCGGCGGCACGCGGGCTCAAGGATTGCGCGGCCTTGAGCGAACGGGTGCCGTCATCGCCTTCCTCGCGCTTCCACGCCCAGTGACCGGTTTCATGGTCAACTTCGGTCATGGTGCGTCCATCTTCGCCGAGTTCCACGTTCACCAAGGTCACGGAACCGCCGTCGTCCTCCGGCTGCTCGTCCATAAGCGCGAAGATGCGGGATGCGCCTGCAAGCGCCATCATCACCATGTTGAACTGCATGGACACCTGGCCAAGCGGGTTCACGAAAGAGCGGGACAGCGTCAACAGCGAGATCAGCGTACCCAGAGTGAGCGGGCCAGCACCGGACAATCCGAAGTTTCCAAGTCCGCTAATCGCAGCAAATCCGCCGAAAATCGCCAGCAGAATGTACAGCAGGTAGCCCATGTTGCCTACGATCGGCATGGTCACATTGCCCCACGTGTTCGCTTCGGCGGAAGCTTCGAAGAGTTCTTCGTTCTTCTTGTCGAAAGTGGTTTGGGTGGCGCCTTCGTGGTTGAAGACCTTGATGACCTTCTGGCCGTTGACCGCTTCTTCCACGAATGCGTTCACATCGCCGATGGCGATCTGCTGCTTGACGAAGTAACGTCCGGAGCGGGAAACGACCTTGCGCACCACCACAAACAGGATCACGGTGAAGGCGAGCACGAAAATGGTGACGGGCACCGACAGCCACAGCATGGAGACGAGCGCCGCGAGCGCAGACACCGCAGACGAGAACATTTGCGGGAACGACTGGCTAATGGCCTGACGCAATGTGTCGGTGTCGTTGGTGTAACGGCTCATAATGTCGCCGTGTTCGTTGGTGTCGAAGTAGCGGATGGGCAGGGTCTGCTGATGGGCGAACATGTCGTCGCGAATCTTCTTCAACGTGCCCTGTTCCACAGTGACGATAACCCACTGCCACAGCCAGCTGCAGAAAATACCAGCCACATACAGGCATGCCATAAGCGTCAACGCACGCAGCAACGGCATCCAATCAGGATTGGTGGCACCAACCATCGGCAGAATGTACGTATCGACCAGCGACTGTAGGAACAGCGACGATCCGGCCTGGGCCGCGGCACCGACGAGAATGCACACTACCACAAGTGCCACACGCCACTTGTATTGGAAAATGTAACCGAAGATACGCTTGGTGGTGCCCGGTGCGGCTTTCTGCATCGGCGGCTTGCCGTGCGATTGCTGCATGCCGGCCGCGTTGTTGTTGTCTTTGGATTTCAATGCGGAAGTTTGTTCAGTCATCTGTTGCCTCCTTTCACTGCAGTTCCTCAGGTTGAGCCTGATTCTTGGTTTGCGATTCGTAGATGGAGCGATATTCGTCGCAGTTTTCGAGCAGTTGTTCATGCGTGCCGGCCGCCATGATGCGGCCGTGGTCCATGACGAGAATCATGTCGGATTCCTGCACGGAGGCCACACGCTGGGCGATGATGATCTTCGTGGTGTCGGGAATCTCATGATGGAATGCGGCGCGAATCAGCTGATCGGTTTTGGTGTCGACCGCGGACGTGGAATCGTCGAGAATAAGGATCTTCGGCTTTTTCAGCAGCGCACGCGCAATGCACAAACGCTGGCGCTGACCGCCGGAAACGTTGGTACCGCCCTGTTCGATGTACGTATCGTACTTGTCGGGGAATTCCTGAATGAAGCCGTCGGCCTGCGCAAGCTGGCATGCGTGACGAATCTCTTCATCAGTGGCGTTCGGATTGCCCCAACGCAGGTTTTCGGCAATGGTTCCGGAGAACAGCACGTTCTTCTGCAATACCATGGCGACCTGATCGCGCAATACTTCCAGATCGTAATCGCGCACATCCACGCCGCCGACCTTCAGCGAGCCTTCGGTCACGTCGTACAAGCGTGGCACAAGCTGCACCAAACTGGACTTTGCGGAACCGGTGCCGCCGACGATGCCGACGGTCATACCGGAACGGATCTTCAAATCAATATCGTCAAGCACCGGCTTTTCGGAAGTGGCGGAATAACGGAAGGTGACATGGTTGAAATCAATCTCACCATTCCTCACTTCCATAACCGGATTTTCCGGATTCGTAACCGTGCTTTCCTCGTTCAGCACCTGGCAGATGCGTTCGGCGGAGGCCTGCGAAATAATGCACATCACGAAAATCATGGACAGCATCATCATGGCCATGAGAATCTGCATGGCGTAGGTGACCAATGCGGTCAGATCGCCGGCGGTCAATCCAAGGGCCGCATTGTTGCCGGATGCCACGATCTGCTGGGCACCCATCCAGGCGATAAGCAGCATGGACACGTACACGCACAGCATCATGAGCGGATTGTTGAAGCTCATAATGCGTTCGGCCTTGGTGAAGTCCTTGAAGATGCGCTCGGAAATGCGGTTGAACTTTTCGGTTTCGTGGTTTTCGCGATTGTAAGACTTGACCACGCGGATGCCCTGCAGGTTCTCGTCGACCACGTTGTTGAGCTTGTCGTACGTGTGGAACACACGCTCGAACACCGGATGCACCAGTACTGCCAGACCGCACAAGCCGATGGCGAGCACCGGAATGCAGGCGAGAAACACCAAAGAGATGGATGGGCTGATGCGGAAGGAGAAGATCCACGCCACAATCACCATGATCGGAGCGCGCACACCCATGCGGATGATCATTGAATATGCGTTCTGCAGGTTGGTCACATCAGTGGTCAGTCGCGTGATGATCGAACCGGTGGAGAAACGGTCGATATTGGTGAAGCTGTAGCCCTGCACCTTCTCAAACTGGTCGTGACGCAGGTTTTTGGCGAATCCTGCGCCCGCAATGGCCGAGAACTTTCCGGCCAAAAAGCCGGATGTCAGCGAAACCGCCGAACAAATCAGCAGAATCAAGCCGAATTTCAAAATCGCCGGCATGCTGCCACCGCTGATGCCCTCATCAATCAGCGATGCCATGACGGTCGGAATAAGGATTTCCAGCACGCTTTCCACGGCTACGAATACCGGGGAGAGCAGGCTGGCTTTTTTGTATTCGCGCAGGGATTTGCCCAGTGTGCGAATGACGTGTTGCTTTGGTTTTGACGTTGTGGACGTCGTTGCGTTTGCCGCTGTCACTCCTTGTCCTTTCTTTTTCGTACTTACTTGCTTGCGTGTGTTACCTGAGGTTGTTTGCGATCGCCATTTCCTGCGACATTCGCAGTATGCGCGAAACGTATTCATCATGAGAATCGCGATTATGCGGATTCCGCCCATCGCATGATTCTTGCGATTCTTGCGAAACCTGCGGCTCTTGCGAAACCTGCGATTCGCCAAAATCCTGTTCCTGTATTTCCAAGCTTGAATATCGGCTTTCGTCTCCGATCAAACCTGTTTTCACCAGATTCGTCTGCATGACGTCAAGCATGTGCATGAATTGGCGGATCTGGTCGTCATCAAGACCTTCCAACAGGATTCGTTCCATGTTTTTCGCATTGTCGTGCAGCACTTCGGCAATATGCCTCGATTTGTCCGTCAATACGATCTTTTTCAGACGTGCGTCACGCTTCACCGACTCGCGGGCGATCAGCCCCTTCTGCTCCATCAGTCCCAACACTCGGCATGATGTGGATCGGGTCACGCCGAAACGTTGCTCGATGTCTTGAGGGAAGATCTCCTCGTTATCATGTCTTGCCAAGTACACGATGATGTCAACGTTGCCGTTGCTGACGTCTTCCGCCTCTTCGGGACGGGTGACGCGCAAATACCGGTTGACCACGTTGTGCAGCGAGCGAATGGCCACGCTGGGAGGCTTGGTCAGGCCACTTTCCCAGACTTCGGCAAGTCGTGAACCTGACGGTTCCTTGTATTGTTCATTCGTCACTTCTGTCACACCACACATGCTAAACCGTTGCATATACAACTGTTGTACATGCAACGATTAGCGTGTCGCGCATCTCATCGTCCGCGACAAAAAAGGCCGAGGAATCAGATCCGCACCGGTTCAGCGTTAACGGATCGAATCCCTCGGCCTTAAGCCTTGAATCCTACGAAACTACTTGGTGAGTTCAGCGTACTTCTCAAGCATGTATTCGAAGATCTGCTTGCCATCGGCGCCCATCAGCACCGACATGCTGTTGATCGGCATGGAATCGAGGAACAGGCGGGTCATGTCGTTGTCGGGCACCACCGGCATGCGGCCGACTTCGCCCTCGGCACGCAGGATTTCAAGCACCTTGGAACCGAGCGGATCCTTACGCCATTCCATGAAGTTGGACCATTCGGTGAGCGGCTGGGCCTTGCCGTCGCCGTCGAGCTCCACCACCGCGGAACCGGCGATGTCACGGCTGGACGTGCCGACCTCGATGGTGTATTTGCCGCTCTCCACGTGCCAGTCATTGAACCTCTCAGACCAGTAGGCAAAGGCGCGATCGTCGAGCTCGAAGGAGACTTCTGCGGATTCGCCAGCCTTGAGGAATACCTTCTTGAAGCCCTTAAGCTCGTGTTTCGGGCGGGCTACGTCGGCCTTGCCAGGAGCCACGTACACCTGCACGGTTTCGGCGGCGTCAACGTTCGAGGTGTTCTTGACCACTGCGCTGACGGATGCGGTACAGGCACCGGTCTTGACGGCCTTCACGTCGCTCACTTCGAACGTGGCGTAGCTCAGGCCGAATCCGAACGGGTAGTCGACGGCCTTGTTGTAGGTGTCGTAATAGCGGTAGCCCACGAACACGCCTTCGCCGTAGTCGACATGCCCCTCTTCGCCCGGCCAGTTGATGGTGCTCGGATCGTCGTTGATGTCGAACGGAATGGTCTGCGCGAGCTTGCCGGACGGGCTCACCTTGCCGAACAGCACGTCAGCGAGCGCCGGACCGCCGGACTGGCCGAGCAGCCAGGATTCGAGGATGCCCTTGGCGTTCTTGGCCCACGGTGCCACGGTGACGACGGAGCCGTTGGAGAGTACGACCACAACGTTCTTGTTTTCGGCTGCGACGGCTTCGAGCAGTGCGATCTGCTTGGCCGGCATGTCGAGGGTCTCACGGTCGAAGCCTTCGGATTCGGCTGCTTCGGGGAGCCCCAGGAACATGAGCACCACATCGGCGCCCTTGGCAGCGTCGACGGCTTCGGCTTCGAGTGCCGGATCGGCCGGTTCGAGGTCGAGGGTGAAGCCTGGGGCGAACTTGGCGTCCACGCCGCGTTCGGTGAGGGTGTCGAGGAAGCTGGTCATCTTGGTTGGGGTGATGTGCGAGGAGCCGCCGCCCTGGTAGCGCGGAGTGCGTGCGAATTCGCCGATGACCGTGACCTTGGCATCGCCGGCGATCGGAAGGATGGCATCATCGTTCTTGAGCAGCACCATGGATTCGATGGCCGCCTGATGTGCGACTTCGTCGTGAGCTTCGATGTCGAAACGATAGTTTTCGATGCTCATGGCTGCGCGCGTCTTGTTGACCAGGTCGATCATGCCTTGTGCCATGTGGTCGAGCTGTGCCGGCTGGATGCGACCGTCACGTGCCGCATACACGATTTGGTCGTCGGTGTAGCTTGGCGGCATTTCGAGGTTGAGGCCCGCGTTGAGGGATGCGACGCGATCATGGTCGGCGCCCCAGTCGCTCATGACGATGCCTTGGAAACCCCATTCGTCGCGCAGCACGTCGGTGAGCAGCCAGTGGTCCTGGGCGGCATGCACGCCGTTGATGCAGTTGTATGCGCACATGATGGTCCACGGCTGGGCTTCCTTGACGATGTGCTCGAACGCCGGGAAGTAGATTTCGCGCAGCGCACGCTGGGAGATGTTGGCGCTGATGCGCAGACGATCGGTTTCCTGATTGTTGGCGGCGAAATGCTTGAGCGAAGTGCCCACGCCCTTGGATTGCACGCCGGCGACGATGCCGATGGCTTCATGACCCGCCAGGTACGGGTCTTCGGACCAGTATTCGAAGCAACGGCCGCCAAGCGGGTTGCGCTTGATGTTCACGCCCGGGCCGAGGATTACGGCGACCTTCTCCTGAATGCACTCTTCGGCCATGGCTTCGCCAACCTGGTGGATGAGTTCCGGATTCCAGGAGCTGGACAGACCAGCCGCCGGCGGGAAGCAGGTGGCAGGCACGCAGTTGTTCAGGTCGACTTCGCCGGTGGTGGCCGAATTGGACTTGCGCAGGCCGTGGGGGCCGTCGGTGATCATGTAGCCGGGAATGCCCTTGGCTTCAACGCCCTGCAGATGCCAGGCGTCGCCGCCGGAAGTCAGGGATGCCTTCTCTTCAAGCGTCAGGTCATTGACGGAAGGATAGGTGCTTTCGCTCATACGTTCCTCTTTCGCATCGTTTTCTTGAGTTCGTATCGGTTAACCGATCTGCATGAGACCTCAACCCCAAAATCTCTACTAACCGGTCGGTAGGCACTTTATCAAAACCAACACCGCAACACGCCAATCTTCTTTGAAAAATCAATTAACCGACCGTAAAGTAACTGCAGTATTTACAACTTGAGAGAAATGACGATTCATAAGCATTGCAGCGCACATGAATCGCCATCAATGAAGGGCAAGAGAGGGAATCATCATGGCCAACGAAGAAGTCGACCGAAGGGCGGAGATTCTCAATGCGGCCGTCGAACTGTTTGGGACGCTCGGCTATTACGGCACTTCCCTGCAGAAAATCGCCGATCGCGTAGGACTCACCAAGGCTGGCGTACTGCATTATGTCGGCAGTAAGGAAGGACTGCTCACAGCCGTGCTGGACGAAGTCTACGATTCCGAAACGGAAGACATTCTTACCGACATGGTACGTGAGCCACGACCGTTGATCGCCGACATGTGGCGCAGGATCGTAGCGGTGAACGCACGCAGACCGCTTCAGGTGCACATGTTTTCCACGTTGAGTGCCGAAGCGATCGACCCGAACCACCCTGCACACGAGTACTTCGCCAATCGTGAGCTGCATAATGCCGATACCGCGCTCAATATCCGTTGGCGTGTGCCCGAAGGCGTTGATACGCGTCGGCTGCTTAATGCGGGATTCGCCATGATGGATGGCGTGCAGCTGCGTTGGCTGCGCACGCCCGGTCAGGACCTGAACGCCATGTGGGCGGAATGCGAAGACACCCTGTTCCCCCTGCCCATGTGGGAGGGCTACCGCTAAGCCTCTGCCCCGGCACTGCATTACTGTATGGATGCAGACGTAGAAGGAGGCATGTATGCGGATTTTGCTGGCACCGGACTCGTTCAAGGAGGCCGCTTCGGCTGAAGCAATCGCACAGGCGATGGCTCGCGGCATTAAGCGTGGCGACCCGCAGGCCGAATGCCGGCTTTTGCCGCTTTCCGATGGCGGCGAAGGATTGACGCACGCCTTGGTTCATGCCACCGGCGGCACGTTGCACAGTGCTGAGACAGTTGACGCGATCGGCCGCCCGATTACCGCTCAGTTTGGCTTTCTTGGCCATAATCATGCTTCTTGTATTCTCCACACCGCCGTGGTCGAATTGGCTTCGGCAAGCGGAGTCGCCTTCTGGAAGAAGTACTTAGCTTCAGCCTCAACGCTACCT
>ENA-UPTB01000074-UPTB01000074.1-human-gut-metagenome-genome-assembly--contig:-NODE-74-length-94442-cov-15.380321_pt1 | contig 94442 bp, 89 predicted proteins | sample MGYA00250046_ERZ773369 | MGnify/ENA primary metagenome ERZ773369 (study PRJEB29103, sample SAMN06111938) | human gut metagenome | biome: human gut; feature: ankylosing spondylitis patient; material... | reverse complement strand
CAATCGTTCGTAATCCTAAGGTATTCCTTATGGATGAGCCTTTATCAAACCTGGATGCAAAACTTCGTGTACAGATGCGTATCGAGATCGCTAAATTACATCAGAGATTAGGTACAACAATCATCTATGTAACACATGACCAGACAGAGGCTATGACACTTGGTACAAGAATCGTAGTTATGAAGGATGGTATCATCCAGCAGGTAGATACACCTCAGAACTTATATGAGAAGCCACAGAACCTGTTCGTTGCAGGATTCATGGGATCTCCACAGATGAACTTCTTAGATGCAATCGTAGAAGTTGTTGATGATACAGCAGTATTAAAGGTTGCTGGTCACTTCATTCCACTTCCACCTGCAAAATCTAAAAAGCTGATCGAAGGTGGCTACAACGGAAAGACTGTTACATTTGGTATCCGTCCGGAAGATGTATATGATTCAGAAATGATGGTAGAAGCTTCACCACAGAGCACATTCGAAGCTACAGTTAAGGTTTACGAATTACTTGGTGCAGAAGTTTACTTATACTTCGATCTTGATGAGTTCCAGATGACAGCAAGAGTTGATCCTCGTACAACAGCCAGACCAGGTGATGTTGTTAAATTCGCTATTGATGTTGAAAAGATTCATATCTTTGATAAAGAAACAGAATTAGTAATTACCAACTAATCCAAACAAGTTTACTTGGGGAGATACATTGTATGTATCTCCCTTTCTTTGTAGCGAGGCTTGCGGTAAGGAGGGACCCACGAAGTGGGAGGATGCCTTATCGCCCAGTAACGAGCTTGCTCATTACAGAAGGAGAAGCAGCGGAGCGGCAGCGCTACGAAGTAGCGGGATTTTCGAGTCTGTGAGGGGAATGCGGTAAGGAGGGAGGATGCCTTATCGCCCAGTAACGAGCTTGCTCGTTACAGAAGGAGAAGCAGCGGAGCTGCGGCGCTACGAAGTAGCGGGATTTTCGAGTCTGCAAGAGGTATAGAAAGGATGTGTGCATTTGATAACAGCGCAGGTAATACAGAGCTGTCTGGATGATTTAAAGACAATTACAAAGGTAGATCTGGCAGTTGTTGACGTAGAAGGCGTCATGGTGGCAAAGAATTCGGACAGATTTGAACAAAATGTAGAATTTGTAACGGAATTTGCTGCCTCTCCGGCAGGAAGTCAGGTGCTTCAGGGCTGTCAGTATCTGAAGATCTATGATGAAGAAGATCCGGTATATGTACTTCTTTGCGGTGATTCCAGTGAGGAATATATGATCGGAAAGATTGCGGTATCCAATATCCAGAATCTGATCACAGCCTACAAGGAGCGGTTTGACCGCAATAATTTCTTCCAGAATCTGATCCTTGATAATCTGCTTCTGGTAGATATTTATAATCGTGCCAAGAAGCTGCATATTGAGATACAGAAACCGAGAGTGGTTTTGCTTTTGGAAATTCCGGCGGGAAAAGAAAATTATGCCATGGAGTTTTTAAAAAGCATGTTTTCTGCGCAATCCGGCGATTATGTGACAGCAGTAGATGAAAACACACTGATCGTTATCAAGCAGGTAGAGGCAAAGGATTCTTATGCAGAAGTGGCAGAAGTAGCGGAAACGACTGTTGCCATGATGAACACGGAAGCAATGATCAACGTGCGTGTGGCGTACGGTACGATCGTAGAGGAGCTGAAGGATGTTTCCAAGAGCTATAAGGAAGCCAAAATGGCACTGGATGTCGGAAAAATATTCTATGCGGAAAAGACGGTCACAGCATACAGCACACTTGGAATCGGACGCCTGATCTATCAGCTGCCGATCAATCTCTGCGAAATGTTCATCGAAGAGATCTTTGGCGGAAAGGTTCCGGAAGAACTGGATGAAGAGACACTTACCACCATCAATACATTCCTGGAAAACAATCTGAACGTATCGGAAACCTCCAGACAATTATATGTCCACAGAAATACACTGTTGTATCGTCTGGAAAAACTGGAAAAATACACAGGACTGGATATCCGTATCTTTGATGATGCACTGACACTGAAGATTGCACTTATGGTTGTTCGTTATATGCGTTATCTGGAGAGTATGGATTATTAAATGTCATGCATTCCCGGTCACACATTTGCTACGCAAATATGCGACAAGTAATGCATGACATTACGGGAACTTCAGCCCATGCATAATCACCTTCGGTGATGGGCTGAGGCTACATCATGCATTCTTCGAATGCATGATATTACGGGAACCTCTCGCATGAGAATTGCTGCGCAATGCTCGAGGCTACATCATGCATTCCCGGTCACACATTTGCTACGCAAATATGCGACAAGTAATGCATGACATTATAAGCACTTTCATATATTGGATTAAATGGTTCAATATAGGGAAGTGCTATTTTGTTTACGCAGAAAAAGGATTATGTTTATGTGTATAAAGGAGAGCAGATGTTGTCCAAAGCGGGGCTGCGGAAGCTGACGGTCATGGGGCGGAAGGTAAAGGTGGAATTTCTACTGCAGGATCTGCCGGCTGCTGGGGGAAAAGGAAGCTGCAGACTGTGTTATCTTCTGGGCGGACAGGAGAAGGAAAAAAGCTGGGATATTGTATTTGTATCCGGCGGACGGCAGATGCAGTTTTTGCAAAAGTTGGAGGAAGCGGAAGAAATGGAAGGGATCGTGGATTGCAGGATCTTTTTGCCCGGAGGAAAGGAGATCCGTGGAGAAGCGGATGTTGTCACAGAGGAAAAACAGAATGTGGAAGAGGCGGATGTGAGGATGCAGATCCCGGATATAGATAAAGAAGGGAAAATGAAGCAGAAACCAGAATCTGAGGAACGCCAGATAAAGAAATCGGAAGAATCGAAAGAAACAAAGCAGAAATCAAAATCGGAAGAATGCCAAATGAAGAAATCAGAATCAAAATCAGAAGAATGCCAAATAAAGAAACCGGAATCAGAATCGAAAGTGACGCCGGGAGATGAGGAACGATCACAGGAGATGCAAAACAAGAGCCGGGTAGAGACAAAAGAAAGCAAGAAGGAGACTGAAATACCGGAAAATCAAGTGCTCTATATCCAGGATCTGACGCAGCTTCTTTCCATGGGAGAAAAACAGAGAGAGCTGTATTATAACAGCTTTTTGCTGCATGGATATTATCAGTACAGACATGTGGTGGCTGGTGACGGGTTTATCGGTGTTCCGGGTAATTTCAGCCAGCGGGAAGCGATCGCGGCAAAAATGATGGGCTTTCCACTTTTCATTGAGGCGGAAAATCTGCAACATTGTGAAATTGGGGAAGAAAGCAGAGCAGAAATGCCACAGATGGGGGCATATGGGTATTTTCTGTGTAAAGTCAGATAAATATGCGAACGGTCAGTGCGGCAAACAAGGCAGAACAGGCGGTAGTGTGGCGCATGGCAGCTCGATCAGTCTACGCCCCGCAGTGCGACCGAAGGGATATTTGGTTTCAATATCTCTATAAACTTCTCCAGTTCCATGCGGGAATAGGCAGAAAAGCCGGGGCATAGAACCTGTTCACTTTCTTTATAGGACTGCAGAAAGTATCTTTTGGCGCCTTTGATCCAGTCACCTATCTCGCGGAAGGTGTTTGCGCTGTGCAGCTCGCGGACGACTGTGGTGCGGAATTCGTAGGTGAAACGCCTTTCATCTGTCTCGTGCATCAGAAAATGCACGCTTTCGCGGATGCGGGCAAGCATTTCATCGGAAAAGGCATAAGAAGTACTGTGATCTGTCGGATCAGTCAGTCCTGCCACCTTCAGATAATCGGAAGGACCGGACTTAATATCCATTGCCACGTAGTCGATCAGCTTCTGTTCATAAAGCGTCTGCAGCATGAAAGGATTGCTGCCATTTGAGTCAAGCTTGACCAGATAGCCCAGCTGTTTGACCTCGGCCAGAAAATCAGGCAGATCATGATAGATCGTCGGTTCGCCGCCGGTAATACAGACACCTGTCAGGATATTCTTTCTTTTTTGTAAATAAGAAAGGATATCTTGTTTTGTGTATGCAGCATACGAAGCAGGATCTAATAGAAGGTCACTGTTCTGGCAATATGGGCAGCGGAAATTACAGCCACCGAGAAAAACAGTAGCTGCTACGTGCTCCGGATAATCTAATAAAGTTGTCTTTTGTAAACCGCAAAATAACATAAGCTGCCTTCTTTCCTATTACACAAAAAACGTTCCGTGAGGATGTGATGTCCCAGATAAACAGTATACCACTTTAAATTGTCTGAGGGTATAGCGGATCTGGATAATTTATGTAGCTATTTTTATGCGGGAATGCTTGTTATTTTTACGCATAACCCGTATGATAGAGGCAGGTGTTTTATTCCAGAGGAAAAAGTGAGGGAAAAAGATGCAGGTAGCGACAGACAGATGTCCCTGTTGTAATAAAAAATTTTTTTATTATGACAGCAGACAGTATTTTTGTGGGAGCCCGATCAGAACGTGTAGAAAATGTGGAGGCAGTTATATCGACAAAAGATATTATGAACTGGCGATTGAGGGATTGCCGGGCAGCGAGTTTTCTAAAGGTTCGTATCTGTTTTTGATTGCGTTAGGTGCCTATGTATTGTACAGAGGAATTCATCTGATTGGATACAGGGAGCTTGGCATGTCGGATACTGTAGTGAGCAGATGGTTACTTCCGGTTGTATTTACTGTGATGGGACTGATTCTGATCATTGGCGGAATCATTGAGTTGATTCGCATTATAAACGGAAGTAAGGCAAAAAAGTGGGAACAAAAGAGACAACAGTCAGTAGCGCGTCTGCGAAATCCTGATTATGCATGGAGGCTGAAACAGGCGGGTTATCCTGTTCCGGAGGAATATCTGCGATAGGAATAACCGGAAGAACACGCTAAGGCGGTCAATACAAAAAGAAAACAGAAGAGAGAATAGTGAGGGAGAGAGATGAAAGAGAAATTAGCGAAGATTTTTGTGGCTGTGTTATTTATTGGCCTTGGTCTGTATTTACTGATCACAGGGATTACGGATCTGACAAGTAAGAGTGATTATGTGGAAGCAGAGATTGACATGGCAGGTGGAAATCTTACGGTTGAGCATTCCATCAATGGGCTGATACCGATAGGAAATGAGTATTACTATATAGGTGTTAATTCTGAGGAAGGTAGTATTTATATTGTACGTGCAACGAAAAAGTGGCTGGATCAAAATTTTGATGCAGATGGCAAGGCAATAGGTGGAAGCTATACATTGAAGGCGAAAAAACGGAAGCTGGATTATAAGGTAGAGCGTGAGTATAGTGATTCGTTTTCTGATATGGATATGACGGGGTTTCAGTTAGTCACAGATACTTCGTCATGTCTGGATACGGACTATAAAACTTTTGCAGTGAAAAAGCTTGTCTGCGTATTTGCTTTTTTACTGACACTGCTTTGTATTTTTGCAGGGATAAAGGAGCAGGACGAGAATAGAAAGCCTGTATGGGGAAAAGTTATGGTAGTCTCCCTTCTAATATCTGCGGCATTGATGATCCATGTACTGAGCTTTCTATAAGTATTCTGGCAGAACGGAAAGAAGAGAAAATGGGAAAACAGTTATGCATGAACTGACAGAAAAACAATTAAAACGCCGGGAAAACCGGCTTCGCGCCAAAGAAGAGAAGCTGCGCAGGGAAGAAGAAGCAAGGCAGCAGGCGCTTATAATCAAACAAAAAACGGATGAAAAGTTTATGAAGCAGGCTCTTTTGCAGGCAAAAAAGGCAAAAGAGCTTGGTGAAGTACCGATCGGCTGTGTGATCGTACAGGACGGAAAAGTGATCGGACGCGGTTATAACAGACGCAATACCGATAAGAGCACATTATCGCATGCGGAGATCATGGCCATTCGGAAAGCAAGTAAAAAATTAAATGACTGGCGGCTTGAGGAATGCACACTTTATGTGACATTGGAGCCATGCCAGATGTGCGCGGGCGCGATCGTGCAGGCGCGTGTCAAGGAGGTTGTGATCGGAGCGATGAATCCGAAAGCAGGCTGCGCCGGTTCTATACTGAATCTGTTTACGATGAAGCAGTTCAACCATCAGGTGCAGACCACCTATGGTGTCTGCGAAGCGGAATGCAGCCAGATTTTGAAGCAGTTTTTTGCCGGACTTAGAAAACGCCTGCATGAAACGGATGGTAGTGGTATTTGCAATAGGAAATAATGGAACTGTTCTGCGAGACAAAATGATCTTATCGGTTCAGATGCGTTATAGGTGACGGAAGAAAGGAAACGAGATGGGTGTGATATATTTTATTCTGGGAATCATGGGTGCTGCCTATGTGATAATTGGCGGAGGTGTATTTCTGGTATTTATAACTTCAGGAGGCTTTGCAGAGGCAGGAGGAGCAGTTTTTATGCCGCTTATTTTTGTGGTGATTGGTATTGGATTTCTGGCGGGAATTGTAATACATAAGAGTGTCAAAGGGAGAATTCGGAAAAAAGGGAAAAAGTATGTGGCGAAAGTGTACAGCTATGTGGAGAATACCTCTTTTACGGTAAATAACTCTTATACAGTCAATACAGTGGTGCATTATTTCGATGAAACGCACACAGAAAGAGAGGCTGTCATTCCGACATGTTTTGAAAAGGGTTCCTCTAAAATGCTTCCTATCGGAATGACCGTTGACATTTATTGCTACCGGGATAAATATGGCTATGATCCGAAATCTGTCAGAAGTGAATATCTGCCGGGAGAGGAAGAACTGATGGATGACAAGCCGGTAGATCCGATGCAGCTGAAAATGGTGGCTGTTTCCTGCCCGAACTGTGGTTCCAGCTTTCAGGCTGCAACGGGGTATTCCAGCAAGTGTCCGTATTGTGGCAGCTATATAAATGCGTAAAGGGATTGGAATCCGGTCTGTTAGAAGACCGGATTTATTTATTGCTATTTTTCGGCAAATTATATAAGATGATAAAAATAGTACTATTTTTCTGGGGGCTCGGATGATGATAAAGATTTTTTTGGTGGAAGATGAAATTGCAATCCGTAAGGGAATCAAAAACAGTATTGACTGGGGAAAAGAAGGATATGAGTTTGTGGGAGAAGCGGGAGATGGTGAACTCGCATATCCGATGATCTTAAAGACGAAGCCGGATATTCTGATCACAGATATCAAAATGCCTTTTATGGATGGATTACAGCTTAGTAAGCTGGTCAGAAAAGAACTTCCCGCAACCAAAATATTGATCCTGAGCGGATATGATGAATTTGAATATGCGAAAGAGGCGATCAAATTACAGGTTGCGGAATATTTGTTGAAACCAATCTCTTCCGCAAAGCTTCTGGATGTGCTCGCACAGGTGAAAGAAGTGATCAGACAGGAGCAGGAAGAAAAAGAACTGATCAAGAAGTATAGAGAAGACATGAAGGAAAACCGTGAGCTGGAAAAAGAACGGTTTTTAAACCAGATCATAACACAGAATCTAAGTCTGGCTCAAATACTGGAGACAGGAGAATCTCTGGGGATGGATCTGAGTGCGCCCTTATATAATATACTGCTTTTAAAAATTACCGAAAACGGGGGAAAGCAGGAGACGTATGCGGAAATTGAGAGCGCGCTGGATACGTTAAGCGGTGTATTTTCTTTCCGGAGAGGCGTGGATGAATGGCTCTTCTTACTGACTGCGGATGATGCAGAGAAGATGGAGAGGCGGATTGAAAGCTGCAGAAAGGCAGTCAGACAGATCACAGAAAAAACAGATCCGCCGGTGGAATACTTCGGAGCACTCGGAAATCCGGTGGAAAGACTCAGGGAGATCAAAAATTCTCTGAAAGAGGCTGAAAAGAAGTTTGCTTTCCAGTATTTTAAAAAGTGGAACCAGATTTTGGAAATACCGGTCAGAGATGTCGGATCATCCGAAAATCCGCAGACTGAAAAGAATGAAAATGAAGAACTTCTGATCAGTTCTGTACAGGTTGATAAACTCAATCACAAAATTATTGAGAATTTCATTCATACAGGTCTGCGCAGGGAAGTTTCCAACTTTGTAGATGATTATTTTATGAGTCTGGGTGAAAAGAGTGTCCAGTCACTGATGTTCAGACAGTATGTTGCCATGGATTTTTATCTGGCTGCGGTAGCTTTTCTGGAAAGGCTTGGATTTTCCTCAAAAGAACTGGTAGAGCGTTGCGGTGATCTGAAGGAAATGGAACAGGTGATACAGACAATAGAGCAGACAAAAGAATATATCAAAAAAGTACTCGATGCAACATTGGAATGTCGGGAGTCTGTGTCAAGGAAGCGTTACAGTGATCTTTTAAAAGAGGCTGTTTCCTACATCGAGCATCATTATGAGGAAGAAGATATTTCACTGAATCAAGTGGCTGCAAGTGTAAATATCAGTCCAAGTCATTTCAGTACAATATTCAGTAAGGAAATGGGAGAAACCTTTATTGAATATTTGACAAACGTCAGAATGGAAAGGGCAAAGCAGCTTCTGCGGAGCAGTACAATGAAAACGGCAGAAATTGCGTATGCAGTTGGCTACAAGGATGCGCATTATTTCAGTTATCTGTTTAAAAAAGTACAAAAGTGTACCCCGCGTGAATTCCGTACACAGGTATAAGACAGGAGGCAGTTTTGAAAAAGAATTCGTTGCTGAAACAACGTCTGAATATGTTGATGGGTATTTGTCTGCTGCCGCTGGTTGTGATCATTATCTACCTGATCATTATGATCTACAGCTTTGCGGATCGTTATGATGCGATCGTTGGAAAGATTGAAATGGCTAATGCATATAATATCAATTTTAAGGATGATATGGATTACATCATGTATATCATTGCGGTAAACTCTGAACGTGCCAAGGAGCTTGTCGATACGCAAAAGCCGCATGAAATGATAGATGATGCAAGGCAGTCCTTTCAGAAGATGTATGATGCCACAGAGGACGAGTATGCGAAGAATCAGCTGACGATGATATTGAAAGCACTGGATACATTAGAGGATCGTGTGGAAGAAATAGAGAAGGATGCGCTGATTTCCGGGCAATACGATAAAAATATGGAACGTTTGGATGTTAATATCCGTATTTTGACACAGCTGATCCAGGATCAGATCCAGCAGTATATTTATTATCAGGCGACAAATCTGGAAAACCTCAGAAGTGATATCCGAATGGATGTGGATCAGGCAACACGGACGGTGACAGTAAGTTTTGTTTTAATCCTGGCAGCAGCACTCATCATCAGTCGGAAGATCATGCTGAGAATCACAAAACCGATCGAAAGCTTGTGTGAAGCGACCAGAATTGCTGGACAGGGTGATTTTGCAGTCCGGGCAAAAGGTGGCAATGATGATGAAATGGCGATCTTAAGCACAAGTTTTAACCAGATGGTGGAGCAGATCGGCAATCTTGTAGAAGGGATCAAAGTGGAGCAGCTCAATCTGAAAGCAACAGAGCTGAAGCTCCTGCAGGCGCAGATTAATCCGCATTTTTTATATAACACGCTGGATACGATTATCTGGCTGGCAGAGGCAGGCGAAAAAGAGCAGGTCGTCAATATGGTATCTTCGCTTTCTGATTTTTTTCGTACAACACTTTCGAAGGGGCAGGATTTTATTACGGTGCAGGAAGAAGAGCTGCATATCCAAAGTTATCTCCAGATCCAGCAGTTCCGCTATCAGGATATTCTGGAGTATGAAATAGAAATACCGGAAGAGTTGTATCAATACAAAATATTAAAAATGACATTGCAGCCTCTTGTTGAAAATGCATTGTATCATGGCATTAAAAACAAAAGAAGGCTGGGGCATATCCGTATCAGCGGACAGATAGAGGGAGATTATCTGATATTTGAAGTTTATGACGACGGAAGCGGGATTGATCCGGAAAGGCTGATCCGTCTGAAAAAAGTATTGGATGGTGAAATAGAGGAGAAGGAAAATCCAAGCGGATTTGGACTTTATAATGTGCAGCAGAGAATCTGTCTGAATTATGGACAGGGGTATGGATTACAATTGGAAAGCGAGTATGGGGAATGGACAAGAGTCTATGTCAGGATTCCATGCAATAAAATCAAACATATTTCGTAAAAAATTCAACTTTTTCTTACAAAAAATAATAACATCCCGAATATTAGAAAAAATTTACACTTTATTCAAAAGAAACTCCGTATTTTTTGCCGGCAGATTACGTTATGATTAGATCATCAAAAACGTGGTAACAAGCAAAAAGGAGGATACGCCATGAAAAAGAAATTATTAGGGATTTTACTTAGTACCGCAATGATCGCAACAATGCTGGTAGGATGCGGAAGCAGCGCAGCAGACACAACAGCTCCTGCTGACAGCAGCACAGAGGAAAGCACAGAGGAAAGCACAGATGCAAGTGCAGATGCAGAAGCACCTGCAGCATCAGGAGATCTGATCAAGGTAGGTATCATCAATAATGATCCGAATGAATCAGGATATCGTACGGCAAACGATAAAGATATGAAAGCAATGTTCACAGAAGAAAATGGATATGAAGCATCATTTGCATACAGCTTAAAGAATGATGAACAGATCACAGCAGCACAGAAGTTCATTCAGGACGGTGTTGATTATCTTCTTCTCTCCGCAGCAGATACAGCAGGCTGGGATTCAGTTCTGCAGGATGCACAGGATGCAGGAATCAGAGTTATCTTATTCGATCGTACGATCGATGCAGATGAGAGCCTTTACGAAGCATCTATCGTTTCCGATATGGCAAAAGAAGGAGAAACAGCAGTTGAATGGTTAAAGAGCCAGAACCTTGATGAATACAATATCATTCATTTACAGGGTGTTATGGGTTCTGCAGCACAGCAGGGTCGTACAGGTGCTTTAAATGATACAGTTGCATCTGACGGATGGAATCTTGTAACACAGCAGACCGCTGAATGGAACTCAGAAAAAGCACAGCAGATCGTACAGTCTGTTATCGACTCAGGTAAATCCTTCAATGTCATCTATGCTGAAAACGATGATATGGCAAAAGGTGCTGTAGCGGCTCTTGATAAAGCGAATATTCCTCACGGTGTAGGCAAAGACGTAATCGTTATGGGATTTGACTGCAATAAGTGGGCACTTGAAGAATTATTAAACCAGAACTGGAACTACGACGGACAGTGTAACCCATTCCAGGCTTCTTACATCGATGACATCATCAAGAAGATTGAAAATGGTGAGACAATCTCTGAAAAGACAATCATCATGGATGAAAAAGGCTTTGATGCTACAACGATCACACAGGAAGATGTAGACAACTACGGAATCTAAGATCCACGATCATACAAACAGCCGGGAGCGCAGCGCAGCAAAAAAGCTGCCTTGCGCTCCCTTTTTATAGGAAGGAGGATGCAGGGTGAAAGAAAACAGAGTACTTGAAGTGAAAGGTATTTATAAAAGCTTCCCCGGCGTAAAGGCACTACAGAATGTGGATTTTAATCTGTGCGAGGGAGAGATCCATGCACTGATGGGTGAAAACGGTGCGGGAAAATCAACATTGATCAAGGTGCTGACAGGTGTTTATACAAAAGATGAAGGACATATTTATCTGAAAGGAATGGAGAAAGAGGCGGTGATCCGTTCTCCGCAGGATGCACAAAATCTTGGTATCAGTACTGTATATCAGGAAATTACACTCTGTCCGAATCTGTCTGTAGCAGAAAATATGTTTATTGGCAGAACAAAGGGCGTAGGACAGAACTGGAAGAAAATGAATAAGGCGGCAGATGATATTCTGCAGTCGCTTGATATACCGGCAAAAGCAACCCAGCAGCTTGCAAGCTGCTCTATCGCAATCCAGCAGATGGTAGCGATCGCAAGAGCGGTTGATATGGAATGTAAGGTTCTGATCCTGGATGAGCCTACTTCATCACTGGATGACCAGGAAGTGCAAAAGCTCTTTAAACTGATGCGCGATCTGAAAAAGAAGGGTGTTGGTATCATATTTGTAACCCATTTCCTGGATCAGGTATATGAGGTTTGTGATAAGATTACTGTTCTGCGAGACGGACAGCTTGTCGGAGAATATGAGATCAAGGATCTGCCACGTGTGCAGCTTGTTTCCAAAATGCTTGGCAAGGAGCTGGATGACATGTCTGACATCAAAGGTGAGCAGAAGGCATTTGAGAAGAGTAAGAGTGATGAACCTGTTTTTGAGGCAGAAGGACTGTATAGCGATGCAGGTATCAAGCCATTTGATTTCCATATCGAAAAAGGTGAAGTCAATGGATTTACCGGACTTTTGGGATCCGGTCGAAGCGAGTGTGTACGTGCGATCTTTGGAGCAGACAGAGTACTGGGTGGAACCGTAAAGATGAACGGAAAACCGGTTAAGATCACAAAACCGCTTGATGCGATGAAACAGGGTATTGCATACCTTCCTGAGGACAGAAAGAAAGATGGTATCATTGGTGATCTTTCTGTCAGAGATAATATTATTTTTGCATCCCAGGTGCTGAAGGGCTTCTTTAAGCCGTATTCCAAAGCAGAAGCCAACAAGCTGGCAGATGAATATATTAAACTTCTTGCTATCAAAACAGCATCTGCAGATACACCGATCAAATCGTTATCCGGTGGTAATCAGCAGAAGGTTATTCTGGCAAGATGGCTTTTGACACATCCACAGTATCTGATCCTGGATGAACCGACAAGAGGTATTGATGTCGGTACTAAGATTGATATCCAGAAGCTTGTGCTGAAGCTTGCATCAGAAGGAATGAGTGTAACATTTATTTCTTCCGAAACAGATGAAATGCTCCGTACCTGTTCCAGACTGGTTGTCATGCGTGACCGTAAAGTGGTCGGTGAGCTGACAGGCAACGAACTGACACAGATGGGCATTATGAGTACGATTGCAGGAGGTGACCAGAAATCATGAAAAACTTATTGAAAAAACAGATCATGATTCCGATTATGGCATTGATCATACTGGCAGTATTTAATTTAATAGTAGATCCATCCTTTTTTAAGATCACAATGGGATATAACAGCATGGGAAATCCGGTATTGTCCGGTTATCTGATCACCATTCTGGATTACGGCTCAGAGCTGGCGATCCTTGCGATTGGTATGACGCTTGTAACAGCAGCTTCCGGTGGACAGGATATCAGCGTGGGCGCAGCAATTGCGATCAGTGGCAGCGTGGTACTGCGTGTGCTTTGTGGGACCAACTCCAGACCGGATACACTGCAGGCTCCGATCATTGTAGCATTTTTGGTAAGCTGTATTGTAGCAATGCTGTTTGGCGCATTTAATGGTGTTCTTGTATCTTATTTCAAGATCCAGCCAATGGTTGCAACACTGATCCTGTATACAGCCGGTCGTTCTATCGCTGCATGGATCAATAATAATGAACTTCCGATCGTTAATGATGCAACGTTTACTTATTTTGGTGGATTCATTCCGGGAATTCCGATTCCGACACCGTTTTTCATCATGATCGCATGTCTTATCGTGATGGCACTTGCGATGAAGTTCACAAATCTCAAATTATATGTGCAGGCAGTCGGTATCAATTCTGATTCCGCAAGACTGAATGGTTTAAATCCGAAGATGGTAAAGCTGCTTACTTTTGTAATTCTTGGATTATGTGTTGCGGTTTCAGGTTTTATCAAAGTAAGCCGTCTGTCAACTATTAACTATTCCGTTATTGCTAAGGATATTGAAATGGATGCGATCTTAGCGGTTGCACTTGGAGGAAACTCATTGAGTGGTGGTAAATTCAATTTGCCGGCTTCTATCCTCGGTGCGTATGTGATCCAGTTCCTGACAACAACGCTATATAAATTTAATGTACAGTCAGATGCGCTTCCGGCTTATAAGGCGATTGTTGTTATTGCGCTTGTTGTTTTCAGTGCACCGGTCGTAAGAGAAAAAATTGCCGGTTTTACCAAAAAATTGAAAAACAGTGAACAGGTAAAGGGGGTTGCGTAATATGTCAGATAAAAAGAAAATGGGATTTTTTCAGAAAACAAAAAATATGACAGATACCAATCTGCTTCTGGCAATTACCATGATCGTATTTTTTGCCATGTACATAGGTGCTATGATTTTTGAAGGAAAGGGATTTTTAAAGGCACAGACATTTTTAAATATGCTGAATGCCAATGCAGCATTGATCATTGCATCCTGCGGTATGAGTATTGTTATGATCACGGGAAGTATTGATATTTCTGTTGGTGGTGTGGCTGCACTTGTCAGCATGTGCTGTGCGGTTTATCTGGACTATCATGGTGGAAATGTAGTAACAGCAATCTTTATTTCACTAGGTATTGGACTTTTATTTGGTCTGGTACAGGGCTATTTGGTAGCCTATTTGGATATCCAGCCGTTTATTGTATCCTTGGCGGGAATGTTTTTTGCACGAGGCATGACAACAATTGTAAATACAGAGCCGTTCAATGTGCAGAATGAGGCATTTGTGAAGCTGAAGGAAACAAGAGTGATCGTTCCGGGGCTTGGTTCTGTTAATAAACTTGGTAAATATGTCAATGCCTATGTAGAGATCGGTGTTGTTGTAGCATTGATCCTGGTAATTGTTTTATTCTGTATGCTGCGCTGGTCAAAGAGTGGACGTAATTTCTATGCAGTCGGTGGTAATCAGCAGAGTGCATTGATGCTTGGTATTAATGTAAAGAAGACAAAATTTATGGCACATCTTCTCTGCAGTCTGCTGGCAGGTATTGGTGGATTTGTGTATTTTATGCATGTTGGATCCGGTTCTGCATCCCATGCAACAGGCATGGAAATGAATGCCATTGCATCCTCCATCATTGGTGGAACAATGCTGACAGGTGGTGTTGGTAATATCATCGGAACGTTATTTGGTGTACTCTCCTTAAGCACGATCCAGAACATTGTATCTTCTGCAGGTCTTGATCAGGCTTGGTGGACCGGAATTACGATTGCAGCAATGCTTTGTCTGTTCCTTGTCATCCAGTCAGTTGTCATGTCAAGAAAGAAAAAAGCATAAAACTGGCAGAAGGACATACACACTTTTATGAAGATCCGTGATAAAATAAAAGTGTAACCCAAAGGACAGGGAGTATGGATAATGCGTAAGAAATTATATAGTCTGTTAAATTTTATATTGCTTTTCGGCTTGTGCGGATGTGCGGGCGGTGAGGCTGCGGCCGTACAGAATGCGGATGCCTATACGGAAGTAAAGGATATGGATTATATCGTTGTGGGCTATTCCCAGGTTGGATCGGAATCTGATTACCGTATTGCCAATACGCAATCTTTTATGGATACTTTTACGAAAGAAAAGGGGTATTATCTGCTTTTTGATGATGCACAGAATAAACAGGAAAATCAGTTGAAAACCGTGCGAAGCTTTATTTTGCAGGAGGTAGACTATATCATTCTGGATCCGGTTGTGGAAACCGGGTGGGAGTCGATTCTGCAGGAGGCGAGGGATGCAGGAATTCCTGTTATTTTATCGGATCGTTCTGTAGAACTTGAGGATGATAGTCTTTATACCTGTTGGGTAGGAAGCAACTTTCAGGAAGAAGGAGAAAATGCCGGTAAATGGCTGGCAGATTATCTGAAACAGCAGGGAATGGAAGACACAGTGAATATTGTAGCACTGCAGGGAACACTTGGATCAACTGCACAGATTGGCAGAACGAAAGGTTTTGAAGCTGTCTGCAGGCAGCATCCGGAGTGGAATCTTCTGGAGAGCAGACCGGCAGATTTTACACAGGCGAAGGGTAGGGAAGTTATGGAGGATTTTCTTCGCCTGTATGAAGATATAGATGTTGTGATCAGTGAAAATGACAATATGACATTTGGTGCCATTGATGCGATTGAACAGGCAGGAAAAACATGTGGCCCTGATGGGGACATCTGTATTATTTCATTTGATGCGGTGCAGGCAGCACTGATTGCCATGCAAAATGGAAAGATCAATGCAGACTTTGAGTGTAACCCCCTGCTTGCACCGAAAGTAGAAGAAGTGATCCGGCGGTTGGAAAAGGGCGAACAGGTTGAAAAGATGCAGTATATAGATGAAACCTATTATGACAGTTCTATGGATCTGAGCAAGGTGATTGATCAGGAAAGGAATGGGAATGAGAATGGAGAATTCTAAAAAAACAATTGAAAGTGGCAAAGCCGTACTTGGCATTGAATTTGGTTCTACCAGAATCAAAGCCGTATTGATAGATGAAACGTATAAACCGATCGCGTCAGGTGATCATGTCTGGGAAAACCGTTTGGAGGATGGTATCTGGACCTATACATTGGATGATATCTGGACAGGTTTACAGGACAGCTATCAAAATCTGGCAGCAGATGTACAGAAGCAGTATGGAGTTTCTCTGAAAAAGGTAGCTTCTATTGGCTTCAGTGCTATGATGCATGGTTATATGGCATTTGATCAGGAGGGAGAACTCTTAGTACCGTTCCGTACGTGGCGAAATGGTATTACACAGCAGGCAGCGGAAATATTGACAGAAAAGTTCAGGTATAATATTCCGCAGAGATGGAGCATTGCCCATTTGTATCAGGCAATTTTAAAAGAAGAATCGCATATTGATAAAATTGCCTTTTTTACAACACTTGCAGGTTATGTACACTGGAAGCTGACAGGCGAGAAGGTACTTGGTATCGGCGATGCTTCCGGTATGTTCCCGATTGACATGGAAAAGAAAAATTATGATGCTGAGAAGCTGCAGATCTTTGATGCGCTGATCGCCGATAGGAATCTTCCGTGGACACTGGAACAGATTTTACCCAAGGTTCTTCTGGCAGGAGAAAATGCCGGTGTATTGACAGAGGAAGGAGCGCGTCTTTTGGATGTTTCCGGACAATTGGAGGCAGGAATACCGCTTTGTCCGCCAGAGGGTGATGCGGGAACAGGTATGGTTGCTACAAACAGTGTCAGGCAGCGAACCGGAAATGTATCTGCAGGTACTTCTATATTTGGAATGGTTGTTCTGGAAAAGGCACTTGAGAAGGTGTATCCGCAGATCGATCTTGTCACAACACCGGATGGCAGTCTGGTTGCGATGGTACACGCAAATAACTGTACTTCTGATGTGAATGCATGGATTTCTCTTATCAGGGACGCTTTGGAAAGATTTGGAGTAAAGCCTGATACAAACAAGCTGTACACCACCTTATTTCTGGCTTCGCTGGAAGGAGATAAGGATTGCGGCGGATTGCTGCCTTATGGTTATTTATCGGGCGAAAATATTACAGATGTTCCGGAAGGCAGACCATTGTTTGTACGTTTCCCAGGAAGCAGATTTACGTTACCGAATTTTATGAAATCCCATTTATATACCGCACTTGGTGCGTTAAAGGTTGGAATGGATATTCTGCTGAAGGAAGAAAAAGTGGAAGTTGACAGGATTTACGGACATGGTGGATTTTTCAAAACTGCATGTGTCGGACAAGGTTACCTGGCTGCTGCGATCAATGCACCGGTAACAGTCATGAAAACCGCGGGTGAAGGCGGTCCATGGGGCATGGCACTTCTGGCTGCTTATATGCTGCAGAAACAGGAAACAGAAACTTTGGAAGATTTTTTGGCTGATAAAGTATTTGCGGGTGATCAGGGTACAACCATGAATCCGGATCCAAAGGATGTGCAAGGATTTGAAACCTTTATTGAGCAGTACAAGAAGGGCATAGTAATTGAAAAAGCAGCAGTAGATACACTGACGGAATAATCTGCAAATCCAGCCTGACGGGGATCAGGATTGCAGAGAATATAGGAAGCAAGGAGAGATGATTTATGCTGGAGAAGCTGAAACAGGAAGTATATGAAGCAAATATGCTTCTTCCCAAATATGGACTTGTTATTTTCACATGGGGCAATGTAAGCGGTATTGACAGAGAGTCAGGACTTTTCGTTATTAAACCAAGTGGTGTGGATTATGATAAATTAAAACCGGAGGATATGGTTGTAGTTGATCTGGACGGAAATAAGGTGGAAGGAAGATACAATCCTTCTTCCGATACAGAAACACATCGTATCCTGTACCGGGAATTCCCGGAAATCGGCGGTATTGTACATACGCACTCCACATGGGCAACAAGCTGGGCGCAGTCAGGCAGAGGCATTCCGTGCTATGGTACAACGCATGCAGATTATCTGTATGGGGAAGTACCTTGTGTCCGGAATCTGACAAAAGACGAAATAGAGGAAGCCTATGAAACCAATACGGGTATTTTGATAACAGAGGAGTTTAAGGCAAGAGGGCTGGATTATAATGCAACACCTGCTGTTCTTTGTAAAAACCATGGTCCATTTACGTGGGGCAGGAATGCGGAGGATGCAGTTCATAATGCAGTCGTTCTGGAGCAGGTTGCCAAGATGGCTGCTTACTGTGAACAGATCAATCCAAAGAATATGCCTGCACCCCAGGAATTACAGGATAAGCATTACTATCGGAAACACGGTGCGAATGCGTACTATGGGCAGAAGGAAGAGTGATCACTTACTTAATCTTTGTTCATAAAACAGAAATTCCATATCCTCATAGCCACGGATAGACAGATGACCGGTATCACAAAATACAAAGCCTTGAGAAGGATAGAGTTTTTTGGCTACAGTATTGGTTCCGATCACATCAAGGCGCAATACTTTTTTGCCGTTTTCTTTGCATAAGCAGAGTGCTTCGTGGATCAGCTGCCTGGCAATGCCCTTTCCCTGATAGTCCGGGCTTACACCAAGGACGTGCAGCTCGGCAGCTTCTGTATCTGTGGCTTTTGTAATCCAGTTTACGGTCCGGTAAGTTTCGCTGATGCCATTTGCAAGAGCCATCATACCGGCGATGGTTTCGTGATCCCAAAGAATATAAAATTCGCCTTTGTTTATGTAGGATAAGATGGTTTCTTCGGTCGGATGCTGTCCCTTCCGCCACATGGCAAGGTGTTCGATATCCGGTGTTTTATCAATAATTTCTTCATAGCACTGCATTGCCTTTGGCAGTTCTGCAGCGGTTGCTTTTTGTATATGCATGGTAAGTCTTCTTTCCGCGGTTTCCCTAACTACAAGAACCGTGCGGCCTGCTTCGAGCGAAACCCCCATACGTTACCTTAACAGTTAACTCGGCCCAGGCACCCTCACGGCACACAGGAGCTTCTGCTTAGTGCTGCTTTGTTCCCAACCTGACACGGTTCACAGATTCCTGTTGCGCAAGACCCAGACGTCATCGCCACTTATTAAGGGCAGCTATGAAAGCCAAAACCCTCTGCCGGCCATCACCCCTACTAGAGCGGATTGTAGGTACAGGGCGCCGCTACTGCCCCGGCTGCACGGTTCGTTTAAGTATATCTAATTTTTAAAAGGATGTCAATGCATCGGACTTTAATCCATATTTTCCTTGATCCGGATATCTACCGCCGTGTAATTATACTCCGACTTAGGCAGATCTCCTGTTGCCAGATAAGAAAACAGGATGTCGAGCGGTTTGCTGCCCTGTACAAGCGGTTCCTGGCAGATCGTGGCGGAGATCACATCTTTTGCGACCATTTCTTTGGTAGTGGCAACCTTATCAAAAGTAATGATCGTCATATCCTTTTTCTGACCACGCATGGCAAGTGCTGCGCGACAGCCACCGTATACACCTGCAGCAGCAAAGAAAAGGGCATTGATCTCCGGGTGCTCCTTCAGAAGCTGGGTTGTCCGGTCATAACTGACAAAATCATCATCATCATTTGTGATCGTTGCAACAATATCGATATTCGGATAAGACTGGATCGCATTTGTAAAGCCGGCAATCCGTTCCGTATGGCACAGAATCTCTTCGGAACCGGTAACAATACCGATTTTTGTGGACTCGTTTTTTGCCATCAGACGCATCAGACCTGCAGCCGTAGCGCCGGACTGGTAATAGTTACTGCCGACAAAAGCGATACGCTTACAGTTTTTGATATCCGTATTCAGGGCAACAACAGGAATTCCCTGCTCAAACAGCTCGTCGATACGCCTGGCAAGGCGCGGATCGTTGGTTGGCGAAATGGCAATGCCATTGATGCCTTCCTTTACAAATTCGTCAATTGCCTGAAGCTGCTCGAGTGTGTCGACATTGACACGCTTGATCTGTACCGTACAGTTGTAGCAGGCGAGATCTTCTTCTTTCTGGTGGATTCCGTCAGTTACTTCATCAAAGAACGGATTTCCCTCTCCGAATAAGATCACACCAAGCTTTAAGTTCTTCTTCTGTGCAGCAAGCACAAGACCTGCACGATTGGGCTTGTAATCAAGCGCACGTACGATCTCCATGATCTTTTCGGCAGTCTGTGGATTGACAGAGCCTCTTTTGTTTAAAACACGGTCTACCGTACCGCGCGATACGCCTGCAAGATCGGCGATTTCCTTAATCGTTGCCATAACGATCTCCTTTCACGGACAAAACATAAAATGTCCCTCTTCTTTAAAAACTAACATACTCGACATACAATGTCAATGAAATATGTGTCATAATGTGATACGTGCACATAATTTATAAAAAAGTAACAAAAGAGAACGTCGGGAAATGAGAAAACAGGGAATATCATTGGTTAGAATGACGAAATGAAATAATTTTTCAACAAGATATTGCTTTTTTAGAACGTACATATTATAGTATAAGTGTGCACGGGCACAAAAAGCACGGTATTTGTGTTTGAGACTCGTGTAACGAGGATAAAAGACGCAAATGATCTGGGAATGGATCACGCAAAAGAAAATAAAACAGGAGGTAGGAAATGTTATATATCGGGGTAGATTTAGGAACATCTGCAGTAAAGCTTTTACTGATGGATGGAGAAGGGAAGATCCAAAATATCGTATCAAAAGAATATCCGCTTTATTTCCCGCATCCGGGCTGGAGTGAACAGAAGCCCGAGGATTGGTATGAGCAGGTTATGGCAGGCATCAGGGAATTGATCAAAGATGCTGATAAATCACAGGTTGCAGGCATCAGCTTTGGCGGTCAGATGCACGGACTTGTTATATTGGATAAGGATGACAATGTGATCCGTCCGGCGATCCTCTGGAATGACGGTAGAACAACAGAGGAATGTGATTACTTAAATAATGTGATCGGAAAGGATAAGCTTTCTCAGTACACAGCCAATATTTCCTTCACAGGTTTTACAGCGCCAAAAATCTTATGGGTGAAAAATAAAGAACCTGAGAATTTTGCTAAGATCGAAAAGATCATGCTGCCAAAGGATTACATTGCATACAAGCTTTCAGGCGTACATTGCACAGATGTTTCCGATGCATCGGGTATGCTGCTCTTTGATGTAAAGAACAGATGCTGGTCCAAGGAAATGTGTGAGATCTGCGGCGTGAAAGAAGAACAGCTTGCCAAGATCTATGAATCCTATGAGACAGTCGGGACTGTTTTACCGGAAATTGCAAAAGAGCTCGGTATTCCGGAAAGCTGTAAGGTAGTTGCAGGCGCAGGTGATAACGCAGCTGCAGCAGTCGGTACAGGAACGGTTGGAGACGGAATGTGCAATATTTCACTTGGTACAAGTGGCACGATCTTTATCTCCTCTGAGAAATTCGGTGTAGATAAGAACAATGCGCTGCACGCATTTGCACATGCAGATGGCCATTATCATCTGATGGGCTGTATGCTTTCTGCAGCAAGCTGTAATAAATGGTGGATGGATGAGATCATCCGCACAAAGGATTATCCGGCAGAACAGAAGGGAATCACAAAGCTTGGTGAAAACCATGTATTCTTCCTTCCTTATTTAATGGGAGAGCGTTCTCCGCACAACAATCCGAATGCAAGAGGCACTTTCATCGGTATGACAATGGATACCACAAGAGAAGATATGACACAGGCAGTTCTCGAAGGTGTTGCTTTCGCACTGCGTGATTCTCTGGAAGTCGCAAGAAGCCTTGGTATTGATATCAAGCGTACAAAGATCTGCGGCGGTGGTGCAAAGAGCCCGCTGTGGAAGAAGATGATCGCCAATATCATGAACTTAAAAGTAGATGTCATTGAAAGTGAAGAAGGACCGGCGCTCGGCGGTGCAATGCTTGCAGCAGTAGCAAATGGCGAATTTGCTTCTGTAGAAGATGCGGCAGCAAAGATTGTCAAGGTGGTTGATACAGTAGAGCCTGATCCGGCGCTTGTTGCAAAATACGAAGAAAAGTATCAGCAGTTCAGGGAAATCTATCCTGCCTGCAAACCACTTTTCGATATCATTACAAAATAATGTGATAAAAGGAGGACAAACCAATGCAGATTTTAGATGTTACAGACGCACGTTTTAAAAAGTATGGACGAATCGTAAAAAATGTTGATTTTACAGGCCTTGTGGAAGCAATGCAGAGCACACCTCTCCCGGATGGCGTAGAGTATGTTGCCTCTGTTAAGGAGCTGGAAGCACTTCCTGTGATGCAGGAGCTTCAGAAGGTGACTTACGGAGAACTTCCGATCCAGATCGGTTACTGCAACGGTCATAATGTACTGTTGAATGCGGTAGAATATCACAGAAGTTCAGAGATCAATGTAGCTGCAACAGATGCAGTGCTGATCTTAGGCTCCGAGCAGGATATCACAGATGATTTCCATTATGATACATCCCTGATGGAAGCATTCAAGATCCCGAAAGGAACAGCAGTTGAGATTTATGGTACAACGCTTCACTATGCACCATGTGATCTCAATAATGAAGGCTTCAAGGTAACGGTTGTTCTGCCAAAGGGCACAAATGAGCCGCTTGACGAAGCACATAAAGATGATGAGGATAAGCTCATCACAGCAAAGAACAAATGGCTGATCGCACATGCAGAAGGCGGTCAGGATCCGGCAGCTTTCATCGGACTGGTCGGAAAGAACTTAAACATCAACGAATAAGCGATACGTGATAAACAGGTCAAACCTGTTGAAATAAAGAAAATAAAATGAATCTTAAGTATGAAAGAAAATGGAGGAAAAAAATATGTACAATGCACCTGATGTAAAAATTGGTATCGTAGCAGTTTCCCGTGACTGCTTCCCGGAATCACTTTCCGTAAACAGAAGAAAAGCCCTGGTAGAGGCTTACACAAAGAAATATGACGCTTCTCAGATCTATGAATGTCCGATCTGTATCGTAGAGAGCGAGATCCATATGGTACAGGCTCTGGAAGACATCAAGAAAGCAGGCTGTAACGCACTTTGCGTATATCTTGGTAACTTCGGACCTGAAATTTCAGAAACCTTACTGGCTAAACATTTTGACGGCCCTAAGATGTTTGTAGCAGCAGCAGAGGAATCACAGGCTGACCTGATGGATGGTCGTGGTGATGCTTACTGTGGTATGTTGAATGCAAGCTACAACTTAAAACTTCGTAACATCAAAGCATATATTCCGGAATATCCTGTCGGAACTGCAGAAGAATGTGCAGATATGATCCATGAGTTTATTCCGATCGCACGTACAGTAGATGCACTTGCAAACTTAAAGATCATCAGCTTTGGTCCAAGACCACTGAACTTCCTTGCTTGTAACGCACCGATCAAACAGCTTTATAATCTGGGTGTTGAAATTGAAGAGAATTCAGAGCTTGATCTGTTTGAAGCTTTCAAGAAGCATGACGGTGATGAAAGAATTCCTGCCAAGGTAAAAGAAATGGAAGAAGAACTGGGCGGTGGCAATAAAAAGCCTGAAATCCTTCCTAAGCTTGCACAGTATGAGCTGACGTTACTTGACTGGGTAGAGGAGCACAGAGGCTATCGTAAATATGTGGCGATCGCCGGAAAATGCTGGCCTGCATTCCAGACACAGTTCGGATTCGTTCCTTGCTATGTGAACAGCCGTTTAACAGGTATGGGTATTCCTGTATCCTGCGAAGTAGATATTTACGGATGTCTGTCAGAGTTTATCGGTTACTGCGTATCAGAAGATATCGTTACACTGCTTGATATCAACAACTCTGTACCGGCAGATATGTACGAAGAGTCTATCAAGGGCAAATTTGATTACACACATAAAGATACATTCATGGGCTTCCATTGCGGAAATACAAATACAAAGAAGTTATCTGCATGCTCTATGAAATATCAGAAGATCATGGCAAGAAGCCTTCCGGAAGAAGTAACACAGGGAACACTCGAAGGCGATATCGTTCCTGGCGATATCACATTCTTCCGTCTGCAGTCAACATCAGACAATATCCTTCGTGCTTACATTGCAAACGGTGAAGTACTTCCTGTTGCAACAAAATCCTTCGGTGCGATCGGTGTATTTGCAATTCCTGAAATGGGCAGATTCTACCGTCATGTACTGATCGAGAAGAACTTCCCTCATCATGGAGCAGTTGCTTTCGGTCACTTCGGAAAAGCACTTTATGAAGTATTCAAATACATCGGTGTAGATGTAGATGAGATCGGATACAACCAGCCTAAGGGTGTAAGATATCCGACAGAAAATCCATTTGCATAAGGTGATCTGAAGCAGGTCAGGCTAAAATACTTTGACCGTAGGCTTAAGGAATGGTACAATCAGAATGTTTATAAGGGTAGCAACCGGTCCTATATGTGATCGGTTGCTATCATATGGTAAAGGGCAGCAGATAACAGTATGTCTGCACATCTTAAGGAGGATTATATTTCTCGACCATAAAGGAAGGAAAAGGAGAAAACACATGACAAATTTAGAGCTTCAGAAAATGGCAAACGAAGTTCGTAAAGGTATCGTCACAAGTGTACACAGTGCTAAAGCAGGTCATCCGGGCGGATCTTTATCTGCAGCAGATATGTTCACATACCTTTACTTTGAAGAAATGAATATTGATCCAAAGAATCCGAAAATGGAAGACAGAGACCGTTTCGTTTTATCAAAGGGTCATACAGCACCGGGCTATTATGCAGCACTTGCAAACAGAGGATATTTCCCGGTAGAAGATTTAAAGACATTGCGCCACCTTGGTTCTTACCTGCAGGGACATCCCTGCATGCAGGAAACACCGGGTGTTGATATGAGTTCAGGTTCCCTTGGACAGGGTATTTCCGCAGCAGTCGGTATGGCACTTGCCGGAAAGCTTGATAACAAAGACTACCGTGTATACACACTGCTTGGGGACGGTGAGATTCAGGAAGGTCAGGTATGGGAAGCAGCTATGTTTGCAGGCGCCAGAAAGCTTGACAATCTTGTTGTGATCGTAGATAACAATGGTCTGCAGATCGATGGTAAGGTAGAAGATGTATGTTCCGTATATCCGATCGATAAGAAGTTTGAAGCATTCAATTTCCAGGCGATCAACGTTGACGGACATAATTTTGATGAGATCCGTGCTGCTATGCAGAAAGCAAGAGAAACAAAGGGTATGCCTACAGCGATCATCATGCATACAGTCAAAGGAAAAGGTGTCTCCTTTATGGAAGATCAGGCAGGCTGGCATGGCAAGGCACCAAATGATGAGGAATACGAAATCGCAATGGCAGATCTGAAAAAGATTGATGAGCAGTTAGAGAAAGCAGGTGAAGTATAATGGCAGATGTAAAGAAAATTGCAACCAGAGAAAGCTATGGTAACGCACTTGTTGACTGCGCAGAAGACTTCCCGCAGTTAGTTGTTCTTGACGCAGACCTTGCAGGTGCTACAAAAACAGGTATTTTCAAAAAAGCATATCCGGATCGTCACATCGATTGCGGTATTGCAGAATGTAATATGACAGGAATCGCAGCAGGACTTGCTACCTGCGGTAAGATTCCATTCATTTCTTCTTTTGCTATGTTTGCAGCAGGAAGAAACTTTGAACAGGTTCGTAACTCGATCGGTTATCCGCATCTGAATGTAAAGATCGGTGCAACACACGCCGGTATTACAGTCGGAGAAGACGGTGCAACCCATCAGTGTAATGAAGATATCGCTCTGATGCGTACCATTCCGGGCATGACAGTTATTGTTCCTTCCGATGACGTGGAGGCAAAAGCAGCAGTCCGTGCAGCACTGGAAATGAATGGACCTGTTTACCTTCGTTTCGGTCGTGCGGCAGTTCCGGTCATCAATGATAATCCGGATTACAAGTTTGAGATCGGTAAGGGTGTTGTCTTAAAAGAGGGCAAGGATGTAACGATCATCGCAACAGGTATTTGTGTAGATTCCGCACTCGGTGCAGCAGAAAAGCTGGCAGCAGACGGTATCGACGCAGAAGTTATCAATATTCATACGATCAAACCACTGGATGAAGAGCTTGTACTTGCTTCCGCAAAGAAGACAGGCAAAGTTGTTACCGTGGAAGAGCACTCCGTGATCGGCGGTCTTGGCAGCGCAGTCTGCGACGTACTCAGCGAGAAGGCTCCGACAAAGGTTTGCAAGATCGGTATGTATGACAGATTCGGCGAATCCGGTCCTGCAGCAGCGCTTGTTGCAAAATACGGCTTAGATGCTGAAGGTGTTTACAAGAAAGTAAAAGAGTTTGTATAGGATCATTAGCAAATAAATGAATCAATTAAATCCCGGGGCTGATAGATACTAAGCAATCGATAGTGTCTTTGAACCTCAGCCAATCAGAATCGCCTGCGGCGATGGCTGAGGCTGCATCATGCACCAATGGTGCATGACATTTGCCGACCGAGATATCACAGTTTTTTACCGGGTTCCCGCCACAGGCGTATTTATTAAATGTAATGGGGTTACTTTTGTAACTCCATTATGCAGCCTCTGCGTATCGGCAAAGCCGATTCTGCATACGCAGAGGTTCCTTGTGGCGAGGGAACCTGTGTAAATAAAACTGTGATATCGCAGGGTAGGCAAACGTGATTGCGTGTATCTATCAGCCTCGGGATTTTTGTATTTATTCTTATTTCATTCATATATCTGAAACACATAAACATGTAGAAATACCCTCTAATATTTGAGTGGACTCTTCCTGTATATAAAACAATCCTTATTACCATGACGCATTTTCCGAATGTAAAATGTAAGTAAAATATGTATATTCCTATGGTGTTATTGAGAATTGTATTATAAAATAATTCCGTGGAAACCTATTTATAGCATAAGAGGAGGCTATTATGGACTTTTTCGGAATATTATCAATGGTAGGTGGACTTGCCCTGTTTTTATACGGAATGCACCTGCTGGGAGAGGGATTATCAAGCGTATCCGGAGGCAGACTGGAAAAAATCCTGGAACGCATGACCAATAACCCAATCAAAGCTGTTGCACTTGGCGCGGGCGTGACTGCACTGATCCAGAGTTCTTCTGCCACGACCGTCATGGTTGTCGGTTTTGTAAACTCCGGTATTATGAAGCTTTCCCAGGCGGTTGGCATTATCATGGGTGCCAATATCGGTACAACCGTAACCTCGTGGATCTTAAGTCTGAGTGGTATCGAGAGCAGTAATTTCTTTATACAGCTGTTAAAACCAACCTCGTTTTCGCCGGTTCTGGCACTGGTTGGTGTCTGTATGCTGCTTTTTTCCAAGAAAGAGAAAAAACATAATATCGGAACGATCCTGATCGGTTTTGCAGTACTGATGTATGGTATGGATGCCATGTCGGAAGCGGTGAAACCACTTGCAGACGTACCGGCATTTACCGGAATGCTGACAAAATTTTCCAATCCGGTGCTTGGTCTTCTGGCAGGAACGATCCTGACAGCTGTGATCCAGAGTTCTTCCGCATCTGTCGGTATTTTGCAGGCACTTTGTAAAACCGGTGCAGTCAGCTATGCGACAGCGATCCCGATCATCATGGGACAGAATATCGGAACCTGTATCACGGCAATTCTTTCTGCGATCGGTGCAAAGAAAAATGCCAAACGTGCGGCAATTGTGCATCTGTATTTTAACCTGATCGGAACGATTCTTTTTATGGTGATCTTTTATTCTGTTAATGAATTTGTGGATTTTGCATTTCTGGCAGACAGTGCCAATGCTGCAGGAATTGCGGTGGTCCACAGTGCGTTTAATGTTGCTGCTACAATGGTACTGCTCCCGTTTGCAAAAGTGCTTGAAAAGCTGGCAGTTCTGACAATTCCGGAAGATGCGGAACAGCAGGAAGAGGATCGTGTGCTCGTGCTTGACAGCCGTTTCCTGGAAACTCCGGCTGTAGCCATGGAGCAGTGTCGTACTGCAACGATTGAAATGTCAGAGTTTTCCAAGAAAGCGATATATGATGCAATGTCGCTGCTTGCGCATTATGATGAAGAGAAGGCGCAGCGAGTACTTGATCTGGAAGATAAGGTAGATAAATATGAGGATGAGCTGGGAAGTTATCTGGTGAAACTGTCATCTAAAAACCTGACAGAAAAAGATTCCCATTCACTCTCTATCCTGCTTCACAGCATCGGCGATTTTGAGAGGATCAGTGATCATGCGATCAACATCAAAGAAGCGGCAGAAGAAATGACAAAGAAGGATCAGCATTTCTCTAATAAAGCGCTAGTTGAACTGGAAATCTTTTCAAATGCTTTAAAGGAGGTCGTAGATCTGACCTTTGATGTATTTAAGACGGAGGATCTGACAAGAGCAGCACAGGTAGAACCGCTTGAGGAAGAGATCGATTATCTGCAGGCAGAGCTGAAAAGACGCCATATCAAGCGTCTGCGTAAGGGAAAATGTACGATTGAGATGGGATTCATTTTATCCGATGTGCTCACAAGCTATGAACGTGTGGCAGATCATTGCTCCAATATTGCAGCCTGTCTGATGGAGGTTAATGATGATGCATTTGATATTCACGAATACAAGCTGGGCATCGAAAATAAAGAAGATTTTGAAATGAGCTTTAAGAAGCTGAAAGAGAAATATATGTTACCATAAGTGAAGGGAAGGCGGTTTCTATGGCACTCATATATATTGTAGAGGATGACAAGAATATATCTGAGATCGAAAGCTATGCACTGAAAAATGCCGGATATGAGACAAAGGAATTTTATTGCGCAAAGGACTTTTATGAAGGGGTGAAGGAGCAGATTCCGGATCTGTTTCTTCTGGATATCATGCTGCCGGATGAAGACGGTCTGCAGATCGTGAAAGAACTGAAGCTGGATAAAAAGACTAATATGCAGCCTATTATCTTAGTTACGGCAAAAACGACAGAGATTGATAAGGTAAAAGGTCTGGATATCGGAGCGGATGATTACATGACAAAACCGTTTGGTGTCATGGAGCTGATCTCCCGTGTGAAAGCACTTCTCCGCCGCAGCGGGCGGACCCATTCATCGCCTGTACTTACCTTTCAAAATATTAAGATGGAAGAGGACAAGCACGTTGTCAGTGTAAGTGAGAAACCATGTGAGCTGACATTTAAAGAATATGAGCTGCTGAAGCTTCTTTTGACTAATGCAGGGATCGTGGTTGGCAGAGATACCATTTTGGAAAAAGTCTGGGGAACAGATTTTGAAGGAGAATCCAGAACACTGGATATGCATATCAAAACTCTTCGTAAGAAGCTGGGTGATGCGGGAGTTTATATAAAGACAGTACGAAATGTCGGTTATATTCTGACGGGAGAAGAATGATGAAAAAGAAGATCAATGCCAAAATGATGCAGATGGTCGCACTGACACTGCTTCTGACAGTTTGTGCACTTCTTGTGATCGGATATCACCTCTTGCAGGAACAGGTCATCGATGACCTGAAGAGTTATGCCGATATTTTGGGAAATCGCGATACAATACAGCTGGAAGAAAGAGATGCTTCCATGCTGAAATCCGATAAAATCAGAATTACACTTGTAAATGCAGATGGCAGCGTGATTTATGATAATATGACAGATTACCGGAAGATGGAGAATCACAAAAACAGACCGGAGATCGCGCAGGCAATGAAAACCGGAGAAGGACAGACAGTCCGCATCTCCAGCACATTTTCGCACAATACTTATTATTATGCGATCAGACTGGCAGATGACAGTGTATTACGTGTTTCCAAGGAGGCGGGAAATGTCTGGCAGATTCTGCTGCGGTCGCTTCCGCTTTTGGTGGTTGTTTGTGCATTTTTGTTGGTCATCTGTGCGCCAATTTCCCGGCTGTTAACAAGAAAACTTGTTGAACCGATCGAACTGATGGCGCAGGATATGGACCATATGGATACTATTCCGGTGTATGAGGAGCTTGAACCGTTTGTAAAAACAATCCATGCACAGCATCAGGATATTATGAAAAATGCTAACATGAGGCAGGAATTTACTGCGAATGTATCGCACGAGCTGAAAACACCGCTGACTTCTATTTCAGGTTATGCAGAGCTGATCGAGAACGGAATGGCTTCCGGAGATGATACGGTTCGCTTTGCCAAGGAGATCCACAAAAGCGCCAACAGGCTGCTTACATTGATCAATGATATCATCCGGCTGTCACAGCTTGACAGTACACCGGAAACGACCTTTGAAAGGGTAGATCTTTATGAGGTTGTACAGGTAACTGTCGATATGCTTGCCATGAGTGCACAGCAGCACCGGGTTTCTTTGCAGTCAGAGGGCAGAAAATGTTATGTATATGGCAGCAAACAGATGCTGGAAGATCTGGTCTATAATCTTTGCGATAATGCGATACGCTATAATGTGGAGAATGGGCTTGTCTGTGTGACGGTCGGAGAGGAAGACGATAATGTCTTTTTGGCGGTGCGTGATACAGGGATTGGAATCAGTAAGGAAAATCAGGAGCGTGTGTTTGAACGTTTCTACCGTGTGGATAAGAGCCGATCCAAACAGACCGGCGGAACCGGTCTGGGACTTGCGATCGTAAAACATATTGTAGCAGAGCATCATGCAAAGCTGGATATTAAAAGTAAAGAAGGCAAAGGAACTGAAATTAAGGTAACCTTTGTATAATGTTTGATTGTACAGGATATATTTTAAAGTACTATTGTACATCCGGTTCGATCAGGCAGAACTCATATCCAAGTTCTCTGGCCTGATCGATGAAATCACCAAGTACTGCAGCGTTTGTAGCAGACTGACCGTGCAGCAGATAGATCGCGCCCGGATGCAGTCTGCTTATCATTTTCTGAAGACTTTCTGCCTGATCGGGCTGATTGTCCACATCATAATCCAGATAAGCAAAACTCCAGAAAATACTTTCATAATTACAATTGTTGACGATTGCCAGAGACTGTTCGCTGAATTTCCCTGCAGGGAATCGGAACAGATACATGGAATAATCATATTGCTCACGTACATAGGCATCTGTCTGCAGGATTTCGTTTTTTTGCGTTTCAATATCCTGAGACGGCAGACCTGCGGAAGGATGTGTGGTGGAATGGTTTCCGATCACATGCCCCTCGGAGATCATCCGGCGGATCAGGTCAGGCTCGCTCTGGGCATAGGGAAGCGTTACAAAGAAGGTCGCTTTGACACCTTTTTCCTGCAATGTATCCAGCATAGAAGCTGTTGTACCGTATTCATAGCCCTCATCAATTGTCAGGTAGATTTTTTTGGCACCATCCTCTGTCAGAGGTGCGTCCGTATTGACGAAATGTGCATGATAATTTTTATATTGTTCTTCGTATTGCACGCTTGTAACAGGGCGGTTTTCTTCATCTGCATTTGTGCCCTGTCCGTATCCGATACATTCTCCGTCTAATGCTTCTATATTTTCGATCACAGCATTGGTAAGCTGCAGTCCGTTCTGATCAGGCTCTACAGACGGAATGGTATTTGTGCAGTTTTCCTCATCCTTGTAGCATTCATAGGTCGTCATGACTGCATCAGCGATCGCATTTGCGTAGTCTGTCAGATTGGCATCGTACATTCTGTTGTCGTCGTTGTCGTTGATAAAGCCAAGCTCTAAGATACAAGCCGGCATTTCGGCATTTGCGGTAATATAGTAGTCATCTTCATTACTATTATAGCTGCCCTGTTTGATACCGCGGTTCCGGGAGATTCCCACCTTTTCCAGAGAAGTCAGAATATTGGAGGCAAGAGAGGTTGTTTCATCGGATGCCCGGCTGTTGATCCAGGCTTCTGCACCGTTGCCCTTTCCTTTATTACGGTGGAGAGAGATCAGATAGCGGGCATTCGCCTCTGTCGCTGCTTTGCATCTCTGTGACAGATAAAGAAAACTGTCATCATCACGCGTCATTACAACACGGATCTGTCTTTCTGAGAGGGCGTCTGACAGTGCTTTTGCCAGCTTCAGCGTGTCGTCTTTTTCGATACGTCCTTTGCTGTCACAGCCGATGTCTTTTCCGCCATGTCCTGCATCGATGCAGACCGTAAATAAGGAAGTATCTTCTTCCTCCTGTCCTGTGATTTCGATTTCAGCAGGTGCTATACTGGAAACGGCATCCGCAGTCTGCATATCTCCGCTTTCCCGGAAATCAGAGCGTACCTTCTGAATCGTAAAAACCAGAAAAGAAACTGCAAAAAGGGCGAAAAGGAGCGCGCAGATCATCTTGATTCTCTGTGAGCGCCTTTTTCGTTTATTCTGCCGGGAGGAGAAGCGGTTCGGTTGTTTATAAAAGCTGTCAGACATGAAATTTCCTCTTTTCATTGGTGTGGTAATTACCAGTATACATTGTCGAAAAAATTGGACAAGAGGGTGTAGAGAATCTTAAATAAAACTTCATAATTTGTAACTATTCAGAGCCATGAAAATCCGTAATAAACTGTGAAAATTTAACGTACAAAAGTGTTGACAGAAGGGGGGAAACAAGATAAAATAACTTTGGTTTTGAGCTGATTTCAATCCCAATCTTAGCAAGTAAACTTGCACGATTGTTTTTGGATTATTTGATGTGAAATTCAGCCCATCTCGAATACTGCGTATTCTCGATGACCGTTTATTTGCAAATGCAAATAAACGCAAAATAATTTCAAACCCAATCTTAGCAAGTAAACTTGCACGATTGTTCTTGAAATTATTTTATCTGAATTTGCGCAAGCAAATTGATTCGCCCAGATAGCTCAGTCGGTAGAGCAGAGGACTGAAAATCCTCGTGTCACTGGTTCGATTCCGGTTCTGGGCATTATAACAGAAAATTGATAATGTGTCTTGACACGGAACAAGTTCTCTGTTATTATCTTATTTGTTCGGGTTATCCAGACAGGACAAAAGATATGCGGGTGTAGTTCAATGGTAGAACACCAGCCTTCCAAGCTGGATACGTGGGTTCGATTCCCATCACCCGCTTCTCTGAAATAACGCAGAGAAGAACATATTATTAACTTAATACCTTCAATGCATGGCAACATGCAAAAACATGCGCGAGTGGCTCAGTTGGTGGAGCGCGACCTTGCCAAGGTCGAGGCCGCGGGTTCGAGTCCCGTCTCGCGCTCTTTTATTACACGAAAAAGGAGCATCCAAGTGGATGCTCTTTTTTTCGTGTAAGAAGAGCCCAAAGGGCTCTTCACAATGGCATGAATTAAAATTCATACCAGGTTCGAGGTCTCAGCCCACATGAAGTGGACTTCGGTCCGCGCAAAACCGAGGTCCGCCGGACCTCGTGCGCCGTCTCGCGCTCTTTTTTGTATCATAAAATATTTTCAGATAGACAGGTAGTGTCAGGGTGAAATGTTAAAGTAACTACAGAAGTAGGAACTTATATAGATTATTTTGTCTGCGTGTCTTTAGAGTAGGAAAAAGCACTCTGAAAGTTTTTGATGGCATCTAAAATAAGCTTCTGTTGATCCGTATTGTATTTACTGATCGCCAGAAACAGATCAATCGGTTTTTCGGTAGCAGGATCTATGCCTCGAAGGATATAGTCTGTTGGGACATTAAGTGTATCACTGATCTTCACAATGGTTGAAACGGAAGCCCCTACTACGCCACGCTCCAGATCAGAAATGTATTGCGTAGAAACACCTATCATTTCAGCAAAAGCCATTTGCGTTAAGCCGGACTTTTTCCGAATGAGCTGAATACGAGATCCTATGGAGGAATTTAATGAGTTCTTTGTAGACATATATAAAATCACCACCTTATATACAATGTTAACTAATAGTGGTAATTTTATGAAAATAGTGATACAATTAGATTTAAAATAAATAATGCCAACGCTATTAGATTAAAACGTAATAAAAATGCGAAACAGGAAAACGATAGGCTGATTAATAGCAAGTAACCAATAGACAGGAAATGTCAATGTGAATAGCTGAAGAAATTGCAGAATTTAGTATAAAAACAAGGAGGGGAGAGTATGTCACAGGAATTAAATGAAGACATTTGTAAAGTATATCGGCAGAAAAGACAGTACTTACGGGAATTAAATATTTTTAATGATTTAATCTTGCAAAGAGAGCTTAGTTGGCAGCTGCAGCAAAAATGCGACATTCCTGAAATCTGGGCATTGAATATTGTAAACGGATATTATATGCAGGATTATCTGGCAGCTTGTGCATACAGGCAGAAAGAAACAGATTCGAAGGAGGAAGAGGAAAAACGCCGGTTTATTGAAGAACTCCTGCAAGAGGCGGATATGTGGGATAAATTGGAGGTATGAGGTAGGTATGATAGTAAATATTGAAAGAACGAAAAAATGCGCATTTTGCAAACATTGGTATGATCCGTCAAATAGTGCAATAAAGCCGAGAAATCCTCATTTTAACCAATGGGAGTTTGATGATCAGAGTAGAAAAATGTGTAATTAAGAATATGAGAGTATGAAGAAGAGAGGAATATAGAAATGAACAAAGGTAATGTGCTTGTAATTGGTAATTCAGGAGTAGGAAAGTCGACTCTTATTAATGCAGTGTTAGGAGAACAGGTTGCAAAAACAAGCTGGGGGACAGAAGGAACCACTAAAGAGTTAAAGATTTATGAAAAAGAAAGGGTACCATTTAGGATTATTGATACAGCCGGTTTTGAACCTTCGATATTAAAGGAAATGCAGGCGATAAATGCTGTAAAAAGATGGTCAAGAGAGTCAACAAAAGAAGGTAAAGAAGATACAGCTATAAATATAATATGGTTTTGTATTGACGGAACTTCTCGTAAACTATTTATAAAAACTATTAAAGATTTATCATCTGCGACGAAAATTTTTAAAACAGTTCCTGTAGTAGTAGTTATTACAAAATCATATTCTGTTTTAGAGCGTTCTGAAAATATAGAAATGGTTCAAAATGCATTTGCAAATCAAAAATTAGTAAAAAATCTTAAAAAAATTATACCCGTAGTTGCGGAAACATACAAATTGAATGATACTGCATATGCTGCACCGGAAGGAATAACGGAGCTTATTGATATAACGAATAACCTAATGCCAGAAGGTATAAGAGCTGCTAAAAGAGATATAGGGAAATTTAAGCTTTCGAGGAAAAATGCACTTTCACAGGGATTAATTGCAAGTGCAACTTTAGGAGGCATAGCGGTTGGAGCAATACCTATTCCTTTTGCTGATGCTGCGATCCTGTCGCCGGTAGAAGTAGGACTGGTGAATGGATTAGCATCTATTTATGAAATTGGAAAAAATGAAAAGTCTAATAATTTTATAAATTCAATAATAAATGTGGGAACCGTCAGTGTGGTTGCCAAGGGTGCTTTATCTGCTATAAAAGCAATTCCGGGAATTAATATAGCAGTATCTGCCTTGAATGCAATAATAGCAGGCTTATTTGTTGCTACTATAGGTGAAACCTCTAAGTATTTATTTGAGCAAGTGTATTTAGGAGAAAAAACTGTTGAGGATATTGATTGGGCGACGAAAATATTGGAATCGAAATTGACAAACGAGATGGTAGATAAGTTTAACAAGGTAGTAAGCAAACTTAATGGTAAATACGATAAAGATTCTATTGGGGAAGCAATAAAAGAAATGTTTAAAAAGTAAAATAGTTATTATAATGCGAAACATATTGTATAAATAAAAGTTCTCAGCTCTTTGACTGCACTGAAGAGAGCCGGTCATATATTCAAAAGAAATAGTGAAATATAAAATCTCTATTATGCAATTGTCAATGCTTTGCAACAATGATATAGTTGTTGCAAAGCATATTTTCTTTTACCAAGTCTGTTGGATTGTTATAGATAGAAGTTACTAGAAAACATAACAATCCGATGTCTTACTCATATCTTATTTCAGGAAATTCATGCTTTATTTCACAATTATTAATAAGGCAGGAGTTTCGAGATAATATGATGTATATGGTAACTCCTGTGGCAAACAAAGGAGGACCATAGTAGATGGCAGAAAAAAGAAAATTTTATGGAATGAAAAATGATTACATGTTCCATGCGGTTCTGCAAAAGAACGAAGAAGTTTTGAGAAATCTTTTAGCAACACTTTTGGAGATGGATGAGGCAGACATTGTAAGCTGCCATATCGAAAATCCGATCGAACTTGGCAAGGAGATTGAAGGAAAAGATTGTATCCTGGATGTAAAGATTAAGCTGAATGATGCAAGGATCATCAATATTGAATTACAGGTGTATAAGCAGACATACTGGACAAATCGATCTCTATTATATTGGGCTAGGGCGTATGACATTTTAAAAAGCGGTGAGGGATATGATATGCTGCTTCCTATATATCACATCGGAATTTTAGATTTTACCTTGTTTGAAGATCATCCGAAATTTATGGCGAAGTACCAGATTATGGATGTGGAGGATGGTTACTTGTATTCCGATAAGTTATGTATAAAGGTGCTTGATCTGACACAACTTGAGACAGCAAGGAGTCAGTCCGAAACAGATAAAAAACTTCTGAAATGGGCAAGTATATTTAAAGCGGAAACGCTGGAAGAACTGGAGCAGTTAGCAAATGGAGAGGAGGTCTTTGAGAATATGGTAGTAACTATGAAACAATTAAGTGAAGATGAAAAAATCCGTATGCAGTGTGAAGCAAGGGAAGATTATGAAAGATGCCTGATTACGGAATATAATGCTGGAAAGCAGGATGGAATAGAGCAGGGAATAGAACTTGAGCGTAAAAATACAGAAAAAGAACGCCTAAATACAGAGAAAGAACGTCAAAGAGCTGATGCTGCAACAAAAAAAGCAGCAGAGCTTGAGGATGAGGTAAAGAAACTGCGGGCTATGCTGGCGAAATAGACGGAAAGGTTGATCAATCCGAATTAGTTCCATTTTACATGCGGAAATTTGGAACTGATTCGGATTTTTCTTTTTATTTCAAAATGTTACTCTTGCAGTATCAACAATATACGGGCAAGAGGAGATGAAAAGGGGGATGATATGGAGAAGTTAGAAAGAGAAAAGTGGGAAAGCGAAAGCAAAGCTCATAAATGGAAAATGGATTTTCAAGATCTGTGCCAAACATACGAAGTTACAGGCTGTAATAAAGCAACACTCTATTATATGTCAGCCCTGCAACTGAGGGAGCAGATACAAGATAATGAATTAAAAAGGCTTTTTATCTATGCAATATGCGATGCTGGTTTTCTGATGGATCGATACACAGATTGTAAGGAACAGCAAATGGAGGCCAGTTTTCGTAATACGGAGAAGAGAATGCGGAAACTGTTGACATTATTGCAGAAAGAAAAAGAGATGTGTGAGCAGTGGGGTGAAATTGTAGGCAGAAAGCGGTTTTCTTCAAAAAACAGAGTTTATTCTGATGACTACAATGAGGAACTCCTTGCGCTTTGCAGCCTGTTTCGGGAAACATTTGAAATGTCGGAAAGGCAGACACCGAATCTGGCGGATAATTTGCAATATTTCTTAATGGAAGCCAGAAATAATGATCTGATTGAAAAGATCATCCCTTTTTATTTATTTCAGGTTATGGTACGCCACACAAATCGTCTGGCGCAGAATCCGGATTTTCAAATAGTACCAGCCAGTCTGTGGAAATACAAAGAATATGAAATAACGAAGAATAATGGGAAGAACTTCAACAAATATGAACGGTGTATCGGTCTGTTCCAAAAACTGTGTAAGTTATATAAGAATGATCCGCGTATAGACATAGCACTGTGTCGTTATGGAATGGAGCAGTGCTCCAATATACCGGAATGGACATCCATGTGGCTGCGTAAAAAAGAAAAGAAATGTACCACAAAGCTACATCGTTTTATAAATGAATTGTATTTAAGCTGCATAGAGACGGATGAACCAGGGCAATACGCTGCAAATACAATATTTCCGCATAAAACATCAGAAGAAGAAAATTTATTCATAAGGGATGTGGATCAAAAATTCGAAATCGAAGCCACTATTAAAAGTTACATATTAGAACATATAGAAGTGCTGATACAATTTATGAAAATACAATATAAGGATGTGGAACAAGTAAAATGTCTGGTGACAGATGTTTATCATGCATCCGGATTTAGCAGAATGAAAATAGAAGATATAGGGGAAGAAACAAAACTAACCTATGTCTATGACCAGTTTATAGAAATGCTGGATGAGGCGATTGTTTCATCTGTCTGGGAGACAATAAAAAAACTGGTGGAATGTGAATCAGATCATTTTCAGTTCATGGCTGCTATTTTATCATAGGATATTTGTCCCTCTCGCTCGTATAGAAAACTGTAAAACAGATTTATGGGAGGACAAGAGTATGATCATTGCAATTATTTATATGGCTTTAGGATACTGGGCAACGGGTGTAACCACGCATGCGAATAAGATATTTCTGGGATATGGGATCGGAGAGCTGTTTTTAGAGCGTTTGTGTTGGGCATTTATATTTGGATGGGCATTGATTCCGGTTGCGATCATCAAAACCATATTTTTCAGCCGATGACATGGATGTGACCGCTATGGGAGAAAAATTCGCGAAACAATACCGGGTTTTGGATCTATATGCCAGATTTTTGGAAGGAGACGTGATCAATAAGGCAGAAGAAGCGATCAGATTCCATGTGGATGAACGGTCAATTCAGAGAGATATTGATGATATTCGAATATATCTTGCTGACAGAAAGATTATCGGTTTGGGAGAATGCAGGAATATCATTTATGACAGAATGCAAAAAGGATATGTTATGCGTTGAAATATTCCGGTTGTTTCTGCATGTTATCTATGTTAAACTGATTACAAGCAGAAAGTCAAAATCGTATTTTACATGGGATGGCTTGCCATCCCATTTTCTATTTATTATAGGTAACTCTGCATAGTTACTATATGTCTAAATGTTTCAAGAAACTTCACTGCTTAAATTCCACAAACAAATGAATAGCAGAGAGGTTTCAAAGTATAATAGATCTCTCTGGGTAAGTATGTCTTACAGAAAGGGAGGTCATATGACACAAAAAAGAAGCGTTGTACCGGATAAGGTGACTGTAAAAGGAAAGACGGAAACAATCAATTTTGATGAAATTGGAATTACCAATGATTTCATGTTTGGCACGGTATTCAGGGATAAGGAAAAATGTAAAGAACTGCTCCAGAGAATATTGAAGATCAGGCTGGCTGAGATTGAAGTTGTAGAGCCACAGAAGGTAATGAAAACCACTCTAATCGGAAAAGGAATCCGTATCGATATTTATGCAAAAGATAGCGGGGGCAATGTGTATGATATCGAAATGCAGACGACAGAAGAAACAGATCTGCACCTGAGAACGCGGTATTATCACAGTGAAATGGACAGCTACCAGATCCGTGCAGGACAGAAGTATTTCAATTTGAAGCAATCGGTTGTGATCTTTATCTGTACATTTGATCCTTTTGCAGATGATAGGAGCATTTATACGTTTGAGACGACATGTAAGGAAAATAAAGGACTGGTGCTCGCGGATAAGCGGCGAACGTATTTTGTAAATGTAAATGGGAATAGAGAGGGAATCAGCGAAGATACAACGAAACTGCTTGATTATTTCAAAACCGGGCAGCCAACAGATCATTATACGAAAGATATTCAAAAGCAAGTGCAGATTATTCGAAATGATGATGATTGGAGGGAGAACTATATGACAATCGAAATGAAAATGGATCAGAGATATGAACAGGGGAAAAATGAAGGCGAGCAAAACCGGGATAGGGAACTGATCGCTAAGTGGCTGCAAAAGGGAAAAACAATCGCCGAGATTGCAGAGGATCTGGACAGATCAGAGGAATATGTGAAAAGTCTGATTTGTTCTCAGGAATAAAGAGGAGGAGAAAAACGATGATCTGTCCGGAATGTGGAAGGGAACTGGAAAAGGGAATCATTGAGGCAAAAGATGCGTGTATGAAGGTTTTTGCTTCGTTTGAAGAAAAATAAAGTTGACAATCCAGTTAGACTGTACTAACCTAAAGGCGATGAGGGCAGAAACTGGAGGAAAACTATGAAAAAATTATTTTTTGAAACGGAAAAAGACGGTTTTTATGGAACTTATTATGAAAATCCACAAGGTTCGGATTGTGTAGTCATTGGATTATTCGGAGATGATCCGAATGATTATATGGCAAAATGTGGAGCAAAATGGTTACATAAAAACGGTGTAAACGTGCTTTGTATGTCTCCCGGAAAGAAGAACTACAGTCATGTAAATTATCCGCTGGAGAGAATAGAGACAGCGATCAAATGGCTGAAAAACAACGGAAATCGTAAAGTCGGAATTATGGGGATGAGTACAGCGGGCATGGATTCGATTGTTGCGGCTTCTTATTTTCCTGACATTACATTGACCTTTGGACTGACACCGAGTGACTTTGTATGGCAGGGCTTTGAACAGGGAAAAAAGGATGGCTGCGGTGAATGGCCGATTCCGGGCGCATCTACTCTTTCCTGGAAGGGAGAACCACTCGCTTATATGCCGTTTGTGTATGAACATCCGGTTTACTGGCAGAAGGTTATGGAAGAAACGAAAGGTTCCGGTGATTTTGAACGTAGTACATGCCTGTTCATTGATTCTGAAAAAGCAAGAGAACACACGGAAGAAGAGATGATCAAGGTTGAAAATATCAAAGGGAAACTGATTCTTGTCGGTGCAGAGGACGATTCCTTCTGGGAAACAGCAAAGTATATCCGCCGTATGGATCAACGTCTGAAAGAGCATACGCATAGCTGTGACTATGAGATTCTGGTATATGAGCACGGAACGCATTTTGTTCTGCCGGAATCGCTGCTCCGAAAAGCATTACCTGTAGGGCTTAAATTTGTACTTCGCTTTATTTTCAAGGCTGCAAAGGACTATCCGAATGAGTGCGAAGCAACCAGAAAAGATATTGATAAAAAGCTTTCTGCCGCAATTAAGGAATGGCGGGAAGAATAATTTTACAAAAGCCAGACAAACCTTTTACTTTATCTTGATTTTATCAATTCATAGCAGGCAGTATCTTACAGGAAAAGGAGGATAGTGTATGCAGATCATCACATCGATCCTTCCCGGAGCGGTTATGGAGTTTAACGGTTATCGTTATCTGTATCTGTATGCGATCGTCTGTGCACTGCTTGCAATGGTACAGAAGAGCAATACCATTTTATTAAAAGATCTGGAACCGGATCATTCCGCAGGAGAATTATTAGAGGCAGGTAACTAATAATTCTCCCGGGATTTTGACACCGACATTTGCTTTCGTATTATCGCACAAACAGATATCCTGTATAAGCGATATATAAAAGGATACATACCGCGCCTTCCCATCTGCACATGGATTTTTTGCTGCGGGCAAAGATGTACAGCAGAATGGCACTGAGCAGAAGTAAAATGCAGTCGATCACGGATTCGGACAGGACAGCAAGTGGTGTGATCGCAGCAGAAATACCCAGGATAAACAGAATATTGAAAATATTCGATCCGATCGCATTGCCGAGCGCAAGACCGCTGTCTCCTTTTCTGGTAGCAACAATAGAAGTAACAAGCTCAGGCAGGGAAGTACCGACCGCAATGATCGTCAGGCCGATAAAGTTCTGGCTGACACCGAAGCTTTCCGCAATAATACAGGCATTATCGACGACAAGATTTCCACCTGCGATAACTGCGATCAGACCACCGGCGATATACAGAAGACTTTTTGGCAGGGACAACACCTTGCCATTTTCTTCGTCCTGTCTGTTTTTCAGGGCAGATATGACCATAGAGATCAGATACGCTGTCATACCGATCAGAAGAAGGATCCCTTCCAGACGGCTGAGTACTCCGTTTGCAAGCATGATGCACAAAATAAAAGTGATCAGGATATTGAGTGGAAGATCACGTTTTAAAATGTCTTTGTTGGTGGAGAAGGCTGCCATAAAGGCGCATATGCCGACCACGACAAGCCCATTAAAAATGTTGGATCCGATGACATTACTGAGAGCGATCTCATTGCTTCCGCTCAGTGCAGCACTCATGCTGACAGAGGCTTCCGGAGCACTGGTTCCCATGGCAACGATCGTCAGTCCGATGATCACGCTTGGGACACGTAGAAGCCGGGCGAGGGAAGAACTGCCATCCACGAAGAAATCCGCTCCCTTGATCAGGAGCACAAAACCTACAACTAACCATACATATTCCATAATTTGGTCCTTTCCGCGATAAAAGCATAAAAAACGAGACCTTTATCGCATACAAAATAGTCGATAAAAGTCTCGTTACTTACCCACAATAACCGGCCTTACGGCGTGATGACGATCATTATGACATCAGCAGATGCAAACTACTCCCTTTTATAGTAAGTATACTATGGCAGAAGCAGCAGGATGTCAATCACTAACCGGTTAAGAACCGGTAAAGATGTGGCATGTGCAATTTTATTTGTTATCAGGTAACATTTTATCGGTAACCAGGGATAATCCCTTTCCGATCAAAATACATGCAACTGCCAATGCTACTGTAATTCCTGCACAAAGTAATACACCTGTTAATCCTGTTCCCATTTTTAATAATCTCCTTTATTTTTGAATTTTACGGAACGCATATAGTTACTTTTCCGTACTGCATTTGCCATGTAAATCCAGAAAGACTGCTATTAATGACCTGCTTGCTGCGATTTATACGGCTCTGGATCGTTAAAAATAAAGGAGTTTGTTTTTCTGCCCATCCTGATCATGGATATATCGGATGATAAACTGGCGGCTGCACAGAAAGGCTGCTGCCAGATAAAAGAACATGAGCGTCAGCAGGATGCAGAATGCGCAATAGCCTGCTGCTTCGTGACAGGTAAGATCGGCTTTTGTATTGGTAAGCCGTCTTGCTGTAGAACGGTTTAATACAACCGCATGACTTGCATAAAAGTTTTCTTCTGCGTTGATAAAATCAGGAATGATCCCCGTATCTTCCTCCAGAATACAGGGAACAGAGGTTGTCTGTGTGTAACCCAGATAGGGTATTTCATCCGCGGAAGGTATTTCCGGATTTTTGTCCAGAACAGAAAGAAGGAACAGAATAAGAAGAAGCAGGCAGGCAGTTCTGCTGCGCCTGTAAGATGCTTGTTTCATATTGCTTCCTCCTTTCCTGCAATTTATTCCTGCCTTATTATATGCTTCCGATTCTCCAATTTCAATATGAATCCAGTTAAGATTACAGAAGAGAAAACCCGGGCACGATTGCGGATGGGAAATGATTGAAAATACAGATAGGACAAGTTACAATAAAGAAAGAGTAAGAATGGATACGGAGGTGCTTTATGAAGCAGAAACAGATACTTGCACTACTGCAGGATATGTCGCTGACAGAAAAGATCGGGCAGATGGTACAGATGGTCGGAATGCTCTATGATGCAAAGGAGCAGGGGATTATAACCGGTCCTATGATGGCAGATATGAAGGTAACGGAGGAAGATTTGAAGATGGCGGGCTCCAGCCTTCTTTTATATGGCGGGGAAAAGCTTGCCAGAATCCAGAAAAGCTATATGGAAAACCAGCCGCATCATATTCCGCAGATGTTTATGTATGATGTGATCCACGGTATGAAAACAATATTTCCGGTTCCGCTTGCACAGGGAGCGAGCTTTGATCCGGTGCTTGCAAGAGACTGTGCGTCTGTTGCAGCGAAAGAGGCAGCAGCCGGCGGAATCCATGTGGCATTTTCGCCGATGGTCGATCTGGTGCGTGATCCCAGATGGGGACGTGTGATGGAATCGACCGGGGAAGATCCGTATTTAAACGGACTGTTTGCGGAGGCTATGGTGCAGGGACTGCAGGGAGACGACATGAGCCGGGAAGGAAAGGTCTGCGCCTGTGTGAAGCATTTTGCAGGATACGGCGGTGCAACAGGCGGACGGGACTATAATACGGTAGAAGTATCTGAAAATTCCTTCCGCAATGAATATCTGCCTGCTTATGAAAAAGGGATTAAAGCAGGAGCCGGTATGGTGATGACATCGTTTAATACGGTAAACGGTGTTCCGGCGACGATCAATCAGTGGCTGATGAAAAAAGTGCTCCGGGAAGAAATGGGATTTGACGGAGTACTGATCTCAGATTTTGCGGCTATTTATGAAACGATCGCGCATGGCTGCTCGGAGGATGCCAAAGATGCGGCGCATAAAGCTGCACTTGCGGGTGTGGATATTGATATGATGACAGAGTGCTATAGAAGTGAGCTGATCAGACTGGTGGAAGACGGAACGATTCCGGAAGCACTGATCGATGAAAGTGTGCTCCGTATTCTGACACTGAAAAACAAGCTTGGTCTGTTTGAAGATCCCTATAAAGGCATGGGAGCTGAAAAGGAAGCGCAAATGCAGTTGACAGAGGCACACAGAGCACTTGCCAGAAAGGCAGCAGCGCAGACCTTTGTACTTCTGAAAAACGAAGGTGGACTGCTTCCGCTGTCGACGGAAAAGAAGATTGCCTTTATCGGTCCTTATACAGACAGCAAGTGTCTGATCAGTACATGGGCGATCTCCGGAGATGTAAAGGATTGCGTGACGATCCGTGAGGCAGCGGAAGAAGTATTCGACAGCACAAAAACCACATATGTGCAGGGGAGTGCTTTTATGCCACAGGGCTATGTATTTGAGGGCTTTGATCAGGCAGGGAATGTGCTGCCTGTGGAATATACGGAAGCGGAAAGGGCGCAGATGCTGCAGGAAGCGATAGAAGCAGCAAAGCAGGCAGAGATCGTTGTAATGCCGATCGGCGAATATTATCTGCAAAGCGGTGAGGCAACAAGCCGGGGAGATATCCGGATTCCGGAGCCTCAGCTCGTGCTTTTGCGGGAGGTTGCAAAAGTCAATGCCAATATTGTGGTCGTGCTGTTTAACGGAAGACCGCTTGACCTGCGGGAAGTAGAGGAAAACGCGAAAGCAGTGCTGGAAGTATGGCTTCCGGGAACAGAAGGCGGTCACGCCATTGTAGATGCATTGACAGGGAAAGTAAATCCATCCGGAAAACTGCCGATGAGTTTCCCTTACTGTGTAGGACAGATTCCTGTTTATTACAATCATTTGGCGACGGGAAGACCAAATGATCCACAGAAAAAAGAAAGATACCTGTCCAAATATCTGGATATTCCAAATGAACCATTATATCCGTTTGGGTATGGTCTTTCCTATACAGAGTTTACCATATCGGATGTCATACTTTCTTCAGACAGATTGACAGAGAACGGCGAGATAACAGCATCCGTATGCATACAAAATACAGGAGAGAGGGAAGGCAGTGATGTACTGCAGCTCTATATCCGGGATGTGACAGCTTCTGTTGCCCGCCCTGTGAAAGAGCTGAAAGGAATCGAAAAAGTCAGCTTAAAGCCGGGCGAGAAGAAGGAGATCAGTTTTCGGATCACTGAAGAAATGCTCCGGTTTGTGCGTGCGGACGGAAGCTACGGAAGTGAACCGGGTAAATTCCGTGTATGGATCTCAGACAGCAGTGACAGTGGTGTGTATCAGGAGTTTATCTTGTAATATATTGCTGTCTTGCGTATAATAAATAAGACTGGCTGAGACAATGACAGAAAACGAACAGCGAGAAAAGGAGATAATAAATGAAAATAGCAGTTTTAGAGAGAAACAGTGTCGGAACAGATATTGATGTAACCTGTTTTGAAGATTTTGGAGAGGTTACTTATTATAGAAATACAGTAGCGGCAGATGCGGCTGAAAAGGTAAAGGATGTTGATATCATCATTGCCAATAAAGCACCAATGAATGAAGAGACGTTAAAAGATGCGCCGAATGTAAAGCTGATCTGTGAATTTGCGACCGGCTTTGACAATATTGATCTGGAATATTGTAAAAAGAGAAGAATTAAGGTTGCCAATGTGAAGGATTATTCCACTGCCGCAGTGGCACAGCATACATTTGCCCTGGCACTTTACTTATTAGAGCATCTGCCACATTATGATACTTATGTAAAGGACGGTTCTTATGGTGCGCAGGATCGGTTCAGCAATTTTGATCTGCCTTTCACAGAGCTTGCAGGCAAGACATGGGGAATTATCGGAATGGGTAATATCGGCAGAATGGTTGCCAAGATCGCAACAGCTTTCGGCTGTAAAGTTATTTTTCATTCTGTGACAGGAAAGAGCACCTGTACGGAATATGAGCAGGTATCCAAGGATGAGCTGCTTGCGCAGTCCGATATTTTATCCCTGCACTGCCCACTTTCTGACCTGACGAGAAACTTTATCGACAAAGAGGCACTCTCCAAGATGAAGAAAACCGCACTTCTGATCAATGTGGCAAGGGGCCCGGTTGTTAACAGTGCAGATCTGTATGACGCACTGGAGAGCGGAGAGATCGCAGCGGCTGGACTTGATGTACTTGAAAAAGAGCCGATCGCAGCAAATAATCCGCTTGGAAAGATCCGGGACAGCAACAAGCTGATCATTACACCACATATGGCATGGGCATCTGTGGAGGCACGTGAAAGACTGGTCAACGAGGTTTATAAAAACATAGAAGCTTTCCTGAAAGGTGAAGACAGAAATATCATTATATAACGTGGTGAAAAGGGGCTTTTTGCTTGGTTTTCCTAACGTTGTATGGTATAATAACGTGAGATAAACCGTAATGGAAAACGGCAAAATGCAATATGGGAACAGTGTGAGAAGGCACTGTTGTAAGGAGTTACTATGGCAGATAAAGAATTAGATAAGAATCAGCAGGAAAAGGATATCGATATTGATGCGCTCTTTGCAAAGATGATGGCTGATAAGGCAGCCAGCGGAGAAGAAATCAGACAGGCTGAGGAAGAGCCTGAAAAAGCCGCACCGCAGCCGGAGGCTGAGAAATGTACTGCGGCAGAGAACAGTCAGGAAACAGAAGAAGCAGAACCTGTAGAAACGGAATTTGCAGAAGCAGAAACAACAGAAGCTGAGGAGTCTGCAGAGGCAGAAGATACGGATGAGGAAGAACAGCCGGTACCGGAAGCAGACAGTGCTACAGACGCGGTGGAAGCAGAGTATGGCTCAGATATGGCAGAGGAAGCAGTTGCAGAAGAAAGTGGGCAGGAAGAATTTGTTCCGGTTGCAGACATTGGTACGAAAAAGAGATTTTTTACTTTTTCCCGCAGAATGTTACTTCTGGCACTTGTCCCGATGCTGGCGATCTGTATTATGATCACTATGTTCAGTACAAAGTCATTACAGGCCGGACTGGAAGATGAGATAAAAAAATCTCTTCAGATCGTAGCAACCTCTCTGGATGAAACATACAGTAATCTGTATGAAGGTGACTATAAGCAGGATCTGACAGGACGTGTTACCAAGGGTGAAGTGCTGATTACCGGTGATAATAAATTGATTGATGCGCTTAAGGAAAGAACCGGATTTGAAATGACGTTGTATTTTTACAACATGCGTCTGATCACAACCGTAAAGCGTGAAAAGGGCGGAAGATCTACCGGTACAAGACTGGATAAGGAAATTGCAGAACAGATTAATAAAGGTGAGTCTGTTTTTGTGGAAAATGCAGATATTGAAGGACATACCTATTATGCATATTATCAGCCGCTTTTAAATGCGGATGGTGCGGTAGCAGGTGCGATCGGAGTTGCAAAAGAGTCCGAAGATGTACAGGCCAATATCAAGGGGCAGACAACGAAGATCATTATTATGTCTGTGGTTCTGATGGGTGTTGTATCGATCATTATTGTGCTGCTTGCATCCAAAATGGTATCAGTCATGGAAGAGACAAGAAAGTTCTTAGGCCAGATCGTGAAGGGAGAGCTTTCTACTAATGTGAATAAGAAGATCACAAAGCGTAACGATGAGCTGGGAGATATTTACAATATTTCCATCCGGCTGCAGAATGAGCTGAGGCGTATTGTTTCAGATATTAAGAAATCTTCTTCAGACCTGATCACATCGGCAGATCAGCTGACCAATATGGCCATTAATACAAGAGGAACCGTGGACGTAGTTTACCAGTCGCTGGAGGAAATTACCAAGGGATCTGCAACGCAGGCAGACGAAACCGGTGTTGCAAAGCATAATGTGGATCGGATCGGTGAGCAGATCACATATATTACAGATGAGGTAGATGCACTGACCAGACATGCAGAGCAGATGTCAGATGCAGAAAAGGCTTCAGAGGTGATCATCGGAGAATTAAATGCCTCCAATGAAGAAGCAAGTACGTCCGTGACAAAGATAGCAGAACAGATCAATACATTGAATGATTCGATCGCATCCATCCAGTCTGCGATCACAATGATCCAAAATATTGCAGATGAAACAGATCTTCTCTCTCTGAATGCAAGTATTGAAGCTGCCAGGGCAGGAGATGCGGGACGCGGATTTGCGGTTGTAGCTCAACAGATCAGCAAACTGGCTGAGCAGTCCAATACGACAGCAGAGGAAGTAGAAAAGATCATTGCTGAGATCATATCCGAATCTAACCGCATGGTTGAGGTAATGGAAGAAGTGAAGGTGAAGATGGATCAGCAGCAGCAAAAGCTGGATGAGACAATGGAGAAATCCAATGCAGTTGCTGTTGGTGTCAGCAACTCACTTGATAATATTGAAAATATCCGTGGAAAAGTCGGAGTCCTGAGTGATTCGGGAGATGCCATTCAGGATGTGGTGCATAATCTGGCATCTATTTCCGAGCAGAATGAAGCTTCTACAACGAGTACAATGAACTCCGCACAGGGCATGAGCGATACGATGAACAACCTCGAGGTTTCATCTGAAAACCTTCGCCAGCTCGCCGGTAAACTCGACGAAGCCCTCGCGATTTTCAAGGTGTAATATAATAGGCGCAAAAGAAAAACAAGCGGCTGCGTAAGCGGCCATTTGTTTTTCTTGCGCCATTAACGAGCAAACCGTCTGCGAAGCAGACGATAGAGCACCGAAGGTGCGGGTTTGCGAGTCTACGATAAAAAAAGGGAACATTCCGAGCAAGCTTGCTTGCAGAGGAAAGTTCCCTTTTTTCTTTTTATGGCGAAGCCATACATGAGCAAAATGAGCTACGAAGTAGCGAGAAGCCTCGGAGAGGCGATTTTGCGAATGAACTCTCAGTTTGAGTATGTATCAAACCGTCTGCGAAGCAGACGATAGAGCACCGAAGGTGCGGGTTTGCGAGTCTTGCCATATATTTGCGAAGCAAATGTATGGCCAAATAACCTGCGAAGCAGGTTATAGACAGATCTTGCCGTATATTTGCCATGTAAAAAAGAGAACAATCCTTTCGGATGTTCTCTTTTTGTTATGGCGACGAGGAAAAGGAACCTCTCAGTTTATTAAGGTCTCTTCGTTCCGCATTCAATACAGAACTTTCCTTCATTCTTTGTACCGCATTCCGGGCAGAACCACTGCATTTTCACAGGTTCCTCCGGTTTCTTGGAACCACATTCCGTACAGAACTTACCACTGTTTTTTGCACCGCAGCTGCAGATCCATTCACCTGCTGCAGGTGCGCTTTGCTGCGGAGCTGCCTGCTGAGGCTGGGCCTGTGCCTGCTCCTGTGCAGCCATGTTAAATAATGTATTGGCATTTAAGCCGCCAGCGGCGTTTGCCATATTCATGCCTGCAAAAGCCATCATAGGACCGGTGCTTGTATTGCTGGCAGCAGCTTTCATTGCTTCTGCCTGTGCGCTTGTCAGAGTGGCAGCAGCCATGCTTGTGTTGCGGAGTACTGCAGTTTTTTGCAGTTCTTTGATCATCTTTTCGTCTTCCGGTGAAGCAGTTACCGTGTTAACACCGAAAGAAGCAACCTTGATACCGCGCAGCTCTGTCCATTTTTCGGAAAGAACGTCATTTAAGGCATCTGCCAGCTCCATGGTATGAGCAGGAATGTTGCTGTAACGGACGCCCAGATCGGAAATCTTTGCAAAAGCAGGCTGCAGTGCTGTCAGAAGCTCTGTTTTCAGCATACTGTCAATATTATCTCTGGTGTAGTCATCTGTAACATTACCGCAGACATTGGTGTAGAACAGAAGCGGATCTACGATCTTGTAAGAATATTCTCCATTGCAGCGAAGTGCGATATCAATATCCAGTCCGATATTATTATCAACGACACGGAACGGAACAGGATTCATCGTACCATATTTATTGCCGAGGATTTCCTTTGTATTGATGAAGTATACACGCTGATCCTTAGCCGGATCACCACCCATGGAAATACGTTTGCCGATCAGGGCAAAGGTTTGTTTGATGTTATCTCCGAGACTGCCATAGAAAATACTTGGCTCAGAAGAAGTATCGTATACAAATTCACCGGGCTCTGCGCAGACTTCGACGATCTTACCCTGATCGACGATCAACATACATTGTCCGTCGTTGACAGCAATGATAGAGCCGTTGGAAATAATATTATCCTCACCCCTTGTATTGCTGCTTGCACGTTTATTGCTCGTGCGCTTTTCCCCTTTTGTTACCAGTACATCTGCTGCCATGGAGTCGCAGTAAAAATACTCACGCCACTGATCTCCGAGTGCAGATCCGATCGCATTTCCGGTTGCTTTGATTAATCCCATAATTTCCTCCTTATATATGTATTATGTATGTGCGAATTCTATCATACTTCTGTCAAAAGAATATGACTGTTGTTCTTATATGATGCTGGTGATCTTAATATTCTGATTGGCTGCCAGATCAAGGAATTTATTACAACATTTAATTGTGGGTCTGGAGAGATAAGAGGGATTTACAAATACAACTTCACCTTCCAGACCATTGTTTAATAAAATACGTTCTCCGATAAAGCTGGTACCGATGTGTCTCAGAAATTCCAAATACAGCTCCGGATCATACTTCTGAAAACCATCCTGTTCAAATGACTCGATCACAGAGTAAGGACAGAGCGGATTGCGATAACATCTGTTGCTTGTCATGGCATCATAAATATCGACGATCGTGACCATTTTGGAAAAGAACGATATTTTATCGGCGGTAAAACCGTATGGATAGCCGCTGCCATCACATTTCTCATGATGCATAAGGGCAGCATTTTTAACTTCCTCCGGCAAATTATACTGATCGAGCAGATTATAGCCGTCAAGAGGATGACGTTTGATTGCTTCAAATTCTGTTTTGGTAAGTGCGCCCGGCTTTTTCAGGATCGTTTCCGGCACTTTCAGCTTACCGACATCATGGAACAGCCCACAGGATGTGGCAAGGATACGTTCATCCTTGCTTAGATTCAGCCATCCGGCAAATATATTGCAGATGATAGCTGAGTTAATACTGTGCGCATAAGTGGAATCGTCATAATCCCGCATGTTCAGCAGCATATCCATCATATTGATGGAGGATGCCTGCCCTTCTCCGATCAGGACAAGTGTCTGGGAAAGCAGATTTTCCGCATCAAAGCCGGAATTGGATTCCACGATCTGATTCAGTCCTGTCTGCAGGGATTCCACATGATCTTCAAAACTTTTTTTAAAATTGATAAAATCGGGATTTGATTTGATACGTTCACTATAGGACGGCGTGTCAAAAAAACTGGTCTGCGGCGGTGCAACTTCTTCGTCTTCGATACGGACGGAGTAAATTGCAAAGGCTTCCAGTTTTTCGATTCCGTTTTGCGTGAGGATGATTTTTTTCGGAAGAATCAGCTGTCCATCTATGGAAAAAATATCTTCCGCAGTGACCATACCGGGATGTAAATCCTTTACAAGAAGTTTTCTCATATGCATTCCCACCTCTCTGCAGAAATAACCTGTTTCATTTTGAAACGAAAGTTTTTACTACCTATATCATAGAAGAAATTGGAATGCGTGTCAATGAAAAGAGAACTTCCTTATGGAAGTTCTCGTATCAGATTACGGATTGTTAAAATGTAAGCCGGAGAGCGTGTAGACGGTGATGTTCATATCCCCTGAAAACTCTACGGTATGTGCATGTCCGGTCTTGTAATATCTGCTGCTAAATACATAATGCCCGTTATTGACAAAGATTTCAACAGTAGAATGATCGACCAGGATCTGCAGACTGCTTACTTTATTCTCTCTGATTTTTGCTTTTCGTATACAACGGCCGCAGCCTTTTGCATCTTCCGGGTTACATTCCCGGTCCGGTAGGAAGGAAAGGGAAAGGACAGAAGTACCGGCATCATACAGAATCTGCATTCCTTTATCAATCATAATCGAAAAATCTTCATTACCGGAAATATCTGCGAGCATTTCAAAAGCACCCTCTGTCAGGAAAAAATCTGACGGAACGATAATTTCTTCTTTACGCAGGGCAGTTAATTCTTTTACCGGATTCTGGCAGATATCGCCGGATGCGTCCAGAGTCAGTTCTCTTGGGACGGTCAGCGTATGCTGCCAGCCTTCCGCAACAGTTGGATTTTCATATTCGATATCACCGATGCCCATCCAGCCGATCAGGATTCTTCTGCCTGATTCGTCGATAAAGCTCTGCGGTGCGTAAAAGTCAAAGCCCATATCCCATTCTATGAAAGGAGATAAGGTATAATCTTCCAAATCCCCGAGAATGCGGTAATATCCTGACTGGTAAACATTCTGATACTGGTATTCTTCTGCTGCAATGCCCTGGGGCGAAATGGAAAGGAAACGGTTTCCGTCAATCCGGAACAGATCCGGGCATTCCCACATATAACCAAAAGGCTTTTCGGAGGTAATATATTGTTTGAAACGGAAGTGTTCCTTATCCTCTGCTTCATAAAGAAGAACACAGCCAACATCATTTCTGGTTCTGCCACCGAGCACCATATAGTATTTTCCGTTTTCTTTAAAAACCTTAGGATCCCTGACATGGCAGGATAAGGTGTGCGGGTAATCTGCACTTGTTAAAAGGCATTTTTTGGCAGAAGCCGTAATGCCGTCTTTTGACGTGACCAGCGTGGTATTGGAGCCGCGGCCTTCATAGGTAAAGTCGAAATCACCGTCTTCCATTGTATTGCCTGTGTAATAGAGATACATGGTATCGTCTTCGACAAATGCACTTCCGGAATATACACCATCCTTATCCAGATCACAGTCCGGTGATAAAAAGATGCCTGTATAAGTATAGTTTATAAAATCTTTTGTTTCATAGTGCCCCCAGTATTTGTCTCCCTCGCCAATGGCGGAGTAAGGAGAATACTGGAAAAAAATATGGTAAGTACCATGCAGCTGACAGAGCCCGTTTGGGTCATTCAGCCATCCGGATGGTGGCATCAGATGAAAGGAAAGTGCGGAATCTGTATGAGAAACCCTGGTCATGTGAATCTGCTCCAGTTTTTTGATCTTTTCATTATCCTGTATTGTATTGTGAACCATAAATAATATTCCTCCCTGTTGTATTGCCTGAGACCGGTATCTCCCAAGGCTTGTCAATAGCAGTATCTATATAATGCAATCGTTATCATATTCACTGACATTATTATTACGAAATAATCAACTGATTATATGAAAGAGTATTATGATTGAATATGAAATCGATTTCATTTTATAATTGTATTATAAGAGAGCAGATGGCGCTTGTAAATTGTCAAAAATCAATAAATTATCTGAAAGGGAATTGTGGAATATGACGGTCTGAAACATTGCGGAAACCATCACGCATGAATAGGGTCTTACATTTGTCTCAAAATTATGTGCCGGGATTCATAAGGTCAATCTGAAAATGATGAAATAGCTGTTTTCATAGCATACACAGTCAGCCCCGACAGAGCCGCCTGACTTTGTAACATTCGTCTGTAAGTAGTACAGTCCGAGTCCGCGTTTATCATCTGCCTGCCTGTAGGCTGCAGAATCTGCCCGTTTAGAAGCAGCGTCAGAACCTGACTGCGTCTGTTTGGTGGAATAGCCGCGTTTAAAGAAATTGCCGATCTCCTCCGGCGAGATCATGGCAGGAACCGGATTGCGGATCTCATACTGGACAGATCCCTCTTTGGAATCTAATAAAGCATAGATCGTATCGCCCGCTTTGCAGGCTTCGATCGCATTCTGCGTCAGAATGGTGATATAGTCGGTCAGCTCATGCTCCGGTGCATGACTTTCCAGCACCGCATTTACAATATCAAACTGCAGCGCGATCCCTTTTTCCTGCGCATGGCTTGCCATGCTGTACAGAGAAGCTGCCAGCAGTGGCATATTGATCTGCAAAAGCGGATAATACCGCATGGGGTTTTCATATTCTTTGGTATATGCCTTTAAAGCGGCAGAAAGCGTATCATAGTCTTTATAGACGTCCGGCAGATCCGAAAAGCTTTGCAGACGGTCCATATATTTATGTTGATTATCGGTAATTTCATGGATCAGAGAATCATAAATCGGCAGATTCTTCTGATAGCTCTTGATTTCCTGCTGCTGAAGTCTGGTGCGGTGGTCGTAGCTGAGGATCCAGACATTGATCAGAACAAGAAAAATACCTATCGCACAATAGGAATAAATGTAGGGTGCGACCGTGTTCTGATAGACAACAAAGTCATGAAACTTAAAAAACAGCAGAACGAACAGCAGAACCAGATAACTGTTGATCACGATGATCCGAAATGGCAAAGAAGCATTTTTAACCGTATCAAAGAGATTTTTCAGCTTTGTATGGCGCAATAAGAATAGAGTGAACAGCATCAATAGCAGATTGAGCATGGAAGTGGACAGTACGTCCGGCAAATGAACCAACCGGAGCAGCAGGAGCAAAGGAACAGAAAAAATCCCTTCTATGAGAAGCATTGTGCTGTGAACAAGACAGAAAAACAGAAACCGGTTGGGCAGGGAATCTTTATGATCCAGATGGCAGATATAAAGAAGGTAAACCAGATTGGAAAATGCCCAGAGAAAAATACCGTTTGGATGCGGAAGGAAAGTACAGGCAAGAACAAGGAGCATCAGTACAGGAAAATCTACTTTTCTTGGTTTGTATGATTGATGCAAATAGGTTTTTGCGATATAGGATGCTGTAAAAAAACAGCAGGATGTATTAAATATTGTAATCAGTGTTTCCATTGCGTGACAATCTCCTTGCCTGTTTGTTATATATAGATTTAATTTTATGATGCCGGAGTTAAAAGGTCTAACCACATGTGAGCCTGCTCATAGGTGGGTTTAGGGCTTTTGATCCCGACATCATTTTACACCATTATGACATTATAGAAACCCTCGCCCATGAAAATCACCTGCGGTGATGGGCGAGGCTGCAGCATGAGAACTGCTGTACATTTGTATCAAAATTATGCGACAGAATTCATAAGGTCAATCTGAAAATGATGAAATAGCTGCCCTCATAGCATACACAGTCAGCCCCGACAGAGCCGCCTGACTTTGTAACATTCGTCTGCAAGTAGTACAGTCCGAGTCCGCGTTTATCATCTGCCTGCCCGTAGGCTGCAGAATCTGCCCGTTTAGAAGCAGCACCGGAACCTGCCTGTGTCTGTTTGGTGGAATAACCGCGCTTGAAGAAATTGCCGATCTCCTCCGGCGAGATCATGGCAGGAACCGGATTGCGGATCTCATACCGCACCGCTCCGTCCTTAGAATCCAGTAAGGCATAGACCGTATCACCTGCTTTGCAGGCTTCGATCGCATTCTGCGTCAGAATGGTGATATAGTCGGTCAGCTCATGCTCCGGTGCGTGGCTCTCCAATACCGCGTTTACAATATCAAACTGCAGCGCAATCCCTTTTTCCTGCGCATGGCTTGCCATGCTGTACAGAGAAGCTGCCAGCAGTGGCATGTTGATCTGCAGAAGCGGATAATTTGCCATCGGATTGGAAAACTCCAGCGAATAAGACTGCAGCGCTCTGGAAAGCGAGTCATAGTCCTTGTACATAACAGAAAGATTCGCAAGACTTTGCAGGTGGTTTGCATACTCATGCTGGTTGGCACGGATTTCGTGGATCAGAGAATCGTAGATCGGCATATTTTTCTGATAGCTGTCGATTTCCTGCTGCTGGAGCCTGGTACGCTGATCGTAGTAAAGGATCCAGATATTGATCGCTGCAAGCAGTGTCAACAGTGTGATGACAAGGGACAGAATTTCGTAGATCTGCTGCGGGTAGATCTTGAAAAAAGCCAGACAGAACAAAATCACAAGATATGTATTCAGTGTCAGAATACGAAGCAGATAAGAAGCCTGCTTTACATAGTCAAACAGATGCTTCGCAAACGGAAGCTGAAAAAATGCAGCAGCAGAGACAAATGTCAGGAAGTTGCCAAGGAAGCTGATGCCGGTTCCGTTGAAAGCCTCGATCCGGAATATAAAATACATAATGCCAAGAAGTATGCACTGCAAAAGAAAAATGCTGCCATGTGTGAGCATAAAAAGGAGAAAGCGGTTTAATGCAGTATCTTCGACAGTTATAAAAATATAAACAAGATATAACAAAAGCCCGAATACCCATTTAAAGATCGCCGGTTCAGAAGGAACGAGCAGTACGGCCAATATGATGCCGAGATAGAAGAAGAAATCTGCGGGGGTCGGCCGCAAGGATCTGTGATTCATTGATTTGACCGCGCAGATGCCTGCGGAGGTTTCCAGAATGGGATTTAAAATGTATGTAATGATAAGAATCAGTATGCTGTTCATAGTTGTCTGCCTTTTTATTTAAATGTAATCTTTCAGTAAAGCAATGCCACTCTGGCTGACTGGGATCGTATCTTTGTCTGCCTGCAGATAACGTGTAGATCTGTCAAAGCCTGTGATATGCTCCGGATTGACCAGATAACGCCGGTGGCAGCGGATAAAGGAAGTTCCAAGCTGCTCTGCCATGGCAGAAAGGGAGTATTCTCTTGTCTGGATGCAGCCATAGATTGTATATATAAAAATAGTATGCGATCTGGATTCGATATAGCGGATATCCCGCGGCTGCAAACGGTGGTGGATCCGCTGCGTGTCTGCAATGTCCAGTACATCCTGCAGATAACCGGTCAAAAGCATCTGTCTGAGCTGTTCCAGCACGGTTTCTTTCTGATAGGGCTTTGTGATAAAGTTGTAGCAGTGAAATTGTGTCAGGGCTCTGGACAATTCTTCTGAGACAGATGTCAGAAAGAGGATCGGTGTTTTGTAATATACACTGATCTCACGAATGGACTGCGCCAGCTGAAAACCGTTCCGGTCTCCCGGTTCTTTGCTCAGCTGGATATCCAGTAAAAATAAAGTGAAATATTCATTTGCCGTAACAGATTCCTGCAAAAATGCCTGCGCAGCTTCCAAAGAGGATCCTTTTTGGATCTCCCAGGCGGGATACCTGGAATGGATAGTTTCGTAAAGCATCTCAAGCTGAACAGTGTCATCTTCAACGATTAGTATTTTTTGCATTGAGTATAAAATCCCTTTTCATATCCGCATTTTTAATATGAGCATATTATAGCAAGATTGACATTTTCAGACAAGTATTTCTCTGTTTCGTGTCGTTATATGCATCACTCGCGTCGTTTTGCGGAAAAGGTATTGTAATAAATGCACATTTGATGCATATATTAGGTATACATTCGATGGGGATAATCGAGAAGGGAAATGTATAAAATCAAAAGCAGGCATTTGTGCCTTTCTTCCGGTTTTGGAAAGAAACGTACAAATGCCTGCTTTTACAATTTCTGATAAATTTATACGGAATCGTGTTCAATGATTTCATAACCGAGCATGATCGTTTTCAACGGTACATTTTTTCCCTGCAGCTTTTCAAGCAGCATTCTTGCACCCTCGATACCGCTGGTCCGGTAATAATAATGGATCGTTGTCAGGGATGGGGTCACGACGGCGGCTGTTTTTCCGTTTCCGAAGCCACAGACCGCGATTTCATCAGGAATTTTCACATCACATTCATGCAGATATTTCATGGCACCTATGGCGATCGTATCTGTCGCACATAAAAGTGCATCTGTTTCAGGCTTCTTTTTGCGGATCAGACGGGCATTGTCATAGCCGTTTTCCATATCAAAAGCTCCGATTGCAAGCTGCTCTTCGGAAACCGGCAGATTGTGATCCTTCATACAGTCCAGAAAGCCGTTTCTTCTGTCTGTTCCGACGGCAATATCTTTCAGCGTAACGCCAATGTAGCCGATATGTGTACGTCCCTTTTCGATCAGATACTTTGTCAGATCGTAGGCTGCATGGTAGTCATCATGATAAATGCATGAGGCAAGATCTGTTTTCTGTCCGAGGACAACAACCGGAATGGTCAGGGATTTTAAAAGAGCCTTGTGCTTCGGTGTCAGCATGGTGGCAATGAGAATGATGCCATCCACATTATTCTGGCGGAAGGTTCTGAGATAGGTCAGCTCCTGATCGGTATTATTTTCCGTATTGGCAAGCAGAAGCTGATAGCCTGCTTCATTGAGCTCACAGCTGATACCGGCGACAATGCGCGAAATAGATTCAGAATCAATCTTCGGGATCACGACTCCGATGACTTTGGTACGTTTTGTCCGCAGCGTCTGTGCTTGTTTCGATGGGGTATACCCTGTTTGCGCGATCACGTGGCGGATCGCTTCTTTTTTTTCCTCGCTGATATATCCCTGATTCAGATAGCGTGAAACGGCAGCAGGTGAAACACCTGCCATTTTTGCAATGTCACTGATATTCATGCTTTATCATTACCTCCGGATGTTATGCTGTAAACCTGTATGAAAACGATATCATATACAGTATAAAATTGTTTCACAGTTTTTTCAATATTCTATTGTGAAAAAAATGAGTTGTCGTTATACTAAGTGGTAAAGTAGATGAAAATACAATAAGAGGAGGTAACCGATGGATATTATTTGTGCGGGAGAAATGTTGATTGATTTTACACCGATGCAGCAGCAGGGCACCTATATGGCAAATCCGGGTGGAGCACCTGCGAATGTAGCGATCGCAACGGCGAGAAACGGACTTGACACGGCATTTCTCGGTATTTTGGGCAATGATGATTTTGGAAAGAAGCTGCAGGGTGTATTGGAAGAGAATCATGTGAAGATGCTTTGTCCCGATCTGACAGATAAAGCGATCACAACACTGGCATTTGTTACCTTATATGAAGGCGGCGAAAGATCTTTTACGTTTGCCAGAAAACCGGGTGCAGATATCCTGCTCTCCAAAGAGGATGTGAAGGAAGCGGATATCGTAGATTGCAGAATGCTCCATGCGGGCAGCGTTTCTCTTTCCGATGATCCGAGCAGGGAAGCGATCGGATATGCACTGTCGCTCGCAAAGAAGCATGGAAAGCTGGTCAGCTTTGATGTCAATTACAGAGATATGATCTGGCATGACAGGGACCGCTGCAAGCAGGAGGTGGAAAAGCTTCTGCCTTATATTGACTTTATGAAGATTTCGGACGAAGAGCTTTACTTTGTGGGCGGAGAGGACAATATCGAAGCCTTTATGAAAGAGCACGGGATCACCGTTTTAATAGAAACACTTGGCAGTAAGGGAGCTCGCTATTTCTTTCATGGAAACAGTGATGTCGCAGCAGGCAGGAAGGTAAATGCAGTTGATGCGACAGGCGCAGGCGATGCGTTCTGGGGCGGCTTTTTATCCCGTATGCTGATGTTTGGCGTCGCAAAGCCGGAAGAAGTGACAGAGGATATGGTAAGAACAGCGCTTGCATACGGAAATGCAGCAGGCGGTCTTTGTGTACAGAAGATGGGCGGAATTCCGGCACTTCCGACAAAAGAAGAAATTGAGAAGTTCTTATAAGAGAGGCAGACATGCGATTTTTACTGACAGCAGTTAATGCAAAGTATATTCATTCAAATCCGGCGGTGTATTCCCTGCAGGCATATGCCTGTCAGGAGGATTCGACGCTGAAAGAGCAGATATTTGTGGCAGAATATACGATCAACCAGCAGATGGAAGATGTACTGGCAGATCTGTATGAGCACAGACCTGATGTGATCGGCTTTTCCTGCTATATCTGGAATATTCCGTATATTGAAAAGCTTGTCAGGGAGCTGAAGAAACTCCTGCCACAGGTACAGATCTGGCTGGGCGGACCTGAAGTATCCTTTGATGCGGAAAAGGTGATGGAAGAATATCCGCAGCTTACCGGTATTATGCTGGGGGAAGGCGAGCAGACCTTCTTAGAGCTTGCACAGCATTACAGAAGCGGTGAGAGCGGCGAAGAGGCACTTTCCCGGATTGCGGGGCTTGCTATCAGGAAGAACGGAAAGGTCATACTGACCGGACCACGCGTGCTGACAGATTTATCTGTGATCCCTTTTTTATATGATGATCTGAAGAAGTTTGAAAACAAGATCCTGTATTATGAGTCGAGCCGCGGCTGTCCGTTCCGCTGCAGCTACTGCCTGTCTTCCATCGATAAGAAGGTCAGGCTGCGGGATCTTTCCATTGTGAAGCGGGAGCTGCAGTTTTTCCTCGACCGGAAGGTGGCACAGGTAAAATTCGTAGACCGTACCTTTAACTGTAATAAAAAACATGCCATGGAGATCTGGGAATATCTGCTTACGCATGACAATGGCATCACCAATTTCCATTTTGAGATCGCCGCTGATATTCTGGATGAGGAGCAGATCCGGCTTTTGAATCAGTTCAGACCGGGCGCTGTGCAGCTTGAGATCGGCGTACAGTCTACCAATGAGGAAACGATACGGGAGATCGACAGGCATATGGATGTCGGGCTTCTCAGGCAGATCGTGCAAAAGATCCACGCAGGGCATAATATCCACATTCATCTGGATCTGATCGCCGGACTGCCACTGGAGGGCTATACTTCCTTCGGGCATTCCTTTGACGATGTGTATGCCATGGAGCCTGAACAGCTGCAGCTTGGCTTTTTAAAGGTGCTGAAGGGCTCTAAAATGCATGACAACTGTGAAAAATACGGACTTGTCTATCTGGACGAGCCGCCTTATGAGGTTTTGTATACAAGCTGGCTCAGTTATGAAGAAGTGCGCAGGCTCAAGCAGATCGAGGAAATGGTGGAGCTGTACTATAACAGCAATCAGTTTGTGACGACCTTAAAGCTGCTTGTTCCACAGTTTGCTTCTCCGTTTGCTTTTTTTGAAGAGCTTGCGGCTTATTTTGCCGGACAGGGCTATTTTTTGAAAGCACCGGCGAGAAGCTACCGGTATCAGGTATTGTATGACTTTATCAGAGAAAAGGGGTTGCCAACGGAGCTGTTCCGGGAAACACTGACGCAGGATCTGTATCTGCGTGAAAACTGCAAGACAAGACCTGCATTTGCAAAAGATCCCGTCTTATATAAGGAAGAGATCCGCAGGATCTGCCAGCGGGCAGCGAAGGAGCCGGGGCAGCTTTCGGAGAGCTATGTGGGCTGTGATGCAAGGACGATCGCAAGGATGACACATATAGAACCATATTTTTATGACCTGACAACAGGGAAAAAACGAGAACAGGAATCCTTTTTCCTGTATGATTATACAAAGAAGAGTCCACTCACGGGCGAAGTTTCCGTGATCGATGTGACGGCTCTTTCGGAGGCAGAGTAGATGGTTGCAAAGCGGACAAAAGAAATTTTACGAAGACTGGATGAGGTGTACACAACCGAGTACAAATGTTATCTGGAGCATGATAGCGCATGGCAGCTTTTGATCGCGACGATCTTAAGCGCACAGTGTACGGATGCCCGCGTCAATATCGTGACAAAGGATCTGTTCCGGAAATATCCGACGATTGAGGCTTTTGCCGGGGCGGATGTGGATGAACTGGAGCAGGATATCAAATCCACCGGTTTTTATCATAATAAGGCAAGAAATATCATAGGCTGCTGTAGAAAGCTTGTATACGAATTCCACGGGGAAGTACCGCGCAGTATCGAGGAACTGACGTCTCTTCCGGGCGTGGGCAGAAAGACAGCCAATGTGATCCGCGGCAATATTTACCACGAGCCGAGCATTGTTGTGGATACACATGTAAAACGCATTTCAAACAGACTGGGACTGACAAAGGAGACAGATCCTGAAAAGATCGAACATGATCTGGAGAAGGTTCTGCCGAAGGATCACTGGATCTTATTCAATATCCAGATCATCACATTTGGCAGACAGATCTGCTTTGCGAGAAGCCCAAAGTGTGAGGAATGCTTTTTACAGGAATTTTGCAGGGAAAAGCATGAGTAGAGGAAAAGCGGTGGTTCTGGATCTGGAAACAACAGGCCTGAACCCAAGAACAGATAAGATCATAGAAATAGGAGCCCTTTTGGTCGAAGACGGAGAGATCCTGGATACCTTCTCAACATTTGTCAGTCCGGGCAGAAAGCTTTTGCCGCAGACGACGGAGATCACGGGGATTACGGATGAAATGCTGGAGCATGCGCCGGTCTTTGCGGACATTGCAGAGAAGCTGCTGGCGTTTTTGGGAGAGTATGTGCTTCTGGGGCACAGCATTATATCGGATTATGCCTTTCTGAAAAAGGCACTTGTCAATGAGCAGCCAAAGGGCTTTACCTTTGAACGAAACGGACTGGATACGCTGAAAATTGCAAGGCGGTTTCTGCCTGCAGAGCAGAAAAAAGCACTGTCTGCACTGACTGCCTATTTTCAGATCCCGCATGAGCCGCACAGGGCATTTGCGGACGCGCAGGCGACCTTTTTATTATATGAAAAGCTGTGGGATCTTTATGAAGAGGGGACGCCTTCGGCTTTTGCACCTTTTCCGCTGCATTATCAGATCAAAAGAGAAGTGCCTGTCATGCCAAAGCAGCTTGAGCAGATCCGGCGTCTTTTAGAAGAACGGGGAATCCCCTGCGACAGAGATCTTTCTCAGCTTACCAAAAACGAGGCGAGCCGTCTGGCGGACCAGATCCGAAGCGGCGTTATAAAAGCTCCTTCAGACGAGTGAGGATCGTATCCTTCATCATGGTGGGAAGCTTTTCGGCGAGCAGGATGAGATCATTGATCTTACCGGGCTTTCCTTCCTCCAGATAGAGCCGGGCAAGCAGCAGATAGTGTTCGCTGATATCCGTTCCGGTCACGATCGTCTTTTCCAAAAGTGTTTTTGCTTCGGATTTTCGATCTATGTCATAAAGTGCCTGCGCAAGTCTGACGATATGAATGGAAAAGACAGTAAAGTTTTCCTCATATTCGGACAGGCGCGTGATATTGGGCGCTCCGTATTTCAGCTTCAGATCGGTGTTGGAGATCCCGTTCAGGTTCAGCATCTTCTTGTCACGGAGATTTTGTAAAATTTCCAGACTTTCCGGAACCTGGGCACCGCTTTCCGTAAAGGAGGCAGCAGTTGGAAGCGCATCAAAATCAAAGGTAATATAAGGAAGATGATCCAGACTTTTCTTCCTGACAGAATTTGCCTTTGTTTCCCGTTCCCAGAATTCTTCTTCGATCTGTTGATTGGTTTTTTCCGTCTTTTTGAGGTTTACGGTAAGCCAGAGTACAAAAATGATAAAACTTGCAAAAACAATTAAGTTCATTTATAATATCCTTTCGTAAAGACGAGGTGAAATTCTATGTTTAATAATAGCAAAAAAAGGCGCATTGTAGCAACTATTATTGTTATCATTTTGGTGCTTGCAATGGTCGTACCGCTCGCTATTTCGGCAGTGGGTATTTTCTAGGAGAAGAGTTATGAAAAAATTTATCAGCATACTGCCTGCAGTCATACTGGCCGCGCTTGTTATGACAGGTATGGATGCAGAGGCAGCAGGAACCTTTAATACGATTGAAAACGGTGTATTCATCGGTGATATCGATGTTTCCGGTATGACAACGCTGGAAGCTGAAGATGCAGTCAATTCCTATGTGGACGGACTGAAGGAGAAAGAGATCACTTTAAATGCCTTAAACGGCAATACGGTTACCGTAACGGCTGAGGAGCTTGGGATTGAATGGGATAACAAGGAAGTCGTTGATGAGGCAGGAGAGCTTGGAAAAGCAGGAAATATCGTGCAGCGTTATAAAGCACTGAAGGATCTGGAACATCAGAACGAGATCTTTCCGCTTTCTATTTCTTTTGATGAGGCAGCAGTCAGATCCGTTATCGAGGAAAAATGTCTGCAGTATAATGTAGAGGCAGTGGATGGCACTTTAAAAAGAGAAAACGGTGCTTTCGTATATGAGCCGGGACAGACCGGTGTTGAGATCAATGTAGATGAGTCCGTAGATGTGATCGAGTCTTATCTGTCAGATGACTGGGATAAGGAAGCAGCTTCCATTGATCTGGTAGCGGAGACAACACAGCCGCGAGGTACGGAGGAGGAGCTTTCCAAGGTCAAGGATGTTCTCGGTACCTTCACAACAAGCTATTCTACTTCCGGCGCAAACAGAAGCGGTAATGTAAAGAACGGCTGCAGCAAGATCAACGGTACTTTGTTATATCCGGGAGACAGCTTTTCCGCCTATGAAACAGTCAGCCCGTTCACAGAGGCAAACGGCTATTATATGGCAGGCTCTTACAGCAATGGCATGGTTGTAGAGTCCTTAGGCGGTGGTATCTGTCAGGTATCCACGACTTTATATAATGCTGTCCTTTTAGCAGAGCTTGACGTGACAGAACGTTTCAATCATTCCATGATCGTTAATTATGTGGATCCGTCCGCAGATGCAGCGATCTCAGGAACCGCAAAGGATCTGAAATTTACAAACAATCTGGATTGCCCGGTATATATCGAAGGATATACCACATCCGATAAGCATATTACATTTACGATCTACGGTCAGGAGACAAGACCGTCTAACCGCAAGGTCAGATATGAGAGTAAGGTTATCAGCAAGACAGAGCCGACAGGAGAAAAGGTCATAGCAGACGGTGCTATGGCAGCAGGTTCCGTCAGTGTACAGTCCGCACATACAGGCTATGTTGCAGAGCTTTGGAAGGTTGTTACCGTGGATGGTGAGGAAGAAAGCCGTACACAGGTCAACAAGAGTACATACGCAGCAACACCACGTACCGCAACAGTCGGAACCGCGACAGCAAATCCTGCAGCAGCGGCGGCAATTAACGCAGCGATCGCAACAGGAAGCATCGATCAGTGCAGGGCAACAGCAGCAGCGATCAATGCAGGTACTTACAATGATCCTGCACAGGCAGCAGCTCTTGCAGCACAGCAGGCGCAGCAGGAAGCGATCCGTCAGCAGCAGGAAGCAATCGCAGCACAGCAGGCTGCAATTCAGCAGGCACAACAGCAGGCACAGTAAAAATTGTTGAAAACGTGGCAGGTGGACAGTATTGAAACAGGGAAAGATCGCAGAGAATGTCTTAAAGCGTTCTGTTTTAAAACCAATCCAATCGCATACTGAGAAAAAAGCAAATGGCGCAGTGACAGGATCAGACTGCGCCTTTTTGGCATATAAAATGCAGACGATCTCTCTGCCTGTAGCGGGAGATGTATTGATGCGCCATGGCATTTATGCGGCGGTCAATGCACTGGCGGCGGAGGGCTATATGCCGCAGAATATTCTGCTGGGCATTTCTATCCCGGAACGTATGCGGGAGATCAGACTGAAAGCTATGATGGAAGCGGCGCAGGATGTCTGTATGCAGGAGAATCTGCAGATCCTGGGTGGTCATACAGAAGTTTCGGATGCAGTATCCACTCCTGTTTTGAGCGTTACAGCGACCGGAACGGGCACCTGCCCGGCGGAGAAAAAGGCAGCGGGACTGGATATTGTTGTAACCAAATATATCGGAATGGAAGCGGCGGCGCTTCTGGCACAAGAGAAAGAAGCGCAGCTGCTTGCACGTTTTCCGAAGGTCATGGTAGAAAAGGCGAAAGGCTTCGAGAAGTACCTTTCTATCCTTCCGGAGGCTGCAACCGCCGGTAAGTCCGGCGTTTCCTTTATGCAGGCGGTCAGAGAAGGCGGTATTTTCGCTTCCCTCTGGGAACTGGCAGAAAGAGCAGGCGTTGGACTTCATATAGACCTGATGAAAATTCCGATGGATCAGACCGTTGTGGAAATCTGCAACTATTATGATCTGAATCCATACGAGATCTTATCATCCGGATCAGCACTTCTGTTTGCAAAGCAGGGACAGCAGCTTTGCGAGGAGCTGGCAGCAATTGGCATTCCTGCGGCGGTGATCGGACAGACGACGGACGGAAATGACAGGATCATTCAAAACGGAGAGGAGATCCGTTATCTGGATCTGCCAAAACCGGATCAGATCAGAAAAATATTAAATTATACTGCAAAAATGGCAAGTAAGGGAGAGTAAAAATGAGAGAAAGAATTTTATCTATAATTGAAAAAAACAGCCGTATTGATCTGCATGAGCTGGCAGTTATTATGGGCGAGCCTGAGATCGAGGTTGCTAACGAGCTGAAAAGAATGGAAGAGGAAGGCATTATCTGCGGCTATCATACATTGATCGACTGGGAAAAAACCAATATAGAAAAGGTATCCGCTCTGATCGAGGTACGCGTGACACCACAGAGAGGACAGGGTTTTGACAATATTGCAGAACGTATTTACAAATATCCGGAAGTAAATTCCGTTTATCTGATCTCAGGCGGTTATGACCTGCTTGTCACACTGGAAGGACGTACCTTAAAGGAAGTTTCCAAGTTTGTATCAGATAAGCTTTCCACACTGGATTCCGTACTGAGCACAGCAACACACTTTATCCTGAAGAAATATAAGGATCACGGTACGATCCTGACAAAAAAATATGAAGATGAAAGGATTAAGGTGACACCATGAGAAATCCGTTAGCTGAGCAGGTTGTTTCTTTGAAACCATCCGGTATCCGGAAGTTTTTCGATCTGGTGGCTGAAATGCCGGATGCTATTTCACTTGGTGTAGGTGAGCCTGATTTTGATACACCGTGGCATATCCGTGATGAGGGTATTTATTCTCTGGAAAAGGGAAGAACGTTTTATACATCAAATGCAGGTCTGAAAGAACTCAGACAGGAGATCTGCAATTACTTAAATCGTAAACTGGGTGTGACTTATGACGCTGATCATGAAGTGCTGATCACGGTCGGTGGTTCCGAAGCGATCGATATCGGACTGCGTGCCATGATCAATCCGGGAAAAGGCGAAGAAGTGCTGATCCCGCAGCCAAGCTATGTTTCTTATGAGCCATGTGCAATTTTAGCCGGAGCAAAGCCGGTCATCATAGAGCTGAAGCATGAAAATGAATTTCGTCTGACCGCGGAGGAGCTGGAAGCAGCCATTACAGAAAACAGCAAGATCCTGATTCTGCCATTCCCGAACAATCCGACAGGTGCGATCATGGAGCGGAAAGACCTCGAAGCGATCGCAGAGATCATTGAGAAGCATGATCTGTTTGTAATCTCCGATGAGATCTATTCCGAGCTGAATTATAACGGTGAGCATGTATCGATCGTCTGTCTGCCGGGCATGAAGGAAAGAACGATCCTGATCAACGGGTTCTCCAAAGCATTTGCCATGACAGGCTGGAGGCTTGGCTACGCAACAGGTCCTGCAGCAATTATCCAGCAGATGACAAAGATCCATCAGTTTGCGATCATGTGTGCACCGACCACAAGCCAGTATGCGGCTGTAGAAGCGCTGAAAAACGGAGATGAAGATGTACTCATGATGCGTGAGGCATACAACCAGAGAAGAAGATATCTGATGCATGCATTTAAAGAAATGGGGCTGGAATGCTTTGAGCCGTTTGGTGCATTTTATGTATTCCCATGCATCAAAGAATTCGGTATGACGAGCGAGGAATTTGCAACGCGTCTTCTGCAGGAGGAAAAGGTTGCAGTTGTTCCGGGCACGGCATTTGGCGACTGCGGCGAAGGTTTCCTGCGTATTTCTTATGCTTATTCGCTGGAAGATCTGAAGCTGGCAATCGGAAGAATTCAGGAATTCATTACAAGACTCCGTCAGAAATAATCATAGATGGAAAAGGAACAACTATGCATATTATATTACATCAGCCGGAAATACCGGCAAATACGGGAAATATCGGAAGAACCTGTGTTGCAACAGGAACAAGCCTGCATCTGATCGAACCTTTGGGCTTCCGCCTGAATGAAAAAGAGATCAAACGCGCCGGTATGGATTACTGGGAGCATCTGGATGTGACAAGATATGTGAATTTTGAGGAATTCAAGGAAAAGCATCCGGGCGCTAAGATCTGGATGGCGACAACGAAAGCAAAGCACAGTTATACGGACGTTTCTTTCGGACCGGATGATTTCATCATGTTCGGAAAGGAAAGTGCGGGGATTCCGGAAGAAATACTGGTCGAGTATGAGCCGACCTGTATCCGTATTCCGATGCTGCCACAGATCCGTTCGCTGAATCTCTCCAATTCTGTAGCAATTGTGCTTTACGAAGCACTCCGCCAGAATAACTTTGAGAGTATGGAGCTGGCCGGTAATCTGCACAGACTGCATTGGAAGTCGGAGGAAGAATAAATCATAAGTATCAAATAACGGGGTTACCGCATAGAAACGCAATCACGTTTGCCTACCCTGCGATTTCATAGTTTTATTTACACGTGTTCCCCTGCCACAATAAAAGCGTCTGTGGCGGGAACCCGGTAAAAAACTATGAAATCTCGGTCGGCTACACTATCGATTGCTTATTCTATGTGGTAACCCCTGTTTTTTATCCAGATTATTGCATAGGTGCAGAGTGTCATGTAGCCATTAAATAATTGGAGATGGAACGGAAGTAAATAACAGTATAGGATTAAAAGAGGTTCTAATGAGATTCGTCGCATAAAGAGCCTCTTTTTGTTGCTTTATTTTAAAAGTTTTCGATATTCGGATGGCGAACAGCCTTTTAGTTTATGAAACAGTCGACTAAAATACAGTGGGTTATCGTAACCGACAATGCGTGCAATTTCATTTACGGCGTAATTTGTGGTTTCCAATAACATCTGGGCATTCGTGATTCGGATGGAGGTGATGAACTGCATTGGTGTTGTACCGGTAGATTTTTTGAAATTCCGAATAAACCAACTGACACTCATTCCTCTGGAAGCTGCGTATTCTTCAATGTTGATATCACGGTTATAGTTTTCGTTAAAATAGGAAGCTGCAGTATCCATTTCATGATCGAGGTATTCATTTTTTAGTACATGTTTGTGGGTAAGCTCCCGGTGAAAGACGATCAGTAAATGACGCAGTAATAGTGCCAGCATTTCTTCGTAGTCATCCTGGCATCTTTGCAATTCTAAAATAATTCGTTTAAAAATACGTTCATATTCCAGGGATGTTCCAACATGGAAGATGCGCTGGTCATTCGGGAAACCATAACTTCTTAAAATATTCTTTACATCACTTCCGGTAAAATGAACCCAGTAAACTTCTGTTTTATCAATGCCATAGTATTCATATTTCTGAAATTCCTTGGGACGGTAAAGTACTATGTTGCCTGCTGTAACGAGAGTATCGTCATCTGTGTTGTCAAAATGAAAATGCGCTCGTCCGGCTGCTATATAGATGATTTGAAAGTCAAGTCTTCCTCTGGGACGATAAGTGGGAAGCTTTGGGTGTGAGGATAGACGATAGGTGCCACAACTTCCTACAATAAGTGGCCGACTTTTGTCTTTGAAGTCTATAAGGGAGTGGTTGTGATAACCGGAATTTATATACATTATGAATCCTCCTTTGGAAAGTGGAATATCTGACTGCAAGCAGTCAATGGTGAACCGGAGTTATAAAGTGGATGCGGCATCAAATCGCTTATATGGTTTTAGTGTATCATTTTGTGCATATTTTGTCTATTTCTGTTTATAGACACTTTTTTCATAAAAATGTATGATAGTTTCAAGGTAATACAAGGACGGAAGATAATGACAACAGACGGGATTTTATTGACTACTTATTGTAGTGAATAAAAAAATATATGTCAAAGGAGGTTTTTGCAATGATTGTACCACGCTTTTATGAAGATTTGAATGTTATGCACGATAAGACAATGTCGGCGAGGGCATATTACATTCCGGCATCAGTTCGTATGAATGATCTGGTGGAGTATCGGGAAAGATCGGATCGTTTTCAGTTGTTAAACGGAGAGTGGAAGTTTCGGTATTATAGCAGTATTTATGACGTAACGGAATCATTTTACGAGAAAGGCTATGATGTTTCCGGGTTTGATCAGGTAACGGTTCCGGGTGTATGGCAGATGGATGGTTATGACACGCATCAGTATACGAATATTCGTTATCCGTTTCCGTTCGATCCACCATATGTGCCACAGGATATTCCATGTGGAGCATATGTTCATAACTTTGAATATCACAGAGAAAAAAAGGCACCAAAAGCATTTTTGAATTTTGAAGGCGTCGATAGCTGTTTTTATGTATGGGTAAATGGTGCTTATGCCGGATACAGTCAGGTACCCCACGCTACCAGTGAATTTGATGTAACAGACTTGTTGAATGAGGGGGAAAATACATTAGCGGTTCTTGTGCTCAAATGGTGTGATGGGTCGTATTTGGAGGATCAGGATAAGTTTCGGATGAGTGGTATTTTCAGAGATGTTTATTTGCTGAAAAGACCGGAAAAGACAATCAGAGATTATTACATTACGACAAATGTAGAAAAAGACAGCGTTGCTGTGAAATTGGATATGCATTTTGCAGAACCGGTGGAAACAAAAGTTACTATAGAAGATAAATATGGAGCTGTCGTAGCAAGAGGGGAAGCAGCAGAGAATGGTGTATTAGAACTGACCGTGTTAAATCCGGTTTTATGGAATGCAGAGAATCCTTATTTGTATCAGGTTATTTTGACAATGCCGGATGAAGTGATCGTGGATCGGATTGGTTTCCGGACGATTGAAATTAAGGACAAGGTTGTTTATTTCAATGGAGAAAAGATTAAATTCCGTGGAGTCAATCGTCATGATTCTGATCCGGAGACAGGATTTGTGATCGATGCCCGGCAGATCAAAAAGGATTTAATGTTAATGAAGCAGCATAACTTTAACGCTATTCGTTCCAGTCATTATCCAAATGCACCATATTTTTATCAGATGTGTGATGAATATGGATTTATGGTGATTGACGAGGCGGATATTGAGGCGCATGGACCATTTATGCTGTACCGGAAGGAGGACACAGACCAGAACCGTTTTCAACATTGGAATGAAAAGATTGCAGATGATCCGGCATGGGAAAAGGCAATTGTGGATCGTGTCCGGCTTATGGTACAGAGAGACAAAAACCGTCCCAGCATTATAATGTGGTCTATGGGAAATGAAAGTGCGTATGGATGCAATTTTGAAAAGGCACTTGCCTGGACAAAGAAGTTTGATCCGGACAGGATCACACAGTACGAAAGTGCAAGATACCGTAATTATGATATTACCTATGATTATGAAAATCTGGATCTTTACAGCCGGATGTATCCGTCATTACAGGAGATAGAGGATTATCTGAAAAATGATGGAAGCAAACCATTTCTGCTGGTGGAATACTGCCATAGTATGGGAAACGGACCGGGAGATTTTGAAGATTATTTTCAGATGATTCATAAGGATGACCGAATGTGTGGCGGGTTTGTCTGGGAGTGGTGTGATCATGCGATCGCACATGGAACGGCAGAAAATGGAAAGACCAGATATTATTATGGAGGGGATCATGGAGAAGCCATTCATGATGGAAATTTCTGTATGGATGGGCTGGTTTATCCGGATCGTACACCGCATACAGGACTGCTGGAGTATAAAAATGTCTATCGTCCGGTTAGGGTTGTGTCCTATGATCAGAAAAACGGACAGATAGTTCTTCACAATTATATGGATTTTGACAATTTGAAGGATTATGTGGATATTTCTTATGAAGTGACACAGGATGGCTTGACTGTGGAAAAAGGAAAGCTGGCAAATGTTGTTGCAGCACCCCATAGTGATGCGGAGGTGGAGTTGAAGCTGCAGGTTCCGAATACCGGTAAGGTTTATCTGAAGCTTATTTACCGGTTGAAAAAGCAAATGCCGTTGCTTGAACAGGGGTATGAATTAGGTTTTGATGAAATGAAGCTTGCAAATGAGGATGATAGAAACAGAAAGGCTGTAAAGTGGATGGAGCAGGAAAAAGCAATTGGAACCATTAATGTCAAGGAAAACGATAGGCAGATCGTATTACAGGCCAAGGATTTTACTTACGTTTTAGATAAGCGTACCGGATTGTTTGAGGACATGCAGTTTGCCGGAAGAAGCTATATGAACCATCCAATGGAATTGAATATTTGGCGGGCTCCGACGGATAACGATATGTATATAAAACAGGAATGGAAAAAGGCACATTATGATGCTGCCTATACCAGAGCATACCGCATAGAAGTGCTTCAGAACAAGCACGGGGTGTTGATCATGGAGCATGTGGCAGTAGTAGCTGATACCGTACAAAAGATTTTGGATGAGAAAATGACATGGAAAATCAATGAAGACGGGAAAATAGAGGCAGTTATAGAGGCAATAAAAGATAAAGAATTCCCAGATCTGCCAAGGTTTGGAATCCGGATGTTTTTGAATAAGAAAATGGATGAGATTACTTATTTTGGAATGGGACCACAGGAAAGCTACCGGGATAAACATCAGGCTTCCTGTCATGGATTATTCCGCTCTAAGGTGGCTCAGATGCATGAGGATTATATTCGTCCACAGGAGAATGGAAGCCATTATGACTGCGATTATGTAGAGCTTACAAATGGTCAATGTGGAATTACAGCAGTTTCAAAGAATCCATTTTCGTTTAATGTTTCTGTTTATACACAGGAGGAGTTAGAACGGGTATCACACAATTACGAATTGAAAGAATCGGATAGCATCGTATTCTGTATGGATTATGCAATGAATGGAATTGGTTCAAATAGCTGCGGACCGGATGTTTTGGATAAATATCGGTTTGCTGAGGAAGCATTTCAGTTTCAGTTCGAATTAATTCCGTTTGTAAAAGGATAAAATTGTTTCTGAATAACAAATAGTAAAGGAGGATTCTGGTGGAGGAAAAGAAATGCTTAAAATGGTACAACAAGATAGGATATGGATCTGGTGATATTGCAGGAAATGTAGTGTATGCATTTCTGACATCGTTTGTGATGGTATATCTGACAGATACGATTGGATTGGCATGTGCTTATTATGTTTATCCTTTCCGTAATGAATGTAGAGGAGACAAACGCTAAGATTGAAAAAGAAAAGGAGATGGGTTTATGATAACACATGATTTGATAAAAAAAATAAAAAATGGAATGTATGATGAAACATTGAAAGATGTTTATGTGGATGAGAAAAAAATATCGTATGAAAGAGAGCGTTATATTAAGGCGATAGAGAGTTATACAGAACATTTTGGAGAGGGAGAAATCTTTGTCTTTAGTGCACCGGGCAGAAGTGAAATAGGTGGAAATCATACAGATCATCAATGCGGAGAGGTGTTGGCAGCCTCCATTAATAATGATGCAATAGCTGTTGTACACAATTTGGAAGAGCCGTGTGTCAGAGTGATATCTGCCGGATATGAGATGATCACGATATATCTGGATGATCTAGGTATGAGAGAGGATGAGGAAGCAACAACAAATGCATTAATTCGAGGGGTGTTGGCAAAAACAAAAGAATATGGATATCAGATAGGCGGATTTCAGGCTTTTGTTACCAGTGATGTGTTGATAGGAGCTGGATTGTCTTCTTCAGCAGCGTTTGAAACATTGATGGGAACAATTCTGTCAGAGCTGTTTAATGATGGAAAGATTTCTCCTGTTGAAATAGCCATGATTGGGCAATTTGCAGAAAATGTATATTTTGGGAAACCATGTGGATTGATGGATCAGATGGCGTGTTCCATTGGAAGTTTGGCACATATTGATTTTCAGGATCCAGTGGCACCATTGGTGGAGCGGATTGAGTTTGACCTGGATGGATATGGATATAGTCTTTGTATTACCGATACAAAAGGCTCACATGCAGATTTGACATCGGATTATGCAGCAATTCCGGAAGAAATGAAAAGAGCAGCGGCTTGTTTGGGAAAAGAAGTGCTTGGACAGGTTACGAAAAAAGAAGTACTTGCTAATCTTCCACGCATCAGAGAACAGGCAGGAGATCGGGCAGCGCTTAGAGCGATTCACTATGTGTGTGAAAATGAGCGAGTGCAAAAAGAAGTGGCAGCATTGAGAGAGAACAGATTTGGAGATTTTTTGAGATTAGTTAAAGAGTCAGGTGATTCTTCTTATAAGTATTTGCAAAATGTGTATGTGTGCCATGATGTGGAACATCAAAATGTTTCTATTGCATTGGCTGTCAGCGATATGATTTTAGGCGGGCAGGGGGCAAACAGAGTGCATGGTGGTGGCTTTGCCGGAACAATACAGGCATTTGTACCAAATGATATTGTCACATTATATAAAACAGAGATGGAAAAGGTATATGGAGATGGTGCTTGTGATGTACTTAAAATTCGTAAATATGGCGGAATTCAAGTAATGTAAGATACACAAAAAAAACAAGGAGGAATAGTTATGGGCAGCATTTTAGTATTAGGCGGAGCCGGATATATTGGCTCGCATACTGTTTATGAGTTGATTGATGCAGGAAAGGATGTGGTGGTTGTAGATAATCTTGAAACAGGTTTTCGGGCAGCGGTTCATCCGAAAGCGAAGTTTTATGAAGGAGATATTCGTAACCGAGCTTTTATTGACTCTGTATTTGATAAAGAAAATATAGATGGAGTTATTCATTTTGCAGCTAGTTCGCAAGTAGGCGAAAGTATGATAAAGCCATTGAAATATTATAGTAATAATCTTTGTGGTACAGAAGTACTGTTGGAGAGCATGGTTGCGCATGGTGTAGATAAGATTGTGTTTTCTTCTACAGCGGCAACTTATGGAGAACCGGAGCGAATTCCTATTATGGAATCGGATCGTACACTTCCGACAAATTGTTATGGTGAAACAAAATTGTCTATGGAGAAAATGTTTAAATGGACGGCAAATGCATATAACTTAAGATTTGTGTCTTTGCGTTATTTTAACGCATGCGGGGCTCATCCTAATGGAAAGATTGGAGAGGCTCACAATCCGGAAACACATCTTATTCCTTTAATTTTGCAGGTACCAAATGAAAAGAGAGAGTATATTTCTATTTTTGGAACGGACTACGACACAAAGGATGGTACTTGTGTTAGAGACTATATTCATGTAAATGATCTTGCACAGGCTCATATTCTTGCAATGAAGTATCTTTGTGATGGAAATGACAGCAATATATTTAATCTTGGAAATGGAGTTGGTTTTACGGTAAAAGAGGTTGTGGAAACTGCAAGAAAAGTAACAGGACATCCAATTCCGGCAAAGGAAGAACCACGTCGGGCAGGAGATCCATCTATGTTGATCGCATCCAGTGCAAAAGCAAAGGAAGTATTAGGATGGAATCCACAATATGCAGATTTGGAAACAATTATCGGTACAGCATGGAAATGGCATAAAAGTCATCCAAATGGATATTAGAATGTGTAAATGGGGGTGGTTTTATGATTAATGAGTATATCAATGAACTTGTAGCATATGGATTGAACCATGGATTGGTTGACCCGGAAGATGAAGTATATGTGACGAATCGCCTTCTGGAATTATTTCAATTGACAGAGCATGAAGGGACTGCGAAAGAGGTTAGATCAGAAAGAGAATTGTCACAGATCTTAAACGATATGTTGGAATATGCATGTCGGCAGGGAATGCTGGAGGAAGAAACAATTACGGAAAAGGACTTATTTGATACAAAGATTATGGGAATATTGACACCATACCCCTCTGTGGTTCGCAGGCAGTTTTGGGATAAATACAATATATCTCCTAAAGCTGCAACAGATTTTTATTATCAGTTTAGCCAGGCAACAAATTATATCAGAAAAGATCGAATTGTAAAGGATGAGAAATGGACAGCAAATACAGAATTTGGTGCAATGGATATAACCATCAATTTATCAAAACCGGAAAAAGATCCTCGTGATATTGCAAAGGCGGGAAAAGCAAAGAAATCTGGGTATCCGAGTTGTTTGCTATGTAAAGAAAATGAAGGTTACGCCGGACATATTTCCCATCCGGCAAGGCAAAATCATAGAATTATTCCGATTACATTGTGTGGAGAACGATATAATTTACAGTATTCGCCGTATGTGTACTATAACGAACATTGTATTGTTTTCAATGATCGTCATATTCCAATGAAAATAAATAAGGCAGTTTTTTCCAAATTATTGGATTTTGTAAAACAGTTTCCGCATTATACAGTGGGATCAAATGCAGATTTGCCAATTGTAGGTGGATCCATATTAAGTCATGATCATTTTCAAGGTGGAGAATATGAGTTTGCAATGGCTAAAGCACCTTATGAGACAGAATTTTCATTAAAAAAATTTCCAGATGTTCATGCCGGAACTGTGAAATGGCCTATGTCTGTTATTCGTCTACAGGGGCATAACACAGAGTCATTGGTAGGCGCTGCTGACTGCATTCTGTCTTGCTGGCGTGAATATACAGATGAAAAAGCATTTATTTTCAGCGAAACGCAAGGAGTATCGCATAACACGATCACACCAATTGCAAGAAAGAGAGAAAATCTGTTTGAATTAGATCTGGTGTTACGAAATAATATTACCACAGAAGAGTTTCCGTTAGGTGTGTATCATCCACATCCGGAATATCATCATATAAAAAAAGAAAATATTGGTTTGATTGAAGTGATGGGACTGGCAGTTCTCCCGGCTAGATTGCAAATGGAAATGACGGAGCTGGAACGCAGAATTCTGCAGAATGAGGATCTGCGGGAAAGCGATTTAACCAAAATACATGCAGATTGGGCAGAAAAATGGCTGCCAAACTATGAAATCACAGAAGAGAATCTTCATGCGATCGTGCAGAAAGAAATAGGATTTGTGTTTGCAAAAGTGCTGGGATGTGCAGGTGTTTACAAAAGAACACCGGAAGGACAAGCTGCCTTCAAAAAATTTTTGGAGTGCATATAAAAAAGGACCATTTTTTTACCGGATTCCCGCCACAGACGTTTTTATTAAATGTAATGGAGTTACTTTTGTAACTCCATTATACAGCCTCTGCGTATCGGCAAAGCCGATTCTGTATACGCAGAGGTTCCTTGTGGCAGGGGAACACGTGTAAATAAAACTATGAAATCGCAGGGTAGGCAAACGTGATTGCGTTTCTATGCGATCTCCTTTTGTCATTATTACTTTGTGATTATCGGATCTATTTATTCTTTCCTATCAGTATTTACCACCACATCTTCTTCATCCTCATCGTCGTCATCATCCTCTGCGCGGGCGATCGTGAAGATAAATTCCGTACCGACCCCTTCCGTACTGATGACATTGATGTTTTCGCCGTGGGAATGAATGATCTCCTTGGCGATACTCAGACCGAGACCGGTTCCTTTCTTGTCCTTGCCACGGGAAAGATCGGTTTTGTAAAAACGGTCAAAGATCAGGTTGAGACTGTCTTTTGGAATTCCGATTCCTGTATCTTTAACGGAAACAAACAGCTTATTTTTCTTTTCTCTTGTTTCGATCGTGATCGTAGAGTTATTGTGGGAAAACTTGATGGCATTATCGAGCAGATTGTATAAAACCTGCTGGATCTTGCTTTTGTCGCCCACCACATGCATGACATTTCCTGTCAAAGTGAGAGCAATGCTGATCTGCCGCTGCTCGCAGGAACCCTCAAAGGTTGCAACCGTATCGCGGATCACCTGATTCATATCAAATACAGATTTTTCCAACACCATGCCCTTTGTATTTAAGTTGTTAAGCTGCAGCAGACTGTTTGTCAGCTTGGTCAGACGTTCTGTTTCATTTAATACGATGTGCAGATACTTTTCGTGCATTTCCGGTGGGATCGTCCCGTCGAGCATTGCTTCGAGGTAACCCTTGATCGAAGTCAGCGGAGAGCGGAAGTCGTGGGAAACATTTGCAACAAATTTCTTCTGGTTGTCTTCCGATCTGGCGATCTCACTTGCCATATAGTTCAGCGTTCCGGCAAGATAGCCCATTTCATCATTGCTTTCAACGGCAAATTCATAGTGCATGTTACCGCTGGCATACTGCTCTGTGGCATAAATGACCTTGCGCAGCGGAATATAAAACATTTCCGTAAAAAACAGAAGGATGATCAAGGAAAGTAAAAGCAACAGCACCATGGTGATGTACATGATCGTCAGATAGCCGTTTCCCTGCTCATTTAAGAGTGAAACCGGCTTTGCAATGATCACATATCCCTGGATCTTATAATTGGATGTGATCGGGCTGAAAATGATCAGCATATTCTGTTCATATTCTCCAAAAAAATCACCGGTCGTATAGTAGGAATCAGCGGTGATAGATGGTGTAAAATTGTCAATGATCTGTGGATTTGCCACATCCGGCTGTTTATCGGAATTAACCAGTACTGTTCCGGAAGGATTTACAAGCCATATTGTAGACGACAAATATGTTCCGAGTGCATGTAGCTGATGATAGGCAGATTCAATGGTAATTTCATTGTTGTAAAGCTCGGCGGCATATGTTTTTGATACCATGGATGCTTCTGCGTAAAGTGATTCGGCATTTTCGCTTTTGACTCTTTCATTGATAAGAGAAGAGGAGAAGGTTGCTACCACAATAAAGCTGAAAAATCCAAAGATAACATACGCCAGAACAAATTTCAGATAAAGCGATTTCTTCATGGATGCTCCCTTATTCTCTCGTGACTTCAAATTTGTAACCGATTCCCCATACTGTTGATAAATGCCAGTTCGGGTGATCGCTTATTTTTTCACGAAGTCTCTTAATGTGAACGTCAACTGTTCTGGTATCGCCGATATATTCATAGCCCCAGATCTGGTCGAGAAGCTGTTCTCTTGTAAATACCTGATTGGGAGAAGATGCGAGGAAGTATAAGAGCTCCAGCTCTTTTGGTGGCATCTCCACTGTTTTTCCGCGGTAAATAACAGAATAATTTGTCAGGTTGATCGTCAGATCCGGGTATTCGACCTTTTTCGTATTGGCATTTGCCTCCGCCGGAACACTTCCTGATTTGAAACGTCTGAGAACTGCTTTGACTCTGGCAACCAGCTCCTTTGTATCAAACGGTTTTTCCATATAATCGTCGGCGCCAAGCTCCAGACCGAGTACCTTGTCAAATACTTCGCCTTTGGCGGACAGCATGATGATCGGAACGCTGGAAGTGGTGCGGATCTCGCGACATACCTGATAACCGTCAATGCCCGGAAGCATCAGATCGAGCAGGATCAGATTGGGCTGGAAGGTCTCAAAGCTGGAAAGTGCGGATTCACCGTCATAAACAATCATAGTCTCAAAGCACTCTTTTGTCAGATATAAGGAGATCAGCTCTGCGATATTTTCATCATCATCCACGATCAGTATTTTCTGTTTTGCAACCATAGTAAAACCCCTTTCTATTTAAAAGTAGCGATCGTAACGCCTGCATCACCTTCGCCGTATTCACCGAGTCGGAAGGATGCAACATAAGGAAGTGCACGTAAATGTGTCTGTACTGCGTTACGGAGAGCACCGGTTCCTTTTCCGTGCACGATACGGACGGAGGGAATATGTGCCATGTAAGCGTCGTCTAAATATTTATCAAGTGCGTTCAGCGCTTCGTCCACTGTTTTACCGAGCAGATTGATTTCTGTACGGACATTGGCAGATTTTGCCATCGTGATCTTGCCATAGCTGGAGTGGGAGATCGTACTTGCCGTGATATCATCTTCGGGGATCAGCACAAGATCACTGATATGCACCTTGGAACGGATAATGCCGCATTGTACGAATAAGTAACCTTTAGCATCTGGCTTGGAACTGACGGTTCCGCGCAGATTCATGGAAAGTACCTTGACGCGGTCGCCTAAATGCAGCTCTGTTGCTTTTACCTTGGAGCCTTTCGGAACTTTGGGAGCTTTCAGCGTCAGTTTGGAATCCTTTTCGGAAATCTTCTCACGCACTTTGGTACGTTTCTGTTCCATTTCCTTCATGGAACTGTTGTCATCGAATTTCTGGAAGGAGCGGATCGTCTCATCTGCCACCTTCTTGGCATCTCGTAAAATATCTCTTGCCTGTTCGTTGGCATTTCGCAAAATATCGTCCTTCTGGGATTGCAGTTTTTCTTCCCTTCTGGTCAGATCGGCAAGTCTGTTTTCCAGCTTCTGCTTCTGTTCATTGAAATCGGCTCTTTCGCGTTCCAATTGGACACGCCTTGTTTCCAGAGAGGACAGGACATCTTCAAAGCTTTCCTGCTCACTGCTGATCTGCTGACGCGCTTTTTCTATGATCTTATCGGAAAGTCCCAGCTTTTCGGAGATCGCAAAGGCATTACTCTTGCCCGGAACGCCGATCAGCAAATGGTAAGTTGGAGCTAATTTTTCTACATCAAATTCACAGCAGGCATTTTCTACGCCGTCTGTAGAGAGGGCATAGATCTTGATCTCACTGTAGTGGGTGGTTGCCATTGTAAAGCAGCCACGCGCCTGTAGGGTGGAGAGAATTGCGATCGCAAGGGCAGCACCTTCTGTCGGATCTGTTCCGGCGCAAAGCTCATCAAACAGACACAGGGAATGGTTGTCAGCCTCCTTCATAATGTGGACAATGTTTGTCATATGAGAGGAGAAGGTGGATAAGCTCTGTTCAATACTCTGTTCATCCCCGATATCCGCGAAAATCTCACGGAATACACAGATCTCGCTCCGGTCGAGAGCCGGAATATGCAGTCCTGCCTGTGCCATCAGACATAGAAGTCCGGCTGTTTTCAGGGAAACTGTCTTACCGCCGGTATTCGGACCTGTGATGATCAGTTGCTTGAAGCTATCTCCCAGATGAATGTCGATCGGTACAACGCTGTCCTTTTTGAGGAGCGGATGACGCGCCTTGCGCAGACGCAGGATTCCCTTTTCATTCAGAATAGGTCTTGTTGCATTCATATCCATGGCAAGCTCTGCTTTGGCAAAGACAAAATCGAGAATTGTCATCAGTTCCCCATTTCGGAGAATGGTATCTGCATGCTCGGCAAGAGAGGCGGAAAGCATAGCAAGGATCACTTCGATCTCTTCAGCCTCCTGCTGCTCAAGCTCTTTTATTTTATTATTCAGATCCACTACTGCTGCAGGCTCGATAAAAAGCGTGGAACCTGTCTGGGATCTTTCGTGCACCATACCCGGAACCTGCCCCTTACATTCTGCTTTGACAGGCAGACAATATCGGTTATTCCGCATAGTGATCACTGCGTCCTGCAGATAGGTGCGGTAGCTTCCGTTTACCATGGAAAGAAGCTGGGAATGGATCTTTTCACCGGTAGAAGCAAGCTGACGGCGGATCTGACGGAGCGTGGAGCTGGCATCATCCGCATATTCATCCTCTGCGATGATGCAGCGGCGGATCTCTGTCTGGATGTTCGTCAGCGGCTCCAGTTCATCAAAAAAAGCGGAAAGACAGTCGGTATATTCCTTTTCCATACGACCGTAGTTTTTGATGCGCGTAACATTTTCAAGCTGCCCGGCGATCTGCAGAAGCTCTGTGCAGCTTAAAGAACCGCCGATGGCAAGATGCTTGCAGGCATAGGAAAAATCATGATTGTTTCCAAAAGAAATACTGCCTTTTTTGAACAGGCGGTCAAGTGCTGCTGCGGTCTGTTCCTGACGCAGATCAATCTGCGAAATGGAGTTGCCCGGCTGCAGATTTTCGCACATTTTCCGCCCCGGATCTGAGGTTGCTTTATCTATCAATAAACGTATGATCTTATCATATTCAAGAGTGTGTAATGCTTTCTGGTTCATAATAGCCTCCTTATCCACAAAGTATAACACAGGTAGGGCAAAATTACTATGCAAGGATTCTTGTGGAAATACCCTTAAAATGATATACTGAAAGCTGGTAACAGCTAAGGAGAAGAGTGGTAAATGGAAGAGAAAGAGTATGAATTTGTGCATGAAACGATAAAGAAAAAGCCGGTCAACAAGAAAAAGCTTCTGCGCAGAACCGTTCTGACAGCCGCACTTGCTGTGGTATTCGGTCTGGTGGCGTGTGTTACCTTTCTTCTGATCGAGCCGGTCATCAACAATGTGCTCAATCCGGAAAAGATATCCAAGGTAGAATTCCCGGAGGAAAAGAAAGAGGTAAAGCCACAGGAACTTTTAACGGAGGAGAGCGTTGCCAGGCAGGAAGTGCAAAGGCAGGAGGCAGCGGTGGAGGAAGCCAAGGAAGAAGCGATCCAGTCTGCCACGACTGCATTTGGGATCGATCAGTATGAAGAGCTGTATCAGGATCTCTACGCCTATGCGCAGGATTCCATGGATTTTATGGTTTCCGTGATCGGGATTTCGGAGATGCAGGACTGGCTGCAGGGAACGTTTGAAAATGAAAATACGACCGCGGGGCTGATCCTGGCGGACAATACGGCAGAACTTCTGATCCTGGCGGATACAGGATCGATGGAAAATGCAAACCAGTATTATGTCAGATTTTGTGACAAGCAGATGACGGAAGCGCATATCAAGCAGAAGGACAGCCAGACGGGGCTTACGATCCTTGCGGTTTCCAAAGATGAGATCTATTCTACAACGATGGAGGAGATCAGGATCGCTGAGCTGGGCATTTCGGGAGATGATGCGATCGTTGGTCAGCCGGTGATCGCGATCGGTGCACCGCAGGGAACCTATGGCTCTGTCAGCTATGGTATGATCACAGCCAATAAGGGCAGGTTGAATCTGACAGATGCATCGTACAATCTGTTGACGACGGATCTGAATACGGGCACAGCACCGAGTGGTGTCCTGATCAATCTGGAAGGAAAGGTGCTTGGCGTTATGGCAGGCAGTGTCAGCGGACAGCCGCTTACGGTCTTTGGCATATCGGATATTAAGACGCTTATTGCAAAGCTGTCCAATAATGAGAAAAGAGCTTACTTTGGTATCAAGGGCGTCGATGTAACGGATGATGCCCATAAGGAGATGAATGTGCCATATGGTGCTTATGTGACGGAAGTTGTCTCACAGTCACCGGCGATGCGTGCGGGTGTTTCCAATGGAGATATCATTACTAAGATCGGAGATCATCTGATCTCCTCTTATAAGGAATACAGAGCGGTGATCATGTCTCTGTCTCCGCAAAATGTTGTGGAAATGACAGTCATGCGGTTTGACGGAACAGAATATAAAGAAGTGATACTGGAAATTACAGCGGAAGAAGCAGAATAGGAGCGGAAAAATGAAATTTATTCAGGATTATAAAGAAGGCGACAGAGTATCAGACATTTATCTTTGCAAGCATAAGCAGCTGGCAACTACCAAAAATGGTAAGCCATACGAAACTGCTGTGCTTCAGGACAAAACAGGCACGATCGACGCAAAGATCTGGGATCCGAATAGTATGGGGATCGGTGATTATGATGCACTGGATTATATCGAGGTTTATGGTGAGGTAACATCTTTCCAGGGCGCAAACCAGATCAATGTAAAGCGTCTGCGCCGTTGTCAGGAGGGCGAGTATGATCCGGCTAACTATCTGCCGGTCAGCAAGAAGGATATCGATCAGATGATGCATGAGCTGACGAAGCTTATTGACAGCATCGAAAATACATATTTAAAGGCACTTCTGCAGAGTTTCTTTGTAGAGGACGAGGATTTTGTGAAAGCATTCCGGAATTCTTCAGCCGCCAAAACCGTACATCATGGATTTGTCGGTGGCTTACTGGAGCATACGCTCAGTGTGACAAAGCTGTGTGACTACTACTGCGGCGCTTATCCGATGCTCAAGCGTGATCTGCTTCTGACAGCCGCAATGCTGCATGATATCGGTAAGGTAAAGGAGCTTTCCAGTTTCCCGGAAAATGACTACACAGACATTGGTAACCTGCTCGGACATATTGTAATGGGCTGTGAAATGACAGGAGAAAAGGCTGCGCGGATCGACGGATTCCCTATTGATCTGTTAAATGAACTGAAGCACTGCATTTTGGCGCATCACGGCGAGCTGGAATACGGTTCTCCGAAAAAGCCTGCACTGATGGAAGCGGTTGCACTGAACTTTGCGGATAATACGGATGCAAAGCTGGAAACCTTTACAGAGCTTCTGGAGTCTACATCCGAGACAGGCTGGCTGGGATACAACAGACTGCTGGAAACAAATGTCAGAGCAACAAAATTGTTGTGATGCTGGCTAAGTAAGCCGGACAGAGGCATATGTGAATATGGAACGTGCGGGAAGGATAGAAACAGGAGCATATATGGAATATAAGAAAAACAGTCAGGTCGAAATCGAGATCACAGACACCGGTGTTTCCGGCGAAGGCATCGGAAAGATCGACGGATTCACACTCTTTGTAAAAGATGCGGTGCAGGGCGACAAAGTTCTGGCACTTCTGACAAAAGTAAAAAAGAATTATGCATATGCAAGATGTGAGAAGGTACTTGTACCTTCTCCTTTTCGCATAGAGCCGCGCTGTCCGATCTACAAGCCGTGCGGCGGCTGTCAGCTGCAGGCAGTTGCCTATGACAAACAGCTTCAGATCAAGCAGCAGAAAGTATTTGGCAATCTGCAGCGCATCGGTGGCTTTGCGGCAGAAGAGGTTGAAAGCGTGATGGAGCCTATTATCGGAATGGACGATCCGTATCATTATCGTAATAAGGCGCAATATCCGATCGGCGTAGATAAAGATGGTAATCCGGTTGCGGGCTTTTACGCCGGCAGGACTCATTCGATCATTCCGGGCACAGACTGCTGTATCGGTGCAGAAACGGATGGTGTGATCTTACGGGAAATCCTTGCTTTTATGAAACGGTATCAGATCTCTGCTTATCAGGAAGAAAGCGGCAGAGGACTGGTGCGCCATGTACTCATCCGGACAGGCTTTACGACAGGGGAGATCATGGTCTGTCTTGTGATCAACGGTAAGAGGCTGCCGCATGAGCAGGAGCTGATATCTGCACTTACAAAGTTGAAGCTGTGTGAGAATATGAAAGAATCTGATGGCACACAGAAAAATGTTGACGGGACGGAAGAGAAGCATGAAGAAGAGCCGGAAAAACAGATCGTATCCATCTCTCTCAGTGTCAATCAGGAAAATACAAATGTTATCATGGGAAAGGAGATCAGACTCCTTTATGGTAAGCCATATATTACTGATTATATCGGAGACGTGGCATTTCAGATTTCACCGCTTTCCTTTTTTCAGGTCAATCCGGTGCAGACAAAGAAGCTGTATGGAACAGCGTTAGCCTATGCTGACCTGCAGGGAAAAGAGACTGTCTGGGATCTGTACTGCGGGATCGGAACGATTTCCTTATTTCTGGCGCAGAAGGCAAAAGCGGTCTATGGTGTAGAGATTGTACCACAGGCGATTGAAGATGCCAGAAAAAATGCTGCCCTGAACCATATGGAAAATGCTACATTCTTTGTTGGAAAAGCGGAGGAGGTATTACCGGACTGGTATGCCAAGCATAGTCAGGAAGAGAGCGAAATGGCGCATCCTGACGTGATCGTGGTGGATCCGCCGCGAAAGGGCTGTGATGAGAAGTGTCTCGATACGATGCTCAAGATGCAGCCTGACCGCATTGTTTATGTCAGCTGCGACAGCGCAACACTTGCCCGTGACCTCCGCATTTTAGTGGATGGCGGCTATACACTCCAAAAAGTCAGACCGGTTGACATGTTTCCGATGAGCGTGCATGTGGAGAGTGTAGTATTGATGTCAAGGGTGAAATAGAAACTATGGAAGAATGGCTTAAAATAAGGCTTTCAAGTACTTTTGGTACTTGGGTTATTCGTTTATGTCTTATATAGAATGCTTAACTCGGGAACATATCTGTACAGTAAATGTTTCCATTGGAGTGTAGGCTTGAAGATACATTATGGATAAATCGTAGGGTTGTAGCTACGGAATAGATATCATAATGGTTTTGAAGTGAAATCGAAGAAAGAGAAAAGATGCGATGAGAACAATGTTATTAAGTTTCAAGGCAGATGTCTATAAGAGGGTATTGTCAGGAGAAAAAATATATGAACATAGACGTGTTTTTCCTAATGAAACGGTTAAAGCTTATTTATATGTGAGTGCACCTGTTAAGGCAATTGTCGGTATTATGACATTAAGTAACAAGGTCATGATAGAGTCTTGGAAGGAAAAATTTTCGTATGATAAAGCGGCTGTTGAACGGATAGATAATTATTTGAAAATGCATACGGTGGCGATGGAAATTACAAATTTTCAAAATACAAATATGATTCCGCTGGAACAACTTAGAAATGATCTTCCAGGGTTTGTTGTTCCACAGATGTATTATTATATTGAAGATTCCCTGTTACTTGAATATCTTGAAAATAATTTGAAACCAGAAGGTGATTTGATTAAACATTCTTTTGAAAATATTACAAGTGATATGATATGCACTCACTAAAGTAAACAAATATGTAACTTGAAAACAGATATGAAAAATAGTATAATGGGTCTATAAAAATTTTCGAAAAGGAAAATAGCACAAACCAATGATTGATACTAATAATTTGCTTACTGCAGGTGAGGTTGCAAAAAAATTAAAAGTGACTGTTCAATCTGTGAGACTACTTATAAAAAATGGTATGCTTAATGCTGAAAGAGTTGGAAACCAATGGTTGACATCCATCGAAGACTTAAATGAATACATAGAAAAAAATGACGTGGTAATTGAACCGGATGATCATGAGCGGTTGAGTGACGATATTCCGGAAATAGTCGCATTGAGTTTTTTCTCAGGAGCGATGGGATTAGATATTGGAATGAAAAATGGTGGGATAGATGCTTTGTTAGCTTGTGAGTTTAATAAGGCTTGCAGAATGACTATTGCCAAAAATAAACCTGAAATTGGACTGATAGGAGATATTACAGATTTTACAGCAGAAGAGATTCTGAAAATGGCTAAGATACCAGAAGGAAGAAAGGTTGATGTGATTTTTGGTGGACCACCATGTCAGGCATTTAGTACAGCTGGGAATCGAAAGGCATTTGATGATGAACGAGGAAATGTTTTTCTAAAGTATTTAAGTATTATTTCGGAAATAAAACCAACATATGTTGTTATTGAAAATGTTAGAGGCCTATTGTCAACTCCTTTTAAGTATAAAGACATTGAAGAACCTATTAAAGGTGGCGCAATGATGATTATTCTTGATAAATTGAAAGAAATTGGCTACACGGTTTCATTTAATTTATATAATGCTGCGTATTTTGGGGCTCCACAAATTAGAGAGCGTGTAGTTATTATTGGAAAACTAGGTGGAGGTAAAGTCAGTTACCTTCAACCTACACATAATGAAGAAGGAACTGATGGATTGAAAGCATGGCGTACATTGAGAGATGCGTTTGATGATAATCTTCCAATGAATGTAGAACATCATTTTATTGAGTTTCCAGAGAAAAGATTAAAATACTATCGAATATTAAAAGAAGGACAATATTGGAAAGATCTTCCGTTAGACTTACAGAAGGAAGCTTTGGGAAAATCATTTTATTTGGGTGGTGGAAAGACAGGATTTTTAAGAAGATTATCATATAGCAGACCATCACCAACATTGGTTACTAATCCAACAATGCCAGCTACTGACTTGGCTCATCCAACAGAGGACAGACCATTAAGTGTTGAAGAATACAAGAGTATTCAAGAGTTCCCAGAAAGTTGGAAAGTTTGTGGTGGTATTTTGGATCAGTATAAGCAAATTGGTAATGCTGTTCCAGTAAAATTAGGTGAGGCAATTGCAAAAACTATTATTGATGATATGAACGGAATAAAGTACGAAAATACAGGTTTCTCGTACTCAAGATATAAGAACACCGATGAGATTTCATGGATGCAATTCATGAAAAAAGAAATGGAAAAAAGTAGAAAAAATAGTATTTAATACAATGTTGTGGCAACCGTCATAGTGATTGGTTGCCACAAAATGTTTTATTCTTCAGAAATGATATCAGAATTAGCCTTGATAATTTGTTTTAGAAAATTTTGATAATCGTCTTCAGTCATATTACAATTTGGTTTAATATCTGTAATAACATGTGAATTAATTATATCATTAAGTATATCCCATTTGTATGCTGGTAATATTTTGCCATTGCTTTTCCGAGAACCAAGACGATACCACTTTTCTATAGTAGTTCCCTTACGTACTTTGCTAGATGAACTGTTTTCGGTGTTGTTTTTATTTTTAATCTGTAAAAGTACGCTTCCATCAATTGAGCAAAAATCAATTGCTTGAAGAACGGTTCCGTTACACCATACCCAACCATACTTCTGTATATTATTGTTAATGTATTCTTCTAATAAGTTACCTTGAATATTTTCTGCACTCATAAAAAGATTGTGATATGCTAGCATACGTTTTATTTGTTTTTTTTCTTCTCCAGTAGCATAGTATACGATATTTTCTAAAGCAGGATCATTGCAACTTCCCTTAGGAGATGCCTTTCTTTTGCTAGGTAGGTTTTGGGTAGCATCTACATAGCATTTAATCCATTTTTCTATGTAATCAGAACAAGATGATGCAGAACGAATATTGGGAAACAAAGCTAAATCCTCACTCTGTAAACCTACATTAAATATTATTCTTAATTCTTTTGAGTAAGGGTTGTTGGCAATTTTTTCATTAAATATTTCACTAATCTTTTCGATTGATTTTTCAAATTTATTAAGTGATGGCATATGCATTACCTCCTGATCTTATTTTTTACAGTTATTATATTACAATTATTACATATTTACAATAAAGTGTGTTTTGACAATGTTTTAAAGAGGTATGTGAAATAAATAGCTTGCTATTATGTGCCTTCAGAGTGATATATGTACATACCAAAAAATCATAAGGAGGATACGCTTGTTAAGTGTAAGGAATTAATAAAAGAAGGAATTGTTATTAGTGCCAATGTTCTACATTTAGATAAAGGAAACTCATTAGATTGTAATGTGCCACTAGTTACTGATGTTATTGATTTCTTTTATAGATTGGAAGTCTTTAATTTAGAAGAAGGATTTATCCCTTTTTATTGCACTAAAGCTTTAAGAACAAGTTTATCCAATGAAGCACATGATTGTAGAATTAAGGAGATGAAAGGTTGATAGTTAAGTATTTAGGAACTGGAGCTGCTGAAGGAATTCCTGCTGTATTTTGTCATTGTGATGTATGTCAGTATGCAAGAAATCATAAAGGAAGAATATACGAACACGAGCTCAAGCCTTGATAGATGGAAAACTGTTATTGGACTTTGACCCTGATACATATATGCATTCGCTACAGTATGACATTAATCTTGCGGATATAGAGGTATGTTTTATTACTCATGCCCATGATGATCATTTGTATTTAGAAGACTTAAGAGCAAGGCGAAGAAGTAGGGCAAATATAAATCCTGGGACACCTGCTTTAAAAGTATATGGTGGTGCAGGTGTTAAAAATGTATTGAAACCAAAGGAAGATGGATTTATCACGAAAGATAACAGTGTGAGGTTTGTTGAAATATGTGCTTTTGAGCAGGTAGAGGTGCTAGATGGGTATTTTGTTACTGCTATACCCGCAGTCCATAATACAGACTCTCCTTTTGTATATATTATTACAAAGGATAATCATAGCTTTTTATATGCACATGATACAGATTATTTTGAAGAAGCAGTATGGGATTATTTCCGAGAGAAAGAAGCTGGCTGTGTCAAATATTGGAGAAAACTTTAGCTTCAAGTTTTTCGGTTGAAAATGATAGTTATAGTGTGGTTGCTAGAATGGTTGATAAAGCAGGTGAATAGATATGTTCCCGTCTACGGAGATAGGGCAATTCGTTTGTCGATATGTTCCTGTCTAACGATATGGCACACAATGAGAAAGTGTTGTTATCCATACCATTTTCTCAAGCCATGTGGAGACGGTCTGTTTACTGTCGCGTAAAGCCCCGGTTTAAGCGGATTCCAGGGCTTTTTATGCGAATATGTATCTGTGTTTTTAGCAGGAAAAAATATATATAGAAAATAGAAATTTAAGAGAGGTGCAAATTTTTGTTGAAACATCAGTTGTGCGCCGGAATAGTATCGGTAGAATTATGGTGTCCGCGAATAGTGTCACCCCATATAATCAGTTGAAAGTGTTCCGGCGAAGGAATATAATTAGCGTGTGGATATTGTTTTTATGGAGGGAAGAAATGCAATATTTAACTACTGCAGAATTTTCAAAAAAATGGAACGTTTCACAGAGACGAGTTTCTCTTTATTGTAAAAACGGAAGGATACCAGGGGCTGAATATAAAGGAAATATGTGGTTAATTCCGGAAGATGCAATAAAACCTGAGGATCCAAGAAAGAAAAATAAGGTGATAGACAATGGGATATAGGTATATAGGCTCTAAAGCTAAAGAGGAATTGTTGGCAAAGGCGAATATGCTTACACCATCAATTCTTGCAGGAACAACTTCTAGAAAAGCGGTATCTAAAGAGCTGATGGGAACTGCAGGCGCAATGGGATTAGCGGTCGCAATGGTAAATCCAGTCGTTGCAGTTGGCGCTGCAGTTGCAGGAGGCTGGCTGGCAAAAATCTTAAAAGAAAAGGAGTAGCGATATGGGAGAATATGTTAAAAAGAAAAAAGACATGAACTTTCAATCAGTTGATTCGTTACAATCAGTTGTTAATGTTGTAAACGAAGCTGCGGCTGCTTTAAATGATAAGAAGAGAACAATAAAGGAGAGTGCTATCCCGGAGGTTCTTTCAGGTGCATTGGGTGCAGGTATCGGTGGAATAGGTTCTTTTGCTGCGTTATATGGACTTGGTACAGTCGGATTTTCAGCAGCAGGAATAACATCTGGATTAGCCGCAGCAGGTAGTATTGTCGGTGGAGGAATGGTTGCAGGAGTTTTTGTTTTGGCGGCTCCAGCAGTTGTACTAGCAGCCGGCGGAGTAGGTGTTGCTTCACACTTGAAAAATAAACAGTTGAAGCAGGAAAAGGAAAGATTATATCAGGAAGCATTGAGGCAGCATGAGGCTATTATTAAAGCATTAAAGGAAGAAGTTAATGCTGATAAGGAGAGACTGGATTACTTGAAAAGTCTTAATATTTTATTGCAGAGGGCAGTCGAAGACTTACAGCATGATTTAGGTGTAGCATAGGAGGTGTTTTATGTCAGATTACGAAATAAGTAATGTTGATCCTAATCAAGAATTAGCAGAACAAGGCTCTGATAATTTTTGGTTGATAGCTGCAATTGGCCTTGGACTTACAACTATTGGGATCGGCATAAAAGATTTCTTTACCAGTAGAAAACTTAAACAAGAAAGAGAGAAGAATAAACTATATCAGGAGACTTTAAAAAAGCATCAAGCTCAAATAAATGAGCTGAAAAATGAAAAGGAGCGTCGTGAGTATAGGGATAGGCTCTGGGCAGAAATTCAAGCTGAAATGGAGGAATAGTTATGGGAAAATATAAGTATTCTGAAGAAGAACAAAAGATGAATAATGTCCTGAAATATCAAGATGATCAACTTAAGGAACTATTGGCGGAGAGCCGAAGTGCTCGTAATGAAACAGATGCAGAAATAGAGGCAATGGAGACTTTTTTGAGGAAAAGAGGTCTGGATCCTAGTAAAGCAGCTAAGCAAAGTACTGTTGTAGAGGCACCTAAAAAAGTAATGGTTTTACCTTCCTGGGAGAATCTTTGTGCAGAAGCAGAGTCTGTTGTCGGTGGTTCATGTGAGCTTGAATCAATATTTACTGAGGCTGAATTAAAAAGCAATGAGCTTGCAATTCAACAGTTAAATAAAGAATATAATCAGATACATAAACTTGATAAGACAGATATTGCTATAAGCGCAATTGCAGGTATTGTTGGCGCAGCAGTTGATATTCTTATGGTTGGAATTCCACAAAAAGGTCCAGAAGGCTTAGAAGCCGGTACCCTTTCAAACTTTATTAGAAAGAAATTTGATGAGGCTTTTCCAGCAGACGAAATGGAAAAATTGGCTAATTCTAAAGAGAGCAAGGTTCCCTTTGACGCACAAGATAATAGAAATACAACAATTAGTGTTGAAGGTTTATCAGCTTATTATCATAGACTACTTTCTCTTGGCCATGATCCGTTATTGGGTTTTGTAGTTGGAGTGTTTGATATACTAACGGGAAGAATGACAACTATTGATAAGACTGGAAAATTCGTATCGCAGGTTATGGAAAACTATGCTGATAGAAAAGAAAGCGATATCTTTGCAGCATTGGCAAAACAGCTAGCTCATTTTAAATCAGATATTACGACTTCAATGGGATTGCCAGCCCCTTTAATGGGAGTGTTTAATCTATTTCAGTTTGGTAGTATTGGAGAGTATGAGCAGACTGTTGCTGAAATTGTACAGGGTATGTACTATGAAGGATATGACTTTATTCATTTCTGTTCAATGTCAATTCCTGTAATGATAACAGAAGTGATTGTCAGAATATCTTATGCGATTAAGAGAATAAACGAGGGGAAGCGTATACGTGACTCCATTCCATTCTCTTTGAATAGAGAGAAACATCCTAAACTAGCAACAATGTTATTTATAGCGCATTCTGGTGCAACTGCTATTAATGCTGGAAAGGTGTATTTCACTAAAAATCCGATGGCAATAAACTATCCACAGTGGGTCGCCTTTGCTAAGTACTCGTATAAACAGCTTAAGTGGGGCGTGGTAGAAAAGCCTCTAGCTAGAGAGGCTTATGTGGCTGGAAAGTTAGAGGATAGTTGGAAGGAACTTGAAATGGAAATCAGTGAGTCTTTCGAGGAATTTTCAAAAGATTATTATGTGGTTTTCGAGTAAACTGGCATCGAATTGTTATAGAAAAGTGGAGGAGTGACAATTTGACAAGCGGAGAATTAAGAAGGAGATGATGAGTTGGATTATACAAGTTTTTTTTATTCAATAGCTAGCTGCTCGGCAACTATTATTGCAATTATTGGTGGTTTTATAGCGTCAAAATTAATTAGTATTAGCGCAGACAGAGATAAAATTTTAGACAAAATCAAGGAAATTGAGGATGAATTGGATACGAAAACTAGGCAATACAATGAAGCTATGGAAGAACTTAATGCTGATGATGCCTTTGATTTTGTTAGAGATAATATATCTATGCTAATAGAAAATAAAAGCATAGATGTTGTGTATAAAACAGAAGAAAAGCCATGTCTCGATTATAACGTAATGGAAAAGTATTGGCGTAGAGCTCTGGATATATGCAAAGAAATAGTCAATTTAGATGAAGATGAAATTTCAAATGTGAATTCGGATAAAGTTCCAGTGATATTGGCGAATAAATATGCAAACGATTTTGACTATAGAGTTTGTGAAAAAATAGTACATGAAATTGAGAAGAATACTAAGAAGCGTAATTCGAATTCTTTTTTTGCTACTTCATTAATTGATGCTGATGATATTGTTCCACAAACAGCCGGGATCTGGTATCATCAAAAACGAAGTGAGGCTGAGAAAGCGGAATTAAGAATTGAAGAACTAAAATTTGAAAAAAAGCAATATGAAGAAAAAAAGCGACAAATAAAAAAGCCAAAAGGAATGAAATCAGGATTGAGCATTTTTGTTGCGTTTTCAATTCTTGGAGTGATTTTTCCATTGATTTGTGCGTTGAAGAATAGCATATACAAATTTGAGAATTTGTGTATGCCGATTGTAGCACTTATTTTCTTTGGGGGATGTATATTTATCACATTTGTATATTTGGCGTTATTATTGAGATGGAAAAAATGTTGATATGGAGGTGACGAGACATGAAAGCAATAGTCCAGAAGGTAAATTATAAAAGAGGTTTTGTGGCTTACGAAATAGAGGGTTACGATTATGGCTGGCTAGAAATATTAGATTCAGTTGAGGTGGAACCAGAAGAAGAAATAGAAGGTTCTTTTACAGAGTTGGGAGAAGCTAATATATATATAAAGAGTACAGGCGAAGCAATTAAAGTTTTTATTGAAGATTATGGAATGTCGAGACAAAAGGCAATAGAAATGATTATGAGATAAGTCCGCCGGAATGGTGCAACTTTCTGTAATTCGTATTCAGGAGTGCAAAAAATAACAAAAGCACCAAATTGTGCGCGAATGTTAATACGAATCAAAGTTATACCGCATGTGGAAACGGTTGTTCTTTTGTCCCAACTGAAATAAAAGCCGGATGATTATATTAATGTCACGATTGAACTTGATGATATGGATATAACATCTGCAGAGACTAAGGCTACATATGATGAGATAAAGAAGTATGTGGCTGAACATAATGCCGGCATGAAGGTTTCCAATCTGTATATCTCACAGGTAAAGAGAAAATGCGGAATTGAGGTTGGAAAGAATTTGCGCGTTGCAACGAAGAGAATGGACTGCTTGCAGGGCAATTCTCCTAATTTACCTAAAAATGAAGATAGCAGGCAACCGCAGTGTCCAGAAGATAAAGAGAGTGCAATTGTGGAGGCATTGAAGCATTTTAAGATGAATAGTTAATAAAGAGAGGTGCAGATGCTATGCCAGGTATACTCGTGGTTGAAGATGATGAAAATTTAAATCGTGGAATTACATTTTCACTGAAAAAATCC